>Ga0210033_1001799_pt1 | contig 19080 bp, 20 predicted proteins | sample CryGeymeta201501_FD_185465 | JGI IMG/M metagenome (GOLD analysis project Ga0210033, IMG submission 185465) | Groundwater microbial communities from Crystal Geyser aquifers in Utah, USA - Crystal Geyser metaG 2015-01 (SPAdes) (version 2) | ecosystem: Environmental > Aquatic > Deep subsurface >... | reverse complement strand
ATATGCCCACTGCCTCACATCCTCTGGCGATGCCGCGAAGATAGGATAAAGAGGCAGGATTTTCCCCGACAAGGATTGCCGCAAGCCCAGGGATTATTCCTTTCTGTTTCAACCGTTCTACCCTTTGTTTTAGCTCCTCCTGAATTTCATTGGCGATTTCCCTTCCGTCAATTATTTTCGCCGGCATTTCTGCCTCCTTTTTATTTATTATTTATGCTCGCTTGTGGTGATAGAGCAAAAACAACTACGTGTGCTGGGTGACCACATGGTAACACTGGGCTGCGAATTTTAGCAAGTTCTCTTTCAAAATATACTCCATAGGGGCGAGCTAACCAGGGGATTGGTGTGGACGTTGAAGTTATATTCAATAAGCCATTCAGTTAGCCGGGGATTGAGCTCTTCAGGGTCCAAAGACAGATTGGAGTCGTAAAGCTATTCATACTCCAGGGTCTGGTTAAATCTTTCTATCTCAGGGTTATCCTTTGGGGTTTTGGCTCTAGAGAAGTACCTTTGAATGCCTAATCTGGCGCTAGCCCGTTCAAACTCCCAGGCAAACTCGCTTCCGTTATCCGTCCGATTTGAATCATCTAAAATCCAACCGAAGGGAGAGTTATTAAATCACAAAAAATCTAACCGAAAATATTTAAGATGTAGCCTGGTCAGCAATTGGGTATAGATGAGGACACCAGCTAGAGGATTATTAACCTCGTGAGCAATAGAGGCTGCCATCTGACCCAGGGAGGTCAGCTTCTCTGTCTGAATGAGTTGCTCCTGGTTTTCCTTTAGACGCTGAACATAGGTGCTAAGCTCTTGGTGAGCTATATTCAGCTCGGCACGAGCCTTTTCTTCTTTCTCAACTCGATTTATCAGCATCGCAGTTAGCACGCCGAGTAAAGCGGTGAACAGGACAAAGAGAAGCGGCCTAACCAGCGGGTCAGCGTATGGGGAGTAAAAGGTACGTGGCAACACAACACACAGGAAAACAAACGAAGCACCAATGGTCCCCCGGACCCTGAAAGTCAGAGCAGCGTAGATCACGGGAATCAAAAACAGAGTCCGATGTAAGTCGTGAGGAAAAGCATCGGTGAAAAAGCCTCCGAATTGGGCTAAGGGAGTGTGTCCCGCATAGTAAACGAGAGTAACAACTGTCATTAGACCAGCGATTATCCAAAAATGAGGGCTTCGCACACCTCTAGACACCTGGCTCTCCGGTAACCATTCAGTGATTTTTATTGCAACGCTATCTTTCCAGCGCTTACGCCCGCTGTTTGGTACGAGGGCACTATCCATAGTCTCCCTTGCCGAATTAGAGCTCATTTTCTCTTCCATGCTGGAGCTATCTTTAACTCCTTCCTCAGACTTGCCACCGAGCGACGGGAAATAGAGACACCAAATTTCTGCTCAAGTTTAGCCTTAATTACTTCATCGGAGAGGGCTTTCTTCTCGGCTTCAAGGAGGCGTCTGACCAGTTCCTTTCTAAACCTTCTCGGTCGAGGGAAGAAATCCTTAAGGGCTTTCTCTTCACCCCAAGGTGTGTCAAGGCTTTTCCCGCTGATGGTGCGGCTAATTGAGCTTGGAACAATTCCGATCCTTTTGGCCAGCTCCTTTTGACTGAAGGGTAGAAGAGCCTTGAGATCACCAGATTCGAAGTAGAGCGCCTGCTTTTCCAAGATATTTTGCAATATACGAGTCACCGTGTCCTTGCGGCTATTGATTAGCTCTAGCTTCTTGAATAGCTGTCTGATCTCCTTCACCTCAGCCCCAGTCATAGCTCCGCTCCCCTTCAATTCTTCAAATCTCTCATAGTCAATCGAATATCTTCCCCGAGCATAAGAGGGTGAGAGATAGCCAATAACAAACCCCTCCGGCCCCCTTTCCACCGAAGCGACCTTGGAATAGTAAATCCCATGTTCTGAACTAAGAGCAGATGGGTTGTAAAACTCGCTCATAATGGAGAATTCGTTGATGAGGCTATTTATCCTCTCAACCTCTGGAAGCTCCAAATTGCACTCTCGAGCGACCTCTTCTACACTTACCCCCGGTTCAGGAAATAAGAAATATCGCTTAAAATTCTCCAGCCCCATTTTTGTATCTGACGAACTATGTCCTCTTTGTCAGATAAAAGGGATTCGATATCAAGAGTGCCCGTGCCGGCGGCAATCTCCTCATTAAGCTGATAAAAACGGGACGAAATCTCCGTCTTGGGATATCTCTGATAGCGAATTATTTTCTCTTTTTGGGATAACCTTTTGAACAGAGGACTATTTTCTGCCTCACTGATGAGCTTGTTAAATTCCTCTTCAGGCATTTCTAATAAACTGGCCTGTTGTAGTCGGGTAATTAGTTTGAACTCTTGCCGAGTTTGCTGGGATTATGTTTGTTGAATCTCCAAGGTACCCATTGTAAAAATGTTTTACACTATATCGGCTGCATTGTCAAGAAAATGTACTCGCTCTGAAATAGCGCTTATAATCCCGCCTCAGCTATAAAAAGCTTACTAATCGTATTATGGTTAACAGCCAATCTATAGATAAATGGTCTGAAACCAACTCCCTGGACAATACCGCGAACGCTAATGCGGGCCAACTCTATAGTTCTTATTTTGTCCATTTCAAAAATGCCGTTATTATGTTGTCTTTATTTTCTCGATCACTACCTTTCTGAGTTCAGCTACTTTCCCTCTATCCCCGGTGAAAGCTCTAACTCCCAACCTATATCCTTGAGTTCAATTCTCATAATACTGGCATTCTTACATTTTCTTCCTGACTATAAAAAACATGGCACTTTCAAGAAAAATCAATAAAAAATTCTGAATCCCTTGCTTTTTTTTCAACACCTAATTATAATTGAGCGATTTATCATGTTCCAGGGAGAAATGCAGTGATGGATAGCTTGCTGGGGTTATCTATCCTTTTCCCTATCATCGCTGGCTTCATTTGTTGGGGATTAAAAATCATAAAGCCAGAGGCAGTATTGTTTTTCTCACTGCCGCAGTTCTCATAATAAGCTCCATCTTTTATTTACGGCAAGGTTCCTTTCCCATAGAGTATTCACCACACCCTAATTGGGATTGGGTTGTCTTAGTTCTTAATTATGCCATACTGGCTTACTTCCTCTTCGTCGCTATCAGGGACTTTGCCCAAAGAGGTATATCTCGACACAATATCCTCACCGTAGTTCTAACCCTGGCCGCAGGCATTCCCCTGGCAATTTTTGAGTTCTCCCAAGCACCACATACGCCATTGGAGGTTGTCCCCACCCTTTATATTGACCATCTATCTGTGATCATGTGCCTTATCGTTTCTATTATAGGCTCGCTTATCGCCGTTTATGCCATAAGATACATGAAAGACCACGAAGAGCATCGTATGCACCTCGGCGAGCTTAAGGAGACGACTCAGCCCAGGTTCTTCTTCTTTATGCTTATCTTTCTTGGAGCTATGAACGGCTTGGTCTTCGCCAACAACTTAATCTGGCTGGCATTCTTCTGGGAAGTGACCACACTGGCCTGCTACGGTTTGATTCGTCATGATGAAACTCCTATTGCCATAACCAATGCCTTTCGTGCCTTATGGATGTGCCTCATTGGTAGCGTTGGCTTCAGTCTGGCTATCATGTTCCTCTGGAATAGCCCGCTTAATACTATTTCTCTGGCGGCTGTCATTGAGAATGGCGCTCCTGTTCTTCTTCTGCCTATTGCTCTACTGTGTCTGGCTGGTTTGACCAAGGCAGCGCAGGTTCCTTTTCAGAGTTGGTTACTCGGAGCTATGGTTGCCCCCACACCAGTTTCCGCCTTACTTCATTCCAGCACTATGGTTAACGCTGGTGTCTATCTTGTGCTGCGGATTGCTCCCGCATTTCAAGGCACCCATCTTTCCACACTTATAGCCATCTATGGCGGCGCAGTTTTCCTCATTACCGCTATACTGGCTATAAGCCAGAGTGAAGGTAAAAAGGTTCTGGCTTATTCCACGATTGGCAATCTAGGTCTCATCATACTTTGCGCTGGTATAAATACCTCGTTAGCCATAGCTGTTGGCATTATGCTCCTAATCTTTCACGCTATATCCAAGGGACTTCTCTTTTTATGCGCTGGCGCTATCGAGCATCATATTTGGAGCCGGGACATAGAGGATATGGAGGGAACAGCTACGAAGTTGCCTGTTTTGACCGGCATAACCATCGCCGCAATGTTTTCCATGCTGGTAGCTCCCTTTGGTGTCCTCATAACCAAGTGGGGAGCTATGGAGGCAGCTACCGGCATTGGCGTATGGTCAACTCTTGTGCTCGTACTGCTCATGCTTGGCTCAGGAGCCACTACCGTTTTTTGGGCCAAGTGGATAGGTCGTTTATTATGCCACAGTCCTATGCCGGGAAGAGCCAAGAGGGAGCCTCTCATTCCCCTTTATCATGGTATCTTGTTGATATTAATTGGCTGTGCCGTGGTATTTAGCATATTAATTGCTTCGGTATATAATGGTGTCATAGCACCAAGCTTAACCGAAGCAGGCTACAATGCGGCTTCAGCTTTTACTACCAGCGCCTGGTTCTTGAAATCCTCCATAGGTATTTTTGCCGCCTGGCCAATTTTCATAATAATCGCTCTGGCTCTTTTGATTCCTTCCCTTGCCACCAAGGCAAAGCCGGAGGAAAGCCATGCTTCTTACATGTGTGGGGAAAATGTGGAAATAGGAACGGATGAATTTGTTGCTGTAGCTGACGAAAGGACACAGCTTAAGACCGGCGGATTCTATATTGAAAATATGTTGGGAGAAGGCAATCTCAATAGGTTTGTCGTGCCTATAGGTGTTGTTTTACTTGTTATTCTATTCGTTTTGGTGGTGATATGAGCACAGGTTGGTTAATTGGAAGTGCTGTAATTGCAGTTATAGTAGCCCCCTTAATAGGAGGGTTGCTCAGGGGCATTGACCGCAAGTTGACTGCCCATATGCAAGGAAGGATTGGGCCGCCGATAATACAGCCCTTCTACGATGTCATTAAGCTTTTGGGCAAGAAACCTATGGTTGCCGGTGGGGCTCAGCTTGTTTTCGCCTACGCCTTTCTTGCCTTAATCATCACTGCTGTAGTATTTTTCGCCCTAAGGCAGGATTTGCTGGTAGTGCTCTTTATCCTGTTTTTTGGCAGCCTTTGCCTTCCCATCGGAGCTTTAAGCGTAAAGTCTCCTTATAGCCAGCTCGGAGGTCACCGAGAACTGTTACAGTTTCTGGCTTATGAGCCAATTTTACTTCTGGCGGCAATACCTATAGCCTTAAAAGCTGGGGGTTTCCCTATTACTAATATATTTGAGTATGGACAACCACTCCTTCCTAACTTATGGATAACTTTTATCGCCCTGCTTATTGTTTTGGCTATAGTGATGAGAAAATCTCCTTTTGACATCTCTGGTTCGGAGCATGCCCATCAGGAGCTAGTTAGAGGGGTGCTTACAGAATACTCAGGCCCTTACCTCGCCCTGATAGAGATAGGGCATTGGTACGAGATGGTCTTACTCCTATCTATCCTGGGGCTTTTCTGGGTGGTAGGTAGTTTATGGTGGCTATCCATCATAATAGCTTTAGGAAGCTGGTTTATCATGCTAATTGTAGATAATGTGACTACTCGTCTCACCTGGTCCTGGATGGTGAAATTTGCCTGGGGCGCAGGCATAACTCTGGTAGCTTTAAACATATTATTCATTAACTTAGGATGGATGTGAAAAAATGGGAATTTTAAGTACATCACGAATGAAATCACCCTGGTTGCTACATTTTGATTGCGGCAGCTGCAATGGCTGCGATATAGAGATACTTGCCGCCCTTACTCCCCTCTACGATATAGAAAGATTTGGCATTGTCAATATGGGCAATCCCAAACATGCTGATGTGCTTCTGGTCACAGGTCCGGCAAACCACCGCAATTATCGTGTGCTGCGTAATCTCTACGACCAGATGCCCGATCCCAAGGGGGTAATAGTGGTGGGAACATGCGGCTGCACCGGCGGCGTATTTCATAACTGTCCCAATGTTCTGGGTGGCATAGATAAGGTCATACCCGTAGACGTTTACGTCCCCGGTTGCGCTGCCAGACCTGAAGCTATAATTGATGCAGTAGTATTGGCACTAGGGAAGCTTAAAGCATATGGAAAATGAGATATTAATAGAGAAAGCTGACTTAATTTCAGCAGTGGAGAAGCTGCTGGCTGGAAAAGCCAGGTTTGGCACTGCTAGCTGCATTGACCTGGGAGATAAGTTTGAAATCATCTACCACTTTGAGCCTCAGGAAAGCCCTGAGCCTTTAACACATATAAGAGTCACAATAGCTAAGGAGGATACTTTACCCAGTATATCCAATATTTACCTCTGTGCTGCCTTGATTGAAAATGAGATACAGGAACTCTTTAATGTCCAGATAAGTGGCATCGCCCTGGATTTCCAGAAGAGGTTTCTCCGCTCCAAGGAAAGTCCCGAGGCTGAACTTCTTAAACCTGCTCCCTATGCGCCCGAACCACCAGCACGCCTTCCGGTTAGATGCGGCGAGGCTTGTCCTGCTGGTATTGATATTCCACGCTATGTCCGACTCATCGGCGAAGGTAAATTCGCCGAGGCATTGGCAGTGATAAAGCAATCCATCCCATTCCCGGGAATATTAGGAAGGGTGTGTTTTGCCCCTTGCGAAGGTGCCTGCCGCCAAGGGAAGCAATGGGAGCCGATTGCTAACAGAATGCTGAAGAGATTCGCCTATGACCATGCAAGTTATGAAGAAACGGGAACTGCCAAGCGAACGGGTAAGCGTGTAGCCATTATCGGCTCAGGTCCAGCAGGACTTACTGCAGCTTACTACCTTGCTAAGATGGGTCATGGAGTTACTATATTCGAGGCCTTACCTCAAGCTGGGGGGATGATGCGGGTGGGAATTCCATCATATCGGCTCCCCAGAAAGATTTTAGATGACGAAATCGACAGGATTAAGAATTTAGGCGTGGAAATAAAAACCAACGCTAAAGTCGAGGCCTTAGACTCCTTATTCAAAGATGGTTACCAGGCAGTCTTTGTTGCCACAGGTGCTCACCAAGGGGTGAAGATGGGGGTTGGGGGGGAAGAGCATCCCAAAGTAATGGAATGCATTGATTTCTTAAGGGATGTGAATTTCGGCAAGCCAGTTAAATTAGGTGAACGGGTAGCAGTTATTGGTGGTGGTAATGCGGCTGTCGATTCCGCTCGCACTGCCCTTCGCCTAGGGGCTAAAGAGGTTACCATATTCTATCGCCGCTCTAGGGCTGAGATGCCCGCTAGCCCCTCTGAGGTTGAGGAAGCGATCAAGGAGGGGGTGAAGATTCATATTCTGGCCGCACCAGTCAGAATTCGAAGCAAGGATGGTCAACTAACTGGTATAGAATGTATTCGGATGGAGCTAGGTGAGCCTGACATTAGCGGCCGGCGGCGCCCGATACCTATCAAGGGCTCAGAATTCATTATGGAAGTAGATAATGTGATCATCGCCATCGGCCAGACCGTAGATAAAACAGCGCTGCCCCCGGAGCTTGAATATACGGCCTTTGGAACCCTCGTTGTTGACCCGATTACTTTGCAGACAAATATTGAGGGCGTTTTTGCCGGTGGTGATGTAGTTGCTGGTCCATCTGATGTCATTGCTGCTACTGCTGCAGGAAAGGAAGCAGCTATATCTATAGACAAATACCTTGGTGGCAAAGGTGTTTTGCCCGTGGAGGAAATAAAGGTAAAAGAACCTACTTCTCGCCACATTTTTCTGGAAAGATGGCAAGAGAAAAGAGAGGTAGAAATTTCAATAGTAGATGGAAGTGTGAGCGTATCCGTAGAGAAAAACGCCCTGAGATGCCTAGTCTCCCCCTTGAGAAGAGACTAGGGGGATTTGATGAAGTGGAGCTTGGATTAACCAAGGAAATGGCTATAGCCGAAGGCCAGCGATGCTGGCGATGCGATTTGGAGCAATGAAATGGCAAGAACAGTAATTCCTTTTGGACCCCAGCACCCAGTGCTTCCCGAGCCTATCCATCTTAAACTGGAGCTGGAGGATGAAACAGTGGTGGGTGTAACGCCCATAATTGGTTATGTCCATCGCGGCATTGAAAAGGCTGCTGAGCTTAACGACTTTCGCCAGAACGTATTCGTTTGCGAAAGGATATGTGGTATTTGCAGTTTTATTCACTCTCTAACTTACTGCCAGGGGGTTGAAGCCCTGATGAACGTCGAAGTGCCTCCGAGAGCTAGATTTCTCCGAGTTTTCTGGAGCGAACTCTCCAGGACACACAGCCACCTCCTGTGGCTGGGGCTTCTCGCTGACAGTATGGGCTTTGAAAGTCTATTCATGCAAATATGGCGAGCCAGGGAGATGATTTTGGATATTTCCGAGATGACTGCTGGGCATAGAATAATTCAGTCCACCTGCATTGTTGGTGGAGTGAGAAGAGATATAGATAAGGAGATGGCTAAAGAAGTAGACAAAAGGCTTCTTGCTTTCAAGGAGATGCTGGACAGCACTATTGCTCCTGTATTACTCCATGATCCTACCATCAAGCGTCGTGCTGTGGGTAAAGGGATGTTATCTAAAGAACAAGCTGAGCTCTTGGGAGCAGTCGGTCCTACTTCCCGGGGTAGTGGTGTTGCTATAGACATAAGACAAACGGGTTATGCCGCTTATAGGGAAGTGGGCTTTGAGCCGGTGGTGGAAACTGCTGGAGATAGCTATGCCCGGACCTTGGTCAGGGCTAGAGAAGTCTATCAGTGTGTCGAGCTTATGCGTAAAGCCTTATCAATGATGCCAGAGGGCGAGATACTGGTCAGGGTTGATGGCTATCCTGAAGGCGAAGCAATGTCCAGGACTGAGCAACCCAGAGGGGAACTTATTTACTACCTAAAGGGCAATGGGACAAATAATCTGGAGAGACTGAAAATAAGGACGCCAACCTTTGCCAACATACCTACTTTGTTAGTGATGCTGCCTGGCTGTGAGATGGCTGATGTGCCCGTGATTACTTTATCCATAGACCCTTGCATTGCCTGCACTGAGAGGTGATAGATATGCCGAGGATGTTTCCGACAATCTGGAAGAATCTGTTCTCCAGACCGGCTACCAGACGTTATCCTTTCAAAGATATAAGGGAACCTTTCCCTGGGTATAGAGGCAAGATTTATTTTGACACCAACAAATGTGATTTGTGCGGTGATTGTGCCAGAGTATGTCCTGCTGAGGCTATCGAAGTCAGCCTAGAAAATAGGCAGATAAGATATGACCCCTTCAAATGCATTTATTGCGCTACCTGCGTGCAGACCTGCCTTCAACAGGCAATAAGTCAAGACAAGCACTACACCACACCGGCTGCGACGAAGCAAACAGAAACAATTAATTTTCCGGCATAACTTACAGGTAGCACAAATCACTACACAATTTTAACTATTATTGTGGTGAGCCGAAGCCCTGACTCTGAACGCAGTGAAGAGGAAGGGGAAGCATGGCAATTTCATTGCCACTTCCGAGATTGCTTCGGCTGACGAAGTCAGCCTCGCAATGACATTTGTGTGATTATTTCTGTAATTGACTATACTACTTAATAGAGGGACTTCATCGGTGCGGAACTAATGGTCTATGAAGTTAAAGATGAGGCGGTAACCAAAATGGAGCCAACTGGTAAATCTCCCACCGTTATAACCCCGAGCGGAGGAAGCTCGGGAATTAATATATCCCCGTTCTTCGGCGTGCTGGTAATGATGTGGCTTTTTTTCCTGCTCCGATTCCGAAGGCAGCGCTGATAAACGGAATTTGTGCCTGGAATCTACCAACTCAAAATGCCTCGTTTGTTGTCTCACAGAACTGAGACATAAGTCGATGTCTTGCTAATGAGGTCACTCCACCTCCTTTATTTCCTGGATTAGCAGCCTTTTAAGCTCAGGTAACTTCTCCTCTATCTCTGGTGAAAGTTTTAAACCTAAAGCCAGTTTCTTGGGCTCAATGCCAATGATAACAACGGATTTTGGTTGTTTGCCCATTGCTTTCAACAGCTTTAGACTATCCACTATGCCCATTTGATGCAAAGATAATCTCACAGGCGAATCCAAGTTTATATCGTCACTGCTAAAGCGGTAAATCGTTCCCCCTTTTTTACCTCCTTTAACCGCATCGATTATGATTAGCTTAGCAGCGCCTTCAACAAGAGATATTATTTCAGGGGAGGTACCACCATCTATTATTGATAGCCGATAGCTATCAGCTTTCAGAAGTAAATCATCTTTATTCAGGCTCTGGACAAAGTGAATTCCAACCCCTTCATCTCGGAGGAGCAAGTTACCTACGCCCAGTATAATAATCCTTGGTTGTTCTTTCTCCTCTAGCATATTCGTGGCAACAGCTCTCCAGAGAGCATATCAATGATACGGGAAGGACCTAGTTTTGTTTTCATGATTACCCTTCCAGTATGGTCGTTAGTTATCTCACCAATGATAGCTGCATCTCTTCCATAGCAGTTCTGCTTCATTTGAGCCAGAACCTTATTAGCATCACCCGGCTCAACTATAGCTACCAATTTGCCCTCATTAGCGACATAAATAGGGTCGAAGCCTAAAAGCTCACAGGCAGCTCTAACCCCTTCTTTTACCGGTATCGTATTCTCTTCGACCACAATGCCCACATTAGATTGCTTAGCAAATTCGTTAAGCGTGGTAGCCAACCCACCTCTAGTAGGGTCGCGAAGACAATGGATATTTGTTGAGACCTCCAGCATTTGACTTACCAATTTGTTCAAAGGAGCACAGTCGCTTTCCAGAGGTACCTCAAATCTAAGCCCCTCGCGCTGACTCATTATTGCTATGCCATGGTCACCAATGGTGCCACTCAGAATAACCTTATCGCCAATTTTGGCATTAGCTCCTGAAATATCAATTCCAGCAGGAATAATGCCTATCCCTGAGGTATTGATAAATAGTTTATCTGCCTGCCCTCGATTTACCACCTTAGTATCCCCGGTGATTATATTTACCTGGGCCTCATCAGCGGCTGCTTTTACCGAATTAACTATGCGTTCGAGTTCAACTAAGAGAAAGCCTTCCTCTACGATAATGGACAGACTCAAATATAGAGGTTTAGCTCCGCTCATAGATAAATCGTTAACTGTGCCACAGATAGCCAGCTTGCCTATATCACCGCCAGGAAAGAAAATAGGGTTCACCACATAGCTATCAGTGGTGAAAGATAATCGTCCATTAGCTTCAAAAATGGCTGAGTCATCTAGCTTATTTAATAACGGATTAGATAGGGAAGGGAGGATTTTTTTTTCTACCAAATCGTGGCTCAATTTACCACCGCTGCCATGGGCTAAAAGAATGGTATCATTCATAGCTTGCTCCATATTGATAGTAAGCAGCACAAGCGCCTTCACTTGAGACCATGCAAGGGCCTACTGGATCCTCGGGAGTACACACTTTGCCAAAGAGCTTGCATCCCAGCGGCGTAGCCACCCCACGGAGTATGTCACCACAGCGGCATCCTTTATGCTCCCTGGCAGATTCTAAGCTTACTTCAAAAGCCCTATTCGCATCAAAATGTTGATATTTCTTATTAATCCTAAGGCCACTTTGAGGCACAATCCCAATTCCTCGCCAGTTAGCGCTATTCGTTTCAAAAACCGCGTTCATCAATTCTAACGCTTTCTTATTGCCTTGAGGCTTCACTCCACGCGGGTAGGCTATTTCCACCTTTGGTTTGCCACCTTCAATTTGTTCCACCAGCTTATTTAGGCATAACAAAATGTCCAAGGGTTCAAAGCCCGAGATAACACAGCCAATATTATAATCCCTGGGGATAAACTCATAGGGGTGAGAACCAATTATAGCGCTAACATGCCCTGGACCGATGATGCCGTCTAGCCTTACCTCGCCCAAGTCGAGTAAGGCTTTCATTATCGGCGGAGTTAACTTAAGCAGGGAAAGGACATAAAAATTCTCTATCCCCTCTCGCCGTGCTTTAATTATAGACGCAGCTATAGTTGGTGCCGTAGTCTCAAAGCCGATACCAACGAAGATAACCGACTTTTTGGGGTTAACTCTGGCTATTTCCACAGCATCTATGGTGGAATAGACAATTCGCATGTCTGCTCCCTCAGCCTTTGCCTGCTGTAAACTGGAGTAACTGCCGGGAACCCTCACTATATCCCCGAAGGTAGTGATAATAACGCCGGGCAAATGAGCCATAGCAATAGCTTTATCCAAATCGGCGATTGCCGTAACGCATACAGGACAGCCTGGTCCTGACCTCATTCCCACTGTTTTAGGCACTAATTGGCGAATGCCATATCTCATTATGGCGTGTGTATGCCCACCACAAAATTCCATTAACCTGATTGGCTTAGTGGAGCAGTTAGCAATTCGATGCGCTAGCTTTCCAGCTAGCTCGCTATTCTGATACTCGTCAATGAACTTCACTCACACTCGCTATCTCTTCCAATAATTTTAGGGTCTCCTTGGCTTCAGCTTCATCTACAACGCCTATGGCATAGCCAGTGTGGAGCAATACATAATCCCCTACCATTACTTCTGGGGTCAGAGCGATGCTAGCTCGATATCTTACGCCACCTATCTCTGTCTCTGCCTCATCACCTTCTATGGAGACAACTCTAACTGGAACTGCTAAACACATTGCTCAGGTATTTTAGCCCAAGCCCTGTGATAATTCAAACAATTAACTGCTCCTGATTTTTTGTAGGTTTTTCAGAAGTAGCTATTTGACGAAATTGGCGATAACCGCTTGCCCTAGAGAAATACCGCCATCATTGCACGGCACTTGCCTGTGGGTGAATACCTGGAAGCCGCTGTTTTCCAGCAAGCCAATTGTTTTTCTCAGCAGTAAGCGATTTTGAAATACACCGCCACTTAGGGCTACTTGATTAATGCCTGTCTCGTCAGCTATCAACTGGCACATTTCATTTGTCATTTCAGCTATAGTATTATGAAATTTGAGTGATATTCTCCTCGGGGAAATGCCTTGCTTCAAGTCTTCGATTATAGATGAGAGCAAATTTCTTAGCTGCACGATTTTCACTTCTTTATCCACAATTATGCGGTAGGGGTAGCTTTCCTTATCACTGGAGATTGCTTCGTCGCTGTGCTCCTCGCAATGACAAGCATACGCAGCCATTTCCAACTCTACAGCAGCTTGCCCTTCATAGTCTATTTCGCTTCTTATACCTAACAGAGCTGATACGGCATCAAACAGGCGTCCCATGCTTGAAGTTAACGGCGAGTTCAGACCCTTTTTTATCTGGCGTTTGATAATTTCTGTTTCAATTTCGCTAACCTCTGCCATAAAGCCTAATCCTTGGCTTAAGATATTTTCTCCTAGTAGACTAAGAATATAGCTGATAGTAATGCGGTAAGGTCTGTTTATAGCGGCATCTCCTCCTGGCAAAGGTAGGTATTCCAGATGTCCTACTCTATTGAAACTGCGGTAATCAGCGACGAGGAATTCTCCTCCCCAAATATGCCCATCATCGCCCATTCCTGTCCCGTCAAAAACAACTCCTATCACTGAAGCCTCTAAACCATTATCTACCATGCAGCTCACAATATGAGCGTGATGGTGCTGCACAGGAATAAGTTTTATGCCGGATTCACCTAGCTCCTGAGCATACTTCGTGGAGAGATAATCGGGATGAAGGTCGCAGGCAATAATTTCAGGCTCAATGCGGAATAGCCTTTCATAAAGAGAGATGGTGTTTTTGAAGTGCTCTAAAGTCTCTATATTTTCCATATCACCAATATGCTGGCTTAAAAAAGCATAGTTATCTCTGGTCAGGCAGAAGGTATTCTTCATTTCAGCACCACAACCGAGCACCTGCTTAGCTCTAAATGTAAGGTGAATAGGATAGGGAGCGTAGCTGCGAGCGCGTCTCACAAGTTGGCTTGTTCCTCTCTCCACCATAGCAACACTATCATCATAACGAGAATAAATATCCCGGTTGTGAATCAGGAAGTAATCAGCAATCCCCGAAAGCCTTCTTAACGCTTCATCATTATCCTTGGCAATAGGCTCCTCACTGAGGTTGCCGCTGGTCATCACTAATGGCAATTGAGTATCCCTGAGCAAAATGTGGTGTAACGGTGTGTAGGGTAGCATGACCCCTAAGTACTGCAGGTTTGGAGCTACTTCTCGAGATACAGATGAGTCATCTCTCCATTTCATAAGCACAATAGGGCTTTGAGGGGAGATTAACAGCTTTTCTTCCTCCATGGAGACATAGCAATGCCTTCTAACTTCATCCATATCAGTTACCATTATGGCAAATGGTTTAGAGGAGCGCTTCTTCCTTTCCCGCAAAGTCCTGACTGCTATTTCATTGCTGGCATCACAGGCAAGAAGAAATCCTCCCAAGCCCCTAATGGCGATGATTTTCCCTTCTTTCAAAAGCTGAGCCGCTCTAGCTATGACATCTGAGCAAGCTAAAGTGTTGCCTTGAATGTCAACTAATTTAACTTTGGGACCACATTTGGGACAGGCATTTGGCTGAGCGTGGAAGCGGCGGTCTAGCGGATTGTCATACTCGGCCTGACATTGAGGGCACATCTTGAAATGTTTCATAGTTGTTTTAAGGCGGTCATAGGGCATATCCTCAATTATGGTAAAACGGGGACCGCAATTAGTGCAGTTGGTAAAGGGATAGCGGTAGCGCCGGTCATTGGAATTCAATAGCTCACTTAAGCAAGCTTGACAGGTGGCGATATCCTGGGAAATGAGCTGATACTTCCCCTTCTCAACAATGCTATGGCGGATTTCAAACTTTTTATAACCAATGGGGGGGTGATAGCTAATGGTTACATCTTCAATATGAGCTAGGGGAGGAGCTTTTGTTTGAAGCTCCAAGTAAAACTGCTCAATAGCCTCTGCCTTCCCCTCCACTTCAATCTTGACATCCTCGGAGGTGTTGCAAACCCATCCTTTAACATTATGTTTAGTAGCTAGCCCGTAAACAAAAGGCCTGAAGCCAACCCCTTGAACAATACCGCAAACGCTAATACGAGCCAGCCGTAGAGTCTCAACTTCAGCCATTGTACTCTTTTGCCGTTCCTGGGGCTTTCTGCAGTGACACTTTAAACGAATTTCACCTCAAGAAAATGCGCTGAGCAAGAAATACATGTGTCGTAGGCGCGTACCAGCATCTCCAGCATGTGAGTTATCTCTTCCCGAGATTTATCAATGATGCTCGGCAGTAATTCTTCCATATCTTTTCAGGGTCTATATCCACCTTGGGGAAGAGGGTGGTTACCACACCTACATTTCCCAGCCAGCTTTGGTCTCTCTTGTCCACTGTCTCCAGAAGCTCCATGTCTTCCCTCTTTTGCCAGTTCTCAAGTTCCCTGGCAAACATCCTTTCTTGCGGCGTTCTGCTGCCTGAAAGAGCTATGAGCCTCCCAAACTCTTTCCTATTATCTAGGACATAGTTAATAAGGTAACGCAGGGGGAACAGACCTATGCCTCCAGCTACTATCAAGATGTCTTTACCCTTAAGATTATCCACAGGGAAGCCGTTACCGAAAGGACTTCTAATGCCAACTGTAGTTCCTGTATCCATACTATGCAGTGCATTGGTCACATTGCCTACATTCCACACTGCTAGCTCGAAACTGCCCTTCTTTGTAGGAGAGGATGAAATGATATGGGAGCTTCGCCAATGCCAAAAATGGAAAGCTCGACAAATTGTCCTGGCTTATGACTTAGCTCCTTTCCATCCTTCAGCCTAAATTCAAACAGTTTCTCCCTCTCAGCTATAGACGCAACTCTTATGAGTTCAGTGGGGTGTGGTACATAGATGGATGTTTCTGGAACTGCTTGACTAATCATCTCACTTATCCTCCTCCTTTAACAGATTAAAAGTTTCCGCCGGCCTGGCAATATCAGCAAGACAGGCAGAAGCACATCTTCCACAGCCAACACAACCTAGCTTCCCCCACCCCTCCCATACATATTTCCCCTTATGGTATAAGCGATGCCTGTATCAGCTCTCCCGGTCTTTTCTGAAGTTTCCACCTCCAGCTACCAGGGCAAAATCAGGTAGCATGCAAGCATCCCACTGGCGATAACGCTCACCATCTTTGAGGTTAAGGGCAACATCATCTTGAACATCAAAACAAAAACAAGTGGGGCATACCATAACACAGGAACTGCAGCTGAGGCACTTCTCACTTCTCTCCTTCCACAGAGGACTATCCCATGATTTATCCAGTAATTCTGTTAGCTCATCAAGTGTCACATTGAGAGCCGTTTTATATTTGGTTAACGCTTTCTGGCGTGCTTGGTCTCTTCGTATCAGATCTGAAAAAGTCGCCTCCTTTGCTTCAGCATAGTTATCAAGTAGTTCCTCTCCTTTACTGCTGCCAACAGCTACAACATAGCTGTCGCCAATATCGGTGAGCATCAAATCAAAACCAGTTTCAACGATAGCTACGCTCAAACTGGGGCAGAAAGCATTCGGATTGGGATTCAAGCAATCAATGCCAACTATGATAGTTTTTTCTCTCCTCGAAAGGTAATTAATGTCGCGATTGGCAGTGGAAAACACCATATCAAGAAGCTCAATGGCTTTAATATCGTAGGGGTGAACCCAAAAAGAATTCTCGGTTTAGCTTCAATGACTGGCTCGACTTTAGGCTGTTCTCCTAATTCAAACTTAATAAGTGTTTCTTTTGGAGGCAACAACGTGACATCATAATCAAGGGATAGCTCATTCGCGGTAGTGAGCTCACCGAAAGCATACTTGCTATCCTTTTTCTTTGGCCCTATCACCTCGGGCTTCGTATTAATGATATTGCTAATAAATGAGACTATGTTTTGTTTTTCAACGATTTTATTTTCCATTTACCCTCCCTTATTTGTTACTCGATGAGAATTAGCCTCTACCTCACCTAGCAACCACGAGCACCAATCTTCTATCCCTACGCCGGTTTTGCAGGAGACTTGGAAAATCTTGATTTTAGGGTTCAATCCTAGAAGGGCATTTTGAAAAGAAGGAATGTCAAAATCAACGTAGGGGAGAAAATCAATCTTATTTATCACTACCACATCAGCACCGGCGAATATCATAGGATACTTGATAGGCTTGTCGTCGCCTTCAGGCAAACTAGAAATCACCACCCTCTTATGTTCGCCTAAAACAAACTCAGCAGGGCAAACGAGATTGCCCACGTTCTCAATCAAGAGCAAATCTATATCTTCCAGGGGCAATTTCTTTAAAGCTGGGGTGAGCATACTGGCAATTAAGGTGCAGCTTTCCGCCATATTCCCGGTAATTATCTGGACGACTGCTGTCGCTTCATTATTCACTTTCTCGGCATCGAGTGTAGAGGCAAGATCACCTTCAATAACTCCCACACTCAACTTATCTCTCAATCTAGCTATTGTCTGCAAAATGAGGCTTGTCTTGCCAGCGCCTGGAGATGACATGATATTAACACCAAAGACCCCGTGCTTATTTAGAAGACGGTGATTTTGGGCAGCTAGTGCTTCGTTAGCCTCTAAAATACCCTGCACAACTTCTATCTTTTTCGTCACTCTGCCTCTATGCTTTCTATATAGAACTCCTTTCCTTGAACTACTTCCCCCCCTGGGCTTTGGCATTTAGGGCAAACCCATTCTGTGTCTTTCGGATGGAATAAAGTGGCGCACTTTCGGCATTTCAGCTGGGCTGGTATTAGTTCGAAATGAAGGATTGCCCCTTCAGCAATGGTGCCTTTATTAAGGAGGTTGAAATAAAATTCAATGCAATCAGGCACAAAACCCGATAACTCACCAACAACCAGATTAACTTCAGTAACCTTGCTAGCCTGAGCCTCGTCGCCTTTATTTAATGTGATATCAAGAATACTTTGAGTTACTCCTAATTCGTGCATTCCATAATTGACAAAGTACGTATATTATAATTTGATTTTCCTTTTTTATCCATAGCTTGTACACGCTTCACATAATTACCGGCATAAATTTTGATCGCCAAATAGGATAGATGGAAATTGTGCGCTGAATTTACCAACTCAAAATCCCTCGCTTCGCAAGCCAAGGTAGCCAGCCATCAAATAGTGAAATGATGGAATGTAAAATTCCGGGATGATATTTCACTCATATAGGGTTTCAATATGCTTTGCACAATTCAGATAGCTCCGTTATTTAACTATTTTAATTCGTGGCAATAACTAACTTCGTAAGGAGGGATATATATCCGAGGAATTAATATCTCAAATTTTTATGCTTTACTTTTTCCTTTGGTTTTGAAATTTAAAGCATCCTTAGCTTCAACTACCATCGGGAGCATTCGTTGAGGGCTGCTCTGGACGACAAGGGTTAACATGAACTATGACATCCTGCACATGCTCAACCTCGCCCAAGAGCCTGCTTTTTACCTCTTCGGCTATCTGATGGCCTCGCTCTACGGTGAGGCTCTTATCTACAGCTACTTCTATATCAACGGTGAGGCTAGCACCCAATCGGTGCGCCTTGATGCTATCGACTGTCTTAACCCCTCCAGTTTCTAGAGCCGTGGTTTTAATCTTGTCCAAGACTGCTGAGCTTGGGCATTCATCCATCAAGACTCCAATATTTGGGCGGAGAAGGGAAAAGGACATCTGGATAATGAAAGCTGAGATAACGAGACCGGCTACAGGGTCTAAGTATGGAAACCCCAGCCTGGCTCCAAGTATACCGAGTAAGGCACCAATTGAGGAGTAAGCATCTGAGCGATGGTCCCAGGCATTAGCAACAACAGCGGGGCTATTATTCCTCCTCCCAACCTTGAGCGTGTACCGAAACAAAGCCTCCTTTATGACTATGGAAGTCGCCGCTGCTACCAGGGCAATCACGGCAGGGGTTGCAAAGTGTTTGTGGGCAATGAGGTTGATAGAGGAAACACCGACATAGACCCCGGCAGCGAGAATTGTGAGGGCGACCAGGAAGGCGGCAATAATCTCGGCATTGGCATGACCGTAAGGATGGCTTTTGTCTGGTGGTCTTTCTCCAATTCGTAGGCTTGCGTAAACAATTCCGGTGGCAACGCAATCGGAGAAGGAGTGA
>Ga0210033_1001795_pt1 | contig 19100 bp, 20 predicted proteins | sample CryGeymeta201501_FD_185465 | JGI IMG/M metagenome (GOLD analysis project Ga0210033, IMG submission 185465) | Groundwater microbial communities from Crystal Geyser aquifers in Utah, USA - Crystal Geyser metaG 2015-01 (SPAdes) (version 2) | ecosystem: Environmental > Aquatic > Deep subsurface >... | reverse complement strand
TGATATGAGATTTATATCTGCAACGAATAAAAACCTTGACAGCGCTGTCAGGGACGGCAGTTTTCGCGAAGACCTCCTTTACAGGGTGAAGGTTTTTGAGATTAAGGTTCCGCCTCTCAGAGAAAGAATAAAGGATATTCCTATCCTCTCAGATTACTTTGTGAAAAAGTACAGCAGAACAATGGGCAGGAATGTTAAAGGCATCTCTGCATCTGCCATAAATTTTTTTCTGCGCTATAACTGGCCCGGAAATGTCAGGGAGATGGAGAACCTCATCCAGCGTGCGATAATTCTTGAAGACACGGATACAGTCAGGGAAGAAACAGTAAAAGGGCTTATATTCAATAATACGGTTCAGGCAGAACATGGCGGCTCAGGAGTGAAAGAAAGGGTGGAGGCAATCAAGTCAGAAGAGGAAAAGAAACTTATAATCAATGCTCTTGCGGAGGCCAGATGGAAAAGGATGGAGGCGGCAGCCCGGCTCGGCATCAGCAGAAAAAGCCTCTTTAATAAAATGAAGAAATACGGGCTGATGGAATAAAAGCAGAAGGCAGTTCCCCTGTTTACGCCTCAAACAATCCGTTCAGGACTTTTGTCCTTTCCTCTATATGCTTTGTAATGTTGTCCTGTTCTGCCTTCAGCCTGTGCAGTTCGTCCGCAATGTTAAGGGCCGCAAGAATACACGCCTTAAGCGGAGCGGCATTCGGCGCATTGCTGTAAACCTCTTTTATCTTTGCATCAACAAAGGCGGCGATTTTTTGTATATGCTCCTCAGGCGCATCGCCTTTTACAGTATATTTCTGGCCGAGGATATAAACATCTACACTGCTCACGCTACGCAACCTCTAAAGTGTCAAGTTCATTAAGGAGTCCTTCAACCTGATTTTTTATAGCGGCCTTTTCCGTCTGCAGCTTCTCTATCTCACTATCCCTATCAGCGAGACTCGCCTCAAGTTCTTTTATCTTGAGCTCAAGCGCGGCTTTTTCTTCCTTCAATGCCTTCACTTTCTCTATTGCGCCTGTTATCTTGTCTTCAAGATTTTTAAGCCTGTCCAATGGCGTCCCCTCCTTTTTATTGCTGCTTGCCTTTTCCCCGCTTTTTTTTACCTGCGGAGCCTCATCAAACAGAGTCCTGTTTTGTTTCATGATGTTTAAGATACCAAGATGCTATAGCGTATTGCAAGAGGCGTCAGAGAATCATGGGAATGCTCTTGCCGCCGGTATATTTATGATACTCAAAATAAGTTGTAATAACGCGCTTGGTATAGTTTTTAGTCTCTTCGTAAGGAATATCTTCAATGAATTCGTCAAGTGATTTATAGCTGCCCGCCTTCTGCCATTTCCTCACAACGTCCTCTCCTGCGTTATAAGCTGCGATAGCCGGGGGCAGCGAGCCGAACTCTTTTAAAAGATAGGTTATGTAATATGAACCGAGATTTATGTTGGCCCTTACATTAAGTATCTGTTCCTTTGATTTTATATTCAGGTTAATCTTTTTGTCTATGGCATGGGCTGTCTGCGGCATCACCTGCATGAGCCCGAGCGCGCCTGCCTGTGAGCGAGCCTGCGCGTCAAAGCGGCTCTCCTCCCTTATGATGGAAAGAACTACAAAGGGGTCGGCGCCGTATCTGTCTGAAACATCTCTCACAATCTGCCAGTGGGCCAGCGGATACAGAATACTCTGCGCAGCCTCTCCTATTGGTATATGCAGCAGCAGAGTTAAGGCCCTCCTGTATTCTCCGCATTCCTGCAATTTAAGGGAAACAGATAGGAGTTCGTCTGGATTCGTAGTTTTTCCGGCTATAACAGACAGTTCTGCCGCAGCCTCTTTTATCATGCCGGCTTCAAGAAGTATGTCAATGCGCTCGGACTTGAAAGGCTTATATCCGGAGTTTTTGAGGATTATATTAGTGTCAGTGTCAGTTTTTTGCGGCAGTTTTTCCTTACTGACACTGCCACTGTTCACTAACGCTTTTTCCTCTGACACCTTGACCTTTTCACCCTTTAATCCTTTTTTTATCTGCGCAAGGATGCTGTAAAAGTCTTGTGGTTTGGCTGCAAGCTGTCTGTAAATATAGCCCGCATCCCCGCCTGTTCTTTCAAGAGACTGAGCCTTCCAGTAGAGATATTTTGAACCGCCGAAACTGTTATAAAGCTCGGTGAAGACGGCAAGGGCTTTCCGGTAATTGCCGGTGCGGTAATATATCCATGCAATGCCCCACTGCGCGCTTTCAGCCTCGGACGGGTATTTCTCCTTTATGGACTTAAACAGATTCAGCGCCTCATCAATCTCGCCGTTTCTTCTTTTATCCAGCGCCGCCAATATCAGAAGCGAGCCGGTCCTTCTGTCAGCCATTAAAGACAGCTTATTCAGGGCAGCTTCAAATCCGGTTTTATCCCCAGCCCTGTAAAGCGCCTTTGCCTTCAGATAATAATCTCCTGCTTTCTCGTATGCGTCTGCTGATTCTTTATAGCGTTTCTGCTTAAATAACACATAGCCGAGTTTTTTAATGATTTCCATCCTGCGCTGCCCGTCGTCTCCGCCAGAGGCGGATGCCAGCGCCTCTCTCAATGCCGATTCTGCTTTTTTAAACTCCATAGCGTTTATGAGATTCGCCGCCCTTTCAATAACATCCTGCAGGGTAATATCAGAGGCTGTTAGTTCGCCGTATGCCAACCTTGAGGACATCCCGTCGCTGCTGAGATAGATGGTTTTGAAAATTGCCTTTGCCCTTTCTGTTTCTCCTTTATCCTTGAGCTGCTTTGCAATCAGGAATTTTATTTCATGGTCTTCAGGATAATCCCTGACGTAAGATTCAAAAATCTCCGGATTATGAGGCGTCTCGCCTGAGGCAATAAGGTTTTTGATTTCAAGCCCCCGCGCCCTTTTACGCAGCGGGGATGACGGATAATCTTTCAAAAGCTCTTTTATTCTCAAATTGGATTCGGCGAGGCTGCCTGATTCGGTGTAGGCCCTGGACAGATAAAAAAGTACGTAATCCCTGACAGCAGGAAGTCTTTTGTATGCCTCGGAGAGGCTCTCAATCGCCCCGGCATATCTGCCGGCGTCAAATTCGCTTTTGCCCTTTATGAAAAAATACTTCCCGTCTGTATCTTGCTCCGAAAATCCCCCCATCCCCCCTTTGTCAAAGGGGGGTGAGGGGGGATTATTTTTATTGCCCTTTGTGCTGTTGTGCGGCATGGGTGTTTCACCTGATGCGGCGCTGAAAATAGCAAGCAATATGACTGTAAACAAAATACTTTTCTTCATAAAACTATCATAACCAAATACGGCTCTTTTCAGCAATAAAGAAAGGCGGCGGCAATAGAATATTTCAAGAGGCATGTGGTATATTTTAGTATGATTAAAGACTTCAGGCTTCACGGAAATCTCGGACCTGTTGAATTTTTCGCATTTGTCGGTGGAGCGAGCGTTGAAAGCACATACTTCTACGAGGAAACAGCCTCACAAATAAGGTTCTTCTCAAAGGGCAACGAATTCACCGTCTCCGGCGAAGGGGTGCATTATAAAGGCACAGGAGGAAGTTTCTGCGAATATATGTTCGGCGTTGAAAAAGCCCTGAAGGACATGATAAAGGGAGAGGTTTCAAACAGGCTGATTATGTTTGGCGCCTTCCTTGATAAAAGTGAAAAGATTGTGTTCACAAACGATACTGAGGGGAGCGAATCGTTTTACAGGCTTTTTTTGCAGGGCAACGCAGTGAAGAACTACTACTTTTTCGTATCCTCAGAGCATAAAATAGAGCGTAAAAAGAGGCAGGAGCATATATTGAGGTCTGCGGGCAAGTTTTTGAAAAGGACGGAATTCGTCGGAAGCGATAAGGATACGGAGCTGATGAATGATTTCATAAATGAACTCGGAGAACAGAAATCAGCCCTCTTCATGTTTAAGATAATCCACAAGGAAAATGAGGCCTTCTATAAGGCCTTTGAAAACTTCTATTCCAGTGAGAGGGCGCTTACGCCGCAGGAGGAACTCCACCTTGAAGATATAGTCGCAAGATACGGCATAGACAGCTATCAGCAGGAGAGAATGAAGATTGACATAATGTACAAACATCCTGAAAACAAGTGCGTTGTTGATGAATACAAAGACATTCTTCTGAACAGCATCTCTAAAGAAAGCCTGGAACCCTCGGAGATTGCAAGGCTGGGGAGGCTGAGGACGCTCAGTATCAGAAATAATATACCAAGCGTGCTTTTTGATACGCTGGATGAACTCCTGCTCGGCGGCAAGAAAGTACAGGATATGAAAGAGCCTGATTATCTGAAGGAGGCCAGGTCTATTCTTGAAAACCTGTTTTTTAAAGACCCCTCACTTAAAAAGCACATAATTAATGAAGATATCGTAAGGCTGGTAAAGGCAAAACACAAGGCCTATTCCCGGAGCGATATGGGGTTTGAACAGGTGCTTCTTGACGTAGGCAAAACGTGCGATGAGATTGCACGTGAGACGAATGATTTCAGCGTTTTTGAAGAGTTCAGCGCAATACTTACATACTTTGACAGATACGATAATGTCCAGGCGCTGCTGAGCCAGATAGCCTTTATGGAGAATATGGATTTTGCCGAGGACTCCCTCAGAAGCCTCATCGGCAATAAGAATGAATTTGATAAACTTGACAGGACGCTTTTTGATGGGGTAGTCATAAAAGAACTCCTTCACAATAAATACATAACAGCCTACGGCAGGAGAAAGATTAATTCAATACTGAAGGGGATTGCAAAGATTTCCAATGGGGATGCGTCTCTCAGGGATGTAGTTGCCGAACTCAAGATGATAAGGGACGAAGAGAGGCTTTATTCTCAGGTTCACGCAGCGCTCAAGGAAAGGATGCGCAGCTTCTACCCCAGACTCAATACCCAGGAGGGCCGGGCTGAGATAAGAGAGGATATAGAAAGGGAGCTGGCGGAAGAAGGTTTTGCCAGGAAGACGCCGCATAAATTATTTGAGAAGACGCTCTTAGACCTTAGAAAAGAATCGTTCTATCTGAACCATCTTCTGCCGATAATCATAGAGAAAAAGGATATAAACCTGAGAGAAGACTTCCTCAAAAACAGCGGGCTTGACAGGTTTTATATAGAGACCATAGAAAAGGAATACTTTAATGATAAAGACATTGACGCCGCGGTGCTGGAACAGATAAGGGAAGGGAAAGAACTCTTGGGAGTTGAAAACTGAGGAAAGAAAGAAATCAGGTGTCAGGTATCAGTATATCTAACACCTAAAACCTAACACCTATAACCTATAATGAAACTGAATAAGGATATTTTGACTCTGATTGGCAATACGCCTCTGGTGAAGATTAACCGCTTATGTCAGGCTGATGACGCTGAGGTCTGGGCAAAACTTGAGGGGTGCAACATAGGCGGCTCTGTAAAGGACCGGATTGCCCTTTCAATGATAGAGTCGGCAGAGAAAAGTGGTGCGCTTAAACCACGCAGCACAATCATAGAGCCTACAAGCGGGAATACCGGGATAGGGCTTGCGCTGGTAGCGGCAGTAAAGGGATACAAATTAATCCTTACAATGCCTGAGACAATGTCAATGGAAAGAAGACAGCTGCTTCAGGCTTACGGCGCAGAGCTTGTTTTGACTGAGGGCAAGAAAGGGATGCTCGGAGCAGTTGAGAAGGCAGAGGAGACATATAAACATAATCCAGATTATTTCATGCCGCAGCAGTTTGAAAACCCGGCTAACCCTGAGATACACAGAAAGACAACTGCAGTTGAGATACTGGATGCGCTCGGCGCTGCGCCTGACGGCTTTGTCGCAGGCGTCGGCACAGGAGGCACGATAACAGGCATTGGCGAGGCATTAAGAAGTAAAAAACCTGATATATGGATAGCTGCGGTAGAGCCTGCGGCCTCGCCTGTTCTTTCAGGCGGAAATCCCGGGCCTCATAAGATTGCAGGCATAGGAGCCGGTTTTTATCCGGGTGTCCTCAACACAAAGATTTATGACGAAGTCATCCCGGTTACTGACGACGATGCAGCGGAGACAGCAAGACAATTGTCTTTAAAAGAAGGGCTTCTCTGCGGAATATCATCAGGCGCGGCAATGTGGGCCGCATTAAGAGTGGCAAGGAAATTAGGGAAAGGGAAGAAGGTTGTCGTGATATTGCCTGACAGGGGAGAGCGTTATCTGAGCACAGGGCTTTTTGCATCCGAAACGCCGTAAAGATTAACTTATCGTGCATTTTATGGAATCAAAGGCCATGAGTATCCTTTATTTCAATCTTTTCCAAGCGCCTTTTTTGCCTTTTCAAACAACCCGTCCATCTTCTTTGTATTTTCAGCAATCTCTTTAAGTACAGAGGATAATTCCTTATCACCAGAGGCTGATGCCTTTTCCGCCCACTCAAGATAGGTTTTTGCATGTTCTTCATTGTGCTCTGCCCAGTGTTCAAGAAGTTTTTTCAATTTATCCGGTTCTGTCATCTTAAAAACCACCTCCTCATTAATCCCCCTATGCGCCCCTTTAGCAAAGGGAGGTAAGGGGGGATTTGTTATAGCCGGGGGCTCCCGCAAAACCACATGTTCGTGTCCATGCGTTCCGAAATGGCTGTGCTCATGAACATACCAGCGGTGCCGGTGGACATGCCTGTGAATAAGGTTTGCCCTGAGAAGCATATCCGTATCCTCCATAACATCCCAGGTGTTCCCCTCTGTCAGCAGCCTGTGGTCTTCTCCGATGACCACGGTCCTGTCGGATATGTCTTCAATTATACCAAGGTCATGCGTTACCGTGACTATTGTTTTTCCTGCGTGCCGCAATTCATTTATCAAATCCACAAACTCAACCTGACTTCTTGGGTCAACCCCTGTTGTGGGCTCATCAAGCAGCAGGACCTCCGGATTCATAGTCAATACAGAGCCGATGGCGGCCCTCTTTTTCTCACCACCGGAAAGCATGTAAGAAGGCCTGTCTTTCAGGTCTTCTATATTCAGCATGTGCATTACTTCAAAGGCCCTTTCTAATGCCTCTTTTCCATCTATTCCGAGTTGTAGAGGCCCGTATAGAAGCTCATCCATTACGGTCGGGCAGAAGAGTTGAACATCGGAATCCTGAAACACATAGCCGACCCGCTCTCTGAAAAATCGCAAAAAACCCTTATCTCTCAAAGTCCGCTGTGATACCTCGTTCCCCCTGAAAAAGCATTTCCCCTTTGACTGATGTATCAGGCCGTTCATAATCTGCAAGAGCGTGGACTTGCCGCTTCCATTCGCCCCGATAATAGTAAATCCCTCTCCCTCTTTAATGCCGAGGCTGATATCACAAACAGCAGGAATCTTATCGAAGTAACTGTAACTTATCCCTTCAAGACGCATTATGTCTTCCATAATTACCTCACATCCATAAGAATATAACCCCAACCAAGAAAAAGATAGCGCCTGTAAACCAATCCCGCGCATGAAGCTTGCTAACCCCATAAATCTTGATGTTGTCGGAAAAACCTCTGCCGAGCATGGCCTTGAAAATTTCTTCACACCGCAGCCGGGTTTTCTTAAACATGAATGCGACTCTTCCAGCGATCCAGCTTCTTGCCTCGGCGTCGCTCACTTGGCCGGCTGATCTGCTTTTTTTTGCAAGGTGCATATCTTCAACCGTCTTTGCAAATATGAAGATGTACTTGTAAGAAAGGGTTACTATTATAAGAAAGCCGTCAGGGACCTTCAGCACCTTGAGGGCCTTTATGATCTCAGGGAAGGGGGTTGTATATAAGACGAAGAATGAGAGGGACAGAGAGTTCATAACCCTTGATGTGAGCATCATGACTCCATCTATGCCTTCTCTGGTAATCCCGATCTCTGAAGGTATATGATATATCCAGAACCGATAGGTTTTTGAAAGGTGAAGTATCGGAAATATGATTTCTCCTTTTGTGATGACATTGAAGGCAGACGGAAGGGCTATCAGAAACCCGAAGATGAAGCTGAAGAAAAGGACCCGCTTATAGAGACTAAGGATATTCAGGCGGGCTATCATTGTCAGAATGAAAACAAAGACTCCGACCAAGACTTCCGGCAGTATGTCTTTTTTCAGGCTTACGATGATTATATAAAAGAGGAGGGAAAGGACTTTTATCCTGGCATCAATCTTCTGAAAGAAGTCGTCCTTTGAAGCAGTTTCCCACTGGACATATCCGGTTTTAATAACATCGGCAACATGATGTATGCCCTTCTCGATGAAAGGCATTTTCAGGCCCCCCTTGCCACGGTTAAAGGAGTCAGAGGGGTGCCTTTCTAACAGGAACGAGGGCACCTTACTTTTCATTCTTTAATATTAACCTTGCAATAACATATATCACAAGAGCAACCGCAAGTATGCCGATAAGTCCTGATGCTATGTAGGAGATCACCTGAACAGTCATGGAAGCGCCTTCACCGCCGAAGTTATAGTCAGGCGCCGGGGCCTTCCAAAGTTCAGACAATCTCTTTAATCCTTCCGGCACATACCCGACAAGTTTTTCAAGTTCTTCTGCCCCCCATTCTCCCCATGCGCCTCCTGCTTTGAATTTTTCGGGGAGGATGACCCCAAGGGGAGTGAGCAGCGTCAGAATAAAAAGACCTATCCAGAGTTTCTTTTGAGATTTTGTCATTTCACGCCTCCTTCACTTTCAATGCATAGACCAAACCGGACTCATGCTTTGCAAAATATTTGAATAATAAAACGGTGACAACACCCTCGACAATGCTAAATGATAGCATATGTTCTAATGCCATTGCTGGAAGAGCCACTGACAGGGGATAAGGGGCATAGAGGGGTCTCCCGTCCGCTCCGCTGGCAATCAGGGGTTGTATCCCGAATTCAAACCCAGTCGCTATCGCAGCAATGGAAAGCCCGACATAACCGGAAAGAAAGGCAGCAATTGATAACCTTGCACCGCCGACGGCATTTCCTCTTATAAGTTTAAACACCCAATAAGATACAAAGGGCATTACCACCGCCATGTTGAAGCAGTTGGCGCCTATCGCGGTTATCCCGCCATCACCGAATACTATAGCCTGAATTATCAGGCTGACGGACACGGCAATCACCGCTGTCCACGGACCCAAAAGGATGGCGATAATTCCAGCGCCAACCGCATGTCCTGTGGTCCCGCCGGGAATAGGAACATTAAACATCATAATGAGGAAAGAGAAGGCCGCCGCCATAGCCAGATAGGGAATGTGCTTTACGGATAACTCTTTTTTCAGTTTTTTAAGGGCAATAGCCCAGAATGCGAGTGATGCCCCGTAAAGGGGCACATACGTTTGAGGACTCAAGTAGCCGTCAGGTATATGCATCTAAAACCTCCATGTTATGCCAGCGAGAACTGAGTAGTCAGTCTCGGGCTTGTTTAGTCCGCCCTTGATGCCGAAATCAATATCAAAGTTCTCCGAGATAGAGTATATCAAACCGCCGATTATAAATGCAGGATGAATGTTTGACGATTTATCGGGGTTTCGTTCGGCGCCAATGTTTGCGACCAGTTTAATGTCTTTTATGACCTCCACCGTAGAGGCAAGAGACGCATGCCATATATCCTTTCTTTCATCAACCTTGTTTTCATTCCTGTTATAGCCCAGATTGAGATGGAATGCCCAGGGCTTAATCTCCTTTGTGGAGATAAAAAAGAGATGGTAGGTTGTTTTTCCTGAGCCTAAGCCTTTTTCGTCCTCTCCTGTTGGAAGGGTTAAGCCGGATTTTAATGCAAAGCTGAAACCATCAGTTTCATAGAACCGCCACTTCAACTCAATACCCACATCTGAGATTCCTTTTTCATTTGTTACGGTTTCTGAATCTTTTGTTCTTATATACTGATAGGGAATTCCAAGAACGATGTCAACAGGCTCGGTTACACCATAAGAAAGCGCTGCTGCCGCCTGAGTGGTCTTTGTTGTAACCCCATCGTCTTTGTCATGCCCATACTCTCCATTTACCTCCAACTGAAACTTTCCCTTGCCCTGTGTGCCTGTATCGTCAGTGATGAGCGGATGGGCAGCGAAAGAGACACTTGCAAACATCACCCCAAAGCAGACCATTAAAAACACTTTTTTCATTTTTACACTTCCTCCTTCTTTAGTTTTTTAGTTTTCCTTTTACTCCCCCTTTTCTGATAAAATCAGAGCGAGGGGGGATGGTTAGAGCCTCTCTCCTCAGGGCAGGGATTAATCCTTAATTGCGAGTGTGGGTCTCCCTGCCCTAAAATCCTAAATATGCTATCTGAAATCTCAAATTATGCTCCTCACCTCCTTCATTGGAAGCCTTTCTTGTCAACCCATTACAACAGAATCATCCTTTAAAACATCTCTCATCGCTATCAATTCACTCTCTATATCTGCATCTAAAGTTCTGTCTTTGCGCATGTTATCTATTACCCTATACATCTCGATTACATACCCATCATCCATAAAAAACCACCCCGAAAAACCCTCTCCGATACACTTTAAATCCATAAAATCCGTGCAATTTTCAGCCCCTTTTTTTAAAAACAATCCTATGTGCTAAAAGAGAAATCTCCTTTATCTCACCTTCAAAGACCCTCTCTTCACCCCAAAGGTTTTTTAAGTAGATTTTTCCACCCTCTGGTCTCAATATGTCCACTGCCTCAAGAAAAAGTATTTCTTCACCGTTTTCATCAATATATGCATTGGACTCACACATCTTCAGCCTCTATTGTCTTTATATAATCCCTCACAGCATCATCGAGGGACGCTGTTTCCTTTTCATATCCTGATAAACGCAGTTTTGAAATATCAGCCTTTGTGAAATACTGATACCTGTCACGAACGTCTTCAGGCATATTGATATATTCAATGGAAGGCTCTCTGCCAAGTGCTGAGAATACTGCTTTAGCAAGGGCGTTCCATGTTCTCGGATTCCCTGTGCCAATATTAAAGATTCCATTTATTTCTGGTTGCTCCCAAAAGTAGAGGGTCATATCAACTGCATCTCTCACATAGATAAAATCCCTAAGCTGCTCTCCATCCACGTAGTCCTTTCGATAAGACTTAAAGAGTCTGACCTTTCCATTTTTCTTTACCTGCTCATATGCCTTCAGCACCATACTTCTCATTTCACCCTTATGCCATTCATTAGGACCAAACACATTGAAGTACTTCAAACCGACTATCTTATCAAGAAGATTGTTCTTAAAAGCCCACAAATCAAACAGATGCTTTGAATAACCGTAGGCATTGAGGGGACGAAGACGGGTTAATAGTGAGTGGTTGTCAGAAAATCCCATAGAGCCATCGCCGTATGTAGCTGCACTTGAGGCATATATGAATCTTACATTTTTCCGTACCGCCCAAAGAGCGAGCGTCTTTGTATATTTATAGTTGTTTTCCATCAGGTATTCCATATCACTCTCTGTGGTTGAGGTTCGAGCACCCATATGGAAAATGGCTGAAATCTTGCCGCCAAATGCACCTCCTGATAGTCTTTCCAGAAACACGTCCTTTTGCACATAATCCTCAAAATCAAGCCCCACGAGATTGCGCCATTTATCTGTATTGCCGAGATTGTCAACAATAAGGACACGATTCTCACCAAGTTCATTTAGCCTTTTGACTATATTGCTGCCAATAAAACCTGCTCCACCAGTAACGATTATTGTCTTACTCATGATGATGTCTGTGATGACCTTGTTCGTGTGGCAATGCCATAAGACACTCCACTGATTCATATAACTTTTTTGCAGCCTTTGTAAGAGCAGATGCTATTTCTGCTCCACCATCATGGTGCTGAATCTTTTCCGCCCACTCTTCATAGACAATGGCATGTTCACGCCCATGTTCAATCCAGTGCCCGATAAGATGTTTTATTTTCTCTAAATCGTCCATTTTAAATGTCCTCCTTTTGTTATTTTTTTTATCTCTTCCACCAGTACATGCCTACATATGCGGTATCTTTTATCCAGAAATGATTATCCTCATATGTGAGTTGTGCCTTTAGAGAGGTTATCTCATCCGAGGACAGAGGTTTTCCTTTCTTCAACGAATAGTGTTCAAATGCTTCATCCAACCTGTGATAGGCAAAGGAACTGTCAGTCTCATAACACTTTGTAAATGCCATTGTGTAATCCCCGTATTGCCATTTCACTTTTATTTCAGGAGCTGCTAATTCAGTTGCGACAAATACATGCTTCGCCCCTGTTTTAAAAAGCTTCGTCAGCGCCGCCTGAAAGCCCATTTCCGTAAGATGAAGGCTATTACAGGCCATGACGAGGTCGCAATCTTTAAATTGATAAACCGGTATGTCCTCCCACTTCTTGTCGTCAACGGTGATCCAGTCTATACCCCTGTTAAATGTCTCCTCAAAAAGCAGGCTTCGCATACCCGCAGACGGCTCAAGTGCTGTAACATCGCATTCGATAGCGCAGAGCGGCAGTGAGAGAACGCCGTTTCCTGCTCCGATGTCAAGAACCTTCCATCCCGGTGCCACCATAGTGGTAAGCACTTCGATGATCCTGTCGTGGTAGCGATTATGCTCCATCCAAAGCTTGTACCACGGCGCATAACCGTCCCAAAAAGTGACTGTCGCTACTCGCCTGCAAATGTTACTTAGTCCCTTCTTCATAATACCTTGTGCTACGAAATATAGATTCGTGCTACCATAATGACAAAAAAATTATTTCAGATGCTTCCCTGTCGTAGTAAGAGAGAGCTTGCCGTGTTTCACGCCTTTCGTGCCTATCAGCCTGTCTGCAATCGCCTTTATCTCGCTGCTCTTTCCTCTGACGACAATAACCTCAAGGCAATTGTGTTCGTCAATGTGGATATGCATGCTTGAAACAATAGAATTATAGTAATCGTGCTGCATGTCTGTCAGCGTATCAGTAAGCTCCCTTGTATCGTGGGAATACACAATCGTAATAGTGCCTACTGTCTCGACTGTTTCAGACTCCAACTCCTCTGACACGAGACTATCGCGGATGAGGTCGCGTATCGCCTCGCTCCGGTTCGCATACCCCTTTTTCTTTATAAGGGTGTCAAAGCGTTTCAGCAAGACATCTTCAATTGATATGCCAAATCTAATAATCGCCATAGTGTTACCTTTTTGATAATTGTGCTACTATATCAGACATTTATTTTTTTGTCAAGTAGAAATGATGACTCTTTCAGGATTTCTAATGACGATTTTATCTATTTGATCTATAAAAGAATTCGTAAGATTATTAAATTTGAGACCCCTGAAAGGGGTAATGTTTTTCAATGTTTGTCAATCTCATCAGGCTCAATTCGATGTTTTTTTCTGAACCCAAACATTATGAGCCCAATGAATACCAGAAACCCGATCAAGAACAGATACGGTATCGGCGCAGAGGACGCTCCTGCCTGTGAGTTTATATCCTGCATTTCGTAACCCTCTACTTTTTTACCTTTTCCATCAGGAGCAGATTTAGACTGAAGTTTTACGGCTGAGGATTTAATTTTTTTAGATTGTTGCTCTGATGGCCTACTGTTCTGCTGTGATGGATTTTTAATTGTATCCAACGCCTTCATAAATCCCTGCACCTGAGCCTTTAACCCCGGAACAGACATCAGCACTGACGATGTGAATTTTGTGAGTAACGGGTTATTGCAGGTGTGGTCGCAGCATGCAAGGCCCACTTCTTTTACGCTTTCCGCATATTCCTTTGCAAGAGTCTCAATAACTTTTTTATCGGGCTTCCAGTAATCCTTTCTGACTGTCTCAAGCATCCTTGCTACAATAGATTGGTATGCCCACATATTCTTTGACTTCCTGAACATCTCCTTTATACCAAGTCTGTTTCTATCCAAAACATAGGTTTCATACATCTCATTCCATTTTGCTGCATCAACTGCATCGGGCACCGTCACCTGCCATCCCCATAGGTTCGCTGTCACCTCATTTATAAACTTTGCACCTGCGTATCCTTCTTTCATCATAGCCTTTATCCATTCTGGATTTAGATACCTCGTCCTCATCTCACTGCCCATAAATTTTTCAAGGGTCTCCTGTTTTGGCATTTTTGGATTGGACATATTCGTGACATAAACCTCCGGCGTCTTGCCGTCGACTGCCCGGATTGCCATTGCAGTTCCTCCTAAATACTGGAAAAAATCATCGTTATCAAGAGTTGCATAAACATTCCCCGACCTGCTGTGAACCGCTATCTTCGAGCCTGACAGAGCATTTTTAAAGATTGTAAGACTCACATCCTCATCACTCTTAACTCCTAACTCTTCACTCCTGACTTTATTCCCCCAAAACCCCTGCCCATAGAGATGACTCATCCTCATAAAATAAACATCAGCAACCTGTTTTTCGTTTTCCCATGTGTTGGACAATGGTATGACCTGAGCCAACCCTGTACCGTAGGCGCCCGGCGGCTCGGTAAATATCCTCACAGTAGCAAGCCTTTCTGCCATATCTTCTTGAATCCCTTTCTCCATAAGCATCTTCTTTGTCCTTAAAACATTTGACCTGAGAATATTGTCCTCTTCATTTTGCTCCTTAGCCATGCTCACAGCTTTGTCGAGCAATGCCATGAGATTGGAAAATAAATCCCTGTAAAGTCCAGATGGGACTATGGTTACATCAATTCTCTGCCTTCCAAGCTCATTTCTGGGTATTGCCTCAACACCTATGACCCTTCCACGCTCATCCCATTTCGGCATTATTCCCATGAGATACATAATCTGGGACTCCATCACCCCTTCATGCCTTATGGTCTCAACAGCCCATAGAACAAATGTGAGTTTGTCAGGATACGAGCCATGTCTTTGTTTATAGCCCTCAATAAGCTCTTTTGCTAACCTTACGCCCATTTCATAGCTACTTTTTGATGGAATCCTCGTTGGATCAAAGGAGTAAAAGTTCTTGCCTGTAGGCAATGAATCAGGGTTTCTTATGGGGTCGTTGCCCTGACCTGCGGGAATATATTTACCTGATAATGCAGCGACAAAAGAGTCAAGCTCCCTCTTTCCTGACTGTACTATCCTCTGTTCATAATCGGCAATCCTCTTTGCCCTCTCTTCATCTGACAGCCCTTTTTCAATAGAAAGTATTGCCTCCGCAGTGCTCTTTCTGTACTTTTCATCCGGCGCCTTTCCGAAGGTATGAAGTCCGAAGGGCGTCTGTTTTTCTGCAATCTCTTTGATGTAATGCTCCAGTTCTTCTATCTCTTCAGCGGTCTTTATCTCTTTGAATTTTAAATCAGTAAGAATGCCTGTCTTTTTTGCGAGGCTGTTAATCTCCTCAAGTTTTGATTGCGCCAGTGAAAGGCTTTTGTCTTTCGCAGTATTGTAATCATTAATCAATGCAGCAAGTTCCTTTAGTTCCTTATTCATCCCCGCCTTATCAAAGGGCGGCGTCATGTGGTCAATAATCACTGCCATTCCGCGTCTCTTTGCCTGAAGCCCTTCTCCAACATCATCAACGATATATGGATAGATATTCGGCATATCCTGAATTAACGCCTCTGGAGGATCTTCATTAGTAAACCCAACCTCTTTACCCGAAAGCCATTCATGTGTGCCATGTGTTCCAATATGCGCTATGGCGTCTGCCTGAAATTCATTCTTGAGCCAGAGATAAAAGGCGATATACTGATGATGAGGCGCTAGGGTGACGCTGTGATAAAGCTTTTTAGCATCCTGCTCCCAGCCCCTTGAAGGCTGAGGGGTGAAGATGATATTTCCGTATTTCACAGCAGGAATGACAATGTATTTTGTACCGCTTGCGCCTTTCCATGACATAATCTTATTTTCTTCAGGTTTGCCCCAGTCTTTGATAACCGATTTTTTTAAACCTTCAGGCAGTTCCTCAAACCATCTTTTATAAATCTCAATAGAAATTAAAATAGGCTTGCCTGTCCTTGCCAATCTGTCAATCTCACCGCCTGCCCAATTGCCGATGTTTCTGGCATAATTATGTATTTCATTAAAAAGCCTTTCCTTGTTTACCTCTTGCCCCGTTGCATCATAACCTTCAGCCTTTAGCCTATTCAGTATCTCATAGAGGCTTTCAGGAAGAACATTCAGATAAGATGCTCCGATGTTCTGCTTTCCGGGCGGATAGTTGTAATAGATGATTGCAATCTTTTTGTCCTTATTTGGTTTGTCCTGAAGATTTATCCATGCCTTTACTCTCTCTGTAAGCCTCTCTATCCTTTCAGGGATAGGGCGTTCTTCTATATACTCAATCCCCGTCTCTTTATCAATCATCTTTTCTTTTGATGCAATGACAGTCGGCTGGATTATACCTCCCATCTCAGGCATCGCCACCTGCCATGCCCTCTCAAAGATATCAAGTCCAACAGGGGACTTCTCCCATTCATCCTTTGACTGGCTGTAAAGGGTAATTGCGTTAATCACAGGGACATTGAGCTTGTTGAGAATGGGAATGGCAACTTTCGGATTAACACCCATCTTTACAGCCACGCCCACGACAAGCCTCACCCGACTTTTCCCGTTTTCATCAAAAAAGAATCTCTCCATTGCAGCCTCAGATGGATAGCCATACACAGGAAGGACGTTAAAATTAGCATCCTCAAGGCTCTGAATTAAGGCATCAAGGTGCTTTGTCTGTCCTGATTCAACAGTATTTTTGTAAAAGACAACTCCAATCCATGGTTTTTCTTTTATTCTCTCAACTCCTGACTCTTGACTCATGACTCTTATGTACTCCTCAAAATCCTCAAAAACCCTCTTTGTCTTATATTCGTATATTCCGAATTCCGGAAGTTTCACCACATCACCATAAGAGACATCAAAGCCGAAATCCTTCTTTAATGCGTAAAGAACCATGTTTTTTAAGTTCTCCACACCCCCGTGGTGATAATATTCCTCTATATTTTTGTCCAATAAAATACCCAGTTTTTTAATCTCATCATTATATGACCCGCTTGCTGCCACGGCATATACCTTTGCCCCGTTTTTAATTGCCTCTTCAATCTCAGGCTTAACAGTATTTACAAGCTGCCTTCCCATTATATCGATTATCACAAGCCCCGATTCCTTAAGATGCCTAAGGTCTTTATTCCGTATGTCCTTTGATGGATATACATGGAATGAAATATCATGACTTTTAACTCCTGACTCTTGACTCTGGACTAATTTTATTGCCTCAATGGCTGTCCTTGAATGGGTATCACCGAGGAGAAGGCTGATTTTCAAAGGCTCGGCATGGGCAGCGGCAGTAAAAAAGATGACAAAAAATAGGGCAATAAATAAGAACTCATGCAGTCCGATTTTGTCATTCCGTGCTTGACACGGAATCCATTTTTTTTCTGGATTCCAGCTTTCGCGGGAATGACGCTTCTGTTGCCATAATAATGTTCTTTTTAGTAACTCAAAACTCCAAACTCTTAACTCTGACCTATTCCGGCACATAAATAACCCTCCCGTCTTTTAATTGGTACGCTGTTCCGAGCCGCTGTCCTTCACCGCTTAATCGCTTGTCTGTCACTTTTTGAACCTTAATCTCCTTGCCCTTTTTTGTGACAATCTCTATCTTTCCGTCAGCAGTCTTTTTTGTGATTGTAACCTCTGATTTCGGGTCAAGCAGGTCCAGCATGTTGTAGGCCATGAAGAGGGCGACCATCATACTCACGATAAAGACAACGCTTGCATCAAAGAGGTTTGCAACGCCTGATATAGGGTCTTCAAGAGGCTGCTCATATTTATCAAACCGTCTTCGTCTCTTCAGAAACCTCATCTCTATCCTCCTTTTCCACTCTGTCATTGCGGAGCGTTAGCTCCGTGAGATATTCCATCTCCCTCATATCTGCCCTTACCCACTTTTCCTTTGCAAGAGACATCAGATAAGCAGCCACACCGCAGGCAAGTCCTACAACAGTTGTTGTGAATGCTGTGACCATGCTGCCTGCCATCTTAGGCATATCGCCTTGCGCAAGGGCGGAAAGGGAAATGCCCATGGGTATCAATGTTCCCATCAAGCCAAGGGCAGGACCAACCCTAATGGTGAACCTGATCTTATCGAGGGATTTAATGAGTTCAAGCTCTGCACTTTGCAGAAACCTTTCAAACTCAATATCCATGACAGCCGGCAACGAAGAAACCTTAGACTCAAGGACTTTTTTATATCTCCTTAAAGCAGATGATTCTCCCTGTCTTCTTTCCAGATACTCCCTCAGAAAGCTGCCGAAGGAAATAACTATCCAGAATGTAAGAAGCACAAGCCCAGCAACTACCGGATAAAAGAGGGCGGATGATATTACATACAGAAATGTCTCAAGACCTGCGAGGATATTCATTTTTCAACCTCCATTTTTTTATTTGCAAAGTAGCCAATGACAAAAACAACAAAAAGTATCGCAAATACACCGATGCTGTTATTCATGTCAATATTGGCGCCCTCTGCAAGAAATGACTGATACATCCCCCTTGCCTCCTCAATTTTTGCAGGAAGGACTAAAGATGCCATGAAATAAATTCCAATACCCATCATGCTTAAGCTGAGGTTTATCTGTTTAGTGGCGAGTGATGAGTTATGAGTGATGAGTTTTAGGAAAAAGTAGAAAAACAAAGACAGTGTGACAAAAACAACACCGAGCCCTATTCCAACAATATAGGTGGGAAGTTTAATCACATTCAATGCCGCCCATGTGGAAAAGGTCATGGCAGAAAGGCAGACAGGACAGGGAACTAACAACAGTAATGAGTGATGAGTAACGGGTAACGGGTTGTTAAATTGTGGATCTTGAATTTTAAATTTTGTCTGTGCTCTGTCTTCTGTCTTCTGACTTCTCAAAAGATAGATTCCCCATCCCAACATCCCTGCCGCCATAAGCGCATGGAGATACGGGCCTTTTCTTAAAACAGGCTCAAGAATCTTCATGAGTTGCCCTGAAAGCACGGCTATAGCAACAAAGAGCATAAGATACAAAGAAAGGGTTATTAATATGCCTTTCCATCTCATTCTGCTAAAGCCAAGACCGAATCCAACTTTGATGGCAAATATGCCCAGACTGAAAAGCATACCGCCAATCCATAAAACAATGTTTAAATCCATAAATTTTCTCCTTTTTTGATCAAAAACATCTCCGTTATCAAAATCTCATCTGAATACCGGCGGCAAAACGGATGCCATCATCAGGATA
>Ga0210033_1001792_pt1 | contig 19117 bp, 16 predicted proteins | sample CryGeymeta201501_FD_185465 | JGI IMG/M metagenome (GOLD analysis project Ga0210033, IMG submission 185465) | Groundwater microbial communities from Crystal Geyser aquifers in Utah, USA - Crystal Geyser metaG 2015-01 (SPAdes) (version 2) | ecosystem: Environmental > Aquatic > Deep subsurface >... | reverse complement strand
AAGTTTGGCAGTGCGCCTTTGGATGCGACCGAGGCCATGCGTCAGGCGCGCTTTTTGGCGGCGCGCGGTTTTGGCGGCGAGGTGATCCGCCGCGTGCTCAAGGGCGGCGCGGTCGAGCTGCCGGATGGCGATTGATGCGAAAATCTCAATCCAAACACGCTACGGATTTACTCGATGCCAACCTCTACTCAGCCTTCACTGTTTGGTATTTCCCGCAGCAACCGAAATTTTGCTGACCCCTACTACTGGGGCAAGAATCAATTTAATTCAGCCTTCCCCGTAGCCTTGGCTTGTTACATGCGGTCACTTGACATGCCTTTGAACTATGTCAAGTTCAAAGATGCGATGCACACCGCAGTTGGAGAACTGGCGGTCAGTGAATTCTTTGGCAGTTCCGAGCCGAATGAGAAACTTCATTTTTCGTTTGAAACGCGTTTTGATCACTTCCGCTCATTTGTTCATGACGAATTGCCCGCCATTGACTTGGTAGTGGGGGTAGGTGATCCGGTGCAGCAACTACGCCCGATTGAGGTGAAGCTGACGACACTGCCAGACAACACCACCGAGGCTTGCACGCAAGACAAGTACGGCGCAGAGCTGGTTATCCGCTCCGCCACCACGCGTTACATGGCGCTGTCAATGGCGCAGGCGGTGGATACCGAAAGAAACCGGGTGCGCGAGATTTTCGAGCCGGTGTGCGCACGCATTCGCAACTGGGATTCCAAGGCTGAAATGGTCTCTATTTTGGGCAAGGCTGTGAGTGCCCTTGAGTTGTTTTTGACTGAATTCAAGCATTTGCAGTCGCCGTTGTTGATGCAACCCATCTGGAAAACGGTAGGCAAATCGCCAGTTTTGGCCGATAACTGTCTGGACATCTTTGTCTGGAGCGACTTTGCGCTGACCCATCTGTTTTTGGATTCAGCGCGTAACCCGCGTGACGTGCAGTCCATTTCCCGTTACGGACGCGCCGCGCTGCGCTTGACCCGGTTTCTTTACGAACGCTCCAAATCAGACAAAGTGTTTCAAGCCCCCATTTACGATGGCATGACGTTTGACACGCAAAACGACAAAGAGTTTGCCATTTCTGGCACCCGCTCACGCGAGTTGATGGCCTGCCCACGTCTCATCAAACCAACCATCACTCAGGACGAAATTAAAAACATCATCCTTGGTGGCGGACAAAAACTCTTAAGTCCTGAGAGACGGGTTGAAGTCGACTTCTCAGACAGTATCAGAGCGTACTTGAACTATGCATGATCTTCCTGTCAGGGAAAAGTCGATTTTGGCTGGTTTGTACTTCTCCAAGTTTGATAGGGAAGGATTGAAAACATTTGGCTTCGGCGGATTTACCGAGGCATTCAATGTGATTGGATTGACGCTTGGTGTTCGCCCGGGATCGATAAAGAATTACCGAGATGAATTTGATCCGCTTTTCCCGAATCATCGCAAAGGCTGGCATCAAAGACCGATACGTGACTATTGCAAGAAAATTTATGACAATTTTGGTGGGTTGGGTTTGGAAAACTTCACGAGCCAATTGAAGCAAATCCTATACAAGGAGCACGAGCTCGACCTGCTCATCGAGGAGGCAACCGCGTCAGATATTGATGCGGGTGGCACTTTCGCAAAGCGGTTGCTCACCGGTCAAGCCGCTGAGCAGTATTTCATGAACTCTTTCAAAAGCATCCCCTCTTTTTATGGGCTCAACATAAGAGATGCGACGAAACTCGGTTGTGGTTTCGACTTTCAGCTTTATTCCCCGAGCGTTTCTCTTGCGGTGGAGGTTAAGGGGCTAAACGACAAGTGCGGAAATATAACGCTCACCCAAAAAGAGCACGCTGTAGCGTCCAGAATGGGGGATCGATATTTTTTGTTTGTCGTCAAAAACTTCAAAGAAAAACCAGTCCATAACCTCTACAAAAATCCATTGCGAGAAGGATTGGTGTTCAACAAAATAGAGCAATACATTACCCAGACAAACTGGACAGCCAGAGTGTGAGGCTCGCGCAATAACACGGCGAAGAGAGTGAGACTGTTTTTGTGTAGCTCAATCGCAGGCTATCCGCAACCGCGTCCAATTGGGTTAAGGTATTCGATCATTCACAGGAAAGGAAAGGGCGTTGATTCAGACCTTCCCCTCAAACTTTCAGCTTCCAGGCTGTAAATCGGATGTGGAACAGGTCATTGGAAATGCCGTTCCGGTCAAGCTTGCCGAGTATGTGGGCAGTCGCTTAATAAGTTACATACACGACCTTGAGTCTAAGGTCTATCTTCAATAAGGACACAAGGACACCCCAAAGCATGAAACATGCTTGCGCTGCGTAGGGCGGGTTTCAACCCGCCATGGCCGACTGAAGTCGGCCCTACGACACGCCATGCTTGTCGGCTGTGGGCGTTGTTTCACGCTAAGGTCCATCTTCAACAAGGACACAAGGACACCCCAAAGCATGAAACATGCTTGCGCTGCGTAGGGCGGGTTTCAACCCGCCATGGCCGACTGAAGTCGGCCCTACGACACGCCATGCTTGTCGGCTGTGGGCGTTGTTTCACGCTAAGGTCCATCTTCAACAAGGACACAAGGACACCCCAAAGCATGAAACATGCTTGCGCTGCGTAGGGCGGGTTTCAACCCGCCATGGCCGACTGAAGTCGGCCCTACGACACGCCATGCTTGTCGGCTGTGGGCGTTGTTTCACGTTAAAGATGCGCTGCTGATGCCTTGCCAGTTGTTTGAGTCAAAGCCCAAATCCAATGACCGGTCAAGGTCAACAAGCTTGAATTTGCAACTTCCTGCGCGCCGAATTGCTTCGAAACAGGAAAGACATGCTGGACAAAATATAGGTAAATAGGCCTCTAGCCCTTAATTTATAAGGGCTAGTAGCTATTTAATATATAGCAATTTAGCCAGCCAGACCCAGCATCAGCTGCAGGTTTTGCACCGCCGCACCGCTGGCACCTTTGCCCAGGTTGTCCAAGCGCGCCACCAGCACGGCATGGTGAAAGTCGTCAGTGGAACTGGCATTGGCAAACACCCGCAATTCCAGCTGGTTGGTACCCGCCAAGGCCACCGCGTCGAGCTTGTCGTCAGGCGTGGCGGGCAGCACCTTGACCCATTCACTACCCGCGTAGTGCTGTGCCAGCGCTTGGTACAAATCGTCGGCACACGGTTGGCCGGGCAACAGGTCTAAATGCAGCGGCACTTGCACCAGCATGCCCTGTTTGAAATTGCCCACTGATGGCACAAACAGTGGGCGACGCGTCAGACCGGTGCAGGCCATGATTTCGGGAATGTGTTTGTGCTTCAGCCCCAATCCGTACAGCTCGAAGGCCGGGGCTGTGCCCTGCTCATAGGCTTCAATCATGGTGCGGCCGCCACCCGAAAACCCACTAACAGCAGGCAGGCACAGCGGAAAATCCGCCGGGATCAGCCCCGCATCGATCAGGGGACGGATCAGTGCAATGGCACCGGTGGCGTAGCAGCCGGGGTTGGCCACCCGGCGCGAGGACGCGATCGCCTGGCGCTGGCCAGACTGCAGCTCTGGAAAACCATAGACCCAGCCTGGTGCGGTGCGGTGCGCCGTGGAGGCGTCAATTATCTTTGGACCAAATTGACCTGTAGCCCTTTCCATATCTGCGATAGCAGCTACTGAATCAATAGCTGCTTCGTCGTGAAGGCAGAGCACCACCAAGTCCACTTGCGCCATCAGTTCGCGTTTGGCGAGCGGGTCTTTGCGCAGCTCTGGCGCAATGCTGACCAGCTCGATGCCTGGCAGGTCTTGCAAGCGTTCGCGAATCTGCAAACCGGTGGTACCCGCTTCGCCGTCGATGAAGATTTTTTGCATGGTGAACTCGTAGCTTGAAAAGAAAGTGCGCTTGTAAGTCTGACAACAGAATGATGCAATGCACCATGATACAGTCCCCAATTGCATCAAAACGGTGCCGCTGGCGCTGCTTGACAAAGCAACCCAGTCGGCGATCCCACCCTTCATTCCTGAGAGAAAGAGCTCATGAAAATTCACGAGTACCAAGGCAAGGACATCTTGCGTCAAGCTGGTGTGCCAGTGCCACGCGGCATTGCAGCATTCACCGTTCAAGAGGCGGTGGAAGCCGCACAAAAACTCGGCGGCCCGGTGTGGGTTGTCAAGGCGCAAATCCACGCCGGTGGTCGCGGCAAGGGTGGCGGTGTCAAGCTGGCGCGCTCGATTGACGATGTGCGCAAACTCGCGGGTGAAATCCTGGGCATGCAATTGATCACGCACCAAACCGGTCCCGAAGGCCAAAAAGTGCGCCGCCTGTTGATTGAAGACGGTGCTGACATTCAAAAAGAATATTACGTGTCGGCCGTAACCGACCGCGCCAGCCAGCGTGTGGCCATGATTGCCTCCTCTGAGGGCGGCATGTCGATTGAAGAAGTGGCGCACGACACGCCCGAGAAAATCATCACCGAGATCGTTGACCCCGCCACCGGCCTGACCGTGGCGCAAGCCACCAAGCTGGCCAACGCCATTGGTGTGCCTGCAGGGTCTACCGCGCAAGCCGTGGATGTGCTGCAAAAGGTCTACAAGGTTTACATGGACACCGATGCCTCGCTGGTTGAAATTAACCCGATGATCCTGGAAGGCAACGGCAACATCAAGGCGATTGACGCCAAGTTCAATTTTGATGACAACGCGCTGTTCCGTCACCCCGAGATCGTGGCTTACCGCGACCTGGACGAAGAAGACCCGGCCGAAGTGGAAGCCAGCAAGTTTGACTTGGCCTACATCAGCCTGGACGGCAACATTGGTTGCCTGGTCAATGGTGCGGGCCTGGCCATGGCGACCATGGACACCATCAAACTGTTTGGTGCTGAACCGGCCAACTTTTTGGACGTGGGCGGCGGCGCCACCCCCGAGAAGGTCACCGAAGCCTTCAAAATCATGTTGAAAAACCCCAAGGTCAAGGCCATTTTGGTCAACATTTTTGGCGGCATCATGAAGTGCGACACCATTGCCACCGGCATCATCGCCGCCTGCAAGGCCACCAACCTGAATGTGCCGCTGATCGTGCGCATGAAGGGCACCAACGAAGAATTGGGCAAAAAAATGCTGGCAGACAGCGGTTTGCCCATCATTTCCGTGGACACCATGGCAGATGCCGCACAGGCCTCTGTCAAAGCAGTCGCCAAGTAATTTGCAAAACTGAAGATTTGCGGGACAGACCGCAGCGACGTGCAACGCGCCAGCTCTGTCCTCAACTAATTAGGAATCCATCATGTCCATTTTTATTAACAAAGACACCAAGGTCATCACCCAAGGTATCACCGGCAAAACGGGCCAATTTCACACGGAAAAATGCCAGGAATATGCCAACGGCAAAAACTGCTTTGTAGCGGGTGTGAACCCCAAGAAGGCGGGCGAGTCGATTTTCAATATCCCGATTTACGCCTCGGTGAAAGAAGCTGCAGCTGAAACCGGTGCCACCGTCAGCGTGATCTATGTGCCGCCAGCCGGTGCTGCTGCGGCCATTTGGGAAGCGGTTGAAGCCGAGCTGGATCTGGCGATCTGTATCACCGAAGGCATCCCGATCCGCGACATGCTTGAAGTGCGCAACCGCATGAAGGCCAAAGAAGCCGCAGGCGGCAAAAAGACCTTGCTGCTGGGCCCGAACTGCCCCGGCTTGATCACCCCAGACGAGATCAAGATCGGCATCATGCCGGGTCATATTCACCGCAAAGGCCGCATTGGCGTGGTCAGCCGTTCCGGCACACTGACCTATGAAGCGGTGGCGCAATTGACCGAAATCGGTCTGGGTCAATCCAGCGCGGTCGGTATTGGTGGTGACCCCATCAATGGCTTGAAGCACATCGACGTGATGAAGGCTTTCAATGACGATCCCGACACCGATGCGGTGATCATGATTGGCGAAATCGGCGGCCCCGACGAAGCCGAAGCCGCCCGCTGGTGCAAGCTCAACATGAAGAAGCCCATCGTGGGCTTTATCGCTGGGGTGACGGCTCCAGCCGGCAAGCGCATGGGCCACGCAGGTGCCTTGATCTCCGGTGGTGCTGACACCGCTGAGGCCAAGCTGGCCATCATGGAAGAGTGCGGCTTCAAGGTCACTCGCAACCCGTCCGAAATGGCCAAGCTGCTCAAAGCAATGCTCTAACTGCAGATGCATCTGGCGGCGCGTGTTCACGTGCTGGCTCAATTGGTAAGCCGGATGTCCAGCTGATGGACAATCCGGCTTTGTTGTTTTTGGCAGGCGCGATTTTTAGGAAGATTTAGTGGAACAGTTCCTGAGCACCCATTTTTGGCTGGCTGTAGGTCAGATCATCCTGATCGATATTTTGCTCGGCGGCGACAACGCCGTGGTGATCGCCCTGGCCTGTCGCCAACTGCCTGCAGCGCAACGCCTTAAAGGCATTGTTTTGGGTACGGTAGGGGCTATAGCACTGCGGGTCGGGCTGATTGCTTTTGCCCTGACCTTGCTGCAAGTGCCCTACTTGAAACTGGCAGGCGCTGTGTTGTTGATGTGGATTGGCATCAAACTGCTGTTGCCTGAAGAAGAAGGGCATTCCACCATGCAGACCAGCGACAAGCTGTGGTCAGCCGTCAAAACCGTGATCGTGGCTGATCTGGTGATGAGCCTGGACAATGTGATTGCCATCGCCGGAGCCGCCACCAGCGCAGGTGAACAGCATCAATTGGTGCTGGTGATCTTTGGCCTTATGGTGAGCATTCCGGTGATCATTGGCGGTAGCCAGCTGATTTTGAAACTCATGGATCGCTTCCCTTCCATCGTCACACTGGGCGGGATGCTGCTGGGGTGGATCGCAGGCACCATGGCGCACAGTGACCCGGCCACTGCGGCATGGCTGCCGCAAGGTGGTTCATGGCATTACATTTGGGGTGCTTCAGGAGCCATCACCGTATGGTTGTGCGGCACGCTCATAAAGCGCCGCACCTTGCGCCATCGCTGAGCCAGGAAAGGATTTTTGGCGATGACTTACAAAGAGATGGCTTTCTGGCGCTCAGAACAAACTCTGGGTGTCTTCGTCTTGTTTCTGTGCTTGGCACTGCAGAGCAGCCTGAATTTTTTTGCTGGCTGGGAGCAATTTTTTTTCCAATTTGCCACCACTTTTAGCACACCGCCTACCAGAGCATTTGAACCTGGTTGGGGTCCAGGACTGGCGTTCACGGCCACAGCCCTGGCAGGGCTGTACATTGCCTGGGTGCTGCCCCAGCTGTCTGCCGGATGGGCAAGCGCGATCAGCCTGGGGCTGGTGGCTGGTGTGTTGCTGCTGGAATTCTGGGCGTTGACTGTGCTGAACCTGTGGTTCAAGCTGGTTTTCCCCGCCACCCTGCTCGGCCTGCCCTTTGCTGCGCAATGGCTACACCGGCTGCTGGCCACACCCTTGGCTCCCGTGCAGCAAAAACTTGCGTCCGAACAAACCGACCGCATGATGGGCTTGGCCTTGCAAGGCCAGGGCCAACTTGACATGGCCTTTGAGCGCTTTCAGCGCATGCCCATGACTGCCACCCTGGCGGCTGATTTGTACTGGCTGGCCATGGACTATGAACGGCAGCAGCGCTTTGACAAGGCCCGAGCCGTCTATGCCTACATTGGCGCTTTTGACGCGAATTTCAAAGACGTTCCTGAACGCCTGGCCAACGCCGCTGCTGCTACCCAGATGCCGCCAGCATCAGCCGCCATCAGCGCCCCCCTGGACGCCCCTCAGATCACACCCGAATCAGGTCAGGCACTGGGGCGTTACAGAATTGAATCCAAACTTGGTAAGGGAGCCATGGGCATGGTTTTTTTGGCGAAAGACCCAAAAATTGGCCGCCGTGTGGCGCTTAAGACCATGGCCTTGAGCCAAACCTTTGATGGGCTTGAACTGGTGGATGCACGCGATCGTTTTTTCCGCGAGGCCAAGGCTGCGGGATGCTTGCAACACCCCGGCATTGTGACCATTTTCGATGTCGGCGAAGAGCAGGGCTTGGCCTATATTGCAATGGAATACGTCACCGGCCAAAACCTGCAGCCACACTGCAAACCAGGCCAGTTGATGCCGCTGCCCAGAGTGGTGTCGATTGTGGCTCGGGTCGCCCAGGCGCTGGCCTATGCGCACAAAAACAAGGTGATTCACCGTGACATCAAACCCGCCAACGTGATGTATGACCTGGTCACGGACACCGTCAAAGTGACCGACTTTGGCATTGCGCGCATCACCGATGGCAACAAAACCAAAACCGGTGTGGTGCTGGGAACGCCCAACTACATGTCACCAGAACAATTGACCGGGCGCACAGTGGACGGACGCTCTGACCTGTATGCGTTGGGCACCATGCTGTTCCAGTTGTTGGTTGGCGCGTTGCCTTTTAAAGCGACCACCATCTCTGAACTGATGGCTAAAATTGCGACCGAACCCGCCCCCGATGTGCGACAGTTCAGGGCGGAAATTCCTGAAGATTTAGCCCGTATCGTGGCTCGTTTACTGGAAAAATCTCCAGAAAAGCGTTATCAGCATGGGGAAAAACTGGCTCTTGACCTGACTCTTTTTGCCACACGTGTACAGTCACATGTTTCTTGTGTGGGCTCAACACCATCCGTCCAAGTGGCGTGCCGAGCCACTGTGCCTATTGATCTGGAGTTATAGCTTTCCTATCATGCAATTCAGCTTTTATGCCTTGACCGACCCTGGGCAGGTGCGCACCAACAATGAAGATGCCGTCGTTTTTGACGAGGGCTCAGGCGTTGCCATACTGGCTGACGGCATGGGGGGCTATAACGCTGGAGAAGTCGCCAGTGGCATGGCAGTGACTTTCATCAAGTCAGAACTGGTGCAATGGCTCAACTCAGCCAATTGGCAACATGACACAAACCTGATCGCCCGAGGTATCGGAATTTGTATCGACCGGGCCAATCAATCCATCCTGAATGCTGCCTTGTCCAACCCGCAATATGCCGGCATGGGCACTACCGTGGTCGCTGGTGTGTTCAAAAACAATTGCCTGATTTTGGGCCATGTGGGAGACTCACGCTGTTACCGTTTACGGCATGGCAAATTGACTCAAATCACCAAAGATCACTCTTTACTGCAAGAACAAGTCGATGCCGGTCTATTGACTCCCGAACAGGCCTTGCTTGCTCCGGGTAAAAATCTGTTAACCCGGGCGCTGGGTGTGGACAGCGAGCTTGCGGTCGAAATTCATGCACATGAAGTGCAAGACAACGATTTGTTTTTAATGTGTTCTGACGGTTTGACCGACATGTTGAGTGATCTGGAGATCGCAAGCTGCATGAAGAAGTGTGCACATTTGCCGGAGATGGCGGCCGAATTGATCTCGGGAGCCAACTTGGCAGGTGGACGCGATAACATCAGTGCCTTGCTGGCTCAAGCCAAGGCTACTAGCACCAAATCCGGGTTGATTTCAAACTTGTTTGGTGCGCCATGAGAAAAACACACCATGGCAGTCCTGAAAGTGACCAGCTTTTGAATGAATGGAGGGGCTTATGCCAAAAATAATCATCATGATGGACGGTATCATGATCAAAAAGGTCGAATTGATCAAAGAGCGCACCTCACTGGGACGACGTCCTTACAACGACATCGTCATTGAAAATCTGGCGGTCAGCGGCGAGCATGCCGCTTTCTACATGAAAGCCCATGAGGTCATGATCGAAGACCTCAACAGCACCAACGGCATCTTCGTGAACGGCAAGGCCATTCGCAAGCAAGTGCTTGAGCACGGTGACATCTTGGAAATCGGCAAATACCAAATCCGGTTTGAAGCTGAACAACAGCCCAATTTTGAAGAAACCCAGATGGTTGCCCGCCGCAAACCGATCCCACCCGCAACCCGTCCACCTGAGATCGATGTCAAGGGTGCCATCAAGGTCTTGTCCGGCGCGGCCAATGGTCGCGAAATGAGCCTGACCAAGGTGGTAACCACAGTTGGCAAACCAGGCGTATCCATCGCCGCCATCACCCGCCGGACGCATTATTTTTCAATTCACTATGTGGAAGGCCCGGATATACCCATCCTCAATGGCGCAGCCATCACATCCGAACCAGTGGTGCTCAACAATGGCGATTACATGGTGCTGGCCGGCACGCACATGCAATTTATTCAAAATTGAAGCCATGGTTGATACGGTTCGCAACCAGACCGATCACTGCGCATGAGCCTCAACAGCAAACTACCAGGTCTCAAGCGTGAGGGCATGACTTTCGAGGCACTTTTTTACAAGCAGCTGCAGCATGTGACGGCACGCATTCATGAAACTGACAACATTGAGCAAATCATGCTGGAAACCAGCCCAGAGATTTGCAAGCTGTTCAATGCCGACCGATTAACGCTTTATGTGGTGAACGAAGACCAAACGTCCATCGTATCCAAAATCAAGACGGGGCTAAACAGCAGCCGAGACCTGAAACTGCCGATCACGCCGCAAAGCATTGCCGGCTATGTGGCCTACAGCCACATGCTGGTGAATTTGCCCGATGTTTACGACGATGAATCCCTGAAAAAAATTCACCCGGCGCTCACTTTTCTGAAAGAAGTCGACAAGCGTTCAGGCTACCGCACCCGGGAAATGATGGTCGCTCCCATTCTGGACGGCAACATCCTCTATGGCGTGCTGCAAATCATCAACAACAAAAGTGATCAGCCTTTTGGAGAGCTCGACATCGAGGGCGTTTCCCAGCTTTGCAAAACCCTGGCCACCGCCATTCGGCATCGGCTGCAAGAAACCGAAGAAACCGTGCGACGCATGGCCACCAAATACGATGGTTTGGTGTCTGAAGGTGTCATGACCGCAGATGAATTGCAGCACTGCCTGCAAGAGGCGCGCACCCACGGCCTGGCCGCAGAACAGGTGCTGCTGTCACGCTACCAGGTGCGAGCGCCCCAAATTGGCGCGTCACTGGCCAAGTTTTTTAGTGTGCCCTACGAGCCGTTTTCTCCTGGGCGCATCCGCTCGGAAATGCTTCACGGTGCGCTCAAGCGCGAATTCATTGAAGAGCAGGGCTGGATCCCGCTGGAAGAGTCGCCTGCGGGTTTGATCATCATGTGCCTGGATCCGGAGGCGGTGCGCAGCTCACGCATCCTGCATCAGGTGTTCCCCAAGACACCCAAGTTTGTCTACCATGTCACCACCTCGGTCGAGTTTCACGACACCCTGGGGCAAATTTTTGGCCTCGAAGCCAGTAGCGGCAGCATCGATGAAATGCTGGCCGACATGGACAGCTCACCCATGGACGACGGCAGCAATGACGACTCGCTGGAGTCAGCTGCGGCGGACAATGAACTGGTCAAATTTGTCAACAAAGTGATTCTGGATGCCTACCACCAGGGGGCTTCTGACATTCACATTGAACCCATGCCTGGCAAGCTTAAAACCGGCATCCGGTTTCGCATTGACGGCTCGCTGCAACCCTACATTGAAGTTCCGGCGCATTTTCGCCAGGCCATGGTGACGCGCCTGAAAATCATGTGCGATCTGGACATTTCAGAGCGGCGCAAACCACAAGACGGCAAGATCAAGTTCAAGAAATACGGCCCCATTGACATTGAGCTTCGCGTCGCCACCATTCCTTCGGCGGGTGGGGTAGAAGACGTGGTGATGCGGATTCTGGCCGGTGGCGAACCAATTCCCCTGGACAAGCTCGGCTTGACCCCGCACAACAAGGCACGGGTGATCCAGACCATCGAAAAACCCTACGGCCTGTTTTATGTCTGCGGCCCCACAGGGTCGGGTAAAACCACCACGCTGCACAGCATCCTGAAGCACCTCAACACGCCAGACACCAAAATCTGGACGGCAGAAGACCCGGTAGAAATCACGCAAAAGGGCTTGCGCCAGGTGCAGATCAACAAAAAGGCCGGGATTGACTTTGCGCTGGTGATGCGGGCTTTCTTGCGGGCCGACCCGGACATCATCATGGTGGGCGAGTCACGCGACCATGAAACCGTGGCCATGGGGGTCGAGGCTTCATTGACCGGTCACCTGGTGTTTTCTACCCTGCACACCAATTCAGCGCCCGAATCCATCACCCGACTGCTGGACATGGGCATGGATCCGTTCAACTTTGCCGATGCGCTGTTGGGCATCCTGGCGCAACGGTTGGCCAAAAAACTCTGCGGCTGCAAGCAGGCCTACACCCCGGACGAGGAAGAGTTTCGTCTGTTTGCTACCGAGTACGCCGAAGAGCTTCGGCACACCGCCAGCTGGACAGCTGACTACGCAGGCGAAATGGCCAAGCTCATGGCCAGCTGGCAGCAGCAGTACGGCGAAGGTGGCAAGATCAAGTTTTACCGCCATGCAGGCTGCGACAAATGCGGCCAGACCGGCTACAAAGGGCGGGTGGGTCTGCACGAATTGCTGATTGCCGACGATGGCATCAAAAAACTCATCCAGGAGCGTGCCCGGGTGGCCGAGATTTTTGCTGCCGCCGTCGAAGGCGGCATGCGCACCCTGAAAATGGACGGCATGGAAAAAGTCATGATGGGTCTGACCGACCTGAAAATGGTCAGGTCAGTCTGCATCAAGTAGAGCGCATCACGCGCATCCGGCTCAAAGGTTGCCAGCAAACAAGCGCTGCATGAGCTTGTTTTTAAACCCCCGGGCGTGCGCCAACCCCAAACGTTCCAGATAAGCCGGTGGAGCCTGTTTGTCTTCCCACAGGCTCTTGACCGCCAGACCCAGCAGCTCGGTGGGGTGGTCGCTGGCGTGCTTCATTTTTTTCATGGCACGCACCATGTGCAACTCATCTTCAGTCAGGTCAGTGCCAAACGGGAAATCGGGCAACAGGCCGGCCTGGCTCCAGGGTTTAAGTTTGGCTGCCAGCACCTCTGGCAGGTTGTGGCGGTAGCAATCTGGCACTTCGTAGTCGGCTTCGAGCTTGCCATGGGCTTTGGCCTGTTTGACCAGCTCTGACTGAAAACGTGAATCAGCCACCGCAATCAGGCGCTTGACCACCTCGCTGTCAGACTGGCCGCGCAATTCGGCCACGCCATATTCGGTGATCACCACGTCACGCAGATGTCGCGGAATGGTGACGTGGCCATAGTTCCAGACAATGCTACTCTTCAAGCCGTCCTTGTTGTCATGAGTCGCGCGCAGCATCATGATCAGCCGGGCATCGGCCAGGGCGTGCGACATGGCGACAAAGTTGTATTGCCCACCCACGCCGCTGACCACCTGGCCCGACTCCAGCGCATCACTGGCGGCAGCCCCCAGCAAGGTCATGACCATGGTGGTGTTCATGAACCGGGCCTTGCGCCGCTGTGCCCGCTTGAGCGCATCGTTGCCATAGAGCTGGTTGATGAAGTCGATGCGCGTCATGTCAATCTTGGCCAACTCCTGCGGCACCATGGTGCGCAGACGCTCATAAAAATCACGCGGGCCAATAAAAAACCCGCCGGTCATGAAAATACCGTGGGTCAAGCGGCTGCCCAGCATGTGGCTGCTGGCATAGGTCAAGTTGTCCTTGTCGCTCAAATCCGACCCGCAACGTTTGTCGTCCAGGCTCAGATGGTGTCCCGTCAACTGCACCTCAGGGCGCAAGATGCCAAAGCGCTGCAGGAACACCATGTCGTCTTGCGTCAAAGGCGAGCGAATGCGCCCCACTTCAAGCAGGGTTTGTAACAGCTCAGGTGTCACGGTTTGGTTCTTGATGCGCCCGTTGTTGAGCAGTTGCTGCAACACCGCGTCGTCAAACACCTCGCGGCGGATGATGCCCGCTTCGATCAGGCGCAAGAAGGCATTGACAAACATCTCGGAGCAGCCATAAAGACCGGCATCAAAACGCCCCAATTCGCGCCCGGCCAGACCCTCAGGACAAATCGATTCCATGATGTGCCGGTATTCGGCTCCGTGGCGGTCTCGCACGATCAGCGCCTGACCAATCGCATCGCCCAGCGAACCAATCCCGATTTGCAGCGTACCGCCGTCGGTCACCAGGCTGGACGCATGCAGGCCAATGGCATAGTCGGCCGTACCCACCTTGCCGTTGGGCGGTGCAAAAATATCGTGCGTGCCTTCGGGGTCGGTCACCACCACGTCAAAAAATTCAGGCGCTACTTCGGCCCCGTTGGGCATGAAAGGCATTTTGCGATTGACCACCCCTACGGCCAGCACCGGCTGTCCGCTGGCGCGCACGCACTCAATCACTTCCTCGGTGATGTCCGGGTTGCTCGACAGGCTCAAGCGCAACCCAGCCTCGCTTTCTTTGGCCCCCACGGCTTGCGCCACCACGTTGAGTCCTTGCACCGCCATATCACGTGCGGCATAGGTGTAGTTGGTGGAGATGTATTTCATCTGGGCGGCGGCGTTGCCCAGGTAGTCACCGGTTTTCATGAAAAACTCTTGCACCTCAATGTTGGGCGGGAGCTTTCCGGCGCGAAAGTCTTTCACATAGTCCATATCCGGGTAGTCGCCAAACACCCGTTCCACCAAGGGTTTGAGAAAGTTCTTTTCAAGCGCGCTGTGCCCCACCGGTTTTTCCAGTGACAGGGCGGTGATGATGCGCAGTTTGCGTTTCGGGTTGGCCTTGATGCGCCGGTACAGCGCATTGACCAGGGGATTGGGTTTGCCCACCCCCAACGGTATGCCCAGCACCACCGTGTCGGGCACCGTCTTCAGAATATGATCTACACAGGCTTCCATGGATGCCAGCATGAGTGGTTTTTTCACTTGATGTCTCCTCACTTTTTCGAGTCCAAAGCGGCGCGATTTGATGTTTCGGATTTTGAACCTCTCCACGGGCCATTGACCCTGCTCAAGCCCATTCTGGACTCCCCGTACTAAACTCACGGGATTCATTTTTTTCACGCCACCGCATGACCTGCCCGTCCTTTTGCCTGTGCCATTCACGCCGCCTGTTTGTGCAAAGCACAGGCGTTCTGGCACTTGCACCTCTGGTCGGCTTGACACAAACGGCAACGCATGAGGGCGTGGATGTGGGTCGCAACTCGCTCTTTAGCCATCTGGTTCCAGCCGACACCATCGAACAATCTGCCGCCCAGCAGTACGCCCAGATGCTGCAACAAGCAGCCAGCAAACATGCGCTCGGCGGCAAAGACCATCCGCAGGTGCAGCGACTGCGTGCCATTGCCAAAAGAATCATTCCCCACGCCCTGGGCTGGAACCCGCGCGCCAAAAATTGGCGCTGGGAAGTCAACCTGATCGGCAGCAAGCAAATCAACGCGTTTTGTATGCCCGGAGGCAAAATTGCCTTTTACAGCGGCATCCTTGACCAACTCAAATTGACCAACGATGAAGTTGCCACCGTCATGGGGCACGAGGTGGCGCACGCTCTGCGTGAACACGCCCGCGCCCGCATGGGCAAGAACGCCGCCACCGGCATGGGTGCCAACCTGCTCAGCAGTGTGCTGGGCCTGGGGCAACTGGGGCAAACGGTGACCAGCTACGGTGCCCAACTGCTCACCTTGCAGTTCAGCCGCAGCGACGAATCCGAAGCTGACCTGGTGGGCATGGAGCTGGCGGCCCGTGCCGGGTTTGACCCGCGTGCCGGCGTCAGCCTGTGGCAAAAAATGGCGGCGGCCAACAAGGGGGCGCCACCGCAATGGTTGTCCACCCACCCGTCCGGCAACACCCGCATCGCCGACATTCAGGCCAACCTGCCCAAGGTGTTGCCGCTGTACCAACGTGCCGGTGTGGCCATCAGCCAGTAAAATTGCTACTATTTAAATAGCTAGACACGCTTACTTTATAAGGGCTACAGCCTTATTTCGTCTATAAAATACCGTGCAAAGCTAACCCCACATGGACGTCTCATTGACTGGTTTGCTTCAAGTTCAAAGCCAGTTGATACAAGGCGTTGCGGGGTTCGCCGGTGATGTCTGCCGCCAGCTTGACAGCGGTTTTCAGCGGCAACTCAGCCAGCAGCAGCTGCAATACCCGGGTGTCTGTGCCATGGGTAGGGGCTTGCACCTCAGGGTGCAACACCAGCGCAAACTCGCCCCGCAAGCGGTTGGCATCTGCCGCCAGCCAGGCGGGTAAATCTTGCGCAGCCAGGGTGGCAATGTCTTCAAACTGTTTTGTCAGCTCGCGTCCCACGGTGATGGCGCGCGCACCCAGCGTTGCCAAGGCAGCCGCCAGAGCCTCGATGCGGTGCGGTGCCTCTAGCAGCACCACGGCACGCGGCTCTTGCGCCAATTGCGTCACGGCTGCCTGCCGTTCGGTAGCCTTGCTGGGTAAAAACCCGACAAACACAAATTCACCGTGCTGGTGCGCGTCCGGGGCAATGCCTGCGGCGCTCAGGGCGGTGATGACGCTGCTGGCTCCCGGCAAGGGCACTACCGGCAACCGGGCCAGACGCACCTCGGCCACCAGTCGCGCGCCAGGGTCACTGATGGCGGGCGTGCCCGCGTCACTCACATAAGCCACGCGCGCGCCCAGCTGCAGCCGCTCGATGACGGTTTGCGCCGCCTGAACCTCGTTATGCTGGTGCACGGCCAGCAGTTGAGCTGCAGTTTTGTCGATGCCATAAGCCCGCAACATGCTCTGGGTATGGCGGGTGTCCTCACAGGCCACCACATCGGCCAATTGCAGCACGTGCAGGGCACGCAAGCTGATGTCGGCCAGATTGCCAATCGGGGTGGCCACCACAAACAGAGTGCCAGGCTGATAATTCTGGTGACCGGCGGCCTCCCGGGCGGCCTGCAGGGCGGTGGCATAGGTGGCGGCAACAGACTGGGCAGGATGTGACATCAATGATTTTCCAAAAAGCGAAACCGCAACCAAGCACCAAACAACGCGGCGATGTGGCTGAAGCAGCCGCCCTGGTGCACCTGCAGCAAGCGGGGTTGCGCTTGCTGGCGCGCAATTATCGAACCCCCGGGCGCGGTGGGGGTGAAATTGACCTGATCATGCGCGCCCCCGACGGCACCTGTGTATTTGTGGAGGTTCGCCAGCGCTGCTCTGCCAGCCATGGCGGTGCGGCAGCCAGCGTCAGCACCCTCAAACAACGCCGCATTGCGTTTGCCGCACGCCACTATTTGATGCACCTGGCTAGCCTGCCGCCGTGCCGCTTTGATGTGGTGGCCGTGCAAGGTGCGCAGCTGGAGTGGATCAAGGGTGCATTTGATGCCAATTGAACCCAGCGCGGTGTCCGCGCCATGCGCATGCAGTTTTGGTGGCAAAACACGCGCGAAACGAGGGGCACAGTAAGCCAGCGACTGTCGGCGCGCGCCTTTGCCCCCAAAGCCTGGTCGCATGACCCGATCACCACACCTGAGCGCTTCAAATACAAGCACTGGGCGCGGGTATCATCGCGGCCATGCTGGAACAACGAATTCAACAACATTTCATTGACAGTGCCGACCTCAAATACCATGCAGCCCCGCTGTTGAGCAAACCCATTGCGGATGCGGTGCAGGCCTTGCTGGCCTGCGTGACCAGTGGCTGCAAGGTGCTGAGCTGCGGCAACGGTGGCTCAGCCGCTGACGCGCAACACTTCTCGGCCGAGTTTGTGGGCCGCTTTGAGCGTGAGCGCCCGGAGTTGGCCGCCATTGCCCTGACCACCGACAGTTCCATCCTGACCGCCATTGCCAACGATTACGACTTCAACGTGGTGTTCTCGCGCCAGGTACGCGCACTGGGCCAGCCCGGTGACGTGTTGCTGGCCATCTCCACCAGCGGCAACTCGGCCAATGTGCTGGCCGCGATTGAAGCCGCGCATGAGCGTGAAATGGTCGTGATCGGCCTGTCTGGCCGCGGCGGCGGCAAGTTCAACCAGGCGCTGCGCGACACCGACGTGCACATTTGCGTGCCCCACGAACGTACCGCTCGCGTGCAAGAGGTGCACCTGCTCACGCTGCACTGCCTGTGCGATGCGGTCGATGCTTTATTACTTGGCGACCAGGAAAACCCACCATGACCCACATCCCCTCCCGATTCAAACCCCGTGGTCTTTTGACCACCCTGGCCTTGTCCGTCACACTGTGCGGCAGCTTGAGCGCCTGTTTCCCCGTCATCATGGGCGGCGCGGTCATGGGCTCACTGGTGGCCACCGACCGGCGTACCTCGGGTGCACAGCTGGAAGACGAAGGCATTGAGCTGCGCGGTGCAAGCCGCATCCGTGACAACCTGGGCGAGCGGGTGCACGTCAACATCAACAGCTACAACCGGCGGGTGCTGATCACCGGTGAAGTGCCCAGCGTCCAGGACAAGCAACTGGTCGAACAGGTGATCACCCGGGTGGAAAATGTGCAATCGGTGGTGAATGAACTGGCGGTGTTGGGCAATGCCACGCTGACCCAGCGCTCTTCTGATGCACTGGTCACCGGCAAAGTCAAGGCCGGACTGGTGGACGCAAAAGACCTGTCTGCCAATGCCTTCAAAGTGGTGACCGAACGCGGCACCACCTACCTGATGGGCCGCGTCACCCAACGTGAAGCCGACCGTGCCACAGAGATTACCCGCAGCACGGGTGGCGTGCAAAAAGTGGTGCGGGTGTTTGAGATCATCAGCGAAGACGAACTGCGCCGCCTGTTACCCCAACCCGCTCCTGAAGCCAAAGCAGCCCCAGCCCAATAACCACCGCCTTCATTGAGTTCGCGCGTCTTCTGAGGCACACAACCCAGAACACCGCACAACCGGCATGGCCGGGCTGCAAGGTGTTGCCCCCCTTGAGGGGGTGACGCGCCGTCAGGCGCGGCTCAGTGGGAGCTCTATCTAACGCCCATGTTCAACAAGGCCACCCCCGCAGCATGAAACATGCGTTGCCTGCGTAGGGCGGGCTTCAGCCCGCCATGGCCGACTGAAGTCGGCCCTACGACACGCCATTCTTGTCGGCTGTGGGCGTTATTTCACGTTAACGCCCATGTTCAACAAGGACACCCCCGCAGCATGAAACATGCGTTGCCTGCGTAGGGCGGGCTTCAGCCCGCCATGGCCGACTGAAGTCGGCCCTACGACACGCCATTCTTGTCGGCTGTGGGCGTTATTTCACGTTAACGCCCATGTTCAACAAGGACACCCCGCAGCATGAAACATGCGTTGCCTGCGTAGGGCGGGCTTCAGCCCGCCATGGCCGACTGAAGTCGGCCCTACGACACGCCATTCTTGTCGGCTGTGGGCGTTATTTCACGTTAAGCCGTTTGAT
>Ga0210033_1001791_pt1 | contig 19148 bp, 17 predicted proteins | sample CryGeymeta201501_FD_185465 | JGI IMG/M metagenome (GOLD analysis project Ga0210033, IMG submission 185465) | Groundwater microbial communities from Crystal Geyser aquifers in Utah, USA - Crystal Geyser metaG 2015-01 (SPAdes) (version 2) | ecosystem: Environmental > Aquatic > Deep subsurface >... | reverse complement strand
GTCCGAAGGGAAATAAACTGATCGCCTTCCTGCGTCGAGGCGCCCCGCTCGCAAGGCGCGAGGAGCGAACATACCGGGGGTATGTGAGCGACGAGCAACGCAGCGAGCGGGGATGGATCGGCGCAGGAAGGCCAGTTTATTTCGCGCCGGACGCTTATACGGCACCATCCGCACCCAGGCCGGGTCGAGCCTCGGCGCCTACGAGGTGCGGTCGATGAAGGCGCGCATGCGATCGGTGATGCGCCCGATCTCGAGCGGGAAGGTCATGTGGCCGCCCTCGATCCACAGGATCGGCGGCTCGCCCCAACGTCGCCACTGCCCTTCGGCGAGCGCGGCGTCGATGTAGGCGTCCTCGCGCGCTTGAATCCAGAGCTGCCGCTCGGCAGGCACCACGGGCACGTACTCGGACCAGCCCAGCCGACGCATGATGTCGCGCCGTTCAGTCTCGTGGATGCCCCAATGATCGAGGTCGCGCTTCATGCGCCACATGATGGACGCGTGCTCCACGGCCTCGGCCAGCTCGAGGTGGGAGATGATCGGGATGATGAAGTCCGGCGCCGGATCGAGGCAGCCGAGCAGCATGGTCAGAGAGCCGCCGAGGGAGATGCCCGCGATGCCCACCTCTTCGTAGCCCTGCGCGCGCAGCCAGCCCATGGCGCTGCGCGCGTCGCACACGGCCTGACGCACGGCCTCGATCGAACGCACGAAGTCCGCGGTGAAGAAGTACTCGCCGCTGAAGATCGAGCGTCGCGGCGTGCGCCGACCGTGGAAGGGCAAGGCCACGTGCGCCAGATCCACGTCGAGCTCGCGACCCCATTTGCGAAAGAGGGTCGCCTCCTCGGCCCAGGAACCGGGCTCGAGCCAGCCGTGCACGTAGAGGATGATGCGTTTGCGCTGCGCACCGTCGGGTCGCACCCAGCGCATCCAGGCCGTGAGGTTGCGCTTGTATTCGCCTTCATGACGAGCCCGATACTCGGCGCTCAGCACGTGGTGGGCGCTCGGCCAGCTCAGCGTGCTCGAATGCAGCGCGCGATCCACCAGCGTTCGCTGCGGCGTCACACCCGTGAGCGGCGGTGGCTCGGGGAACATCTCGACCGGGCCGAGGCCGAGGTAACGCTCGAGCTCCAGGCGCGTGTTGTGCTTGGCCGAACGCACATGGAGCAGGCGGCTCATGCTGCCGACGACGCGATCGACCTTGCGACCGAGACCCTGAGGGGGATTCACCATCACGCGATGCTACCAGCCCGCACGCGCCGGACGCGAGCCGACGATTGGGCGCACCGCAGTGGTTCGACGACCGAGAAGGTCGGCATGAAGCACAAGAGCACGAGCCAACTCGCCATGCACCGACAGTCCTTCGCGCGCCGTCAGGCCAAGCGCCAGGCGGAACGAGAGGCCGTACGCGCGGCGCTCGCCGACCTCCCCGCGCCGATCATCGTGGGCCACGGCGACTACCAATACGTCACCCTCGGCCTGGACGGAATCGTCGTCCGCTGCTTCGAGACCAAGGCGGAGGCAGAGCGCGCCATGCGTCTCGGGGTGATGACCGAACGCGCCGAGGCGCAGGCGCGCGCAGGTGGTCAGGGCACGCGTCACTAGGTTGTCCGCTCGCTTGGGGGCAGTCCCCCGCCGATGGAGGCGACGACCACGCCGACGCGGCTCCCTTCAGCGCGTGGGCAGACAGCTCGGTGCGCGGCGCGCGTCTGCCACTCGGCCGACGAACGCGCTCAACTCCGCCGACAGATCCTCCTGGCAGATGGAGCCGATGACGGCGCCCGCGCCACGATCGGTGAGGGTCCGAGCGAGGCCCACCAGGCGTACGGGCGGAAACGCCAATCCGCGTCCGGGCACGTCGCAGCTCGGGACGAAGCGCGAGGGATCGGTGGGATCGACGCGCACTTGCATGCGCGCGTCGCCCTGAATCGTCGCGAAGTCCGGCGTGCGAGGATCGCCCACGAGATCGACGGGCACGCCCGCCACCACGCCGAGCACCAGACGCGCCGGGTTGTCTCTCAAAGCGGCGAAGCCATCGGCGTAGCGCGCCTGGTCATGGAGCGCGGCCGGGTAGTCGTGGCAGCGCAGGTTGAGGTCGCCGGGATAGCTCGCGCTGCTGGCGTCGAAGAGGCTCGGATCCGAGACGGAGCAATCGTCTTCGTCCGTGAGCACGAAGACGCCAAGCACCGAGTCGGAGCGCAAGAAGCCGCCATTCTCTCGGTCGCCGTGACCGCTGGAACCCGCGAAGAAGGTCGTGCCCGAGGTGGAGGGTGTGAGCGCCTTCAAGCCCGCTTCGAGGGGCTGCTCGAAGCCGCAGCCGCCCGTGCCCACGCGGGCGACGCAGGCGAAGTCCTGCGCCAGGGTATCGCCGCCGCCGGGGAAGGTGAGGAAGGGCGGGTAGGTGCTACGGCAGGCGGGATCGCTCGCGTCACCCACGAAGCGCAACAGGCCGTCGTCACCGAAGCCAGAGTCGGAACACGTGGGTACCAAGAACCGGCCCGTGCCCATGTCCGTGTCCACCACCCCGAGGTGCAGATCCGTGACGGGGTCGAAGGTCTCGCCCGTGGGCACATGACCCGTGGTCAGGGCGTCGACGATGGCTGGGATCTGCGCCGCCAAGGACGTCTGCTCCTCGCCCATGGAGCGGGAGTCGTCGACCACGAAGAGAAGATCCACGGCCTGGGTGCTGAGGGTGCAAGGCACCCCCGTGTCGTCCGGCGTGATGGCGCTGTCCGTCACCACCGCGTCCGGTGGCGTGGACCCGTCATCGGGGCGCGTGCCCCCGTCGACCAGAGAGTGACTGCTGCTGCACGACGTCAGAGCGATGGCGAGGGAGAGGATGAGCGCACTGCGAAGCATGCGCCGATCATAGCGCACGCGAGGCCCACGCGCCGAGAACCCGCGCGTGGGCCTCGGTGATGACTCACAGCTGGGCTCCGCGATTCAGGGAACGAAGCGCAGTCGACGCTCGGCCGCCGCGGCCACGTCCGCTTCCTCGAAGGGCATGGGCGCCACGCGGTTGTGTCGCCAGTCCTCTATCTGATCGTGCTGATGCGGGCTGTCCGGATCCTCCGAGTTGCCGCCGGGCAAGGAGTTCACGGCCACGGGTCCCGTGGGCGTCATCTCCACCACCAGGCGCTGCTGCGGCCCGCTGCCGTAGCGGAAGTTCGAGGTCTGGAAGATGGAGAAGTTGGCGGCGTCGATGTCATCGCGATCGCCGTGACGCGGGAAACCGTTGGGATAGGTGGCGTCGTCCGGGGTCGGGATCGACAGCTCGTCCCGGCCGTTCACGCTCGACTCGGGCACCAGCGCGCCCAACCTCAGGGTGTGGATCTTGCCCCAGCGCCAGCCGTCCATGTCGGCGCCGAAGAGCGTCTCGAGGTCGTCGATGGCGGCCAGGAAGCCGGCCACGATGCGCTCGAAGCGTGTCTCCACCGCGTCGGTGGAGAGGTCGTCCCAGAGCACGGTGTCGCCCATCACGCCGTCGCCACGCGGGTAGGTCGCGTCGTAGCTGACCATGTCCTCGGGCGTCAGCAGCGCGCGCTCGATCACCTTGCGCACGTAGTGATCCGAGAGCTGACGGTTGCCGTCGAAGGCACCGTCCGCGAGCCAGTCGCCCTCGTCGTAGACCAGGTTCTGGACCACGCGGGAGTGGGCCAGGTTGAAGATGCTGGTGGCGATGGAGTCTGCGATGTCGTCGGCGCTCGGCGTGCCGTCGACGCCGTCGGGCGTGTTGAAGCTCCAGGCTTCGAGGCGCGTGGCCATTTCCGCCAGCTTGGCCAGCTTGGCGGCGCCCGCGGCCGCGACCACGTCCGTGAGATCGCTGTGGCTGCCGGGCGTCGCGGCCTCCTCCGCGGCGCGCGACAGCGCCATCAGGTAGAGCGGTGCGTAGCGACGACCGTGCGCGGACTGCACGTCGTTCTGCACCGACGACAGATCCGCGGGCGTCACGCCGCCGGCCTCGGTCAACTGCGTGAGCAACTCCGTGATGCGCGCCGCGCGATGACCGTTGTCGAAGCTACAGCCGATGAAGTGCGCGTCGTTCATCGGGTTGCCGTCGTCCGTGACGCCGACGGCGTCCGCGTTCGCGGTGGCGATGAAGCCCTTGGTGGGGTCCAGATCATGCGGGATGAACTGGTTGTCGAGGCGACCCGTCCACTCGTACTCGCCCGTGCCGGGCAGCACGAAGCAGGGCGCTTCGCCCATGGTGGTCGTGGGATCGTAGGTCATGGCGCGGGCATCGCGCACGGGCACGTGCACGTGGCTCGTGTAGTAGATGTCGCCCGTGTCGCTCGCGACCACCAGCGTCTGACCGCCCACCTCGAACTCGTGGAAGGCGTCGCGTGCCTCGTCCACGTTGGTCGCGTGATAGAGGCGGAAGAAGGCGCCGGCCTCGTTGCTGGGCGAGTTGCCCGTCCAGCGGATGCTGATGCCCTCGGTCGCCGTGCGCGAGTTGGGCAGGATCAGCCCGTGGTGCGGCACGTTCTCGAACACGACCTCATGGCTGGCGCCGATGTCGTCCATGATGGTCTCGGTGATCTTCTCGATCGGCACCTGCGCGCCGTTGAAGAGCACGGTGTCGGGCGCGCCGCCCGTGCCCGGCGTGATGGTCTCGAGGTAGGCGTCCGCGACGTCGTAGCCGCTGGTCGTCAGACCCCAGGCCACGTGGCGGTTGAAGCCCAGGATCGACACCGGCGTACCGGCGATCATCTGACCCGAGGCTTCCACGTCGCCGCCGCGCAGCGCCGTGTTGATGTGCGCCTGCCAGAAGAGGGGCGGGCTGGTCAGCGAGAGGTGCGGATCGTTGGCCAGGATGGCGTTGCCCGAGGCGGTCTTCGTGCCGCTGACGACGAAGGAGTTGGAGCCGCGCGTGTCGTCGCCGAAGTAGCGCTGGAAGATGTCCTCGATGCGCCCGAGATCACGCCGCGCGCCGTCGAGGCTGGCCGTGGACGGCAGGCGCAGGGGCGCGAGCGGGCTGGGCCGGGTCGGCCGGGCGCGCGTGCCCGTGTCCGTGCCCACGTTGGGGAAGCCGTCACGCACGTAGACGGGACGCGCAGGCTCGAAGGGGAAGAGGTCCCGGAAGGCGCCGGAGAGGCGCGCGACGCGAGGGTCGCCGGCGGCGCTGTCGAAGTTGGCGCGGAAGTGCGCGAGCGCGTCCGTCATGCCGATGTCGTCGGTGGCGTCGAAGCTCAGGGAGGCTGCCTGGAAGCGCGCGATGGCCAGCGTGTCCACCGGCGACCAGTCCGCGATGATGCCCACGGGCAAGGTCTCGTACACGCCGCGGGGCAGCTCGACCCCGCTCGAGGGATCACGTAGCTCGGCGATGAAGTCGTTCACACCCGCGACGTAGGCGTCGAGCAGCGCGCGATCGTCGGCGCTGAGCGTGGGCAAGATGGCCTGGGCGTTGCGCAGATGACCCGCGAAGCGCGAGTCGGCGTCGTCGGTGATCAGGCTGGGCGAGAGGCTGCCCGCGAACTCCGCCGTGCGGCCGGTGGCGGCGCGACGGATGAAGTCCATCTCGCCCATGCGGTCGCGCGCCTGCAGATAGCCCTCGACGCGCATCGCGTCGGGCATGTTGGAGGCGTAGATATGCCAGCCGCCGCGCGTGTCCTGCACCGCGTCCACCGCCTGGCTCAGGTCGGCCATGGACGACTCGGTCGTGATGGGCAGACCGTCGATCGTCGTGGCCGGACCCGCGTCCGCGCCCGTGTCGGTCGTGGCGTCCACGCCCGAGTCGGTCGGCGACGAGTCGTCCCCGCAGCCGACGAGGCCGAGCGACGTGGCGAGGGAGAGCGCGATGAGCGAGAGTGAGAACCGGGACATGGCATGACCTCCAGGCGACGAGGGTCGCGGCGCGCATCATAGCAGGACGGGATGAGACGCAACTCCGGCAGCCGATACGCGATAGGATGGCATTGCGGTAGAGCGCCCGGGAGATGACGTGACGACGGCAGACGAAGATTGGAGACCGAGCGCGAGCTTGCCTCGAAGGCCGACAGACCAAGAGCGCGACCGTGCGCTGGCGGCCATCCCGCGAGGCCGACTTCAGCGCAGGGCGCGCGTCCTGTGGGTGCAACGCCTCGAGTCCGTGACCCTCGAGAGCGGCGCTGATGTGACCGTGTTTCACCCGGACTACGAGGAGTTCTCGCCCCGTGAAGACGAGTTCGACTGGAGTGGGCTCGCGACGACTGGCAAGCGCGAAGTCTATCGCGGCTCGCAGCGCGTGCCGCTACGCCTGAGGCAAGCGGCGGACGAGGCGCGCGCGCGACTCGAGGAGCTGCGCGAGGCGAACGGGGCGGCCTGCGACGTGGAGCTGGTCGTGCGTGGAGAAGACGTCGCGGTCCTGCGCCAGGGCCGCACATGCCTCGGCTTCGGATTGGTGAGCGGGCAGGTCCTCGGTCGCTGGCGGCCGCGAGAGGCAACGCCAGAGGCCGCACCGACGCGCAAGGTCGGCGTCCGTGAGGCGACCTCTGCCATGCTGGGAAGCGGCCTGGTGATCGGGGGGGCGTTGGCCGGCGGGCTCGTAGGCGGCGCAGCCCTGGGCGTCGGCGTCGGACTGATGGTGGCCAGCAGGGCCTTCGCAAAGATGGACACGAATTGATGCAACTGGGGGGCGTGGATTCCGAGAAGCAGGGAGAGCGCGGCGACGAGGCCGCGAGAGCCTAACGAGGAAGCCATGACCGAGCCCCAACGCATCCAACACAGCCGCAGCGCCGCCCCCTCCACCGATTCCCGCCCGAGTCCCCAAGGCGAGGCCGATACGCTGCTGCGGGACGCGCGGCACGCGCTGGCCCGTGCGGCGACAGGCAGCGGCACGCCGGCCGAACGCCAGCAAGCGCTGAACGCGTTGATGACGCGAGCGAGCCGTCTTCCGCAGGCAGGCGTCCGGGCCGCCACGGTGGACAGTCTGCGTTCGGTGTTTGGGCAGCTCGAGGCGGCGAGCCAAGCGGATGCCCACGAGCAAGGCATCGAGACTGTCGATTGGATGCGCTCGGCGCGAACCCGTCCCCGCGCGAATGCCCATCGAACTGGCGTCTCGCGCGCGGCTTCCGGGGCGATCTCGACGTTCGAGACGGCGATCCGCGATGCGCCAGAGGTCGTCCTGCACGCAGACGTCCCGCAGGGCGTCGACGGCCTGACACGCGAGATCGTCGCGCACCTCGACGTCTGCGCTCTGGCCGCGAACTTCACGCGCCAGCAGATCACCGACGCCGCCATCCGGGCCGGCGCGCGCCCCACGCTGGCGGCCCAGCTCGCCGAGGACGTCGCCACGCATGCCCAAAGCCAGCTCGCGTCGGGCATGATCGACGTAGCCCAGGCGCGCCTGCGCGATCTCAGCGCCCACGTGCATGAAGCCGCTGTCTCCCCCGATCAATTGGTGGCGGGTCTCCTGGCCGCGCCCCGGGACGGCCTGCGGCTGTTGCATGAGCTGGGCGTGCCGGCAGATGAATTGCAGCGCCTGGGAGCGGACATCAACCGCTTCAACGACCCGGCGTCGGGTCTGAGTCACTCGCAGCGCAACACCCTGCACGCGCGAATCGTCGGCCGAACAATGGGCCTGGCCGAGGACGCCAGCCGCAGCGCGGCGTCCGCCGCCGCGGAGCTCGACCAGCTGCGCGAAGAAGACCCCGAGCGCATCTTCGCCACCTTCCCCTGGGCCGCGGAGGAAGCCGCGCGCTCGCTCTCCATCGACCGCGCCACCGCCAGTCGCATCGCCCATGGCAACGGCACGGGCAGCCTGCTCGCGCGCGCGGTGCACGACCGTCGCGAGGCTATCGAGAGCCATGACCGGATGGTGGAGGTGGGCATCAAAGTGGGGATCCTGTTGGCGCAGATCGCCACGTCTGTGCTGGCGAGTCCGCTCGCCGGTGCGCTGGTCGGGGCCACGCTGAACGCGGGGCTTGGCGTGGACGAGGTCATGCACGCCCGCGAGATGGCGCGCCTCACGCAAGGCGCCGCGGCCACGGGCCTGAACAGTCACGGCGCGGGCGAGGCGGCGCGTCGCGAGGCTGACAGCGCCGAGACGGCAGCGGTCGCGGAAGTGGCCCTGAGCGCGATGTCGCAGCTGAACCACGCGCCGGCGCACCTCGGGTTAGGCCATGTGGTGCGGGAAGTCGTCGACGAGGCGGCGACGGATGGAGTGGTCGCGGGCGTGAGGAGCAGCTACCTCGAACGCTCCGAGGCGAGCGACAGGAGCGACCTGCCCGCCCCATGAGGCAAGGCTCCATACGGTGCGTCGAGGTCGCCGGCTGCCCGCGTCCCGAGCATGCGCTACCATTCGCCGCAGCACGCCATGAACACTCGAATCATCACTCTCGCGCTCGTGGGGCTGCTCGCAGCCGCGCTCTTCGTTTCCGTCGTGGCCTCCGAGGCGACGGCGCAGCCGGCCGCAGCCGATCGACAGACGATGCTGGGTCCAGGGCTGTACGTCTTCCAGACGCGCATCCTGACGGCGACCTGCGGGGACGCGGATCGCACGGGCTACGTGACGACCTACCTGGCGACCATCGACGGCATCCCCGGCGAGCGCTCGATGTCGATGGTGCTCGTGAACTCCGACTACTGGAAGATGTGGGCGCTGACGGTGACGCCGGCCCTGCACGTGGTCGGCAGCTCGGAGCAGGCACGCATCCACGGCACCAACGGCTTCGACGTCAGCCTGCACGGCGATCAGCTCACCGGGCAGGGGACGCGCACGTACCAGATGGGCGAGAGGCACTGCAGCGTCAGCTTCGACGCCCTCCTTCGCCGCGTCGACCGCTAGCTCGCGAGCACGACCCGACGATGCCGAGCTTCAGCTCGTGTGCGGCGAAGACGGCTGACGCGCAGCGTCGACAGCCAGGACCAGATCCGCGTGGATTCGGGGGTCCGCGGACGGGGTCGCGCGGGGTCTGGCGCGTACGGTTGACCAATGTCAAGGTGGCGCCATGACCTCCACGCAAGCCGAGATCGAAGTCTCTTACGACGTCTCCAACGACTTCTTCCGCCTCTGGTTGGACGAAGCCATGCACTACACGTCGGGCAGCTACCTGACGGGTGACGAGACGCTAGAGCAGGCCCAGATCCAGAAGAGCGAGATCCTCGCCGACTACGCCGAGGTCACGCCCGACAGCTTCGTGCTCGACATCGGCTGCGGCTGGGGCTCGAACCTGGAGTTCTTGGCGACGCGCCGGAGCGTGAAGCGCGCCCGGGGCATCACGCTCTCGACCGAGCAGTGCAACTACATCCACGAGCGCGGCGTGCCCGGCGTCGAGGCGGTGGTCTGCGACTATGCCCTGCACGAGCCGGAGGAGCCCTACGACGCGCTCGTCTCCATCGAGATGATCGATCACCTCTGCTCGCCCGCTCAGGCCACCAAGGGCATGGCGGTCGAGCTCTACCGCAAGTACTTCGAGAAGACGGCGAGCTGGGTGAAGCCCGGCGCCTGCTTCGGCTTCCAGGCCATCCTGCGCAACCGCGTCCCGCGCAGCCGCAAGGACCTCGAAGACCTCGCGTTCACGGCCGACGTGATCTTCCCCGGCGGTCTCAACCCGCGCCTGGAGGAGCTGGTCCAGGCCGTGAACCCCTACTGGGAGGTGCTCGAGCTGCGCACCCAGCGCGAGAGCTACGGCAAGACCACCGCGGAGTGGCTGCGTCGCATGACGCTGCACGAGGCCGAGATTCGCGAGAAGTTCGGCGATCAGGTGTTCGACGACTACGACCGCTACCTCTCGACGTGCGTACGCGCCTTCGAGCGCCACTGGTCCAGCGACGTGCAGATGAAGCTGCGCAAGATCGGCTGAGACCCGTCGCCACGGGGCGAGTGCCACTAGAATGAATGGATTCGGCCATGCGGCCGGTTGCCATGCCGGGAGGGCCGTGCTTGAACGCGCGTCCCCAGGCAGGGTGTAAGGAAAAGGGTGATGATTATGAACCGCGCTCAGCTTCTCGAGCTCTTCAAGAAGACCGCCGCCGAGATCGCCGAGAAGGACTTCGCGTCCGTCTCCGAGGACTCGGTCATTGCGTCCATGGGCGTCGACTCTCTCGCCATGCTCGAGGTCGTGGGCGAGATGGAGCGCGAGCTCACGATCCAGATCCCGGACGATCAGCTCGTCGGGCTCGAGACGGTGCGTCAGCTGCTCGACATGCTCGAGAAGCGCGTCAGCGCCTGATTCTGCGGCCCGCCCCTCGATCAGGGGCCGTCCTCAATGCAGGAGGCGGCCTGCGCGGATCGAGCCCACGCTTTCCCAGGGCTCACGCTCCGCGGCGCGGATCTCGGCGGCGGGCACGAAATGCTGCGCCCCGGTGCGCACGGCGCCCAGCTCACGGAAGGGCAGCGGCCCCACCGCGGTCGCATCGGCCTCGGCGGCCTCCGCCAGGGGCGTGAGGTCGAGCGTCGCGCTGTCCAGCGCCCCGGCGTCGAGCGTCATGGCGTCGAGCACGATCATGCGGGGCAGGTCCACACCCGCGGCCCGCACCAGGGCGGCCCCGCTGGAGGGCAGGACATCCAGATCGAGCAGCCGGGGCCGTTGATCGGCGCCCTTCTGAAAGTGGAGCGTGGCGAAGGGCATGATCCCGAGGTGGGCCGCGACGCGCGCCGCCGCTCGCTCGACCGCCGGATCGTGCAGGGTGCGCTCCGTCAGCGCCAGCGGGCCCTGCCCCCGCGCCATCTCCCGAGGCACGAGCGCCCGCAGGCGGCCGTCGCGACCGAGCAGCAGGTCGACGGCGAACTCGGCGCCGATCAGCACCTCCTGGAACAGCACGTCGTCGGCCCGCGCCGCCGCCAACAGCTCTTCACGCGAGAGCACGATCCCACGCCCCCCATTCCAGGCGCCATGGGGCGAGAGCACGCGCAGCGGCAAGCGGGGATCGGCGCCCGCCAGGATGTCGGCGGAGGTCCACGAGCGGGGAGTCGGGACGACGCCCTCGACGGCCTGCGCCAGCGCCAGCTTGTCGTCCGCCAGGGCGAGCAGCCGCGGCCGCGCCAGAGCCAGCGCGACACCGGCGGCCTCGAACACCTCACGCGCGTGGGCCAGCGCGGGCAGCTCCGCGACCGAGCCCGGCACGATCACGTCGATGCGATGGCGGAGCGCGAGCGCGAAGAGCGCGGAGAGGTAGCTCGGCTCGTCCGCCGGCGGCAGCGAGCAACGATGATCCGCCGGGACCAGGAAGAGCCCGGGCGCGTAGCGGTCCATGTCGGCGGCGAAGACCGACAAGTCACCGCCCGCCAGGACCTCGAGGGATGCCATGGCGGAGGCGCTACCGGCGCCGGTGACGAGCACGCGCGGAATCATGGCTTGGACCGATGCAACCACCACGCCAACGGATTCGAACGCGAAGTGGGGGTCCCCGATCGAGAAAGCGCCACGAATTGGCCACGTCGTCGATGCGATCGGGGCTTCCGAAATTTCACCCTTGCACGGTACCTTTTCAGGACTCCGCGATTGGGGAGCGTCCAAGGCAGGTCCGGTCGAGGGTCCATTGCACCCTTCGTTGCAGTGCCTATCTCCCGACCATGGCGAAGACCGTGCGGGACGTGATGAACCACGAGTGCTTCACGCTCGGGGTGAATGATGAGGTCAAGCAAGCCCTGTCGGGCCTGATCGCGTTTGGGGTCACGGGCGCGCCCGTGCTCGACGCAGCAGGTCAGGTGCTCGGCGTGGTGTCGCTGATGGATCTGGTCGAGCTCGACGGGAAGGAGCATGTGGGCGAGCACATGAGCGCGCCGGCGATCACGACCGATGCGGACGCTTCCCTGGAAAAGGCTGCGCGGGCGCTGGTCACGCGCAACCTGCACCGCCTGGCGGTGGTCGACGCCTCGGGCGAGATCTGCGGCGTGGTCTCGGCGACGGATCTGCTGCGCGGACTGCTCGGGCTGCCGCCTCGGCATCCCCGCGCCTTCCCGGGTCTCGACCTCGATCCGGCCGTGGCCTTCGGGAACGGCGCGCGACTGCTCACCGAGGAGATTTCCTCGGCCCCCGACGGCCCCGGTGTGCTGGTGCTGGTCCACCATGCGCGCGGCGACGCGGAGACGATCGTCTGGGCGGAGGAGGCGAGCAACGTGCGCACCCGCCTGTACGAGCTGGTGGCGATTCCCCAGACGGATGCACGACTCGCGGCCCTGATCACCAAGGATCACGAGCACCTCTGCTTCCGCGCCGCGAGCGTGCGCCACGACGCGCTGAGGAAAGACGTCGCGCGACGGCTGCGCGAACGGGTGGAGAGCTTCTCGGGGCCGCGCTAGCGAGAGCGCGAGCGCGCTCGACTTCGCCCGCGTTGTTGGCGAGCCTCGGGCAGCTCCGATGCCACGCCCCTACGAACTGCTGGACGAGGTCGCGACCGACGAGGGAACGCTCGAGCTGCGTCGACGTGGGGAGCGGGACTTTCTGATCCTGGTCGGAGGTCGCGTGCTGATGACGAGCGCGCTGACGACCACGGAGCTCGCATTGGCGGAGCACGGTTGCCGCGCGGTGTCGGAGCTGCCGCGACCGAGGATCCTGCTGGGAGGGCTGGGGCTCGGCTACACGCTGCGCGCGGCGTTGGACACGCTGCCGAGACACGCCCTCGTGGTCGTGGCCGAGCTGAACGAGAAGGTCGTGGAGTGGAACCGCGGCCCGGTCGCCGTCGCCAACGGCCAGGCGCTGGCCGACCCGCGCGTGCGCGTCTTCGTGGGTGACGTCATGGGCGAGGTGCGTCGCGTCGCGACCGAGGCCCGCGTACCACGCTACGACGCCATGCTCTGGGACCTCTACGTCGGGCCCAAGCCCACGGGCGGCGGGCGGGATCCTCTCTACGGCAACGAGAGCCTGCGGAGCATCGCGGCCGCGCTGTCGGAGACTGGAGTCCTCGGGGTCTGGAGCGAGACGCGCAGCCAGGCCTACGAAGCGCGCCTGAAGAAACAGGGCTTCACGGCGCAGCGCATCGCCACGGGTCACGGCGGCGTGCGTCACGCCGTCTACCTGGCCCGCAAGGGCACGTCTCGCGGCAAGACGAGCGCTCCTGGCGCGCGCGTGCGGCGTCAGAAGAAGCGCTGAGACCGCGCGGGCGCCGGACACTCAGCTGGCCTGGGCTTGGGCCTCGGTGAGATCCGTCGTGGCCTGCTCGATCAGCGGCTCGAGCTCCTTCAACAGCCCGGCGAGGGCCTTCTGCGTATGATCGCGGCGCGCGGGCGAGAGCGCGCTGAGCTCGGAGACCTGCTTGAGCAGGCGCTGAGCGGCGCTGGCTGCCTTCTGCATCGCCTCCACCTCTTCGCGTCCGGGCGGCTTCGGGTAGAGCAGAGGTCCGAGCGTGCGGCGCAGCACGGCCACGGGCTGACCCTCGTCGAAGACCGCGCGGCGCAGATCCTCCACGACCTCGGGATCCGGCTCGGGCCCCTCGTCGTTCGCGGCCTGCTTACGCAAAGCCTTACCGAAGTAGGCGACCGAATCGAGCGGCGGGATGGAGCGCTCGACGCCGTCCCGATCGAGCACGTCGGGCGCGTGCTGGCGCAAGACGCCGTAGCTCACGAGCAGCTTCTCGACCGTGGGCCGCTTCAGCATCAGCTCGAGGGACGCGTATTCGTACAGGTCGCCGTAGCCCCACTCGAGGTAGGCCTCAGAGGAGAGGAGCCGTGACAGCGCCCCGGCCATCTCGAGCCAGGAACGCTTGAAGCGCCGCGCCACCTCCACCATCGCGATGCGCGCGCCATCGGCGCCACCATTTCGGAGCGCCTCTTCGAGCGCGTCGAGCCTCTGCGTCTTTGCCATGCGTCCGTATACCCCACCCCGCGCCGTGATGCGCGCCGGCATTGCCCCCGGGTCGGCTCGCGTGGCAGCGTCGCTGACATGAGCCGCAAGCCGACCAGCTATTGGGAATACGTCGAGGTGGAGCAGCTGCTCTCGTTGCAGGGGGGACTCGAGGAGAACGACGACGGCCTGCTCAACGATGAGGTGCTCTTCATCACCATCCACCAGATCGACGAGCTCTGGTTCAAGCTGGTGCTGCGCGAGCTGTCGACCGTGCGCGATCTCTTCGCCCAACCGCGTGTGCCGGAGCAGGCTCTGGCCGCAGCCGCCCGCGGCATCCGGCGCGTGGCGGAGATCTTCGACAAGGCGGCGGACCACTTCTCCTTGATGGAGACCATGACCACCCGCGACTACCTGGGCTTCCGCGACAAGCTCAGCCCGGCCAGCGGCTTCCAGTCGGCGCAACTCAGGGAGATCGAGATCCTGCTCGGACTCTCCGACGCGCAGCGCATCCCGCTGGGTCACGAGCACAGCTACCTCGACGCGCTGAAGCAGGCGGACGGCTCGCCCTCCCCCGCTTCCGAGCGCGTGGAGAGGCGCCTGCGCGACACGCCGAGCCTGCGCGACGCCGTGTTCGAGTGGCTCTACCGCACGCCCATCGCGGGCTCGAGTCCCGACGACGAGGGCGACGGCGCGCGCGTGCAGGCCTTCGTCGACGCCTACGTGCAGGCCATGAAGAAGGAGAACGACAACGCCGCGGACTTGGCGACCCACGATGCGTTGACGCCCGCGGACGGAGAGCGCCTGCGCGAGCGCTATCGCTTGGGCTACGAGGCCTCCAAGGCGTTCCTCGAGGCGCGCGAGGTCGAGGGCGAGGAGAAGAGCCGCCTGAGCCGCATTCGCGCCGCCCTGGTCATGATCGAGAGCTACCGCGAGCTGCCCCTCCTGGCCTGGCCGCGCGAGGTGCTCGATGCGCTGGTGGCGATGGAGCAGAGCATGCTCATCTTCCGTCAGCGACACGCGCGCATGGTCGAGCGCGTGATCGGTCGCCGCATCGGCACCGGCGGCTCGGCGGGTGTGGACTACCTCGATCGCACGGCGCTCGAGTATCGCGTGCTGGGTGATGTGTGGGCCGTGCGCACGCTGCTCGTGCGTCGAGAGGCGCTGCCTCCCTTGGCCGAAGCCGACGCCTATCGTCTGGCGCCAGGAGACTGATCATGCGCGTCCACCACCTCGACTGCGGCACCCTCTGTCCACGCGGCGGACGCGCGCTGCTCGGGGAAGAGAGCGAGTTCGTCTGCCACTGCCTGCTGATCGAGCTGCCCCACTCGCTCGTGTTGGTGGAGACCGGACTCGGCACGAGCGACATAGAGGAGCCACGGCGCCTGGGCATGCTCTTCCGCGGCCTGGTGCGACCACGCCTCGCCCTCGAGCAGACCGCGCTCACGCACGTCTGCGCCCTCGGCTTCAGTCCGAGCGATGTGCGTGACGTGCTCGTCACCCACCTGGATCTGGATCACGCGGGTGGGCTCTCGGACTTCCCCGAGGCGCGGCTCCACCTCTTGCGCGACGAGTGGCAGGCCGCCCAGAAGCCGTCGCCACGCGAGCGCAGCCGCTACCGCGCGGTGCAGTGGGAGCACGCGCCCGAGGTGCACGAGTACGAAGCCGAGGGCGAGGCCTTCCATGGCTTCGCACGCGCGCGCGAGCTCGATGGCCTGCCGCCGGAGATCCAGCTCGTGAGCCTGCCCGGACACAGCCGCGGACACGCGGGCGTCGCCATCGACGAGGGCGAGGGCACCTTGCTCCACTGCGGCGACGCCTACTTCCATCACGCCGAGGTCAGCCTCGACACGCACGCCAGGCCGGCCCGAGGCCTCGACCTCTTCCAGAGCGTGGTCGCGCACGACAACGCCGTCAGACGCGAGACCCAAGCGCGCTTGCGCGAGGCCGTGCGCGCCTCCGACGGACGCTTGCGCACCACCTCGGCCCACGACCGCAGCGAGCTCGCGCGCGAGCACGGCGCGCAGGCCTAACGCTCAGGATCAGGGCGCGGCGCCGGCCCAGGCAAGATCGAAGCGCGCCTCGTAGGAAAGGGCGATGGACGAGTCGTCGATGAACAGGCTGTTCTCGTCGTTGGCCCAGGCCGCCGCGGACCAGTTGGCGGAACCGGTGGCCACGAAGCGCCCGTCCATGACCAACACCTTGGCGTGCACGGCAGCCTCGCGGACATCGACGCCCGCGGTGCGCAGCGCCTCCACGGCCGGCTCGCTGCCGAAGCGCGGGTTCACGAGCACGCGCACGGCCACGCCCCGATCCTTGGCGCGCATCAGCGCGTCGGAGATCTCGGTGCGCGTCAGGGCGAAGATCATCACGCGGATCCAGCCGGTCGAGCTGTCGATGCGCGCGACCAGATCGGTGAACCACCGGCTGGGCGAGTCCACGGGCGTCTGGGGGCTGAAGTAGAGGCTGTAGGGTCCGGCGACGATGGGATCCGTCGCGGCCACGGGTCCGAACATGCCGTCGGTGAAGAAGCGATTGAACTCGTCCTCCAGGCCCTGCACCAGCGCGGGCTCCGTCAGGATGAGCCCGTCGTTCACGTCCGTGCAGAAGGAGTCCTCGGTGAAGTTCGCGGAGCCCAGCCAGGCGCGCGTTCCGTCGGCCAGCAGGAACTTGTGATGCATCAGCTTGGAGCGCGCGTCGTCCACGATGGTCACGCGCGGATCTCCGTCGAAGATCGACAGGGCGCAGCTGCGGGAGCCGGCGACCAGCGGGCATTGATCGTCGTCCGTGACGATGTCGAGGGTCAGCCCGGGCGCCTCGGCCAGGCGCGCGCGAATCGCCTCGAGCAGGCAGGTCCAGTCGGCGCTGTAGATGGCGAGCTCGAGGTGGGTGTTGGCGCATTCCACCAGGGAGAGCAGCGGGTCGCTGTAGCTACCGTCGAGATCGGGCGTGAAGCGCGGATCGCCCGAGGGCGGCGCCGTGCAGGTCGTGGGCAGCACGGGGCAGCTGCAGCTCGGGCCCGCGTCCGAGAGCAGCATCCCCGAGTCGGTCGGCGCGGCGTCCGGCGCGGCGTCGACGGACGCGTCGAGGGTGGCCGAGTCCGGCGGGACGCTGGTGTCGGACACGGCGCCGTCGTTTCGCATCGTGGCCGCAGGTGGGGCGCTGCAGGCCCAGAGGCCGAGCGGGAGGATCCATGCGAGCCGTGAGACGAGCCTGAAGGATGACCAAGACATGGCCGACAGCATAGCAGGCCGGGCCGCGTCGAGCCGTCGGGCCGAGGAAATTCGGCGCTGACGCGGCGACCTCAACCGCCGAAGAGCGCGCGGAAGCGATCGAAGAGCAGGGCCAGGCCCGAGCGCGGGCGCGCGACGTGGCGCTCGAAGTCGGGGCCGTCGTAGTCGCCCAGAGCCGCCAGGATCACGTCGACGGGCCGCTCTCGCTCGAGGGAGAGCGTGAGCGCCGCGCCCCCCTCGGCCATGCTCGCCGAGGCCGAGAGCACGGACTCGGCGTCCAGCTTCAGCGTCAGGGCGATGCCGCCCTGCGCGCCCTCGGGCATGCCCGTGATCACCAGGCTGCCCAGGTACTCGTTGGCCGTGGCGTCGGGGCGCTCTCCCTGGAAGAGCGGAACGACCTCTTCCTCCGGCGCTCCCTCGCTCCGCGGCAGCACGAACTCGCGCGACACGGGCACCTGCGTGTTGCGGGCGAGCAGGCGCAAGAAGCGCCGACCGGGCGTGGCCACGCCGATGGAGAGGGGCAGGACGTCGACCAGTTGATGGCCGCGACCCGCGCGCGCCGCCCGCGCCGCGCCCAGGGCCACAGCCTCGTCCGGATGCATGCGCAGGCTGGGCCGGCGACCGAAGTACGCCTCCACGCGCGCCTGCACCGCGGGCATGCGCGTCATGCCCCCGACGAGCACGACGTGGTCGATGTCCCGGGGCGAGACGCCCTGCCCTTCGAGCACCTCGGCCGTGATCGTCATCATGCGGTCGAGCAGCGGCGCGGCGAGGATCTCCAGATCCTCGCGTGAGATCGTCTCCGAGAGGTCGACGGGCCGTCCGTTCACCTCGGCGAAGTGCGGCAGATGGGCCGAGGTCTTGGGCTGCACGGAGAGGCTGAGCTTGCACTCCTCGGCCACCTCGCGCAGGCGCGCCACCTGTTGAGGCGTCGGCTCGATCGGGGAGCGGACGTCGCGCTGAAAGCGCTCGAGCAGGAACGCGGCGACGCTGTCGTCGAGGTCGAGTCCGCCCAGGAACAGATCGCCGCCGGTGGCGACCACCTCGAAGCGCTTGCGACTGACGTCGAGCAGCGTGAGATCGAAGGTGCCCCCGCCGAGGTCGAAGACGACCAGCCGCGCATGTTCGTCGCGCTCGTGACCGTAGGCGATGGCGGCGGCGGTGGGTTCGGCCAGCAGGCGCAGCACGGTCAGACCCGCGCCGCGCGCCGCGCTGCGGACCGCCGCGCGTTGAGCTTCCCCGAAGTGCGCGGGCACGGTGATCACGGCGTACTCCACCGTGCGCCCGAGCTCTGCCTCCGCGTTGGCGCGCACGGCGGCGAGCAGATGGCGCGCCACGTCCTCCATCGAGAGCCTGCGCGATGCCAGCGCGGCGCCGAAGACCCGACCCTTCATCTCGACCAGCGGATAGGCGAAGTGGCCCTGCATCTCGCGCGCGAGTTCGGGCTCGTAGCTGCAGCCCAGGAGTCGCTTGCTGCCGTAGACCGTGCGCTCGGGGTAGAGCACGCCACGCCGCGCGGCGGCGCTGCCGACGGCGAGCTTTCCGTCGTCGAGCAGCGAGAGCATGGAGGGCATCTTGCGCTCACCCTGACGGGTGACCAGCAAGCGACCCTTCCCGTCCTCGTCGACGGCCGCGCAGGTGTTGGACGTGCCGAGGTCGATGCCGATGGCGAAGACGTCCGCCAGATCCTTGCCGTGGAGCAAGGTGGGGACACGGACGGCTTGGGCCTGGGCGGGCTCCTCGGGCGGCTCGGGAGCCTCGAACACTCCAGACGGAGCCGGTGGCCTGAGGCTGTGAGCCGAGAGGTGCAGGATCTCGACGCCCGCGCCCAGACCGGGCTGGGAGAGCACGACGCGGAAGGTCCCGGTCTCGAGCACGATGCCCGAAGCGTCCATGAGCTCGAAGCGACCCTCGACGCCGACGGCGGGTGGCTCCTCTTGCTCCAGGAAGAACGCCGACGAGGAGACGTCGCGCACGCTTCCCGTGACGAGATCACCTCCGGCGCCCTCGTCCAGCGCCAAAGTGACGCGCACAGCGCCGGCCAAGCGGTCCTCACGACTCATGTGCAGAGGATAACCCAGAGATCGCGCTCGAACCCAGTTCGCGCACGCCCAAGGGCCCGGAGCCGCCCGCTTGGCCAGTCATTCGAGGTCTCGGCACGGGCCATGCTAGGATTTCCGACCGGGCTTCGTGAGGTCCGTTACGGACGCGGATGGGA
>Ga0210033_1001790_pt1 | contig 19150 bp, 19 predicted proteins | sample CryGeymeta201501_FD_185465 | JGI IMG/M metagenome (GOLD analysis project Ga0210033, IMG submission 185465) | Groundwater microbial communities from Crystal Geyser aquifers in Utah, USA - Crystal Geyser metaG 2015-01 (SPAdes) (version 2) | ecosystem: Environmental > Aquatic > Deep subsurface >... | reverse complement strand
CCGCACCTGTATCCGTATCCGCCACGCTGACAAGCGCCAATCAAGACGTTGTTGCGCAAGAGACCTCATCTACAGTAACTTTTCCAATAAGCAACACTGGACTCCTCATCGGTGCTGAGGTCGCAGATCAAAGACTATTGTTCACTTTTGCTAATGACCAAATCGCCAAACTGCCCGATTACATTGCCAGTTTGAAAGCTGGCAGCACTTTGGTTGGTGCCATTGAATCGCAAACCGTACCATGTGCTAACAGCGGTTCTTTGAACATTACAGGCACAGATGCAGACAATAACGGCGTCTTGTCTTCTGGTGATCGCTTGACGATAACGAGCAATGCTTGTAATGAAAATGGTAGTTTGATATCTGGTTCTCTGGATTTCAATGTAGGAAACGTCAGCGGCACTTTTGGCTCAACCAATTACAGCGCCGCCTTGACACTTGCCTTCGTTAATTTTTCTGTAGCCAGCGCTCAATACAGCGTCACGGCAAATGGAACTCTCTCTCTTTCGACAACTGCAAGCGGGGTAAACAGCTTAGACCAAACGTTATCAACTCCCTCGCTAGCGATGTCTGCCACCTTTGCCGGCGTCCCACAAACTATCAGTTTGTCCAGCTACAGCGCCACTGTTAGACGCCGTCCTGATCCAACTTACACTTTCACTACCAGCTACAGCCTGAGTGGGTCACTGACAAGTTCCTCACTATCCTCGCAGACTGTAGCTTTTTCAACACCATCGCCCATCATTTCCAGATATTTCGACCTCTATCCATCCACTGGCGTCTTGCTGATCACTGGTGCCAACAGTTCCAAGCTGCGTCTCACTGCACTATCCAACACTCAAGTCAGTCAGGAACTGGATTCCAATGGCGATGGCACTTACGAAAGCATTAAGACGGTGAACTGGAACACATTGTTGTAATGCACTCCAAACATCCAAGCTGGATACGATTTTGGGTTGTTACTCTTGGAATCGCCGCAACTTCAGCGCCTGCAGTTGCGGCGATTAACTGCTCTGAACAATCACGTTTTTTGCAATACGCCTACGTCAACAACACCAGTAACTGGCAAGAATTTGATTCGACAGGTCGTGAACTCGTGCGCGAATCGGGCAAACTCACGGGGCCACAGCTATCCGCTGCGCTGACGTGCAGTGGCTGGCGGCTTCAGGCTGAAGTGACACAACTTGATGGAGACCGGAGATATGACGGTCAAACGTCGTCTGGCGTAAACGTCCTGTCAAGCTCAGCGTTGCACCGGATAGATCGGCAATTACAAGCCAGTGTGAACGTGACTAAAGACTTGCAGGTGGGATTGCGCGTTTCCAACCATCGTACCTGGCGTGACATTGCTTCAGCAGGGGGTGCCTCAGGCTACCCAGAGCGATTTGAATGGACTCTGCTCTCAGTAGGCTCGCAATGGAGTAAACCCGTTTCTTTTGGCCAATTAACCTTAGGAGCTTGGGTTGGCACGCAACTGGATTCAAGCATGACTCTCAATTTACCAGGTCGGGATCAGACGACCCTTTTGCTGGGCAAGATTCATCAGGTCGAGTTACAGCTTGGATGGGAAGTGCCAGTCACCCCCTCATGGAGTTTGCACGCCAATGTGCGTTATCGCAAAATCGAAGTATCGCAAGGTGCCGACGGTATTGTCACGAAAAATGGCTTTCCCGTTGGGGTGGCCCATCAGCCACAAACACGACTGGTTGACATACCAGTGACGGTCAGCCTCAGCTACAGGTTCTAGCCATTTACCGCACCAGTTGGTTCAACTGAATGATCGGCAGCAACACCGCCAGCACAATCAGCATCACCACCAGACCCATGGCCACAATCAGCAGCGGCTCCAGCAGCGTGGCCAGCTGCATGGCGCGGCGTTGCACTTCGGTGCTGAGTTGTTTGGCCGCGCGCTGCAGCATGGTAGGCAACTGGCCGGTTTGCTCGCCCAGGCGGGCGAACATGGCCAGCAAGGGCGGAAAGCGCTTCTTTTGCGCCAGCGCAGCGGCCAGCGGCGCACCTTCGCGCACCAGCACCAGCGCGTCTTGCGCATCACTGCGCATGGCGCGGTTAGACAGGGTCTCGGAGGCCGCTTGCAGTGCCTTGAGGATCGGCACGCCTGCGGCTGCCAGCATCGCCAGCGTGCTTGCAAAGCGCGCCGCGTTGTAGCTGCGTGACAAGCGTCCGAGGATTGGCAGGTTCAGCCACATGGCATCAAATTTTTGGCGAAATGAGTCGCTAGACCAAGCAATACGTGCGCCAGCAGCTCCTGATAAAATAGCAAGAAACAACAGCCAACCGTAGCTGCGCAGCCCTTCACTCAAGCCAATCATGAGCACCGTCAGTAAAGGCAGCGCGCGCTTGCTGCTGGTAAACACGTGCGCCACCTGCGGCACCACGTAGGTCACCAAAAACAGCACGATCACCACCGCCACCAGCGACACGATGGCCGGGTACAACGCTGCGCCGATCAGCTTGGATTTGAGCGCCTGCTGCTCTTCCAGGTCGTCAGCCAGGCGCTCCAGCACCAGCCCCAGATCGCCGCTTTGCTCACCAGCACCAATTACTGCAACAAAAATGTCAGAAAACTCGCGCGGGTGTTGCGCCAGCGCCTTGGCAAACGGCGCACCGGCGTTGACCTCGGCGCGCAGCGTGGCCACCAGCTCACGCTCGGGCGGCTTTTCGGCTTCGTCAGACAGGCTGGCCAGAGCGCGCTCCAGCGGCAAACCCGATGACACCAGCCCGGCGAGCTGGCGCGTCCAGATGGAAAGCGCCGTGGCGCCGAAAACGCGTTGTCTGCGCCGGCCTGAGTTGCCGCTGTGGCTGGCGGCGTTGGCTTGCGCGCTGACCGGCTCGACCTTGAGCGGCACCAGCGCCTGAGATCGCAACTGGGCGCGCGCTGCCTTGGCGGAGTCGGCCTCCAGCACGCCTTTGCGGGTGTCGCCGGTGGCGCTTAGAGCTTCAAAGGAATAGACGGGCATGAAAATATAAAAGGTCGATCTATTCCAGCGACAACACCAGCCGCTTGCCCAAAAAGCTGGCGGCACGGTCGAGTTGTTTCAGGCTGGGCCAGTGGCGAGGGTCTTCAAGACGCTGCGCTGCTGCCCATGAGGTTTGCAGTGCTCGCGCCATAGCTGCCAATGGGCGTTCACCGCGCGCTTCGCGCAAGAGCATGGCAGACTGCACTACCACGCTGGGGCGAGCCAAAAATTCTCCGGCAGATGGTTCAGGCACAGACTGGTTATGTTCCAGGCGATAAGCCATGATGCCAGACAGCACTTCAGCCGCATTAAACGCCGCTTCTTCAAGCGTGTCACCTTCGGTGATGGCTTCCTCGAAGTCGACAAATTTAACCAGATAGCCACCAGAAGCTTGCGCAGTGACGGTGTACGGATAAGCCAGATTCATTTGAGTTTGACGCCAGTTTGACATTGAATCATGCGTGCACCTAATCCCGCGTGACGCGCAGCAGCTCTTCGCGCGAGGTGATGCCAGCGCGCACCAGCCGTTCGCCGTCTTCACGCATCAGCACCATGCCGGCAGCCTGGGCGGCAACGCGGACGTCGGCCTCGCTGGCTTTGGCGTGGATCTGGGCGCGGATGGCGTCGTTGGTGACCATCAATTCAAAGACACCACTGCGGCCTTGGTAGCCGCTGTGGCCGCACAGGTCGCAGCCAACCGGGTGGTATTCGGATTTGCTGGGGAAATTGGTGTCAGAGCCCGAGTTTCTCTTCGCGAAATCGGGATCTGACCCCAATTTGTCAACCGGCTGGCAGCACTTTGGGCACAGCTTGCGCACCAGCCGCTGGGCCAGCACGCCCAACAGTGAACTGCTCAGCAAGAATGGCTCGACACCCATGTCGGTCAGGCGCGTCACCGCGCTGGCGGCGTCGTTGGTGTGCAGCGTGGCCAGTACCAAGTGGCCGGTGAGTGAGGCCTGAATGGCGATCTGCGCGGTCTCGAAGTCGCGGATTTCACCGATCATGATGATGTCGGGGTCTTGCCGCAGGATGGCGCGCAAGGCCTTGGCAAAGTCGAGCTCTATTTTGGGGTTGACCTGCGTCTGGCCGACACCCGCCAGCTCGTATTCGATCGGGTCTTCCACCGTCATGATGTTGTTGTGCGCCGCGTCCAGGCGGCTCAAGGCGGCGTACAGCGTGGTGGTTTTGCCCGACCCAGTGGGGCCGGTGACCAGCACAATGCCGTGTGGTTGGGCTATCAGGCGCTCAAATTGTTGTAGCACTTCGCCCTGCATTCCCAGGGCTTCCAGGCTTAAACGGCCTTCAGATTTGTCGAGCAGGCGCAGCACCGCGCGCTCGCCATGGGCGCTGGGAATAGTGCTCACCCGAACGTCCACCGCGCGCGTGCCAATGCGCAAACTGATGCGGCCGTCTTGCGGCAGGCGGCGCTCGGCAATGTCGAGTTCGGCCATGATTTTCAGTCGGCTGATCAGCGCCGCATGCAAGGCGCGGTTGGGTTGCACCACTTCGCGCAGCGTGCCGTCAACGCGGAAACGCACGCTGGAATGGCGCTCGTAGGGCTCAATGTGAATGTCGCTGGCACCGTCGCGCGCGGCTTGCGTCAAGAGCGCGTTGAGCATGCGGATGATGGGTGCGTCGTCGGCCGTTTCCAGCAGGTCTTCAATGGCCGGCAGGTCTTGCATCATGCGGCTCAGGTCGGCATCGCTTTCGACCTCGCTGACCACCGCGGCGGCGCTGGATTCGCCCTGGGCATAAGCCATGCTAATGCGCTGAACCAGGCTGCTAGCGGGTTGCAGTTGTATCTGGCTGGTGGGGAATTTGCGTAATACCTCACTCAAAGCCGCGCCATTTGAATGCGGGTGCGCCAGCAGAGTCCAATGGTCAGCATCTTCTTCCAGCAGCAGCTGATGCGTGCGTGCAAAGGCGTAAGGCAAGGGGTATCGCATGGTGACTATCCGCTGGCCTCTCAATGTTCTGTGGTGATCAAGGGGGATACCAACGGCGCTGGCACGGCGCTGGCGCTGGCCGCTGGTTTGGAGGCGGGCGCTGGCGGCAAAGTAGGTGAGTCGTTGATTGGCACCAAGTTGTTGGGCACAGGCTGATTGGCCAGCAGGCCAGCGCTCATCAAGTCGTAACGATCCAGCGACAAACGGTCAGAGTCGCGCGCGTCACGCACCACCACCGGCCGCAAAAACACCATCAGGTTGGTTTTCTTGCGCGTGCGCGCTTCGCTCTTGAACAGGTTGCCAAACAAAGGCACGTCGCCCAGGCCGGGCACCTTTTCGGCATTGCCCGAGTATTCGTCTTGCAGCAGGCCACCCAGCACCACGATGTTGCCGTCTTCAACCAACACGTTGGATTCGATCGTGCGTTTGTTGGTGGTGGGACCATTGACCGCATTCACTGTGGACGCCAGCACGCTGGAGACCTCCTGGTAAATGGCCAGCTTGACAGTGCCGTTTTCACTGATTTGCGGCTTGACCTTGAGCGTCAGGCCCACGTCCTTGCGTTCGATGGTCTGAAACGGGTTGACCGTGCCGTTGGTGTTGCTGCCGGTATTGGTGAACTGACCGGTGACAAAAGGCACTTGCTGACCAATGACGATCTTGGCTTCTTCGTTGTCCAGCGTCAGCAAATTCGGTGTGGACAACACGTTGCCGCTGCCTGAGTCTTCCAGAAATCGCGCCAGAAAACCCAGCACATAGACCCCGTTGGTGCGCCGTGCAGCACCAATGTTCAAGCCTCTTGCGGGAGAAACTACGCCATTGGCCCCGGCAGTAGCCAGGTTGATGATGTTCTTGCCACCGGCACCAAAATTGCTGCCCAGCAGGCCAATGATGCCGTCGCCCGCCTGACCCAGAGCACCCTGCCACTGGATGCCAAACTCTGCCGCCTTGTCAACGCTGACCTCGGCAATCAGACTCTCGACAAACACCTGGGCACGGCGCGCATCAAGCCTGTCGATCACTGCGCGCAGCTGGCGGTATTGCGGCTCAGGCGCGGTGATGATGAGTGAATTGGTGGCCGGATCAGCCTGGATTTGGCCACCGGTGGTGTTGCTCGCGACAGCCGCACCCGCTGCAGCGACGGGCGCAGGACTGGTGGCCACGTTGCCGCTGACCGCCGCGCGCAAGGTGACTGCCAGTTTGGTGGCATCGGCATTTTTCAGGTACACCACATGGATGTTGCCGGCTGCACCGTTGCTGCTGCCGGTCTCAGGCTGATCGAGTTTTTGAATCAGGGCGCGCGCCAGTGACAGCTGGGCACCGTTGGCGGCGCGCAGAATCAGCGCATTGGTTCGCGGTTCAGCCACCAGCGTGGTCTTGAACGCAGCATCGGCCGCACCCGCTGGTGCCGCCGTGTTGCTGACACCAATGAGCCTGAGCACCAAGGAGGCCAGGTCAGAAGCAATAGCGTGCTGCACCGGGATCACCTCAACATCGGTCGCGTTGGCCACATCCAGCGCGGCGATGATGCTGGCCAGACGACGCAGGTTGTCGCCATAGTCAGTGATCACCAGCGAGTTGCTGCCGGGGTTGGCGTTGATGGTGTTGTTGGGGCTGATCAAAGGGCGCAGCACCGGCACCAGGTTGTTGGCCGACTCAAAATTGAGCTTGAAGATTTGCGTGGCGATCTGGTTGCCACCTGGCAGGTGGGCCGATGCCCCGTCCTGCACCGTGACCCCGGCGCTTTGCAGCTTGGCATCGGCCTCTGGCACCACCTTGTACAGCCCGCCGGACTCCACCAGGGTGTAGCCCTGCAGGCGCAGCGCGGCCACAAACTGGCCCAACGCTGCAGCACGACTGACCGGCTTGTCTGCCACCAGCGTCAGCGTGCCCTTGACACGTGGGTCCACCACCACGTTGCGCCCGGTGATGCTGGCAAAGGTGCGCGCCACGGCTTCAATTTCGGCTCCCTGGAAGTTCAGCGTGACCGCCTCAGAGGCTTTCACCTGGCCGCTTGATTGTGCCACAGCTTGCAAAGAAAAAAGGCCTGCAGCCCCCGCTATCATTGCGCAAACAGCTATTGAAATAATAGTGTTTTTAAAAGGTATAAAAAAATGACGTTGCATATGCTGACCCCAAGGCTTAACCAAACTGGATGATGGAGCGCGCACCGTTGCGCCGCCCGATGATGTTCAATAAATTCGACAGCGCCGCCTGGTGCTGTGGACTGCTGCTGGCCTCACCAGCAAAACGCAGCTTGCCGCCAACCCACGTGCCACGACCCGAGAGCTGCAACGGCCCTTGCAAAGTGACCAACGACAACTCGGGCACCGCACCACCGGTCAAGGTCAGGCGGTAGCTGCCCATGGGGCGCAGGGTAGACAGGCGCGAGGCCAGGTCTTGCGCGTCAAGCTGGGCCTGGCCCGCCAGCTGCAGTCGCCCGGCAGCCCAGGTGAGCGTGAGCCCCTGGGTGGACAGCGCCAGCTGGCCTTCAGGGGCCAGCGTGTTGAACGGTGTGCCCAGGCCGGAAAGCAGCTGCGCCGGCCAGGTTGATGGCGTATCTGACACCTGCAACTGTGCGCCAGCCCAACGCGGCAGCAGCAGCAAATGCCAAGGCTGCGTCAGGCAGCAACTGGTCTGCAGTTGCAACGTCATACCACCCACACCGGGCTGCAGCGCCCAGAACAGCCGCGACGGCAAACGGGCTACCGCATCACTGCCCGCACCACCTGTCAGCGAGAGTTGTGCCGACCCCGACCAAAGCGTGCCACGTGCGTCCTCCAGCAGCACCTGGCTGTGGCTGGCCTGGCGTACGGCACTGGCCAGCCAGCGTGCCGGGGCAAACACCAGCAGACTCAACAACAGCCCCAGCAGCACACCACCCAGCGCCCAGCCCCAGGGTGTCTGCACGCTGGCGGCTGAACGCAGCCGCGACGGGCTGGCGTGCTGGAACGCTGAGAAGCGGTGTGAGGCCGTTAAAAAAGTCACAGCAGCGGTCTTGAGTGGTATCACTGGGGCAAGGGCAGCACCAGCGTGCCGTCCCAGTTGCCCGCCAGATTGCGCGTGAGGTGTGCTTCTGAGGGCACCAGATGCGTATTTTGCCGCGCAGCGGCCAGCCACTGAGCCAACGCCTCAGGAGCCACCCCTTTGAGGGTAACGATGGCGCGCTCCATTTGCAGCACCAGCTGCGCGCTGCTGCCCAGGGATTGCACCGAAGCTTCGAGGGCGCGGCGAGCCTCAACCGGGTTGATCACCGGCTGGGCGCGCAGGGCTTGCACCTGGGCTTGCAACTGCAGCATCTGCCGCATCTGGGCATCCAGCGCAAGGTGTTGCTGCGGCGCGGTTTTAAGCACCGCCAAGGCCGGAGCCAACGCCAGCCACCACCCCAGCGCCAGCGCCACAACCCCCAGGGCGAGCAACAACAAACGCTGCTCACGCCGCGAGACGCTGCGCCAACGCTGCTGCACATCAGTCCAGGCGCTCATGGTTGCACCCCGACAGACAGCAGCCACTGGTCGCCCTGCGCGCTGGCACGCAAGCCCGCAGCCTTGAGCTGGGCTGTTAGTGCGGCGGTATCGGCCACTGCAGGGCCTTTTAAACGCACTTCATTTGCTATATATTCAATAGCTATAGCCACATATTCTTTCTGGGCTACAGCCGCAAATGCAGCCAAAATATTTTCCATATCCATGTCCGTGCCCGACGCCGTGCCACTGGCACGCTGCAAGGCAGCCACCTCACGCGCCATCTGCAACGGTGCGTCGACCACCACCGGTACTTTGGGGAAAGTCTGCAGCAGTACCGTGCGCAGCGCTGCCCGCTGGGCGTTCAAGGCTGCCTGCTCGCGCCAAGCCCAGGCATTGAGCCCCACCAGGTTAACCAGCACCAGCGCCAACACGCTCAGGCGCGCCGCGCGCCACTGCGGCGCATGCCAACCACTGGCCAGCGCCTGGGTCACGCGGGCCCAACGTCGGTCACGGCTGGCGTGCGCCAGGTCAAACTGAGCCATATCCCAGGGCGACTGGGCAGCCTGCAACAGCCGTTCAGCGCGCGCTTGCAACGCCACAGGCCGTTTGAAAGCCGCTTCGGCCAGCGCCGCCACAGCCGGTTCGGCCAGCAACAAGGGGAAAGTCTGTCCTGCCATGCTGTCGTCTTCAGACGCTTTCAGCAAAGTCATCGCCGAGGCGTTCAACGCGCACACCAGCAGATTTGCAGGCTCCTCAGCCGCACTGGCCGTGTCCGCGTGCTGCGACCCAGAGGCAGCAGGCCGGCGTTGCAGGCCTGCAACCCACGGGTGGTCGGCATCGCCGCTGACCAGCACCGTGTCGGCCAGCGCTTGCGGTGTGAGCTCGGGCACGATACGCCCCACGGCCTGCCCGGCTTGCGCCAAGGCGTTCAAAGATGACTTGAGCCAGGTGCGGTCGCAGGCGGCCACCCACACCAGCGTCTCAGAGACCGCTTGCGGCTGCAACGCCAGGTGCAGTTGCGCCGGGTCGTCCAACAACTGGTCTTCCAGCACACCGTCAAGAATGCTGCGTAGCCGGGTATTGCCGCGCTCTGATGCCCAGCCGCGCGGCACACTGCCCGCAGGCAGCTTGACCTGATGCCAAGACAAGGCTTGCGCCGGAACCAACGCCACCACCTCACCGCGCGCCGTGGGCAACAAGGCCAGCGGCACGCAGGCATGAGCACTGACGGACAGGCCATCGTCACTGCTGAGTACATACTCAAACAGCGCCGCATCAGTGCCGGGCAGGGGTAAGGTAATGGTCAATGAGGTCATATTGCAACGGTTGATTCATTGTAGGGGCGACGACGCCGTGTTCAGCAGCTCGCGCTGGCGGCGCAATACCTTCACCTGCAAGCCATCTCGCTGCACCTCTGAGCGTTCTTGCAAGGTGGTTTGACCTACCCGCAATTGCCCGGTGATGCTGAAAAAGCGCGTGTTCACCGCGTGCTGAGCGGAGTCGAGTTGCAGATTCGGCTTGGCCAGGCGCTGCAGGGCATCGGCCAGGGTGTCAAAGGGCTTGGTGGCACGCGACTGCACCAGCTGACGCGCTTGCGCCAGTTCCAGCCCGGCCACACTGGCCAGCAACACCTCAGCCGAAGCGGTATTGAGGTTGACCGGCGTGCGCTGCGGCAACAGCGTCACAAAGGGTGTGATGGCTTGAAGTGTGCCCGTCGAGAGCCCCAGCCAGGCCAGATCAGCCACGGTTTGAGGCATTAGCCGTGCGTGGGTATCGGCCTTGCCCGGCGCCGCAGCGTGGCTTGCCGCAACACTGGCCAGCAGCAGCTGCCGGGTCATGCCGGTCAATTCGGTGTCGGGCAAATTCAGGTGCTTGAACAACCGGACCCAGGCCGCGTGGCTGGCCTCGTGCAGCTTGCCTTGGTCGATCAAATTAGTCACATTCAGGCGCGCCTGCAGGTCTTCGATGTGCCCCGCCAGAAAAGCTTCCTGGTCGGGATCAGTGTCATCTGACACCAGCGCCTGACCGCGCTCGGCGGCCAAAAAGCTCGACAGGCGCGCCGAAGCCAGGGGCACCGCCCAGGGTTCGGCCAAGTGGTCTGCGCCGCCTTGACGGGCATCTTCACGCAAAATCAGCCGCGCCCAGTCGAGCGCGCCGGTGAGTATCCAGGCCGACTGCACCCTGGTGCGCTGAGCGGCTTCAAGCTCGACACCGCGCCACTGTTGCCACAGCATGGCCGAGGCCAGCGTGGCCACCAGCACCACGGTCAGCATGGCCATCAAGAGCGCCGCTCCGCGTTGTGCTTGCCGCTTCATTGGCCACCGCCCAGCACCGGGCGCACCCAATCGCGCGTGATCGTGCCGCTGAGGGCCTGCCCTTGAGCCAGTGTCAACACCAGACGAACCCCATCCGGGGTCTGGCTGGCCGTGTTGGACGTGGGCGCTACCGGGCCGTTTGCGGCCGCCCCGGTGCTGGAGAGCGGATTGCTCCAGGCGTTACCCCGGTAATAAAAAATCTGCCAGCTGTCCAGCGCCACCGTGCGCACTTCACGCTGCCGATCCGCATCGCTGGGGGTTTGTGCCCAAGCCTGGGCTTTTTGCCAGGCCAACTCCAATTCGCTACGGTTGCGCAGCGCCGGAGATTGCCAGCGCAACCACTGCCCCACCCCGTGGTCACTGCGCCGCGACCAGGCCACCACGCGCAAACCTTCGTCACGGCCTCCACTGCTGTGGCGCAGAAGGCGCAGGGCACGACCATCCCAGTCCAGGTTGGGCAAGTTGGGCTGCTCGGCCAGTGCGTCCAGGTCGGCGCCCCACTGCCCCAGCGTGGCCTGCAAGGCCAGCACCTCGTCACTGCGCTGTTGCAGCTGAATTTGGGCACGGCTGACGCCGTCTAGCCCACGCCAGCTCAGCACCGCCATCAACGCCATCACACTGATGGCCACCAACAGCTCAATCAGGGTAAAGCCACGCGCCACAGTGCGCCCTGTGCAGTGCGCCATCAGTAGCGCCCCACCACCGTGCTGACGCGCCAGATCGGCACCTCAGCGTCCCGCACTTGGGCGTCGACCCGGCGAAAATTCGGGTTGGGTGTCGGGCGCACGGTCAGTGCCACTGTCAGGATGCGCCCGGCTTGGGTGCAGTCGCTTGTGCTGTCGCCCACACCGGGCAGTTGGCGCGCCAGGCGCACGCTGACCAGCGCATTTTCTGCACACAACTGAGCCAGCAGCATGTCGGATTGACGTTGTGCATGGCGCGTCAACGCACCGGTGGCCTGCAGCCCGGCCATCAGGGCAATCGCCACCATGCTCAGCGCCACCAGCACCTCAATCAAGGTAAAACCATGCGTCTTTTGCCGCTGGCCAGCCCGGCCCGAATCGAATGCACACGGGGTAACGAAGCTGCTCATGGCTCAACCTGCACGGCAAATGGTCGCACCCCGTCCGTGGCCAAATACACCCTGTTCCCAGGCTGGCTACGCGAAGCCAGCGTGACACTTTGCGGCTCGATGATCGGCTCTGGCCCCAGCAACAGAGCTGTGGAGGATGCACTGTTGGTGGTGTTGCGCGGCACGTCCACGCTGGCCTGGGTGTCGGCATCGAGCCAGTTTGTCGGCAGCTCGGCAGCGGAACCGGCTTCGGCCTGGGCTGCCAGTCCGTCAAAACGAAACCCTTGCTCGGTGGCTTGCCAGCGCACCGGCACACCCGTGAGTTGCGACTGGGCTCTGGCCGATTCCAGCAACGCCGACAAGCGCAGGGCTTCACGCTCCAACTGGCTTTGCGTGCCATCGCGCATGGCAAACCCCACCCCCGCAGAGGCCATGGCAATGATCGCCAGCACCACCAACAGCTCTAGCAAAGTAAATCCTGCCGCCCTGGTCGCACCGCTGCCGCGCAGACCCTGCCAACCTGCCAGGCGGGCGCTGCGATAAAACATCAGGGCTGCCAGCTGCCCACGTCGGCGTTCTTGCCTTCGCCACCGGGCTGGCCATCGGCCCCGTAGGACATCACATCCACATCACCCTTGATGCCAGGATTCAGGTACACATAGGGCGTGCCCCAAGGGTCTTTGGGCAACTGGTCGAGGTAGTTCTTCCAGTTGTTGGGCACGGGCGCAGTAGCTGGCTTGGTCAGCAGCGCCTGCAAGCCCTGCTCAGCCGTGGGGTAACGCAGGTTGTCAAGTTTGTAAAGCTTCAAGGCCTGCATCAGGTTGGTGACATCGGTTTTGGCTGCCGTCACCCGCGCATCGTCGGCGCGATCGAGCACATTAGGCACGATCAACGCCGCTAGCACGCCAATGATCAGCAGCACTACCATCAGTTCGATCAATGTGAAGCCGCGCTGGATGCGCGCCATGGCAAAGGCAAAGCTGTTTTTCATATGCAAACAAGGTGAAGTTGACGAAACAACTTGCGATGATAATCGCGCCCATGCAGAGCTTACGCATTAATTCTTCCTTCCAATCCTGGTGGACACGCCTGGTCACTTTTTCATTGGCCACCCTGGCAGCAGCCAGCGTTGGTTACTGGGTGCTGAAGTGGCCAACACCAGCCAGCCCGATGCGCGCGGCACTGCCAGAGCCCACCGCGCCCGCAGTCGACAGCGCCAAAGTGGCTCAATTGCTGGGAGCCAGCTCCGCCAGCGCCACCCTGACCCCCAATCCATCATCTAAATATAAATTGCTGGGGGTGATAGCAAGCGGCAGCAAAACCGGCAGCGCCCTGATCAGTATTGACGACCTTCCCGCCAGACCTTACCGGGTCGGTGAACGCCTGGCAGATGACCTGCTGCTGCAGGCCGTGCAAATCCACAGCGTCACGCTGGCGGTCGATATGCTAGGCGCAGGTTCGATCACACTGGCGTTGCCGCCGCTGCCAGGCGCAATCACCCCATGAGCCCCAAACCCCGCTACCAATTCCATGTGCAGGTGAAACCGCGCTACCTGGCAAAGCAGTCAGACCCGGCGCAAGGCCTTTATTTTTTTGCTTACACCATCACCATCCACAACACCGGCAGCATCGCGGCGCAGCTGATTTCTCGCAGCTGGAGCGTCAATGATGCCAATGGGCGTAACGAAAAAATAAAAGGCCTGGGCGTGGTCGGCCAGCAGCCCTTTTTGCAGCCCGATGAAAGCTTTGAATACACCAGCAGCACGCGCCTGCGCACCCCAACCGGCACCATGCACGGCAGTTATTTCTGCGTCGCCGAAGACGGTGAAAAATTTGATGTGGATGTGCCCATGTTTGTGCTGGATGCCCTGAGCGAAAGCGGTGGTGAGCGCACCCTGCACTGATGCCATGCCCCAAGCCGTTGACCTCTGCGAACTGCTCGACGAACTCCGCACCCATTCTGGCCTGGTGCAGCGCCACCTGTGGCTGATCCGTATCGTCGGCTGGCTTCGCGGCAGCGCCAATTCGATCCCTGCTTCCCACGCGCGCCTGACGCTGCTACTTGATGCCCTGCAACAACGCCCGCAAACACGTGCCCATTTGCAAAAAGGCTGGCAGGCGCTGCTGGAAACCGTGGATGCCACCGCCCTGTTGGCCGACTACGGCTTTGCCTCGCGCAGTGCCTTTGTCAGCGAACTGGCCGAACGCCTGCGCCTGAAAATACTGCCCAGCACCCCCGAAACCACCGATGCCGCGACCTTGTTCGCTCTGGTGTTCAATGACCCATTTGACGCACGCTGGATCGGCGCGCTCGACAGCGCCCTGCTGCAGCGCTTGGCCGACCTGATGCATACCGCCCACACGCCTGCGCAGGTTGAGCGCCAGGGGCTACCCACGCGCTGGCAGGCATCGCTGGTGGAGGCTGTCAACTTTTGCACCAGCCAGATTCGCGCTACCGGTTTTTCACCGGAACTGCGCCTGCGCATGAGCGCGCCAGCGCGCGATTCAGGGCCGTTTCACGCGCTGAGCATGCAACAGGAAGCACTGGCGGCTGCCTGGCTGGAAAGCCCCAATCTGCCCAACGCCGACTGTCAGCGCGCGCTGCGCCACTTTCACAACCAGCTTGACGATTGCCGCCACGCAGCGGCCTCGGTCTACACCCACCTGGAGGCCTACGGCATCTCGGTCAACCTGGTGTTTCAGTTGCGCCAGCTGCGTGAGCGCGTGCTGCGCATCCGTGCCTTGCTCGACTGCCTGTTTTCCACCACACCGCACCAGCACACGGCGCAGTTGATCGCCCACCTGATCACGGTCGGTCACCAGCGTCTGAGCATCCGCGCGCTGATAGCCGCCAACTCGTCCATGCTGGCGGCCAAGGTGGCCGAGCGCAGTTCGGAGACCGGCGAACACTACATCACCCGCACCCGCGCCGAGTACCGGCAGATGCTGCGCGATGCCGCTGGCGGTGGAGCGGTCATATCCATCACCACACTCTTGAAATTTGTGCTGCTGTCAGCGGGCTTGTCGGCATTCTGGAGCGGCTTTTTTTCTGGCATGAACTACGCCCTGAGCTTTGTGCTGATCCAGCTCTTGCACTGGACGGTGGCCACCAAGCAGCCCGCCATGACCGCACCGGCCATGGCCGCCAAACTAAAGGACTTGAGCCACCCCAACGCCGTTGAGCGCTTTGTCGACGAAGTGGCGCACCTGGTGCGTTCGCAAGTGGCCGCTATTTGTGGCAATCTGGCCTTGGTGGCACCGGCTGTGCTATTGATCAGCACCGCAATGTGGTTTGGCGTGGGCCGCCCGATGATCGATGCCGCATCGGCCGAGCACGTACTGCACGAACTGACCTTGCTTGGCCCGACTGCGCTGTTTGCCGCCTTCACCGGCATCCTGCTGTTTGCCAGCAGCATCATCGCCGGCTGGGTCGAAAACTGGTTTGTGTTGCAGCGGCTGGATTCAGCGCTGCGCTACAACCCCAAGATCACAGCGCGCCTGGGCTACGCACGCGCAGACCGTTGGGCCAGCTTCATGCGCCGCAACATCTCTGGTCTGGCATCCAACATCTCGTTGGGACTGATGCTGGGTTTGGTGCCCGCGTTTGCGGCGTTTTTTGGGCTGGGGCTGGAGGTGCGCCACGTGACCTTGTCTACCGGCATGCTCGCCGCCGCTGCGGCCAGTCTGCGCCTGGACATTTTTTACCAGTCAGCGTTCTGGTGGTGCGTGGCAGGCATTGCGCTGACCGGTCTGCTCAACGTAGGGGTGAGTTTTTACTTTGCCTTCCAGTTGGCGCTGCGTGCGCACAACGTCGGTGGCGTGCAGCGCAGCACCATTTACGCCGCGCTGCGTCAGCGCCTGCGCACGCAACTAAGCAGTTTTTTCTGGCCTGCCCCAACGCCTGAACCCGCAGCTGCCGTCAACCACACAAAACCAACCCAAGACGACACCCCCGATGGGCGAGTTTGATGTCATTGCACGTTACTTTGCTCGCCCTGCGCGCCACGCTGCTCTGGGTATTGGAGACGACTGCGCCCTGCTACAACCCAGCCCTGGCACACAACTGGCAATATCGACAGACATGCTGGTGCAGGGCCGCCACTTCTTTGCCGATGTCGACCCACGCACCCTGGGCCATAAAGCGCTGGCAGTGAACCTGAGCGACCTGGCCGCCTGCGGCGCCAAACCGTTGGCCTTCACGCTGGCTTTATCACTGCCAAATATCAACCAGGCTTGGCTGGCTGCGTTCGCAGACGGCCTTTTCGTCCTGGCCGACGCGCACGGCTGTGATCTGATCGGTGGCGACACCACGGGCGGGCCGCTGAACATCTGCATCACCGTGTTTGGCGAAGTGCCGGTGGTGGATGGCAAATCTCAGGCGTTGCTGCGCTCGGGTGCGCAGCCGGGCGACGACCTGTATGTGAGTGGCACGGTAGGTGATGCACGGCTGGCACTGGAGGGCTTGCGCGGCCAATTGAGCCTGCCAGCCGCAGTGCTGGCTGCCGCACGGATACGGCTGGAAACCCCAACCCCGCGCGTGGCGCTGGGTCTGGCGCTGCGCGGTGTGGCCACGGCGGCCATTGATGTCAGCGACGGATTGCTGGGCGACCTCGCTCACCTTCTGGAACGCTCTCGCACAGGAGCCACCGTACAGGCCGACAATGCTATTGAATCAATAGCTGCATACACAGCATATACAAGGGCTACAAGCCAGTTTGTTATAAATTTATCAAAAGACCAGTGGCGCACCTTGGCGCTGGCTGGCGGCGACGATTACGAGCTGCTGTTCACCGCCCCACCGGCCCAGCGTGCGGCGGTCGAGGCGGCGGCGCTGGCAGCGCAAACCCCGGTGCGCCGCATCGGCCAGATCAAGCGCGAACCGGGTTTGACGCTGGTGGATGCACAAGGACAGACGCTGCCCAACCACTACCAGTCGTTTGACCACTTTGCCTGAGGCCAGACACCTGAGGGGTGCGCTATTTCAGTGTTTGGGTCGGCTTATTCCATTTCTAAATCATTTGCATCTAGGCGCAAAACCGCAGACAGTGCAAATGCATGGCAAGGTGAAGCAACAACGACACGGATGATTTAACGTGAAACAACGCCCACAGCCGACAAGAATGGCGTGTCGTAGGGCCGACTTCAGTCGGCCATGGCGGGTTGAAACCCGCCCTACGCAGGGCCCGTGTGTTTAATGCTTTGGGGCGTCCTTGTGGAACATGAACATGAACATGAACGTTAACGTTAACGTTAACGTAAACGTGAAACAACGCCCACAGCCGACAAGAATGGCGTGTCGTAGGGCCGACTTCAGTCGGCCATGGCGGGTTGAAACCCGCCCTACGCAGGGCACGCGTGTTTCATGCTTTGGGGTGTCCTTGTGGAACATGAACATGAACATGAACATGAACGTTAACGTAAACGTAAACGTGAAACAACGCCCACAGCCGACAAGAATGGCGTGTCGTAGGGCCGACTTCAGTCGGCCATGGCGGGTTGAAACCCGCCCTACGCAGGGCCCGTGTGTTTAATGCTTTGGGGTGTCCTTGTGGAACATGGACGTTAGAAGCGGAATTAGCGGCTGATGCGTCAGTTCAGCACGCTCCACACCAGCCCCAGGCCAATGGCCCACAGGTCTATGCTGGGCGACGTGTCACCCGGCAAAAAAATGCCACCTTGCGTTTGCGCCTCTCGCTGTGCCTTCTGGCGGTCGCGCTCGACCATGATCAGCGCGTCTGCCAATTGCGGTGCGTTGACCACACCCACGTGGCTGGCGGCCTTGGCGTAACCCTGCAGCGCCTGCTCCACCGCTTTCGGATCCAGCAGCGAAAAGGCTGATCTGCAATGCGGGCAGGCATGGTCTTTGCGCAAATCCACCGGCGCGCCGCAGCTGGTGCAATAGATGACCGCCACGCGCCGAGCCATGTCGTCAATTTCGGGTTGGGTGAGTTGGCGCACAAAACCTTTTTCGATCATGAAGCTTGAAAAAGCGCTAAAGCGCCCATGCCGCTGCGCACAGCGGTAGGTGATGTAACGCCCGCTTTTAACCACGTCAAAGCCCTGCGCCAGCGCACGCTTGCAGCGCGGGCAGTCCAACTTTTGCGGCAAGGGTTGGCGTGCGGCATCACGGTGCGCATGCAGCAGTTTGAACAAGTCCACCACGGCTGCGGGCGAGAGTTTGAGGTTTTCCTTCGGGTCAAACCAGATGCCCTGGCAGGCAAAGCACAGGTCAAGCAACACATCGCCTTGGCTCACGCTCTGCAACGTGTGCTTCTCCATCAAGCTGTGGCAAGAGGGACAAGAAATGGGGGCGGACATGGCTTGGCGTTTAAGGGAAGATTCACACCACTGCGACAGGCAACGGGGTCTTGGACGGCATGGGTTTGCCGGCACACAAACCACACAGCATCAGGGCCAGACGACCCAGCGCCTGCCAGGGCTCAAGCGGCCAATCGGGTTGTTTGAGGCCTTTAACAATGCCGTCCACCTGGTGTGCGCTTTGCAGCAGCTGCGCCAGCGCGGCATCGCTCAGGCGCGGCAACACATGCCCAAACAGGCGTTCTTTGTTGCCCCACACCCGCTGTTCGCGCAGCGCCATTGGCAGTGGCTTGCCCTGGCCCATGGCATCTTTGACGCGCTTGAGGGCGCGAATGTCCTCGGCCAGTGCGTAATGCACCAGCACCTCGGCTTCGCCCTCGGCCTGCAGACCGTCCAACATGCGTTGCACACGCGCGTGCTGCCCCGCCAACACCGCTTCACTGAGCTTGAACACATCAAAGCGGGCCACGTTAAGCACCGCACCCTCGATCTGCTCAAAACTGAGTTCTCCGGCCGGGTGCAACAGCGCCAGCTTCTGGATTTCCTGGTGCGCCGCCAGCAGGTTGCCCTCCACCCGGTCGGCAAAAAATTGCAGGGTGCGCTGGCCTTGCACACCGGCCACCACACGTTGACCTTGCAGCGCCAAACGTTGGGCGATCCATGTCGGCAAAGCAGCACGCTCCACCGGGCTCACTTCCAGCGTGATGCCACGCTCGAGCGCGGCAAACCAGGCGCTGGCTTTGGTCATTTTGTCGAGTCGGGGCAAGATCACCATAGTCAGGGTGCTGTCATTGCCAAGCGACTGCGCCACCAGTTGCTGCAGCGCGGTGCTGCCTTCTTTGCCCGGCTTGCCACTGGGAATACGCAGCTCAAGCATTTGCTTGTCGGCAAACAGGCTCAAACTGCCACCTGCGGCCAATACCTCGCTCCAGTCAAAGTGCGCCCCCGACACCGTGTGCGACGTACGCTCAGAAAAACCCTGCGCCCGCGCCGCAATGCGAATGGCATCCAGCGCCTCCTGAATCAGCAGCGGCTCGTCGCCAAACAGGGTGTA
>Ga0210033_1001788_pt1 | contig 19172 bp, 36 predicted proteins | sample CryGeymeta201501_FD_185465 | JGI IMG/M metagenome (GOLD analysis project Ga0210033, IMG submission 185465) | Groundwater microbial communities from Crystal Geyser aquifers in Utah, USA - Crystal Geyser metaG 2015-01 (SPAdes) (version 2) | ecosystem: Environmental > Aquatic > Deep subsurface >... | reverse complement strand
CTTCATTCTTCACCCCTTCCTTCACCCCTTCCTGCGCCGCTATCGTCGCGGCAGGCAGGCCGTATTTCAGGGAAAGCAGCTTGGAGAGCGTCGCCGAGGCACCAATACTCGCCAGATAGATCAGCCAGATGTCCGCAGAGGCCGTTCCCGCATAGCTCATATAAGCAAAGGCAGCGGTCGCCGTGGCATAGGCGACATTTGCCCATAGCTTGGTATGGGAAACCATGCCTGTGCCCGCATCAGTGATTAGGTCGGCGAGCCTCACAGCACCCCCAGATATATCGCCAGCGCCGCAGCCAATACCAACGCCGCCAGCGCGCAACTAAACAGGTTTGCAGCCACATGCGCACCGCGTCCCTCAGAAAAATCAATAGCCATTTCATAAGTCTCTCCTTATCCAATCAAGTGCCAAGCCTCGCCCGACTTGGTGCCAGAACGAGAAATCCATTGATAATCAAGCAACTCGCGCGGCATTACTTGCTGATAACGGCAATCGAGTATCCAGCCGCCGTCCGCCTCGCAGACCAGGTGATACTCGCCCGTTTCCGTAATACAAGAAACCAGATGATTTTCGATGCCAGCTGCATCCAGCCGGGTGCGGCACAGCAAGGCAAAATCGTCGCAGTCGCCTGTCACAATGCCGGATTCAGCCAGTTTTTTCGCATCGTCCTGGAGGGATGCCCAGTATTCAGGTTTACCCCAGGCAAGCAGGTCGGGGACATAGCGGAAACGGCTGTGAACCTGCGTGCAGACCTGCTGTAAGCGTGTTTGCAAATCGGCACTCATCAGCAATTCACCCCGCGCGTGCGCGCCTCGATGCAGCCTGCCGGGGCTGGCACTGCCGCGCCATCCACGAATGGCTTGGGCGCAGCGCAGCCTGCCAGCAGCAGAATAACCAATACAATCAGATGCTTCATGCCAGCCCCTGCCGATATTGCGTCTTGCGACCCGGTTCAAATACGGCGGTCAGCACCTGATTGCGAGTCGGCATATCATCATCCGCCAGCGACAAATGTACCCAAGTACCCTCACAAATCATCTGGTCAAATTGCAAACCGGATGATAGCAACAACTGGCAAATTTCCTTTGGCGTACCATATTTTGGGCATATAAAATCTACTGCCAAACCCATCACATGTTGGCTATTTTTTGAGCCTCCAATCATGGTGTTTAGCTTAGCACATCGGTATCCGCTACTGATTAGTATTGGGTGTTCACCAAGTAATTTGCGAACAGATTCTAACAGTGAAGCGATAATACTTAAGTTAATCAAAACAGATTTGTTCGGTGTGTTATCTATATTGCTACGAATTGCCTGCTGTGAATGGGTTAATTCATCTAGCGTAAAATTTGGACTTATATTCATTGTTATGCCTTTATTGTCATTATCAACGCAATTTGTTAAAAATAGATGTCAGATATTATTTTTTTCAATCAATTTCTTTTTGTTCTTTAATCCATATTTCCCATGAAGCTATTATTCCTTTTGAATAGCGTATCAATGCTTGGTGCAATTTTAATGTTGAACTTTTCAATTAGATACTTCCGCATAATATCTGCAACGAATAGGTAATACCCAAAAAGCATCTTGAACTGTACCTTGTCCGATTTCTGGTGTAGTGGCAATATGCACAGTTATACCTCCATTTGAAAAACTTGAACCACGATAAAAAACTGAGCGAATTAATTCTGCTCTTGTTGCTGCTGCAACTGAGCCAGTGTTAATAGGATAATGAAGCTCAATGAATAATAATCCGAGTTCTGTATAACTATCATCGCCGAATGTTGAATTATCAGGCGTTGATGGTACTAATGTTACTCGCTGGTATGGTATACCGACAACGGGATCGAAATCTCTATTTTCCCATGCTGTATCTAAGTTAGGAGTAATTGCGAATAGACCGACTTCCAACGCCTGACGGCATTTAATAATCGACATTTTTATCCTCTAATAAACTTATTATACCTATTTTCTCATTATTGACAAAGAAAATCACGCTCACGATAAATTCCTTGCCTGAGCTACTGCTGTTCTAACGAACATATTAGAATTATTTAATGTTAATTGTACCATGTGCGCACCAGCACCAGCACCACGTTGGTTAGGAGGTGTCAGTTTCCATTTGCTTATCAGTGGATGATTTCCGGTTTCCATAACAAATGCGTAAGGTGCGTTGTTATAAATAAAATGTCTTGCTGCTGTTGGCGCTGTTTTAACTTCCATGAATCGTGCTACTGATAATGCGCCACTTGCATCAATAGATGCTGGAAAATCATTCCCTGCAACTCCATGCGAATATGACCAACTTCCCTTAAATTCACCAGCCTTATAAGGTGGACTTGGATTCCATTTCTTCCCAGCATCAGACCATAATTCCCACCGACCTACCGGGCTATATTCTACAACAGATTTCCCAACCATTATCACAGTTTCTTGCGTTACATGCGCAAGTTGACGCTGATACTTTGCTACATGATTTGCTATTTGTTCTGCAAATGTTGCCATCGTATGATTAGTGTTTGAATGCTGGAAAAGAAGCTAGAAAGAGTGCTCCTATGATTACTGCACCTAGGAAGGCTTTCCAGAAGATATTCTGCGCGGCATCGAAAGCATCCAGCAGTCTATCTAGTCTCTTATGAGCAGCATAATGTTCCTCTGAACAAAGATGAAAAGTATCCTCTTGAGACCTTTTTATAGCAGCTACTATCCTAGCAATCTCTCCTTCTGATAATGGATTCCTGCGACTATGTTCTATCATCAAAGTCCCCTATTATGCCGGTAGGCAGTCAGAGAATTCCGGTAGAGTAGCTAGGTGAGCATAGAGTTCCACTTCTGCAATCCCTCCTGTAGCATGTGGGCATTCGTATTCAGCAGAAGCCAGCATATCAACTCCGTTCGCTGCATCTGTAGATAGAGCATAGACTTCTAGGGTTCCCTTTACTACTACATCCTTAGTAATAGTTACAGGTTCCCCTTGCTTAACATACCTATTAACCACACGGACTTCTGCTAATCGCATGTAGGCTGAAGGGACTTGCGCGGTTGCTGATAAGTTACCTGCGCGGATTACTTGATTGAATGTACCTTTCAGTGCCATGATGTTCCCCTTCTAAGTAGAATAATAAACTGCTAAGTTAACCAATTAACCAATGCGCCAATTAGTGCCATCGTAGTAGACATGTGTTTGTGAAGAAATAGCCGATACGCTCAGTTGTTGTTGCTGACTACCTTGTAAATTTATTTGCATAGCAATTACTCCTTAATTTTGTGATTGGCTATGCGAATGTCGGGATTCTGGCATTCCATCAGCACTTAATTCATGGATAGACTTATCAATCTTTTTGATTTGGGAAACAATATAGTCTAGTTTATTGATTACATCATCAAGTTGCGTTGAATCAACTTCAATTTTCAGGCTGGCAATAGTAGCATCTTCAGTAATCATTTTATTTATTCCTCAATGACTTGTCTTTTTGTTGTTTAGGTGCATTAGTAACTTCTGCAAGCACTATCACTTCGCCGCGCTTCGTAACAGTATCATCCTCGCCATTAGGCTGTTTGCATACATTCCCATCTGCATCACGCAATAGACATACAGCTTCACCTTTGCTTGGGTCTGCACTGATGCAGTCTTGAACCTCTATACCATTAACAGTTACGCGCATGTTACCTCCTAGTAAGTGCTTACTTCATAAGGCAAAGTGTATTGCATAAAGAATGTATTGTCAAACGATGATTGATTATGCTATAATGCTTGCTCATTAACATGAAAGGAAAGTAAAATGAATAACGATCAAGCAATAGCGTTATGCGATACGATTAAAGAAGCATGTGGAAATATATCAAGCGAATTATGTGATATATCATGTTCAGTTAGTGACGGACATTCATTGCGAGATAGCTTTGCAATGGCGGCTTTATCTGGCGGGTTGGAACAAGGAATAGAAAATGATATGAACACAAATTGGTGGCATTCACCAGAAAAAATTGCAAAAAGAGCCTACGCTATTGCTGATGCAATGATGGAGTTATCAGAATGAAAATCACAAAAGGTGTTGCATTGGTATTAACGGGTAAAGAAGGATGCGGTAAATCAAGCGTTGCGCGTAGTATTGCATCAGAAAATGGCTCTTATATTGAAGTTGGAATGGATAAATTAAAAGGATTTGGACTTGGCAAAGTGCTTAATCAACTGCCAAATACTGTAATAGTTGAATCATTCACGCAACCAACTAATGATGAATTGGCTGAAATTAAAGAATGGATTGCGAATGATTTGATTGTAATTGACTTGAAAGGTCAGCAACAAAAAACTGTTCCACTTCCAAACTTCATCTTTTGCTCTAATTATTCAGCAAAACTTAACTTCGGAAAGAATAATAGACGATTCAAAGTTATCAACTTGGATTTTGAAATACAAAAATCACCAAGCGAATTTAAGGAATGGGTAGATAAGAAGATTGCAGCTATCGGCGGATAGTACAATCGAATAAAACACAAGTTCCGGCTGGCGACAAATCCTTTATGTTCTTAATCTGCCATATAACGCCACCAACTATCACTTGGTCGTTTAACGTTGGAGATGAACCGTTAGCATCCATGTAAAGCCGCTTATCGCCAGCTTGAACAAGTGTATTGTTAATCGTGTCATTGCCATATACAACTAGATTATAGTCAAATACCACACCTTTGCGCGTGGTATTTATTACAGTTGTCGTAGATGTTCCTGTTGCAGGATTATATTCACCAACTACAGTTGACTTTAGAACAATATCCTGCCCATGCTTTGTTAGCAGTTTTAACGCTTTATCCGCTAATTTAGCATAATCCATTACTTAACTAACTGCACGCTAACACCGCCATTGCTATTCAGGTACGGAGATAGCATCGCGTCAATGGAAGAATATCTAACCATTTGTGGCGAGAATTCACTGTACTTAATTGTTATGGGGCCAACTATTTCTTCTTTTACATTCTGTGTCTGGTCTGGCATTAAATCATCAGCTTTTGCCTTCAATGCCAATTCAGCACAAGCGTTCTTTACTTCATTAGGGATAGTATTTTGGTCAACATATCCGCCAAATACACTTGCAGGAAGTTCTACCCATGCGCGAGGCCAATCAAGTGATTGTATGCTGATTACACGATAGCCTTTCCATCGCTCAATATACATTTGCGTCATGTAAGCCGTTGCTTTTCGCACATACCCTTCGCGTGTAGCATCATTCGCAAGCGCAGCCCATGCAGCATTGCCATGCTTTTCATGATAGTCAGCGATATAAACCAAAGTCGCATAAGCATCAGCATTGGCTACTATCGTTCCATCCTCAACAATAAGCGTACTCGGAACAGATATGGTGGCGGCACTATCGGCATTGGTACTTCCATCAACATTAGTCGCTGTTACACGCCCCACAAGCGCATATCCTATGTCAGCCCTAGTGATAGTATAGATTGATGTTGTTGCTCCCGTTATAGCAACCCCTGAGCGAAACCAAGCGTATGCAAACGTGGAAGCAGGGTCATCCCATGTTCCGTTTGACATGGCAAGCGTCTGACCAAATACAACCGATCCTGTTATTACCGGAATTACGCTGTTAATTGGGGATGTCATCTTGTTTTCTTACGATAAAACTTCAACTGAATCTTCTTTACAGGGAAAGGCTCACCACATTTTTTCAAATTATTGATAAAGGCAATTTCTCGGTAATTAGGTTTACCAAAAGTTACCACCATCGTTGCACTATTATTATTATCTTTTGGCTTATCGTGCCAAGTTGCCTTAACAACAAGTTCATCGCTCAAATACTTTATCGCAGATTTTACATTTTTAGTGGAAATCAATGTTGCCGATACGGTAGAAATCCATTTTGCATCAATTACATTTTTCATCAATTAACACCGATATTAAAATTAACATACGAATATGCAGACTTTACAAGTTTTTTATGGCCAGCCAAATGATGATATTTCACTTTCTTTGAATCAAGATATTCCTTCAATTCTATATCAGTCATCGCGTTGAAATACTCATTGCTTTGAGTATCTGGAATGTCAACATCAATGATTGTTTTTGATGCTGGCTCATGTTCGACAATAGGTTCTTCAATTACAAATTGTGATTCTGGCTGTAATCGGATTACAGTTTCGCATTCTTCGTATAATTTAGCACCATCAGGCAATAATTCTGCAAGATAAAACCCGTGAGGATTCCCGTCCGATATAGTACATGCCACTTTGATAACAGGTACAGTTTCAGTAGCCATTTTTATTCCTTTAATTAAACCGTTATATAACCGCCCTCATTAGAAGGCGGTTGAGTTACAGTTTACGCACCGATTAGAATACCGGCAAAACGCGGCATTACCATCTTAACGCCCCATGCCAAGTTAATTTCATAGCGTACTTGACGTTTTTGACGATATACACAGAATTCATAAGTAATACCTGAATTAGGGTCTTGTAATGTCATTACGTCATCCGAGCTATCTCCACCATCAGGCATCGCTGGTGCGCGGGTTGCTAATTGAATAGCGGAACGGTGGAAAAACATATTGCGGCTAGTGGCTGGCGTTACAGTAATGGCAGTAGCGGCAGCCGATATGGCAACTCGTAGACCAGGTTCTTGCAGAGTAATAACATCACCAGCAGCAGGATTCGCACCAGCAAATGCTACAGAAGCAACGACATATTTATTGATGTCACCTGCAAAAGTGATAATGTCACCAGCAATAGCAACTCCAGTACCAGCCAATGCCAATGTGATTGCAGTAGAACCTTTGGCATAACCTGTGGCGTTTGTGGTTGCACCATTCATCGTTCCAGCAGAGCTAGTCAATAATTGAGCGGAAGTATGCAAATCAAACCCTTGCACTTCGCCAAGTGCCCCACGACGTAGCAAGTCATCCGTCCCTGCTTCATTTACGCGGAACAAACCTGATTGTTTCCCACGGATATTTGCAGCAGCTCCAGAACCCATAACAAGATGGAAGTCAGATTGAGGCGCACCATTATCATCAAGAATCTTGCGAGATTGCGCAAAGTCAGACAAATCACCAGCAGTCCCAAATGGTGTTGTGTTATATGTACCATAAGCCCGACTAGCTGAAATATGCAAAGCAGCTAAGTCAGCTTCAACAGCATTGGTAATTGTGCGGAATCCTTGAGCGATACGTTGCTCATTGATATTCATCATAGAACCTGATGCTGCCATTTGCTCTTCGCCAGTAATACCAAACGGATAAGATTTTGACTTTTGAATAGTCATCGAAACTGTGCCAACCGTCTCTGAAGGAGGTGCAGCCGCAAAAGCGGCTGGAGTTATATCTTCTAGTGCATTAGCACCAACTACGGGGGAAGTTACAGTTTGGCCTACAGCAGCGCGTTCAGCACTTGAATCGCGAGCTACAGCGGGAATAAATCCCACTTGTTCACGAGCGATAATGTTCATTGAATTGTAAATTGTTGGGATTAACCCAGTTAGCGTAACAGCCATGATGTTGCTCCTTAAAATAAATTAAAATGGTTTTTGTTTCAAATTCGACCATCTCGGTCTATTTTCCCTACAGAGCAACATCTCGCTGCTTGCTACTTTAATCAACTACTCTTACTCCATTACTAATCGCAGATGCCTTATCTGAAGACGATAACGAATCAAATGATGAACGCTTGATTTGTTTGCCGCCTCCGTGACTTGAATTACCTGTAGATGGACTCCCAGATGAAGTTACTGTGTACCAATGTGGAGAATCAACTTTCTGAGACTCATACCATTCTGTTGCAGAAAATGGATTTTTACCATCACGTCCAATGACTATGCTACCATCTGAATTCTTCTGTACTGCATTGCCGTTTTCATCCAGCGTGAAAATAGTCTTGGCAAGCAGTAGCGAATCACGAATACCAAGTTTGTGAAGTCCAGCGTTAATCGCCGCAGAGCGCAATGAATCTTCAAGCACTCTATCCTTAAATGCGTCAGCTTTGGCTTCAGCAGCAGCAATTTTTGCCTTCAATTCTTGTTTTTGGCGGTCTTCTTCAATGCGCCACTTTTCTGTTCGTTTATTGATTACTTCATCAATCTTTCCAGCAGCAATCAATTGTGCCTCTTCGTTATTTTCAAACCTTGCTTGCAATTCACGAATCTTTACAGGGTCAATACCTGCATATTGTGTTTTGAAATCAGTTAGTTCTTTTTCTTTTGTCTTCGCGGAAATTTTTTCTTTATCAAGAGCAGACTTCAATCCTTTGATATTGTTTGCCAGTTCCTCGTCAAGTCGAAACTTGCCATCAACTTCTGAATAAAATTTGCGCGATGCTTCAGGTACTGCGTCAATAGTGTCAACAATAAATTCCAAAGTCATTTTATAACCTTCTAGGTTGATAAGCACTTGCTTATATTTGTAAGTTTATTACACAAAAGAAAGAATATCAAGCATTATTTTTGTTGTCTATAATTCGTCTGTGCACTCCTCTTTGCTCTGGAGTAGTAGTGCTGTGATAGTTGGATAGTAAAATCAATCAGCCAATTATTAAAACGATAATTACGAAGACTAACCAACCATTCATAAATTTTTGTCACAATATATTATTTAGCTATTTTCTTACGCATACCATATTTAATCAAATTCTCTTCATCTTGAAATTCTTCGTGAGGCTGATAAAATTCAGAACGCTTTAGATATGCAAAGCGCGCTTCAGCAGATATGCCACCAGCTTGCCACGCGCTTACAAGTGCATTAAGCATTTCTGGCGTAACAGGTTGAGCGAAAAACTCACGGTTCAAATCGAATCGAACATTAGTAGAATCATCGCCAGCCCATTCAGCGAATGTCTTTAATGCTATCGTGATGCCAGTAGAAATTGATTGTGCAAGACTTGCCAAAATTGATTGCTCTCCTGCTCGATAAATCATAGCAGTTTGTGCGGATTCTGCTTGTACTTTATGGCTCTCAAGCATTCTGCTACCAAGTGAAACCATGTGCATTTCAAGGCGATTAAGAAGTGAATCTAATGCACTGAATCCAGAAGTACCAACTTCTACCATTGTTGCTTTTGCAGCAGGATTTGGAAGTACTAATGCCTTCCCTGCCCCAACATGTAGAGTTTCATTAGGTTTCATCTCATGTCCGGTTATTGTCATGGTAGGGATACCTGACCAGTGACACCCATTAGCTAGGTCTGAATAAGCCTGATAATGGGCAATGTTTGTATCAACAATGTCTATCATCATTGGTGTATCAATATCAGGTGTTACGTTATCTGAACCCATTATGTATAGCGGAATGTAATTCATTGTCGCGCCATTCATTATTGGATAAAACCGTTCAAGTTCTACATCAGTAGATGATTGACGTTCAAATATGCGTACCCGATAAATATCATTTTCGTCCAAATCCAATACACGATAACGCGTTACTTCTTTATCCTCAAATTCATCAATAGGGATTAAATGTTCTTCTTTGATTACCGCCATTGAAAGTGCATATCTATTATTTACTCTTCGTTGCCGCCAATTTATTATCTGCTCTGCACGGATAATTGACATATATGGTCGTACATTCATCGCTTGAGCATCCGCAATGGTCATTGCATCGCTTGTAATTGGATAGTTAACATATAGACCAACTCGCCCAACAACCATACATTCTTCTGCAATATCCTGCGCAAATGCAGTCAACGGAATTCCTGTCAACGTAATATCTTCTAGCATTGATGATGTATTTATAGGGCATTCTGCTACAGGCGGACGGCGAAATACCATGCCAATCATTCCCTGAATTGTCCGGTATGTAGCGTTGTATAGAACTGTTCTATTTAATCTTGCTTTATATGCGGCAGGAGGTTCATCTGTTAAAGTTGGTAGGTATTCAGTAGTATGTTCGCGTAACTCTTCTGTACCAGCAAATACATCTCTACAACGAGACCATATTGGCAACATCTCAGTATATTCTGAGTGACGAGTGCGAACTCCTTTATTATTTTGCGCCATATTATAACCCTTGATAAACGAGCAATTTTCGCAAGGGTATCAGTGTTTTATGGAATATGCAAGTGGGTGCTTACAAACCAGTTATAGTAGCGAATTGCATAGAATAATTAGTCTGCAACCGATGGAAGGCTCTGCTTAAACAATCTACCTGATCGTCTTTTGCCTTACCGTCCCCATTGAATCCAGCCATTTCTTTAATCAATGCTTCATTCCATGCGCCTTGTACCATTACTACATTCCCAACGTTGACCTGTGATGCCAGAGGCTCTGCGCGAGTAACTTTGTCTCCTGATTCTGGCGAAGTATGAACTCTGTATCCTGATAATTTTTTTGTAAGGTAAAGTACATGCGCTTTCCCAGCAGAACCGGGATCCTGAGGCAAACTTTGCTCAACAATCAATCCATCTTGGCTTGCTGTACTCAATAAAACTCTTTCAACGACATCAGGTGTATCTCGGAAACGAACCATATTCATAATCACGTATTGTCCTTCACTCGTGATTCCAATTAAGCCGCCAGTTGACCAATCTGGGTCTTTCCCATCAATAACAGAACTTGCCGCGAAGTCCCATCCTCGGCAAAATTTTACGCACACCGGAGCAACTGGAACTATCTTGATATTTTCAGGCTTAAACACCCCGCCGTTTCGCGCTATCTTAGGCTGACCAAGCCACACGTTAAGATATTCTTCGTAGTCCATCTCTTTCATCTTCTCTGCAAGATGAAGTAGCTCCTTCCCTAACAAAGCATTATCTGTGTAGTTAATTGGTATTAGTGTTACGTCATCATCTGGCGTAAGCACAAATCTTTTGTATATGAAGTCATCAACAAGTCCAGTATTGAAACCTATCCATATTTCAGCATCTGGTGCGCGGATTGTCGGGTCAAGCTCGATGAATGTTTCTTTTGTTACGTCTGTCGCTTCTTCAATCCAGCATATCTTCGTATTGTTGAGTGATTTAATTTCTTTGATGTTGTGTTTCAATCCACGGAATACGAAATTAGTGCCAGTCTTTTTGTGGCGTATAGCGTTGACTAGTACATCAAATTCATTCTCAAGTTTCAAATCTTTTATCTGAAAATCGAGCGTGGATAACACGGAGTCTGCGATTGATGATTGAATCTGGCGACAACATAAAATAGTTTGCTTCTCTTCCATTGCGCGCAAAATTGCAGCGAGTCCAAAGGTTAGCGACTTGCCAGCCCCCCTCCCACCCCATGCAACATAATATCGAGTACGCTTATGCCCTCTATCAACAATTCGATGCTCTGGAATAAGCAGCCCATTTTCAGGATTTATTATCCTACGCTTTCTATCAAAAGCACCTTCCACCTCAACACCATTGACAATGATAATAGGTGCGCGATTTTTTTCAAAGAGCGGAAGCCATAATGGAGACGGAAGTTCTAATTCCATTTATGCGTACTCTCGCAAATTTTTATTATCTGTATTTTCACTACGAAATTTTCTGAATACTTTAGCTTCTATTTGTCTAACGCGCTCAGAACTAATACCTTGTGATTCTCCTATCTCAGCGAATGATAGGTCATCAGTAAATCTTTCCTTAATAACAACATATTCTCGTGGTGTCAATGTATCCAATGCAGCTTTTACAACAGCAGATAAATCTGATTTCATTGCATCATCTTCTGGGCTTCCCAATGTCATCATCTCTATATGATTTTCAAGAATATATCCAATAGCATTTTCTGATACAGTTCTTTCACCACTGTTCTTTTTCAATCTCATTGTTAATTGATTGTCAGACCACAATTCAGACGGACAAGCACCAAGTACCTCCATCATTATCTTGGCGGTATCAGTAAATTCGCCATGTGAATTTATTGGTGGCTTTCTTAATGAAGAATAATTATTTATTTCTTGAGGAGATAAATCACATGCCTTAGAAAAATCAGTTAGCGTTTTATATCCAGCATTTTCAATTGCTGATAATAGCAAATTATTTCTAACTGTTACTTTGACTCTATATTCATCCATTTCTTTTTCCTTAGTTCAGTTCCAAACTGTCAATTCCGTTGCCGCAATCGTTACAAAGTTCTGATGCTATTTTTACGGCTTCACGCGATGTTTTACCAAGATACATTGCTGCCATAGCAAAATCTCTTCCGCTTCCAATAGCCCAAAACTTATTTTCTATCTGCAATGGATAAGGGGAAGATTCATACTGCTTAACTTTCCCATCTAGTCCGATTACCAATAAACTAACGCATTCTTTTGGGTCACGTTGATATGATGGTAATGTTTCCGCATCACAACCATCTTCAATCCATTTCAACATTTCATTAATATGCGCTGTAGCACCAGCTCCACCGACCAAGCATCCTCCTATTTTACGCAGCTTCATTGTTGTGGCATGTAACCCGCCAAATGATGTCATTTTATCTGCCGAAAGAGTCTTCCCATCCCATGCAATTATTGTCATTTTATTATTCTATAAAGTTAGATTATTTATAATAAAATTATGTATCAAGTTGAAATATATTAAAATTGCCTAATGAATTCAATTTGTTATGATTGACAATAAATAAGCAATATCTCTAATTATACCCTAACCACTTCTACACCACATTCACTGAACAACTTCATGGCATACGCATTAGATTCTGCCCATCGCGGATTATCTTCATATTCTGAAACAACAGCAATAAATCCTGATTGAACAATCGCACGAGCGCATTCAATGCAGCAAAATAATGGCGTAACAACCAATATGCAACCTTCCAATGGCGTTCCTACACGAGCTGCATTGTAAATTAGGTTCTGCTCCGCATGGGATGTCCACACGTATTTTTCTGGGCGTTCATGGCGTGATTCAATATCATCATTAAATCCACGAGGGAATCCGTTATACCCCATTGCGCGTATTTCTCCAGCACTCCCTATTGCTAAAGCACCGACCTTTTTTGCTCTATCTTTTGATAACTGCGCAACTTCACGTGCAATTGCCATAAACTTTTTAGCTTTTTGAGGAGTCATTTTCTCTCTTCTCTATTTCACAATTAAGATACCACCTAGCTTTTTTCAAATCTTCAATCGCGTTTCCTTTTAGGTCTGCACGCCACATATATTTCAGTGCATTTCCTAAACAAAATCCCATGTACTTCGTAATTTGTATTGCTTCGATTCCACTTGGATGACTTGTGTAATGTTTAGGGTGATTTATATTATCATTCATTGTCGTCATAAATATCCCCATCATTCACTTCGATAACTTTTTCAGTTCTTTTTGGTTCTGTGAGAAATGTCAATTGGAAAACTGGCCTACTATCTTGGCTTAATGTAACTTCTTGAGGGATAGCCTTTTCATTGAATTTAACTCTATCTCGCAAGCCAGCAATCTTCATCGCATGTTCAGCTCTAGCTTTTGCAATACCAGCTTGTGCGGCAGTCAAATTATCTCCCTTATTAGCTGCATCCTCAAGATACTTGGTTGCATCATCAGCAAGTGCCATCGCTGACGCTTGCATAGCTGGTTCTAATGCGTCTCTGTGGAATGCCATCCACTTTATTAGCTGTTCACGCGATAGTCCTAATTTCTTGGATGTATCATCCAGCGTTAAACCATTCACTAAATAATTTAATATCGCACAAGCACCTCCGATAGCTTCGATGCGTCTTGCTGAATCATCGCTTGGAGCAATCATATTCTTGATGTTCTCGATACGTAATACCTTCATTGTTTCGTTATCAAGAGCAACGATTTTATTATCGTCCACGATGGTCAATCCTTTTGAGTGTGTCATTGCAATTTATTTTCGCAAGTATCATCGCAATGGAGTTCATCTTCGTCACATTCGTTCGCAAGTTCTTTGCAGATAGATTTCCATTGCGCTTTGTACATTGTCTTGAGCGTGGACAGAGCACCAATTACTTCGCTATATCCAGCCTCGTCAGACTTAAATTTAGCATCAATAAAATCCATCATATCTTCAAACAGGTTTTTGCTCATTTTTCCTCCTTTTGTTTATCCATCCAATCGCCAACAGCCCTACGAATTATCTCGCTGACAGGAATCCCTGTAGCAAGTTTTGTTGACTTTAATTTTTCCAGAAGTTCAATAGGAAAGTAAAAGTTTACGCGCTTCACTTAAAAATACTTTTGAAAAATTCTGGCATGTCAGTTTTCTTTTTATCATTCTTTTCAAGTAGCGACTTCACTTTGTAATCACATTCCTTGCAATATACAACCATGCCATTACGCACTTTTGCATCACGCAAGATCGCCATGTGCTTTTTACAGAGTTGGCAATTTAGGTTTATATTCATAAATTGAAAAATTTAATAGGCTCTATTGCATTGAAGTTCAATTCTTGGCAATAATCAACAACTAAATTTGGATTGTTTTCATCTCTAACTTTTACTGGTTTTAATACTACCTTAACTTCACCAGATAGGTATTCTTTAATAAACAAAAATGAACCGGATTCAAGATTAGTTACATTATCTTTTTCTATGATTCTAATAATTTCCATTATTTTCTCACGTTCAAATCATCTTCCGTTATCTCAAAAATATCCATCAACGCTTGGATATACCCATACTCGAAGCCAAGTGTGAATACGCCATCACCCCAATGTGCCTTAGCTATTTCACCCTTCATGGATTCTGGATAGCGTGTACGCAATTGATAGCTTCCATCTGTACCAGTAATCCATTTAATTTTCTTTATTGCTGATTGTTTATTCATGCCGAAACTATACAGACATATACAGCGCATGTCAATATGTAAGCGATTCTGACTGTAATTTATTACAGAGTTTAGACTTTACTTTAAGAGTGTAATCGGATTACAGTCGAACAAATTAGCAGGATATTGTAATCGGATTACAGTTTGCAGAAAATGTTAAAAAATACTTGACACAAAAATTGGAATGTCTATAATGTTCGACATCAGCGTTGTGCGACGCGAAAGAAGGTTTGACCCAGTTGTCATAGGCATGTAGGGGAGAAATCCCGCCGACCTTCTTCGGTATCGCACACTACATGACCTATAACAACTGGGTTTTTGTTATCTGCTGATTGTACATATTGCGAAAAATGGACTTTCCCAGACGATACGCCTAACGTACTGTAATCGGATTACAGATAACAATAGGGAATAATATGCGATACCTTAGTTTATTTTCAGGAATAGAAAGTGCCTCTCAGGCTTTTCTACCGATAGGTTGGGAATGCGTAGGAGTGGCTGAAATCGAGCCATTCCCATGTAAAGTATTGGCGCATCATTATCCAGATGTACCGAATTTAGGAAGCGTCACTGAAATCACCAAAGAACAGATAGAATCACTTGGGCATATTGACTTGGTAGTTGGCGGATTCCCTTGCCAAGATTTATCTATAGCGGGGAAGCGGAAAGGGTTACGAAATGAAGATGGAAGTGCAACTAGGTCTGGACTTTTCTTCACAGCAATGCAAATCGTCGAATGGGCAAATCCAAGATGGGTCGTCGTCGAAAACGTGCCAGGATTATATAGCAGCCAAAAAGGGAGAGACTTTGCTTCCGTGGTTGGAGAAATGGCTGGGTGCGAATTTGACGTACCGAGAGATGGATGGAAAAATGCCGGTTGTGCAGTCGGAGAAAACGGACTTGTCGAGTGGGTCACTCTGGATGCGCAATACTGTCGAACACCTGAGTACCCTAGAGCCGTCCCACAAAGACGAAGGCGTGTGTTCATTGTCCGAGATTCTGGAGATTGGCAAAGTAGAAAGCCGCTATTTCTTGAGTCAAAAGGCTTGTGCGGGAATCCTACGCCGAGCAGAAAAACGCGGGAAGAAATTACCTACAATTCTATACAAAGCATTGCATCAAGTGGCAATGACGTAGCAAAGTGTATGACAAAAGTGACTGGGCAACGGTTAGATTTTGAGACGGATGATTTTATCGCGCATGTATTCGCACTAGCAGGTAACACTATAGGCAGAAAACCAGAAAACGGCGGAAACGGAAATGGATTTGATGAATCTGGAGTAAGTTATACGATGACTAAGACTGATGTTCATGCGGTGGCGTTTGAACCGGGACTATTGAAACGCGAAGGAACTCATTTTTATAATGAGCATACAGGATGCCTAAGAAAAGAACCGGGCGACAATCAAATGTCGGTTGCATATCCCATCAATACTCAAATTGCTATGCACCATGAGAAAACTGGAGAAGGTACTGGTATGGGAATCGGTATTGATGGAGACCCGGCATATACGTTGCAAGCCTCACATAGTCATGCAGTTGCTTTTAATGTTGACGCACAACCAGATGAAATGAATTTAAGTACAGAAACAACCGCGACTTTAACAATATCACAACATGCTGGAGTTATGAACCAGCAAATGCAATTACGCAGGCTAACCCCAATCGAGTGCGCCAGACTTCAGGCGTTCCCTGATAACTTCCTATCGCAAGTAAAAGGATACTCAGATAGCGCAGCTTATAAGGCGTTAGGAAATAGCATGGCCTGTAATGTTATGTCTGTAATTGGACATAAAATACAGGAAGCAAGCCAATTATCCAGAAAATTACTATTTTTCAAATCTGAAATCTGCGCAAGGCAATTACCAACTGTAATCGGATTACAACACCACTGCTAACCGAGGCACTGTCAGCCAAGGCAAGGGACGCAAGTCCTCTGTGCTTGCTCGTGCCGTTGAAGTTAGAAGCCCCACCCTTTAGGGCGGGGTAATTCACTTCCAGACTACAGGAATTGGCTTTACGTTTGCACTATTTTTTATGTATGTATTGCAGTTCATAGAAAATAAATGATAGTCTATCCATGATCGTAACTTCGCTTGCCAATACCACCGATATAAATACTCGTGTCGGTCATCATCGTCATTAAAACAAACTCCGCATCTTGGGTTGTAGCTAATCACTTTATATTTGTAGATGGCATTCATATGCACACTCCTTTATAAAAGTATTCATTTTAGCATACTTCCAATCTACCTTCAACTGTAATCGGATTACAACTACATTACAGCTAGGATAACCGATTATTTGGTATTTTAGTATTTTTCAAAAAGGGACAAGGAACACCGCAACTTCCGACATGGGGGGGGCAATTGATAATGATTATCATTATCATCTGCATAGGGGGCGGTTACCATTACCGACAGGCTTCGCCTGATTGCTTCGCTTGGTTGATTTATGACCTGATAGAGTTGTCGTACCGCATGAAAAAAGTTTACATATTTATGCAAAAAGGCTTGTTTTATCTATTTATCATGATATAATAGCTCATCAGTTAAGCAATACCGCGCGACTGAATTTTAGAGGAGTATTGAGATGTATAAATTTGATGTGGCACTATCATCCGCAGAATTTGCGGAACTTTTGGGTGGCGACTATATAGTATGGGACGGGTGCGCTGGCTATGATACCCGCCCCTATGTAGTGCCAGCAGATGGAGCAGTAGCACGATGGGAGCGCCTACCCGTATCCTACTGGAGCGGGGACGCTTGCAACCACATCCCTGACACAGGGGATGTGGAAGCGGGTGATGTGGAAGGTTTCCTGGAGGCCTTGCCACTGGATACGGTGGTAGTTATCCCCGACAGGGATGATGTATCAATGGATGTAGAGTATATCCGCACCTTGCACGGGTGGGATGTGCTGGATAATGTGGATGATTGTCTGGATGATGAGGACGAGCAAGGGTCGGCATGCCACTACTGCGGGGGTGTGTTATGAGCCGCCACACCGCACCGAGCGCGTGCGTTACAATGCGCCCCGACGCGACCGGCGCGCTAGTCGTTGTCGGGATCGCTACGCCTGTATCGGCTCGCTTGCCAGCTTTTTGCTGCTCAAGGAGGAAAATCATGAAAATCATGCGCCTAAAAAACACACGCGCATCAATCGCGTATCTGTGCGCAATTCACCGCGCGGCGCGTCGTATTGAGTGGGCTGCACGCCCTGCTCTTATGGAGCGATGGAGGCGCGATATAAATCACAAGGCGATTATGCGGCACTATGCCGCAGATGGTCGCTATTAAAAAGTTATTTTGTCGCGTCTTCCCACGAGGGCGCGGCGGGGCTAACTTTGGCCAATTTTTAGGGGGATGATATGGTTTATAAAAAATCATTGCGCGCAATAGGTGCGACGAAAAATTTGCAGCATTCCAGCAAAAAAACCGAATACTGGAATATGAACAACGTGGATGAGGGTGAATTTTATAATGTTCGGACCGCTATTCCTTTTTTAAATCTACTGGCAGGATTTAGGTCTGCCGGGTTGATTGTATATCTTGATAAACCAAATCGGGATTAAAACGCCACACTTTGGCTAATTTTTAGGAGATGATTATGAAAGCGTCTGAACGTAATTCAGCATTCGATTTGCTTGTATTCCAAACAAGGAGCACAGATTTTGGAAAGCGACTTTTGGAACTCCAGGCGTTCGCACTCGGTGCGGCGTGTGTTTTAAAATTCGATGCCGAAGGCTTTGAACTTTGGTCTAATAATTCATTTTCGGTGCGTATGCTGCACCGGTCAAAAATTTAGGGGGATGATGATGGAAAATTTTCAGCAAGTAAAAAATGACAAATTTGGCAACCCTCGATTCGTCAGGTCGTGGATCGGTTTAGGATTCAATTCATACGCCGCAGCTATCAAGGCCGCAAATAAACTGGGCGGCAGAAAATACACGGGGCGCGATTTCGGCGGTGGGTTAGTGTTCCAGGCGTATGATTGCCAGCTTGCGGAAATCACGGAAGATCTTTCAAAATTAGCAAGAAATTACTAGCAAAACATGGAAACACCACCACGAAAGGGCAGAACATGGAAACAGCAATACAATTCCACGCTATAACGTTCGATGAAGGACGAAAATATATTCAGCTATCGCATAACGGCAATGATATATGGGAAGAGGATATATCAGGCTGGTCGTGTGTGATAGACCTGCTAGGAATAATAAATAATCGCAAAAGAGCAGAGACATATTACCGGCACAATGATGGAAGAATCGCAAGGGAACAATAATCGCGGAGACTGCAAACATGGCAACTATTAGCACAATCAAGGGATTATCATGCGCAAAACATGGCTAACCAAATGCTTCGGGTACTCTCCAATCAGACCTCCAGCAAAACATTATAAGTTATTATCAAAAACATACCCGAACGGAATTACAAATGGTATTGATGAGCTAGACAAAGGAACTGACTTTG
>Ga0210033_1001782_pt1 | contig 19196 bp, 32 predicted proteins | sample CryGeymeta201501_FD_185465 | JGI IMG/M metagenome (GOLD analysis project Ga0210033, IMG submission 185465) | Groundwater microbial communities from Crystal Geyser aquifers in Utah, USA - Crystal Geyser metaG 2015-01 (SPAdes) (version 2) | ecosystem: Environmental > Aquatic > Deep subsurface >... | reverse complement strand
CGACGACCGTGACCGGCGTGGAGATGTTCCGGAAGATCCTCGACGAGGGTCGTGCCGGCGACAACGTGGGCCTGCTGCTTCGTGGCGTCAAGCGCGACGACATCGAGCGGGGCCAGGTCATCGCCAAGCCCAAGAGCATCACGCCGCACACCAAGTTCAAGTGCGAGGCCTACATCCTGAAGAAGGACGAAGGCGGGCGGCACAAGCCCTTCTTCAACGGTTACAAGCCGCAGTTCTACTTCCGGACGACCGACGTGACCGGCTCGGTGCAACTGCCCGAAGGGACCGAGATGGTCATGCCGGGTGACCGCGTGGAGATGGAGGTGACCCTCATCACCCCCATCGCCATTGAGTTGCAGCTTCGCTTCGCCATCCGCGAGGGCGGCCGCACCGTTGGTGCCGGCGTCGTCGCCGCTGTCATCGAGTAACAGTGACTCCGTAGGGCCTGGCCTTGTGGGCCGGGTCCTTGACCCCTGAGGAACCTGTCATGGCCAGCACTCCCAAGATCCGCATCCGGCTCAAGGCCTACGACCACAAGCTGCTGGACAAGTCGGCGCGCGAGATCGTCGAGACTGCCAAGCGGACCGGTGTTGTCGTTCGGGGGCCCTTCCCCCTGCCGACCACCATCAGCCGCTGGACGGTCCTGCGCGGCCCGCACGTGGACAAGAAGTCTCGCGAGCAGTTCGAGCGGCGGACTCATCACCGCCTGCTGGACATTCTCGAGCCGACCCAGGCTACCGTGGATGCCCTCATGAAGCTCGACCTGTCTGCAGGCGTCCACGTAGAAATCAAGACCACCTGAGGCCACGACCCGGTTCGTGGAGGAAAGGCGTATGCCTACCGTAGACCTATACAACACCGAACGCGAAAGGGTCGGCTCGATTGAGCTGGACGACGCGATCTTCGGTACCGAGATCAAGCCCCACCTGTTCCACACAGTGGTGCGGTACCAGCTCGCCAAGCGGCGGGCTGGGACCCACGCCACGAAGACCCGAGCACAGGTTTCGGGTGGTGGAAAGAAGCCCTTCAAGCAGAAGGGAACCGGCCGCGCTCGGCAGGGCACCACTCGCGCTCCGCACTGGCGGGGCGGTGGTGTGGTCTTTGGACCGCATCCGCGTTCGCACGCGCATGACCTGACCAAGAAGCTCCGGCGCGCCGCGCTGCGCAGTGCCCTCTCCAAGCGGGTGCTGGACAACGACCTGACGGTTTTCGACGCTTTCCAGCTGTCGCACATCAAGACCAAGGACTTCGTCAAGGTCCTCACGACCTTCGAGTTTGACGATCTCCTCCTGGTCCTCCCGGCTAAGGACGAGACGGTCATCCGCTCGGCGCGGAACATTCCGGGCGTGACGGTCCTGCCCGTTGAAGGTTTGAACGTCTACGACATCCTGAAGCACAAGAACCTGGCGCTGACCAAGGACGCCGTCGCCGGCGTGGTCCAGCGGCTGGGGAGGTGAGTCATGGCCGAGCTTCATGACATCCTGATCCGCCCCATCGTCACCGAGAAGTCGGCTCGCCTCAACGCGGCCGAGAACACCTACGTCTTCGAGGTGGGTGACCGGGCGAACAAGATCGAGATCAAGCGCGCGATCGAGCAGGTCTTCGGCGTCACTGTCGAAGATGTGAGGACCGTTCAGGTCTGTGGCAAGAGCAAGCGCTTTGGTCGTTTCACAGGCAAGCGCCCCAACTGGAAGAAGGCGTACGTGCGCCTGTCCGGTGGGGACTCGCTCAACTTCTTTGAGGCGTAGCGGGAGCAGACATGGGCACTCGCAAGTTCAAGCCGACCACTCCGTCGCGTCGTTTCATGAGCGTCTCGGACTTCGCCGAGGTCACCAAGGACTCTCCTGAGAAGTCCCTGGTGGTGTCGCTCACGAAGTCCGGCGGTCGGAACAATCGTGGTCGCATGACCGTTCGCCACCGCGGTGGTGGGCACAAGCGTCGGTACCGTCTGGTTGACTTCAAGCGGAGCAACGACGGCGTTCCGGGCACCGTGGCGGCGATCGAATACGATCCGAACCGCAGCGCCCGAATCGCCCTCGTCCACTTCGCGGACGGCGACAAGCGGTACATCATCGCGCCGAACAAGCTCGAGGTGGGGGCCACGGTCGTCACGAGCGACGCGGCCGACGTGCTTCCCGGGAACTGCATGCACCTGCACGCTGTTCCTCTGGGCACCTGGGTCCACAACGTGGAGCTCCAGATCGGTGCGGGCGGGCAGATGTGCCGCTCGGCTGGCTCGTATGCGCAGGTCATGGCCAAGGAGGGCGAGTACGTCCTGCTTCGCCTGCCCAGCGGTGAGCTCCGTCGTGTCCACCGGCGCTGCAAGGCGACGGTCGGGCAGGTCGGCAACCTGGAGCACGAGAACCAGGTGATCGGCAAGGCCGGCCGTACCCGCTGGCTGGGTCGGCGCCCGAAGGTTCGTGGGACCGCCATGAACCCGATCGACCACCCGCACGGTGGTGGTGAGGGTCGCGCCAAGGGCCGTCACCCCGTGACCCCGTGGGGCAAGCCTACCAAGGGCTACAAGACTCGCTCTCGCAAGAACCCGTCCAACAAGTTCATCGTCAAGCGCCGCAAGTAGCGGTAGCACCTGCAGGAGGACGGCCCCATGGCCCGCTCCATCAAGAAAGGCCCTTTTGTCGACCAGCACGTGATGGGCAAGGCTGCCGCCGCCAAAGAGGGCGCCAACCGGACCATCAAGACCTGGAGCCGACGGAGCACCATCCTGCCCGACTTCATCGGGTTGACCTTCATGGTGCACAACGGTAAGAAGTTTGTTCCGGTCTACGTCACCGAGAACATGGTCGGGCACAAGCTCGGCGAGTTCGCCCCCACCCGGACCTTCTACGGCCATGCGGCCGACAAGAAGTCGCGGGGCCGCTGATCCTTCGGGACAGCGCTCGTTCGTCGACCACAGGGGAATCCAATGGAAGCCAAGGCGATGCTCCGGCTCGCGCGAGTGAGCCCACAGAAGGCACGGCTGGTCGCGGATCTCGTCCGCGGGCTGGACGTGGGTGAGGCCATCGAGATCCTCACTTTCACGCGAAAGAAGTCTGCGCCCATGTTCAAGCGCCTGGTGGAGTCCGCCGTTGCGAACGCGGAGCACAAGGCTGAACGTGGGAACGAGAAGCTCGACGTCGATGACCTCGTCATCAAGGAAATCTACGTGGACCAGGGACCGAGCCTGCGGCGGTTCCGCCCCCGCGCGCGCGGCATGGCGACGCGGATCCAAAAGAAGACCAGCCACATCACTGTGGTGGTCGGGGAAGGAGTGGCCTGATGGGTCAGAAGGTTCATCCGATTGGTTTCCGGGTCGGCGTCATCCGGGACTGGGACTCCAAGTGGTACGCGGAAAAGGACTATGTCCGGTTCCTCCACGAGGACCTGGCCATCCGTCGCTTCCTCAAGGACAAGCTCAAGACGGCCGGCATCAGCCGGGTCATCATCGAGCGCGCTGCGAACAAGGCCAAGGTTTTCGTTCATGCGGCCAAGCCCGGTGTGATCATCGGCAAGCGGGCCAGCGGCCTGGACGCCCTGCGGGCTGACCTGCAGAAGCTCACCCAGACCGAGATCTTCCTGAACATCATCGAAGTTCGGAAGGTCGAGATTGACGCGACGCTGGTCGCCGAGAACATCGCGGCCCAGCTCGAGAAGCGCGTCAGCTTCCGACGGGCCATGAAGAAGGCTCTCACCCAGGCCAAGCGGGCTGGCGCCAAGGGCGTCAAGGTTCGCTGCGCCGGCCGCCTCGGCGGGGCAGAGATGTCCCGCTCTGAGTGGTACATGGAGGGTCGCGTCCCTCTTCACACGCTCCGCGCCGACATCGACTACGGCACGGCCGAAGCCCGGACCACCTACGGCGTCATTGGCGTTAAGGTGTGGATCTTCAAGGGCGAGGTCCTGCCGGGTGACGAAGAGCAGGCCGCGTAGGCAACAACCGGGGCGCGCGGGCGCCTCGAGGAGATTTCCATGCTCTCTCCGAAGCGAGTGAAGTTCCGCAAGCGGCAGAAGGGCCGCATGACCGGGCTGTCCTACCGGGGCAGTGAGGTCAGCTTCGGCGACTTTGGCTTGCAGGCAACCGAGTGCGGGTGGCTGTCCTCGCGACAGATCGAGGCCGGCCGTATCGCTCTGACCCGTCACGTGAAGCGTGGCGGCAAGGTGTGGATCCGCATCTTCCCGGACAAGCCGATCAGCAAGAAGCCGGCCGAGACCCGAATGGGCAAGGGAAAGGGCAACCCCGAGCTGTGGGTTGCCGTGATCAAGCCCGGTCGCGTGCTCTACGAGATTGAGGGTGTCCCCGAGGACGTCGCGAAGGAAGCCTTCCGGCTGTGCGGCCACAAGCTGCCGGTCTCGACGCGCTTCGTCAGCCGCACTGAGGTGCTGTGATGACCGCCGCAGAATTCCAGGCCATGAGCGATGAGCAGCTCGTCCACAACGAGCTGCAGGTCGAGCGCGAGCTGCTCGCCTCGTCCTTCCGGCTCAAGACCGGGCAGCTTGAGAACACTGCCAGCCTCAGCGTGATGCGCAAGCAGATCGCCAGGCTGCGGACCGCTCAGCGCCAGCGGGAGCTGGCCCAGGGTCTGGCCCGTGACACGCTGCGGAACCGGTACCGTGGCACCTTCCAGGCCTCGGCCCTCGTCGCTGCGGCGGCGGGTGCTGGTGGCTTCGTGAAGGGCATGGTTGACAAGATCGGCCCCAAGGATTAATCGGGGCGACCTTGGCGGGCGCGAGTCCGCCATCCCCCCCCTGGCTTCGGCCATCTCCCGGCACCGGCCGCCAGCGGTCGGTGTCTGCGTGCGCGACGCGGGCTCCGTGAGTCCTGCCACCCTGGCAGGAGACCCGGGCCGAAACGCTACCTCCATCATCCCGGGCTTCGGTCCGGGGCGCATCGCGAGAGCGTCCTATGTCTTCCGAGTCGCCGTCTTCCGAGTCGCACAGCAGTGGTGGCCGCGTCCTCGTTGGTCGCGTCGTCTCCGACAAGATGGACAAGACCATCGTGGTCGAGGTCGAGCGCCGGGTATTGCACCCCAAGTACCGCAAGTACGTGAACCGCCGGAAGAAGTACAAGGCCCACGACGAAGGGAACACCTGCAAGGTGGACGACGTGGTCGTGATTCGCGAGTCGCGGCCGCTCTCCCGCACCAAGCGGTGGGTGGTTGTCGAGCAGCGCGCTTCCGTCTGAACCCGAGCTGGAATCCCGCCAAGGCGGGTTCCTCTGGAGGAACACCATGATCCAGATGGAGTCGGTCCTCGACGTCGCGGACAACAGCGGCGCCAAGAAGGTCCTGTGCATCAAGGTGCTCGGTGGCAGCAAGCGGAAGTACGCCTCGGTCGGTGACGTCGTCGTCGTGAGCGTCAAGGACGCCATTCCGAACGGCAAGGTCAAGAAGGGCCAGGTCGCTCGTGCCGTCATCGTGCGGACCTCCAAGGAGATCCGCCGCGCAGACGGTACCTACATCCGCTTCGACAACAATTCGGCCGTGCTGGTCAACGCTGATGGCGAGCCCATCGGGACTCGCATCTTCGGTCCGGTCGCCCGTGAGCTGCGTGCGAAGCAGTTCATGAAGATTGTCTCCCTCGCGCCCGAAGTCCTTTGAGGATCGAGGAGCAGCCATGCCCAGCAAGAAGATCAAGCGTGACGACGTCGTCGTCGTCGTCGCCGGAAAGAACAAGGGTCGCACCGGTCGCGTGCTGCGTGTCCTGCCCACCGGGCGGGTCATCGTGGAGCGTGTAAACTTGGTCAAGCGCCAGGTGAAGCCCCAGGGTGAGCGCCCCGGTGGCACCATCGAGAAGGAGGCCTCCCTCCACATCTCGAACGTGGCTCTCTGGAACGCCCACGAGGCCCGCCCGATCAAGGTCGGCTTCAAGATCCTCGACGACGGCCGCAAGGTCCGTGTCGACAAGAAGACCGGCGACCAGATCGACAACGCCTGAGCGCGCGAGGCGGCGAACCTTCGCCCCCGGCCCTGCGCCAACCCCGAGGCTCGAGACCCATGGAAATCCGGCTCCGCCAGCGCTACAGCGCAACGGTTTCCCCGGCTCTGCAAGAGGAGTTCTCCTACAAGAACCCGATGCAGCTGCCCCGTATGCAGAAGATCGTCGTGAACGTCAGCCTGAAGGAGGCCATCACCAACGCCAAGGTGTTGGATACGGCCGCCGCGGAGCTCGCGGTCATCACGGGTCAGAAGGCCATCATCCGCAAGGCGCGGACGTCCATCGCGAACTTCAAGCTTCGTGAAGGCATGCCCATCGGCGTCAAGGTCACCCTGCGCGGGGCCCGGATGTGGGAGTTTCTTGATCGCTTGATCTCCATCGCCATTCCCCGTATCCGCGATTTCCGGGGGCTGAACCCCAACGGATTCGACGGCCGGGGGAACTACTCGATGGGAATCACCGAGCAGATCATCTTCCCGGAAGTCGACTACGACAAGGTCCAGCGCATTACCGGGATGAACATCTCCTTCGTCACTACGGCGAAGACAGACGCCGAGGGTCGGGCTCTGCTCAAGCACCTCGGCATGCCCTTCCGGGAGCAGTAGACCATGGCCAAGAAGTCCATGATCGCGAAGGCGAAGCGGACCCCCAAGTTCAAGGTCCGTGCAAAGAACCGCTGCGGTGTCTGTGGACGCCCTCGCGCCTACCTCCGCAAGTTCGACCTCTGTCGCATCTGCTTCCGGGACCTGGCGCTGAAGGGTCAGATCCCCGGTGTCACCAAGGCATCCTGGTAGTCCCCCTCGACGCCAGAACTGGAGCTCTCCCATGACCGACCCGATCGCAGATCTGCTGACGCGTATCAGGAACGCGGTCCAGGCCCGTCACACCAGCCTGCTCGTACCGCGGTCCAACCTCAAGCTCGAGGTCGTAAAGATTCTCAAGCACGAGGGATTCGTCGAAGGCTACATCGAGGTCGACGAAGGGCCTCAGGGCTGGATCAAGGTGTTCCCGCGCTACGATGACGGCCAACACGCCGTCATCCGCGGGTTGCAGCGGATCAGCAAGCCCAGCCGTCGCCTTTACGTCGGCAAGGACGACATCCCGCGGGTCCGCAATGGCCTGGGTGTCGCCATCCTCACTACGCCGCGCGGCGTCCTCACCGACCGCCAGGCCCGTCAGGCCGGCGTGGGCGGCGAGGTCCTCTGCTACGTCTGGTAGCGGACCGCACCTCCCTCGGAGAACCGTCCCATGTCTCGAATCGGCAACCAGCCCGTCGTGCTCCCCAAGGGAGTGACCTTTGCGGTCGCGGACGGAGCCATGCGTGTCCAGGGTCCCAAGGGGAGCCTGCAGCGCAAGATTGTGGCCGGCGTCAACTTCGCGGAGGAGGGCGGCGCCGTCGTCGTCCGCCGCGAGGGTGACAGCCCGCAGCATCGCGCCTACCACGGCTTGATGCGGGCGCTGCTCAACAACATGGTCACTGGCGTGAGCAAGGGCTTTGAGCGTCGTCTGGAGATCGTGGGGGTCGGCTACAAGGCCGAGCTTCGCGGCTCGAGCGTGGTGCTGAACCTGGGCTACAGCCATCCCATCGAGTATGCCTTCCCCCCGGGGATCCACGTCCAGGTGGAGAAGAACACCAAGCTGGTTGTCAGCGGGATCGACAAGGAGCAGGTGGGGCAGGTCGCCTCTGAGCTCCGCGCCTATCGTCCTCCGGACAGCTACAAGGGCAAGGGTGTTCGCTACGAGGGCGAGCGCGTCCGCCTCAAGGCCGGCAAGTCCGGCCAGAAGTGAGGGCATAGATCATGGCCAAGTCGAGCATTACCTACCTGGCGCGCCTGCGGCGCAAGGCACACATCCGGAAGACCGTGCGCGGCAGCACCGAGCGGCCCCGCCTGAGCGTCTTCCGGAGTGCCAATCACATCTACGCCCAGATCGTCGACGACGTCGACGGTCGGACCCTGGTCGCGGCCAGCACGCTGTCGCCCGAGCTCAAGGAGCTCGAGGGACATCGTGGCAACAAGGCTGCCGCTGCCAAGGTGGGCGAGCTCATCGCCCAGAAGGCGATCGGGGCCGGAATCGAGCAGGTGGCCTTCGATCGGAATGGCTTCCTGTACCACGGTCGGGTCAAGGCGCTGGCTGATGCCGCGCGTGGTGCCGGCCTGAAGTTCTGAGAATCGACGCGGGACCTGGTTCCGCAGGAGGAAGCAAGTGGCCAAGATGCGCAACTCGCGTCGCCCGGAAGAAGACTCCGGCTTCATTGAGAAGACCGTAGCCATCAACCGGGTGGCGAAGGTCGTCAAGGGAGGTCGGCGCTTTAACTTCACGGCGATCGTCGTCTCTGGCGACGGTCAGGGTCACGTCGGTGTCGGCCATGGTAAGGCCAACGAGGTTCCCGAGGCCATTCGCAAGGGCACCGAGAAGGCTCGGCGGACGCAGGTCGAGGTTCCGATCGTGGACGGCACCGTGCCGCACTACGTCATCGGTACCTTCGGGGCTGCCACCGTCCTGCTCCGTCCGGCCAACCCGGGTACGGGCGTCATCGCTTCGGCGAGTGTGCGCGCGATCCTGGATGCTGCCGGCTATCACAACGTCCTGACCAAGGTCCTTGGGACCAGCAACCCGCACAACGTGGTTCGGGCTGTGCTCGACGCGCTGGGCCGCCTGGAGTCGCCCGAGCAGTACGCCGTGCGCACCGGGCAGTCGGTGGAGCGGGTCAGGGAAGGCTACAACGTCGGCAGCCATGCCTGGGGTACCGGCGCGTGAGCCCGGGGAGGAACCGATGATCAAGCTCAAGGTCACGCTCAAGCGGAGCACCATCGGCAGTACCGAGCGTCAGCGGGCGACCGTCCGCGGCTTGGGCCTGCGCAAGCCGCTGGACAGCCGGGTGCTCGACAACACGCCCGCCATCCGGGGCATGGTCAAGAACGTGCTCCACCTGGTGGACGTCTCCGAGATCGAGCTCGACAACTAGCGCAGGGCTTCGCCCCTGGGAGCCAGCATGGCTAACGAACTCACCAACCTCTCTCCCTCGCCGGGCTCGACCAAGTCGCGCATGCGCGTCGGCCGTGGTCACGGCTCGGGCAAGGGCATCACCTCGGGACGCGGCCAGAAGGGCCAGCGTGCCCGTGGCACGGTCAAGGCCGGCTTTGAGGGTGGCCAGATGCCGCTGCATCGGCGCATGCCGAAGCGTGGCTTCACCAACATCTTCGCGAAGCACTTCACGGAGGTGCGGCTAGACCGCATCGCCTTGAAGTTCTCCGATGGCGAGATCGTGGACGCTGAGGCCTTGAAGGCCCGCGGCCTCGTGAGCAAGATTCACGCCGACGGAATCAAGGTTCTGGGCAACGGCGAGCTTGGCTGCGCCGTGACGGTGCGGGCGGCTGCCTTCACCCAGTCTGCTCTGGCCAAGATCGAAGCGGCCGGCGGCAAGGCCGAGGTCGTCTGAGCCCGAGGGTGTCGCTGTGATCGAAGCTATCGCCAACATTTTCCGGATTGCGGACCTCCGCAACCGGATACTCTTTACGTTGGCGATGCTGGCGGTCTACCGGCTGGGCATCTTCATCCCGGCGCCTGGCGTGGACCGCACCGCCCTTGCGGACTTCTTCGCCAACAACCAGAACAGCCTGTTCGGCATGTACGACATGTTCAGCGGCGGCGCGCTGGAGCAGTTCAGCGTGTTCGTGCTGGGCATCATGCCCTACATTAGCGCCAGCATCATCCTGCAGCTCATGGCCGTGGTCGTGCCGCAGGTGGAGCGCCTGAAGAACGAAGGGCAGTCGGGTCGGAACAAGATCACGCAGTGGACGCGGTACCTGACCATTGCGATCGCGCTCATCCAGTCGACGGCGATCTCGGTCAGCCTCGAGCAGATGAAGACGGCCGGCGGCACGGACATCGTCATTGATGCCGGCTGGGGCTTCCGGCTGATGACCATCATCACGATGACCGCCGGTAGCTGCTTCATCATGTGGCTCGGCGAGCAGATCACCGACCGCGGCATTGGCAACGGCTCCTCCCTCATCATCACGGGCGGCATCATTGCCCAGATGCCGAACCGCCTCCGCCAGACGGTGGAGATGGTCCGCATCGAGCAGATCAACCTGCTCCAGCTGGTGCTGATGATGGGCTTCATGTTTGCGGTCGTGCTCGGCATCGTGTTCATCGAGCGTGGCCAGCGACAGGTGCCCATCCAGTACGCCAAGCGGGTCGTGGGCCGGCAGGTCTACGGCGGCCAGGCGACGCACCTGCCCATGAAGGTGAACGTGTCGGGGGTCATCCCGCCGATCTTCGCCTCCTCGGTCCTCATGTTCCCGGCGACGGTGGGTACCTTCTACGACCATCCGCTCTTCGCCGCGATGAGCTCGGCCTTCATGCCGGGGACGTGGGTCTACAACGTGACCTACGTCACGATGATCGTGTTTTTCGCCTACTTCTACACCGCGGTGTCTTTTAACCCGGTGGACGTGGCCGACAACCTGCGCAAGCATGGTGGCTACATTCCTGGAGTGCGACCCGGCAAGCAGACCGCGGAGTACCTGGACCGGATCCTGACCCGGCTCACGGCCAGCGGTTCGCTCTACCTGGCTGCGGTGTGCCTTGTGCCCACCCTGCTGATCTCCAGCGCCGGCGTGCCGTTCTACTTCGGTGGCACCGGTCTCCTCATCATTGTGGCTGTGTGTCTGGACACTGTGGGCCAGATCGAGGGCCACCTGCTGACCCGCCACTACGACGGGATCCTGGGACCGAAGTCCTCCAAGGTGAAGGGACGCCGGAGCAAGCTGCTCACGCTCTGAGGAGTCCTTTTCATGGACATCATTCTCTTCGGCCCTCCGGGTGCCGGTAAGGGAACCCAGGCCGCCGCGATCTGCGCTCGCGCAGGTGTGCCGCACGTCTCCACTGGCGACATCTTCCGCAAGAACCTGCGGGAGGGGACCGCCCTGGGCAAGCTGGCCCGCGGCTACATGGACGCCGGTCAGCTGGTGCCCGACAACGTGGTCTGTGACCTGGTGACGGATCGCCTGGCCCAGCCGGACGCTGGCGGGGGCGCGCTGCTGGATGGCTTCCCCCGGACGGTGGCCCAGGCCGAGCTGCTCGTCGCCTGGCTGCGGTCCCAGGGGCGGCAGGTCGACGCGGTGATCAACCTGGTGGTCCCCGACGACGTGTTGGTGCGGCGCCTCAGCGGGCGTCGGACCTGCCCGTCCTGCGGGGCGACCTTCCACGTCGACCACAACCCGCCAGGCGCTGACGGCATGTGCACGGTCTGCGGCAAGGCGCAGGTGGTCCAGCGTCCTGACGACAGCGACGCCACCGTCCGTGAGCGGCTCTCGACCTACCACCGGGACACCGCTGCGGTGCTGCCCTGGTTGGGGGCGCGCGGCCAGGTCGAGGACGTGGACGGAACACAGGACATCGAGCAGGTCAAGGCCCAGGTGATGGCTGCGCTGACGCAGGCCGGCGGCTGAGTCGGCTTGACGGGCCCTGCCTGCCGCAGTAGGTGGGCATGCTGTCCAGTGGCGGGGTTGTGCCTGTCCCTTGTCCGGCTCCGGCCGGTCAAGCGGGTACCCCCTCCGAGTCGCGGCTCCTGCTTGGCAGGGCCGCCCCCAAGGAACCGATGAACCGGCGTTTCAGCCGGCGAGGTGAGCGACATGAAGGTCAAGGCTTCTGTCCGCAAGATCTGCGACAAGTGCCACGTGGTGCGCCGTCGTGGTGTTGTGCGGATCGTCTGCGAGAACCCCAAGCACAAGCAGCGGCAGGGGTAGCACATGGCTCGCATCGAAGGCGTCGATCTCCCGCGCGGCAAGCGCATCGACATCGCGCTGACCTACATCTACGGCATCGGCCGCTCGACCGCTCTGCGAATTCTCGGTGAGGCCAAGGTGGACGGCGCTGTCCGTACCCAGGACCTTTCCGAGGTCGAAGTTGCGGCCATCCGCGAGGTGATTCAGCGCGGCTACAAGGTCGAAGGCGAGCTCCGCAAGGACATCGCCATGAACATCAAGCGGCTGATCGACATCAACGCTTATCGGGGACTGCGTCACAAGCGCGGGCTGCCGACGCGGGGTCAGCGCACCCACACCAACGCCCGGACCCGCAAGGGGCCGCGGCGTGCCATCAGCCGCCGCAAGTAGGGGGGAGGACACGCCATGGCTACCGCTCGTCGAGCTCCGCGAAAGGTCAAGAAGAACGTTCCCAGTGGGATCGTTCACATCCAGGCGACCTTCAACAACACCATCGTCACCATCACCGACCCCGCTGGGAACACGGTCTCGTGGTCCAGCGCCGGCGTGAAGGGCTTCAAGGGCTCCCGGAAGTCCACGCCCTTCGCTGCTCAGCTCGTTGCCGAGGACGCCGCCCGCAAGGCGATGGATCACGGCATGAAGTCGGTGGGCGTCTTCGTCAAGGGTCCCGGCACCGGTCGTGAGTCCGCGCTTCGCGCCATCGCGAACTGCGGTCTCAAGATCACGCAAATTCGCGACGTGACTCCGATCCCGCACAACGGCTGCCGCCCGCCCAAGAAGCGTCGCGTCTGAGCCACTTGTGTCCGCGGCCCCAGGTCGCGGACCAGGCCTGGGTCCGCCGTTCCTCGTTCGTCGAGGGGCGGCGGACCTGAACCTCTCATCCTCTCGGGCGCAGAGCCGGCACGGCCTGGTCGGCAGAAGCCCGAGGTGGAGACTCCCATGAGCGAAGTGGTCGCCAGCAACTGGCGCAACCTGATCAAGCCGCGCGCCCTCGAGAAGGACGAGCGGTCCGACGGGACCTACGGCAAGTTCGTCATCCGTCCGCTGGAGCGGGGCTTCGGCATCACGCTCGGCAATGGCCTGCGCCGCATCCTGCTTTCCAGCCTGCAGGGCGCCGCCATCACGACCGTGAAGATCGAAGGCGTGCTGCACGAGTTCTCGTCCATCCCCGGCGTCGTCGAGGACGTGACGGACATCATCCTGAACCTCAAGGGCGTGCGGATCCGCACCTCCTTGCTTGAGCCCCTGGTGGGCAGCCTGGACAAGCGCGGGCAGCCTGGGGAGACGGTCATCGTCAAGGCGGGCGACATCCACTTCAACGGTGAGGCGTCCGTGCTCAACCCCGAGCATGAGATCGCCACGCTGACCGAGAGTGGTCGCTTCATCGCCGAGATGGGCGTGGCCATGGGCAAGGGCTACGTGCCCGGCGCCCTGGTCAAGGGCTCTGAGCTTCCGATCGGGACCATTCCGGTCGATGCGATCCACTCGCCGATCAAGAAGGTGAAGTACACCGTCACCAACGCGCGCGTGGGCCAGCGGACTGACTTCGACAAGCTCAGCGTCGAGGTCTGGACCGACGGCAGCGTCCGCCCCGAGGACGCCGTGGCTTTTGCGGCCAAGGTGCTCAAGGAGCAGATCCAGGTCTTCATCAACTTCACTGAGGACAAGGAGCCCATCTCCGGCACCGAGTCCGCGCCTGATGAGGACTGGAACGACAGCCTTTTCAAGCGGGTGGATGAGCTGGAGCTGTCGGTGCGCTCGGCCAACTGTCTGCAGAACGCGGGCATCGAGTACATCTGGCAGCTGGTCGAGAAGAGCGAAGCCGAGATGCTGAAGACCAAGAACTTCGGCCGGAAGTCGCTCAACGAGATCAAGGAGATTCTCACGGAGCTCGGCCTGATTCTCGGAATGAAGCTCCACAACTTCCCCAAGAACCGCACGAAGTAGGCTTCGGCCTCCTTCGAGATTGCAGGAGGGAGCCATGCGGCACCTCAAGACCGGTCGCAAGCTGGGCCGGAACAGCAGCCACCGCAAGGCGATGTACCGCAACATGGTGACCTCGCTCATGGTCCACGGGCGCATCCGTACGACGGAGGCCAAGGCCAAGGAGCTTCGGGGCTACGCCGAGCGCGTCATCACCATGGGGCGCGACGTCGCGCCGAGCACCCTGGAAGGTCTGGAGGGCGATGCGCTCGTCCAGGCCCAGGCCCGCCGGCTCCACAACATCCGTCAGGCTCGCAAGTGGGTCCTGGATGCTGGGGCGCTGAACCGGGTCTTCGGGGAGTACGCCGAGCACTTCAAGGAGCGCCCCGGCGGCTACACGCGGACCTACAAGGTCGGCTTCCGCTCGGGTGACGACGCGGCCATGGCGGTGATCGAGCTCATCGGCATCGCCGCTGCGCCCATCACCGAGGAAGGTCCGTCGGCCGACGAGGGCGGGGCTTCGGCCCAGGCCTGAGCGGGTCATGGGGGGCTCTGCTCGTGGGAGCGCCCCAGTCTGGCACCGGGTCGCGCCTTGGGGCGGCCGCAAGGTGCGGTTCGGTTAGGTGAGGTCCGGGGCCTGCATTTGCGGGGTCCGGATGTCGTCGTGGTCGGAGACTTGATGCCGGCACGTGCCGCCCTGGAGCAGCGCCTGAGCGCCTACATGGCGGCCCATGGCTTGAAGCAGACCCGGCAGCGGCAGGTCCTCTTCGAGATCTTCGTGGGCACTGAAGAGCACCTGGCGGTGGAGCAGCTGCTGGTGCAGGCGCAGGCGCGCTTGCCGGGCATCGGCTACGCGACGGTCTACCGCACCCTCAAGCTGTTCGCCGAGGCAGGGATCGCGCTGGAGCGGCGGTTCCAGGACGGCCAGACCCGCTACGAGGCCTGGGCCGCCGGTGAGCACCACGATCACCTGATCTGCCGGACCTGCGGACACATCTTCGAGTTCGAGGATGAGCTCATCGAGTCTCGCCAGGCCGAGGTGGCTCGCAGCCGGGGGCTGAGCCTGGTGTCGCATCGGCACGACATCTACGGCGAGTGCATGGCCCCCCAGGACTGCGCCTGGCGAGCGGCGGCCCAGGCCCGGAACCCCCACTCGGGCTGAGGCGGCGCGGGTGCGGCCGTGGCGGGCGCGGCGTCTGGCGCGCCTTGCTCTGGGCACCGGGCGCTGCTGGGCGCTTGCGGGGGGCGGGGCCAGGATGCGCGCTGGGCACGTGGAGGCCGCACTGTGTGGGGCCCAACGCAACACGGCCGGGTCCTGAGACCCGGCCGTGAAGAGATGGTGCGTGGAGGGGGAATCGAACCCCCAAGGCCTTGCGGCCACCAGGCCCTCAACCTGGCGCGTCTACCAATTCCGCCACCCACGCGGGCGAAGCCGGGCTCACGTATGCCTGGCTTTCTATGATGTCAAGGTCGGTGCGGTCCGCTGGATCAGGGGCTGGGCGGGGTGGCGGGGGCGCTGCCATCCGCGGGGCCGGCTGCGCCATCGGCGGGGGCGGCTGCGCCATCGGCGGGGGCCGCTGCACCCTCGGCCGGAGCCGACGTACCGTCCGCCGGAGCGACGCTCCCGTCGGTCGGGACCTGCAGGTCCAGGTTGTCGGCGCCCGGCAGCTCCATGGTGGGGGCGGGGGTGCTGGAGCCGGAGGGCACCTGGACGTCGAAGCCCTTGGTGTCTTCCTGCTGGACCTTGTCGATGCCCTTCTCCAGGTCCGAGTCCGCCTGCGTCCGGGCGCTGCTGTACCAGGCCAGGGTGATGCTGGTGAACATGAAGGTCGTGGCGACCACGGTCGTGGCGCGACCCAGGAAGTGCCCCTGGCTGCGAGGGCCGTACATCTGGTTGCCGGCACCACCGAAGGCGGCGGCGCCTTCCTTGCCGGGCTGGAGCAGGATGATCAGCACCAGCGCGAAGCACAGGAAGACGTGGAGGATCGTGAAGAAGAGCTGCATGGTCTCCCCCGGTAGACGGGGTGGAGGGCCGGGTTCGGATCAGCCTGCGGCGGCGACGATGCCGGCGAAGAGCTCGGCCGTCAGGCTGGCTCCGCCGACCAGGGCGCCGTCGATGTCTGGCTGGGAGAGGAGGCCGGCGGCGTTGTCAGGCTTGACGCTGCCCCCGTACTGGATGCGGATGGTTGCCGGCACCTCGCGCGGGTAACGCGCTGCGAGCCAGGCGCGGATCCCCGCGTGCATCTCCTGCGCCTGGTCGGGGCTGGCCGTGCGGCCGGTCCCGATGGCCCAGACGGGCTCGTAGGCGAGGGTCAGCTGCAGGAGCTGGTCGATGGAGAGTGCGGCGAGCGCGGCGTCGAGCTGGGTGGCCACCACCTGGTGGGCCAGGCCGGCGTCGCGCTGAGCGAGGGTTTCCCCTACGCACAGGATGGGCCGCAGTCCAGCCCGATAGGCGGCCTGCAACTTGGTGGCGACGACGGCGTCAATGTCGCCGAACAGGCTGCGGCGCTCGGAGTGACCGACCAGGACCAGCGCGCAGCCGGCCTGGGCCAGCATCTCGCCGGAGACGGCGCCGGTGAAGGCGCCCTGGACCTCGGGGTGCAGGTCCTGCCCTGCGACGCCGATGCCGCTGTGCTGCAGGCGGGCGACGACCGCGGGGATGCTGACGAAGGGAGGTGCCACGGCCAGGTCCACGCCCGTGTGGTCGACCAGCGCCCGCTTGAGCGCGCTGGCGAGCGCGTCGGCGTCGCGCGGACCCTTGTACATCTTCCAGTTGCCGGCGATGAAGGGGCGACGGCTCATGCCTGGCTCCCTGCGGCGTGGCTCCCGGCTCGGGCGGCGCTCACCGCTGGCCCCCGCTCTTGGCCATGGCCACGGCGCGCTCACGGATCGCCTTGATCCCCGGCAGCTCGGTGCCCTGGATGAATTCGAGCGCCGCGCCGCCGCCAGTCGAGACGTGGTCCACACGCTGCGCCAGGTGGAAGGCGTCGATGGCGGCCGCGGAGTCCCCGCCGCCGACGACGGTGTAGCCGGCGCAGGCGGCCACGGCCTCGGCCACGCCGCGGGTGCCGCCCGAGAAGGGCTCGAGCTCGAAGACGCCCATGGGACCGTTCCAGAAGACGGTGCCGGCCTGGGCGATCTCGCTGGAGAAGGCGGCGACGGTCGCCGGCCCGATGTCCAGGCCCATGCTGCCGTCCTCGATGGTCTCGACCACGCGCGCCTGCGCCGTGGCCGAGAGCTCGGTAGCGACGACGTGGTCGATGGGCAGGAGGAGGCGGATGCCCTTCTCCTCACAGCGGTCGATGATCCGCCGCGCCAGTAGGACCCGGTCCTGCTCGACCCGCGAGCTGCCGATGCTCTCGCCCTTGGCCTTGAGGAAGGTGTAGGCCATGGCGCCGCCGATGAGCAGCGCGTCGCAGCGGCGGATCAGGCTCTCGATGACGCCGATCTTGTCGGTGACCTTGGCCCCGCCCAGGATGGCCACGAGCGGCCGCTCGGGCTGCTCCATGATCCTGGTGAGCGCGGCGATCTCGCGCTGGACCAGCATGCCCACGGCGGCGCGCTGCATGAGCGCCGGCACGCCGGCGATGGAGGCGTCGGCCCGGTGCATCGCGCCGAAGGCGTCGTCGATGTAGACCGTGCCCAGGCGGGACAGCGCGGCGGCGAAGTCGGGGTTGTTGTCCTTCTCGCCGGGATCGAAGCGCAGGTTCTCGATGACCATGAGCCCGCCGGGCGGCAGCTCCTGGGCGAGCTGCTCGACGTTGTCGCCGATGACGTCGTGCGCGAACACGACCTCGCCGTCGATGAGCTCGGCCAGGCGCGCAGCCGCGGGCTCCAGGGAGAAACGCGGCTCGGGTGTGCCCTTGGGGCGACCGAGGTGGCTGCACAGCACGACGCGGCAGCGGCGCTCCTGCAGGTACCGGATCGTCGGCAGGGCCGCGCGGATCCGGCTGTCGTCCGTGACGTTGCCCTGCTCGTCGAGCGGCACGTTGAAGTCGACGCGGAGCAGGACCCGCTCTTCGTGAAGGTCCAGGTCCGTGACCGAGGGGAGTGCCATCAAGTCTCCAGCGTGCCGAGGCGGCGCGCGAGGTCGAGCATCCGGTTACTGAAGCCCCACTCGTTGTCGTACCAGCTCAGGACCTTGGCCAGGCGAGGGCCCATGGTCTGGGTCAGGGGCAGGTCGGCGATGGAGGAGTGGGGGTTGCCGCACAGGTCGATCGAGACGATCGGGTCCCGACTGACGGCCAGGATGCCCTTGAGGGGGCCCTCGGCAGCGGCGGTGAGGGCGTCGTTGATCGCCTCCACCGTGACATCGCAGCCCGGGGTGAAGACCAAGTCTACCAGGCTCACGTTGGGGGTCGGCACCCGGATGGCCATCCCGTTGAGCCTGCCGTTGAGGGCCGGCAACACCAGGCCGACGGCTTTGGCAGCGCCAGTCGAGGTGGGGACCATGGACATGGCCGCGGCGCGGGCCCGGCGGAAGTCACCCTTGTGGGGGGCGTCGAGCAGGTTCTGGTCCATGGTGTAGCTGTGGACCGTGGTCATCAGGCCCTGCTCGATGCCGAAGCTCTCCTGCAGGACCTTGGCGACCGGCGCCAGGCAGTTGGTGGTGCAGGAGGCGTTCGAGATCACGCGGTGCTCGGGGCGCAGGCCCTGGTCGTTGACGCCCATGCAGACCGTGAAGTCGACGGCACCCTTGGCCGGCGCGCTGATCACGACGCGGCGGGCGCCGGCGTCGAGGTGCAGGCCGGCCTTCTCGCGGTTGGTGAAGCGACCGGTGCACTCCAGGACGACATCGACCTGGGAGGCCTTCCAGGGCAGCTTGGAGGGGTCGGCCTCGGCGCTGGTGGCGACGAAGCGATCGCCGATCTGCAGCCCACCCTCGACCGCCTGGACCGAGGGCTCGAAGCCCCGATGCACGGAGTCGTACTTGAGCAGGTGGGCCAGCATGTCGTCGCTGGTCAGGTCGTTGATGTGCACGAACTCGATGTTGGGATCGTTCCAACCCGCGCGGAAAACACAGCGGCCGATGCGACCGAAACCATTGAGAGCGACGCGAACGGTCATGCAGATCTCCTACGTTCGGGCGCTCCCGTGGGGCACCCGGTGCCTGGACGGGTAGCCGGGGGGTTAACGCTCGCTCCCCCTTGAGGCCAGCCGCCGGAGGCCCCTGTGCCGCTGCTCGTCGCCAATGTCCCCTGGCCGCAGGAGAACGTTCCGGAGCTGCCGGTGCTCGCCGCGCATCTTGGCCTGGAAGCTGTTGAGATCGCGTCGGTGCGCCTGCTCAAGCGCAGCGTGGACGGCCGCCGACGCCCGCCCACCTGGATGGCCAACTACCGGGTCGACCTGGCCGGTGCGGAGCCCGCCGAGGACGCGGTCCTGGCCCGGGGCCAACACGGCGTGCGTCGCTTCACCGAGCGGGACGAGCATCGCTTCGCCACCGAAGATCCCAGCCGGGTCCCGCGCAGCCCCTGGCCTTGTGATCAGCGCCCCATCGTCGTCGGCGCCGGGCCGGCCGGGCTCTTCGCCGCGCTGCGCCTGGGAGAGGCCGGGGCGCCGGCGGTGCTGCTGGAGCGCGGGGGCCCCTGTGGGTGGGCGAGGCCAGCC
>Ga0210033_1001779_pt1 | contig 19213 bp, 14 predicted proteins | sample CryGeymeta201501_FD_185465 | JGI IMG/M metagenome (GOLD analysis project Ga0210033, IMG submission 185465) | Groundwater microbial communities from Crystal Geyser aquifers in Utah, USA - Crystal Geyser metaG 2015-01 (SPAdes) (version 2) | ecosystem: Environmental > Aquatic > Deep subsurface >... | reverse complement strand
TCGGCCTCGCCCATCACCATTTCGTTGTGCGGCTTGCCCGACAGGATCATCGGATAGCAGTTCTCGTGCTTTTCCACCCGACAGTCGAGGATGAACGGGCCATCCGAATCGATCATCTGAAGGATCGCGGCATCCAGCCTGGCGGGGTCCGTCACCTGCGCGCCCCTGGCCCCGAAGGCCTCGGCCAGTTTCACGAAATCGGGCAGGCTTTCCGACCAGCTCTGGCTGTAGCGCTCGCCATGCAGCAACTGCTGCCACTGGCGCACCATGCCGAGGCGCTCGTTGTTGAGGATGAACTGCTTGACCGGCGTGCGGAACTGCATCGCGGTGCCCATTTCCTGCATGTTCATCAGCCAGCTTGCATCGCCCGCGACATTGATCACCAGCGCGTCGGGATGTGCCACCTGCACCCCGATCGAGGCCGGAAAGCCGTAGCCCATGGTCCCGAGCCCGCCCGAGGTCATCCAGCGGTTGGGGTCCTCGAAGCGCAGATACTGCGCCGCCCACATCTGATGCTGGCCGACCTCGGTGGTGATGTAGCGATCGCGCCCGCGGGTCAGGGCTTCCAGCCGCAGCAAGGCGTATTGCGGCTTGATCACCTTGTCCGAGCCCTTGAACGCCAGGCAGTCGCGTGCCCGCCATGCGTCGATCTGCTGCCACCACTTGGCCAGCGCCCCGGTATTGGCACGGCTGCCGCGCGCCCGCCACAGCGCCAGCGCCGCAGCCAGCACGTTGGCGACATCGCCGATGATCGGCACATCGACATGGATCACCTTGTTGATCGACGACGGGTCGATGTCGATGTGCACCTTGGTCGAATGCGGGCTGAAGTCCTTGATCCGGCCGGTGATGCGGTCGTCGAACCGCGCGCCCACATTGATCATCAGATCGCAGCCGTGCATCGCGAGGTTGGCCTGATAAAGACCGTGCATCCCCAGCATGCCAAGCCAGGCCTTGCCTGACGCCGGATAGGCCCCAAGCCCCATCAGGGTCGAGGTGATCGGAAACCCGGTTGCCGCCACCAGCTCACGCAACAGCCGACTGGCCTCGGGGCCCGAGTTGATCACCCCGCCGCCGGTGTAGAACACCGGGCGCTCGGCGCTTTCCATCAGTTCGACCAGCCGCTCGATCGCGGCGCTGTCGCCCTGCACCTGCGGTTGGTAATGCGCCACTGCCGCGTCGGGCTTGGCGGTGTAGTCGGCGGTCGCAAACTGCACGTCTTTCGGGATATCGACCAGCACCGGGCCGGGGCGGCCGTGGGTGGCGACATGGAACGCCTGATGGATCACTCCGCTCAGCCGCGCGGTATCCTTGACCAGCCAGTTCATCTTGGTGCAGGGCCGGGTGATGCCCACGGTATCGGCTTCCTGAAAGCCGTCGGTGCCGATCATGAAGGTCGGCACCTGGCCCGACAGCACCACCACCGGGATCGAGTCCATCAGGGCATCGGTCAGGCCGGTGACGGCATTGGTGGCACCGGGGCCAGAGGTCACGATCACCACACCGGGTCGGCCGGTCGAGCGGGCATAGCCCTCGGCCATGTGCACCGCCGCCTGTTCATGGCGCACCAGAATGTGGCGGATGTCGTTTTGCTGAAAGATCGCGTCATAGATCGGCAGCACCGCGCCGCCGGGGTAGCCGAACACCACCTCGACGCCCTGATCCTTCAGGGCCTGAACCACCATCTCCGCGCCGGTCATCGTCCGGGTAGCTGCCTTGGTCATCGTCTTCTTCCTTCCACCGCCGACGCGGTGCCTTCGGCCAACAAAAAGCCCCCGGGATCAGGCGGGGGCGCAGGGGAACCTTGGGGGTCAACCGTTACCGGCCCATGCACCATATTCCCGCGATTACCACAAGGTCACGCATGCCCGCCCCCTTCGACTGCGGCGGACCTTAGGGCGGGGCGGCGGGGGCGTCAACGGCAAATCGGACTGCAATCTGTCGCAGGGGGTGCGATTTTCGAGCGAATATTGCTGGAAATGCCTCGGTAAAGAAACTTATGCAATTTCATCCGCACCGCGACCCAGACCGCCAAGCGCCGCGCTCGTCATTCCCTGCCGGTCATTCCTCGCGAAGAAAGCCGGGCCTCGCGAAGAAAGCCGGGCCTCGCGAAGAAAGCCGGGCCTCGCGAAGAAAGCCCGGCAGGGCTTGATGAGCGTGCGCTCACAGCCCGGTCCCGGTGCCCTGCAACACCCCGTGCTCCAGCGCGTAGCGCGTGAGGCCGGCGGTCGAGGCGATGCCGAGCTTGCGCTTGATGTTCTTGCGGTGGGTCTCGACCGTGCGCACCGAAATGTCGAGCGCCAGCGCCACGTCGCGGTTCGAGCGGCCCTGCGCCAGTTCCAAGAGGATGGTCTGCTCGCGCGAGGTCAGCGGCTCGTGGCCGCCGGTCGTGGCCGGGCGCAGCGAGGCGGCCGCTCCGGTGCACAGATAGCGCTGGCCCGCCATCACCCGGTCGATCGCCAGCTTGACCTCTTCGGTCGGCACATCCTTCAGCACATAACCCATTGCGCCGTGGCTGAGCGCGGTCGAGATGTATTCCGGGCTGTCATGCATCGACAAGATCAGGATGCGGGTATCGGGGCGGCGTTCAAGGATCATTTCGGTCGCGGTCAGGCCGCCGACCACCGGCATGTTGAGATCGAGCAGAATCACGTCGGGGGCGAGGGCTTCGACCTGATCAATCGCCTCGCGGCCATTCCCGAGGGTGCCCGCAATCTCGATGTCGTCGTAGGTTTCCAGAATGGCGCGGATGCCCTCGACCACCATCGGGTGGTCATCGACGATCAGCACGCGGGTCTTGGGGGTCATGCGGTTGTTTTCCTCGCGTCGGTGGGTGGCAGCATGTGGGTCAGCGGCACCACCGCCTCGATCAGGGTGCCGGTGCGGGTTGACTGGATGCGCAGGCTGCCGTCAAGGCGCTCCATCCGTTCGGCCATGTTGCGCAGGCCAAGGCCCGGGTTCGTGTGGCGACCATCGGGCAGGCCGCGCCCGTTGTCCTCGATCCGCAGCACCGCCCCCGCCGTAGTGCCGCGCACCAAGAGCGCCACCCTGGTTGCCCCCGAATGGCGTTCGATATTGGTCAGGGCTTCCTGCGCGATGCGGTAAAGGGCAATCTTGGCGTCCTGATCCAGCCGGTTGCGGAACACCACGGTTTCGAATTCGACCGCGATGCCGGTGCGTTTGGCAAAGTTTTCGGTCAGCGCCTGCAAGGCCGGGCCAAGGCCCAGATCGTCGAGCACGCTGGGGCGCAGATCGTGGCTGATCCGGCGCACCTCCTGGATCGCGCTGTTGAGGTGTTCGATCGCGGAATTGAGGCTGTCGCCGGCCCGCGCGTCGCCGGTGCTCAGGCGGCGGCGCGCCAGTTCCAGCACATAGCGCACCCCCACCAGAATCTGGCTGATGCTGTCGTGCAACTCGCGCGCGATGCGCGAGCGTTCCTCTTCCTGGGTGTCGAACACCCGCTGGGTCAGGGCCTTGAGCTTGGCATCGGCCAGGCGGCGCTCGTGGATGTTGAGCACCATGCCCGAGCCGAACACCAGCAGCACCGCCGCCCCGGTAATCGCCCCGATATAAAAGAACGTGCGGCGCACCCGGGCCTCGGTTTCGGCGCGGGCGGCGGCGACCGAGCCCAGCACATCGTCGATGAACACCCCGGTGCCCACCGCCCAGCGCCAGTCCTGCAACCCGATCACCGACGCGATCATCCGGCCCTCGCTGCCGGTCGAGGGTTTGGGCCAGACATAGCTGTGATAGTCGGCCCCCTGGCGCGCCAGTTCGATCAGCCGATCCACCACCGGAGTGCCTTCACTATCGCGCATCCCGGCCCAGTTGCGCTCGATCAGCCAGGTCTGACGCGGGCTGACCAGATTGTTGCCGTCGTAATCATAGACGAAAAAGAAGCCGTCGCTGCCGTAGGTCATGGCGGCCAGAATCTGCATCACCCGGCGCTTGGCACCTTCGTCATCGGGCAGGGCGTTGCCGTAGATCGGGCCGAAGGCGGTGCGCGCGATCGACAGGTAGTTGCGCAGCTCGGCCTTCTTGGCGGCGATCAACTGATCCTCCAGCACCGCGATCTCGTTTTCCGCCATCAGCCGCGCTTCGTGCGCGACCAGCAGCGACAGCCCCGCCATCGCCAGCACAAGCGGCAGGGTGGCCAGCAGGAACACCTTCTGGCCATAGCTCAACGCGATGCGCGCGCGCCTGAATTGATTGGCCTCGCTCATGCCGACTTTCTGCCCGACGGGGACGAATCGCACGATGCGGCGGGATCGCGGTGGCGTCAATCGTGGTGGCAGGTGAGCGCAAAAAAGACAAAAGAGGTAAGAAAAAATTACCAGATAGCGAGTTAGAGCGGCAGTTTCCGCCCGATCTACGTAGTTATTGGTATTTTCCGACGCCGCGCGTGCCGCTAACGTCGCGCCACGTCAACGACCTGTCCGATGCGAGTGGGCGGGCAATATCTCTAGGGAGGAGCACTGAATGGATCGTCGTTCGTTCTTGACGAAGGCTGCGATTGGCGGCGTTACCGCTGCGGCGGCGGCAAGCCTTGCCGCACCGATGTATGCGCAGGGCAAGCGCACCCTGACGCTGGTCACGACCTGGGGTCGCGGCCTGGCGGGCGTGCATGATGCCGCGCAACGCACGGCCGATACGATCACCGCAATGACCGATGGCCAGTTGACCATTGATCTCAAGGCTGCGGGCGAGCTGGTCGGGGCGTTTGAAGTGTTCGACGCCGTGACCTCGGGTCAGGCCGACATGTATCATGGCGCCGATTACTACTTTGTCGGGCAACACCCGGCCTATGCCTTCTTTACCGCAGTGCCGATGGGCATGACGGCGCAAGAGCTGGCGAACTGGTATTACCATGGCGGCGGGATGGAGTTTCACGACGAGCTGGGCCAGATTTTCGGCCTCAAGTCGTTCGAGGCCGGCAATACCGGGGCGCAGGCCGGGGGCTGGTTCCGCAAGGAAATCACCGGGCCGGAAGATTTCAACGGGCTCAAGTTCCGCATGCCGGGGCTTGGCGGCAAGGCTTTGGGCAAGCTCGGTGCTTCGGTGCAGAACCTGCCCGGCGGCGAGGTTTATCAGGCGCTGTCGTCGGGGGCGATCGACGGCACCGAATGGATCGGACCCTGGGCGGACGAAAAAGCCGGCTTCCAGGAAATCACCAAGTTCTACTACACCGCCGGTTTCCACGAGCCCGGCGCTGGTCTGTCGCTGGCGACCAACCGTGACGTGTTCGACGGTCTGACCCCGGCGCAGCAAAAGATCATCGAGATCGCGGCGGGCGAAGCCAACCAGTGGAACCTGGCGCAATTCCTGACCAACAACGGGGCCGCACTGACCCGGTTGCAGGCGGCGGGCGTGAAAACCCTGAAATTCCCGGATTCGGTCTGGGATGCCTTTGCCAGGGCCGCCGACGAGGTCCATCAGGAAAACATGGGCGACGAGCTTTACAAGCGGGTTTACGACAGCGTCATGGCCTCGATGAAATCGTCGTCGGCCTGGCTGAAGCTGTCGGATGGCGACTATACCGTGCAGCGCGACCGCACCCTGGGCTGAGGCCCATCCTTTGAGAGACACATCTCCTCCGGCTTTCGGGCCGGGGGTTTCATGTATCGGCAGAAGCGCCGAAGCGGGATGGGGGATTGGCAATGCTTGGCGGCATCGCATCGGTTGGCGAAAACATCGGCCTGGCATTCGTGCACTTCTGGCGCGCGATCAGCCAGCCGTCGCTTTGGCTTGACTGGTCGAACCCCGAGGCGATGGCGCGTTTCATCTACTATGGGGCCTCGTCCGAGCTGTTTTTCGTGATCCTGACGATCCTGCTGGTCCTGACTGCGGTCGGGCTATGGCGGCCGGGGGTGATGTGGGGCGTGGTGCGCGGGCTGGAAGGCTTTGCCAACGCCCTGGGTCGCACCGTGGCCTGGATCGGGCTGGTGATGGTGGTGCAGCAGATCATGATCATCTTCCTGCAACGCATCTTCCGCGTCGCGGTGATCGAGTTCGGCCCCTTTGCCCCGTTCGGCTACCCGTTGTGGAACAAGCTGACGCTGGTCAGTCACGATCTGAGCTGGTGGTCGGAAGAATTGAAGCTTTACAACGCGATGATCGTCACCCTGTGCGTGACCTACACGTTTGTGCAGGGCGGGCATGTGCGGGTTGATCTCGTGTATTCCAATGTCAGCTATCGCGCCCGCAAGATGATCGACATGGCGGGGTCGGTGCTGTTCATGATGACCGGGTCGATGATGACCTGGCTGTTTGCCTGGTTCTTCATGTGGCGCAGCCTGATCACGCCCAAGGTCTCGGCTTCGGACACGCTCGACGCCCTGTTGCGCAAATCCAAGCTGATGAAGTGGAATGTCGAAACCATCGGCTTTTCGCCCAACGGCTTTGACGCCTATTTTCTGTTCAAGATCCTGCTGGTGACCTTTGCTGCGCTGGTGTTCGTGCAAGCCGTGGCGTTCTTCTACCGCTCGCTCTTGGAGTTGCGCGAGGGTCGGGAAAGCGAAGGCAGGTATCAAGACCGCGACAAACCCGGCGAGCAATCGACCGATGCGATCATCCACGGCACGAACTGAGGGACGGAAACCACCATGTTGTTCGGACTTGACGGGGTCGAGATCGGCCTGATCATCGTGCTGTTGTGCCTGTTTGGCGGCATTCTGTCGGGCTTTCCGGTGGCCTTTGCGCTGGGTGGCGCGGGGATCATCGGCTTTGGCATTCTGGCGTCACTCGACAGTGCCGGGGTGCTGGTTCATGCCGCGATCGACACCGGATCACAAGCCTATCAGGATCTGATTGCCGCCGGGGTGGGGCCGGTCGAGATCAGCTCGTTCCGCTATCCCGATTTGCCGACGGTCGTGGCCCCGCTGTTCCCGAATGGCTGGGAAACCGCGCTGGACCGCAATCTTTCGTTCATTGTCAACCGGATGAATGACCGGGTGATTGCCGGGGCCTCGATCGAGACCCTGCTGGCGGTGCTGATGTTCGTGATGATGGGGATCGTGCTCGAGCGCTCGCGCATCGCCAACGATCTGCTGACCACGATGGCGCGGGTGTTCGGGCCGCTGCCGGGGGGGCTGGCGGTTTCGGTGGTGATCGTGGGGGCGTTCCTGGCCGCCTCGACCGGCATCGTCGGGGCGACCGTGGTGACGATGGGCCTCTTGTCGCTGCCGACCATGCTGCGGGCAGGTTATGCGCCGACCCTGGCCACCGGGGTGATTGCGGCCTCGGGCACCCTGGGGCAGATCATCCCGCCGTCGATCGTGATCGTGCTTTTGGGCACCATGGCGGGCGACCTTTACGCCGCCGGGCAGGAAATTCGCGCGGCCGCGGCGGGCTGTTCGGATGCGCTGACGCTGCTGGGATCGGCGGCGGTGGTGTCGGTCGGCACCCTGTTTCAGGCGGCGATTCTGCCCGGCGTGCTGCTGGCGTTTCTTTATGCCGCCTATGCCTTCGGCTTTGCGGTGCTGAACCCAAGCAAGGCGCCGGCGGTGCAACTTGGGGCTGCCACCGGCGAGGTGATCACCCGGCATGAGGCGACGCTGTGGTTTCTGGGGGTGCCGGTTGCGCTGATCGGCGGCATGATTCTGGCGATGCAGGTCGGCCTGATCGGCAATCAGGACGTGATCGTCGACAGCTATTCCGACGCCGGCCAGACCGCCAGCCTGCGCATCAACGTGCCCGAGCAGTGCAAGGCCAGCATGATCGATCTGCACGGTCAGGCAAAATGGGATCAGGCGGTGGCCGAGCAGGCTGCGATCAATGCCGCCGGTGGGGTGGCAAAATCGCAGGCCCTGACCGCCGAACAGATTACCACCGCCAAGGCCGCCACCCTGGCCAGCCGGGCCCCGATCGGCACCGGCATTGCCACCATCTTTCTGCTGCTGGCGCTGGTGATGACCACGGCGCGCGGGATTGCGCCTTCGGCGGATCACCGCCCGCTGTGGATCGGGCTGGGGGGTGCTGCGCTGGGTCTGCTGGCGGATGCGGCTTTCGTGGCACCGCTGATGACGCCGGGGGTCAGCCTGCTGATCATCGCGCTGCCGCTGGCGATCACGCTGTGGGGCTGTCGTCACGGCGCGGCCCTGCTGGGCAAGAACGATCTGGTGCGGGTGGTGTTTCCGCCGCTGGTGCTGATCGTCGGGGTGCTGGGCTCGATTCTGGGCGGCATCACCAACCCCACCCCGGCCGCCGGGCTGGGCGCGGGCGGCGCGCTGCTGCTGGCGGCTTACCGCAAGTTGCAGGACGAGAAACGCTCGGGCCGGATGATCATCCTGACCACCTTCGCGATGGTGATCATGCTGCTGGTCGGGATCAACTTCGATCTGCGGGTCGGGGTGGGGCAGACCACGAACGAGCAGTGGATCGCCTTCGTGGTGGCGCAGGCGGCCTATTCCTTCATGATGTTCGGCCTGCTTTATTCGTGCTGGCTGCTGTGGCGCCACCATGTGCTGACGCCGGTGGTGCGCGAGACCACCAAGATCACCTCGATGGTGTTCGCCATTCTGATCGGCAGCCAGATTCTGAACCTGGTGCTGATCTCGTTCGGCGGCGAGCAGTATATCCAGGATTTCCTGCGCAGCTTCGATTCCGAGGCCACCGCCTTCGTGATCGTGATGCTGGTGTTGTTCATGCTGGGCTTCGTGCTGGATTTTCTGGAAATCATCTACATCGTGGTGCCGATCGTCGGCCCGGTGATCTACGGCGGCACCATGGACCCAAGCTGGGTGACGATCATGATCACCTTGAACCTGCAAACCAGCTTTCTGACCCCGCCGTTCGGATTTGCCCTGTTCTATCTGCGCGGGGTGGCCCCGGCTTCGGTGACGACGGCGCACATCTACCGGGGGATCGGGCCGTTCGTGGTCATCCAGGTGCTGATGCTGGCCTTGCTGTGGCTGTTCCCCAGCGTGGTGACCATCGTGCCCGCGCTGCTGGCAAACTGAAGCGGGGTCGGGCCAACTGGCCCGATGCCTGCGGCGCGGATATTTGGTCCAGCAAGAAAGGTGGGGTCAGTCGCGCGGCACCCGGGTTTCGGGCAGGCTGATGCGCGCCACCTGCTCGGCGATCGGATCGACCGACAGCGGGTGCAGCGCGGCGTGATGGTCGGCGGGGTTGCCGATCGCCTGCCACTGGCCGCCCTTGTAGATCTCGAGCGCCGAGAAGCCTGATTTGTAGCCCATCTTGCGGCTGCCGGGCACCCAGTAGCCAAGGTAGACGAACGGCAAGCCAGCCTCGCGCGCGATCTCGATGTGATCGAGGATCAGGTAGGTGCCCAGGCTGTGCGCCACCAGATCCGGGTCGTAGAACGAATAGACCATGCTCAGCCCGTCGTCGAAGACATCGGTCAGGCACACCGCCGACAACGGGCGTCCGGTCTCATTGGGGTCGGCCGGGCGGGTGTATTCGATCACCCGCGAGCGGATCGGGGTTTCCTCGATCATCGCGGAAAACTCGAAAATGTCCATGTCGGCCATGCCGCCGTCGGCGTGGCGGTGATCGAGGTAGCGCCGGAACAGCGCGAACTGCGCTTCGGTGGCCCAGGGGCTGGTGGCGTTGCGCCGCAGGTGGCTGTTGCGCCGCGCCACCCGCTTTTGGGTGCGCGAAGCGGTGAAATCGGCAACCCGGATGCGGGCCGACAGGCAGGCAGAACATTCGGCGCAGGTGGGGCGGTAAAGCACGTTCTGCGAGCGCCGGAAGCCCTGTTTCGAGAGCGTGTCGTTGAGAATTTGCGCGTGCTCGCCCTGCAGCGAGGTGAACAGCTTGCGCTCCATCCGCCCGTCCAGATAGGGGCAGGCTTGCGGGGCCGTGACGTAGAACTGCGGCGCGATGGGAAGGGTGTGGCGCATGACCGGCCCTGGCTGGGATCAGGCCACAGGTTAGCAAGCGATCCCGCCGCCGCCAAGCCGTCTCTTGCGATAAACTGAGGCCGGGGGTTTCACACCCCCGGACCCCGGTGGGATATTTGGGCAAAGGAGAAATCCGGGCCGGATCAGTATCCGGCGGCGGGCGAGGCTTCCGGGGCAGCAGGGCGTGCCGCCTTGGCGCGATCATCCATGAAGGCGTCGAACTCGGATTTGTCCTTGGCCTCGCGCAGACGTTGCAGGAAGCCTTCGAAGGCGCGCTGTTCTTCTTCGAGGCGGCGCAGGGTTTCGGCCTTGTAGGCGTCGAACGCCGAATTGCCGCTGCTGGTCGGGCCACAGCCGTGACGCGAGAAGTGACGAGAGGCACAGGCGGTGCGGGTGAACATGCGTTTGCTCCAGATCAGGTAGGCCAGAAGGGCAAGGCCGATCGGCCAGAAGGCGATGAATCCGATCACCATGGCGGCGATCCAGGCGCCTTTGCCGCGGTCATCGAGCCAGGCTGCGGCCCGGCGTGGCCAGGTGGTGAAGCCGCCGGGGGCGGCAGAGGGCGAGGCGGTATACATGCGGCAATCTCCGGTATGCGGTTTCAGTGCGATGTGAATGAGTTTCACATGCACAAGATCGGAACCGGGGGGCTTGGGTTCAAGGGGGGGATGTTAAAGAATTTTACATGGGGCTGCGGCGGCGGGGCGCTGACTATTTGACAAAATCGGCCAGGGTGGCACCGGTCAGGCGGTGCAGCACCTCGGGTGCCACCGAAAAGATATGGCGCGGGGTGCCCGCTGCGGCCCAGACCATTGGAAAGGCGGTCAGGCGCGGATCGAACCAGGTCGGAAGCGGGGTCAGGTGGCCGAGCGGGGCAACCCCGCCGATGGCAAAGCCGGTGGTGGCGCGCACCGCATCGGCATCGGCCCGCCCCAGAGCCTCGCCCGCCAGGGCGCTGGCCTTGTCGGGGCAGACCTGATTGCCGCCCGCCGTCAGAAACAGCCGCAACTGGCCGCTCAACGCACCGCGAAACACGATCGATTTCACGATCTGGTCCAGCGCGCAGCCCGCCGCATCGGCCGCCTGCTGCGCCGTGCGGGTCTCGCCTGGCATTTCCCTCACGCTGTCCGGAACACCAGCGGCGTGCAGGGCGGCTTTCACGCGGGTCAGACTTTTGCTCATCACGGGTCTCCCTCTGGCGCGATATTGCGCCGCCGACGCGCCGCCGCAATCACTTTTGCTGAGCCGGTTGACCCCTTCGACGCGCGCGGCCATGCTGAGGCCATGACCCATGCCCCCTTTGCCAGCCGCCTGACCCGCCAGCCGATCGCTTTTGATCCCGAGGCCGGGGCCGATGCCGGCAGCACCTTTGCCGATCTGCCGCCCGAGCTGCGCGCCCTGCTGATCGGCACCGCCGGGTGCAGCCCCTACCTGCGCGGGCTGATGGCGCGCGAGGCGGTGTGGCTGCGGGCCGCGCTGGCGGGGGCACCCGAGGCCGCGCTGGCTGCGGTGCTGGACCCGCTGGCCGGTCTGAGCCTCGCGGCGCTTGGCCCCGGCCTGCGCATCGCCAAGCGCCGGGTGGCGCTGCTGACCGCTCTGGCCGATCTGGGCGGGGTCTGGCCGCTGGAGGCAGTGACGGCGGCGTTGACGCAACTGGCCGACCGGGCGGTCGATCTGGCCTTGCAGCGCCTGGTGGCCGACGAGATCCGGCGCGGCAAGCTGCCGGGGCAGCAACCGCAGGATGCGGCGACTGCGGCCGGCATGGTGGTGCTGGCAATGGGCAAGATGGGCGCGCGCGAGCTTAACTATTCGTCGGACATCGACCTGATCTGCCTGTTCGACGAAACCCGCTATGGCACCGACTGGCCCGAGGCCCGCGCCGCCTTCATCCGCGTCACCCGCCGGATGACGGCGCTGCTGTCCGATCTGACCGGCGAGGGCTATGTCTTTCGCACCGATTTGCGGCTGCGCCCGGATGCGGCGGTGACGCCGGTGTGCCTGGCGATGGGGGCGGCGGAAGCCTATTATGAAAGCGTCGGGCGGACCTGGGAACGCGCGGCCTACATCAAGGCCCGGCCCTGCGGCGGCGATCTGGCGGCGGGGGCGCGGTTCCTGAAAACCCTGACCCCGTTCGTGTGGCGCAAGCACCTCGATTTCGCGGCGATCCAGGATGCCCACGACATGCGCCTGCGAATCCGCGATCATCGTGGCCTGCACGGACCGATCGTGATCGAAGGCCACAACCTCAAGCTGGGGGTCGGCGGGATCCGCGAGATCGAGTTCTTCACCCAGACCCGGCAGTTGATCGCGGGCGGGCGTGACCCCGGCCTGCGTGACCGCACCACCGTGGGTGGCCTCACGGCGCTGGCGTCGAGTGGCTGGATACCGACCGAGGTGGCGGGCGAGCTGACCGCCCTTTACCGCGCGCATCGCGAGGTCGAGCACCGCTTGCAGATGGTGGCCGACGCCCAGACCCACGACCTGCCCGCCACCGCCGAAGGGGTGGCGCGGATCGCCCGTTTCTGCGGTGCGGCGGATGTCGGTGCCTTCCGCGCCGCGTTGCTGGACCGCCTGAAGCGCACCGACCGCCTGACCGAAGGCTTCTTCGCCCCGGGTGAGGCCGAAGACGGCCCGCCGCTGTCGGCGGCCGCCCAGGGCATCGTCGCGGGCTGGAACGGCTACCAAGCGCTGCGCTCCGAGCGGGCGGTGGCGATCTTTCGCCGCTTGCGCCCGGCACTGCTGAAAAGCCTTTACCGCGCCGCCAACCCTGACGAGGCGCTGGTGGCGTTCGATGGCTTTCTGGCCGGGCTGCCCTCGGGGGTGCAGATCTTTTCGCTGTTCGAAGCCAACCCGCACCTGGTCGATCTGATCGTCGATATCGCCGCCACCACGCCGGTTCTCGCCCGCTACCTTGCGCGCAACGCGGCGGTGCTGGATGCGGTGATCGGCGGGTCGTTTTTCGCGCCCTGGCCGGGGGGGGCGGCGCTGGCCGCGCAGCTTGACGAGCGGCTGGCCGAGGAAGGCGATTACGAGCGCAAGCTCGATGGGGCCCGGCGCTGGATGAAGGAATGGCACTTCCGGGTCGGCGTGCATCACCTGCGCGGGCTGATTGACGCCTTCGAGGCGGGCAAGATGTATGCCGATCTGGCCGACGCCGTGGTGGCCACCCTGTGGCCGGTGGTCGAAGCCGAGTTCGCCCGCAAGCACGGTGCCCCGCCCGGTCGGGGGGCCGTGGTGATGGGGATGGGCAGCCTTGGTGCCGGGCGGCTGAACGCCGCCTCCGACCTTGATCTGATCGTGATCTATGAGGCCGCCGGGGTCGAGACCAGCAGCGGTCCGCGCCCGCTGGCCACCCGCCCCTATTACGCGCGCCTGACTCAGGCGCTGGTGACGGCGCTGACCGCCCAGATGGCCGAGGGCAGCCTTTACGAGGTGGACATGCGGTTGCGGCCCTCGGGGCGCAAAGGGCCGGTGGCAACCTCGCTCGACGCGTTCCGGGCTTACCAGTTGACCGAAGCCTGGACCTGGGAACACCTGGCACTGACCCGCGCTCGTCCGCTGGCCGGTCTGGCAGCGCTTGGCACCGAGATCGAGGCATTCCGGCGCGAGGTGTTTGCCGCCAAAGGACGCGGTCCTGCGGTGCTGGCCGATGTCGCCGAAATGCGCGCGCGGCTGCAGGCGGCCAAGCCCGCGAGCGGCGATTGGGAGGCCAAGAACGGCCCCGGCCGGCTGATGGACGTCGAGCTTCTGGCCCAGACTGCGGCGCTCTGGCTGGCCGATCCGGCGCGCCGGGTCGAAGCGCAGCTTCACGCCGCCGTTCGCGGCGGGTTTCTGTCGCAAACCGACGAGACGGCACTGCTGGCGGCCTACAGACTGTGCTGGCGCTTGCAGGCGGGAACACGTCTTCTGACTGATGGCGCGGCCAACCCCGAGCGGCTGGGGTCAGGCGGCAAGGCATTTCTGATCCGTGAAGCGGGTGCTGCGGATGAGGCCGAGGTTTCATCGCGCCTTGATGCCGCAGTCACGGCGGCAGCCGCCGTCATCACGGCGCGGTTGAATCAGGCAAAAGGAGCGGCGTGATGCACCTCGACGAGGCGGACCCCAAGGGGCTGGTGCGCGAAAGCTATGCGATCGACGGCATCACCCTTGGCGAATGCCGCTCGATCTTCGTCGATTGGGCGCTAAGCCTGCCGGTCGGGCGATCGGTGCCCGAAGCGCTGGCCGTGCTGATCGCCCACTACGCCGCCACCCGGCCCGACCATCCGATGAGCGGCGTGCTGCAGGCCGGGCTGGCGGATCCCGACGCGCCGAGACGCAAGGGTGGACGCATGGGCCGGGGCGAGCGCGGCTGAAGCAAGGCCCGCGCGCTACTTGCCCAGACCGGCCGCTTCGTGCGCCAGAGTGGTGATCCCGGCCCAGTCGCCCCTTGCCATCAGCGCCTTGGGGGCCACCCAACTGCCCCCGACACAACGGATATTGGCCAGCCCGAGATAATCGAGGGCATTCTTCAAGCTGATGCCGCCGGTCGGGCAAAAGGACACCTGCGGGATCGGCCCGCCGATCGACTTCAGGAACGCCGCCCCGCCCGCAGCTTCCGCCGGAAAGAACTTCTGCACCGTGTAGCCCAGCTCCAGCAGCGCCATCACCTCGCTGGCGGTGGCGGCCCCCGGTAGCAGCGGCAGATCGTATTCGGCGCAGGCCTCGAGCAGGCGTGGCGTGGCCCCCGGCGAGACCCCGAACATCGCCCCCGCCGCCTTGGCCGCCTTGACATCGGCCGGGGTCAGCAGGGTGCCGGCACCCACCACCCCGCCCGGCACCGCCGCCATGGCGCGAATCGCATCAAGTGCCACCGGGGTGCGCAGCGTCACCTCAAGCGCAGGCAGCCCGCCCGCCACCAGCGCACGGGCCAGCGGGTCGGCATGAGCCAACTCGTCGATCACCAGCACCGGCACCACCGGGGCAAGCCGACAGATTTCTGCGGCGCGGCGAGATTGTTCAGCAGGGGTCATGGGTCGATCCTTTCACCAAAGGCGGGGAATGTGGCCAGGCAGGTCGCCTCCGGCGGGGATATTTGGGCCAGCAAGAAATGGGAAGGAGTTATCGGGACGAGAGCTGCGCCCTGCCTCGGGCCGTTTGCACGGGGGAGACAGAGCGCTTTCTCACTGGGCGGTCATCGGCGTCCCCGCCTGTACCGCATCAGCACTCTCATCCGAAATACCTTTCTCGCTGGTTAAAATATCCTCGCCGAAGGCAAAAAGTTCTTGCTGACCCGAGGTCAGATCACCACGCCCGCACCATCGGTGGCCGGGCCGACATTGCGGCGGAAGGCCTCGAACAATTCGCGCCCGTTGCCCACCCGGTTGGCCGCGAGGTCGGCCACCACCGCAGGGCGGGCGTCGAAATCCGCCGCCAGAACCGTCAGGGTTCCGGCGTTGGCGTCCAGCCGGATGATATCACCATCGCGCAGCCGCGCCAGTGGTCCACCGCAGGCGGCCTCGGGCGAGACGTGGATCGCGGCGGGCACCTTGCCCGAGGCCCCCGACATCCGCCCGTCGGTCACCAGTGCCACCCGCAGGCCGCGGTCCTGCAACACCGACAGGGTCGGGGTCAGCGCGTGCAGTTCCGGCATGCCATTGGCCTGCGGCCCCTGAAACCGCACCACCACCACCACGTCGCCGGTGAACTCGCCCGCCTTGAAGGCGCGTTTCACGTCGTCCTGATCGTGAAAGATGCGCGCCGGGGCCTCGATCACATGGCGGTCGGGGGCGACCGACGAGACCTTGATCACGCCGCGGCCAAGGTTGCCGGAAAGTTGCTTCAATCCGCCCGCGGGCTGGAACGGCGTGGCTACGGGGCGCAGGATGCGGTCGTTGAGGCTGCGGCCCGCCCCCGCCTCCCAGCTCAGGCGACCGTCGCGCAGCTTGGGTTCCTGGCGGTAGAGCGCCAACCCGTCGCCCGCCACGGTGCGGGCATCGGGATGCAGCAGCCCGGCGTCCAGCAACTCGCCGATCATGTAGCCCACCCCGCCTGCGGCATGGAAGGCGTTCACGTCGGCCATGCCGTTGGGATAGACCTTGGCCAGCAGCGGCACCACCTCCGAGATCTCGGCAAAGTCATGCAGATCAAGCACGATGCCTGCTGCCCGCGCCATGGCGGGCAGGTGCAGCACCAGGTTGGTCGAGCCCCCGGTGGCCATCAGGCCGACCAGGCCGTTGACAAAGGCGCGTTCGTCCAGCAGCTCGCCGACCGGGCGGAAATCGTTGCCAAGTGCTGTGATGGCGGCGGCGCGCGCGACGGCGGCGTCGGTCAGGGCGGCGCGCAGCGGTGTGCCGGGGTTGACAAAGCTGGCACCGGGCAGGTGCATCCCCATGAATTCCATCAGCATCTGGTTGGTGTTCGCGGTGCCGTAGAAGGTGCAGGTGCCGGGGCCGTGGTAGCTGGCCATTTCCGCCGCCATCAGCGCCTCGCGCCCGACTTCGCCAGTGGCAAAGGCGTTGCGAACCTTCGCCTTCTCGTCGTTGGGCAGGCCCGAGGTCATCGGCCCGGCGGGCACGAACACCGCCGGCAGGTGGCCAAAGCTGGCGGCGGCGATGATCAGGCCGGGCACGATCTTGTCGCAAACGCCAAGGAACAGGGCCGCGTCGAAGGTGTTGTGCGACAGCGCGATGGCGGCGGCCATGGCGATCACGTCGCGCGAGAACAGCGAGACCTCCATCCCGGCCTGGCCTTGCGTCACCCCGTCGCACATCGCGGGCACCCCGCCTGCGACCTGCGCGGTGGCCCCGGCGCGGCGGGCGGCGGCGCGGATCAACTCGGGGTAGGCCTCATAGGGCTGATGCGCCGACAGCATGTCGTTGTAGGCGGTGACAATGGCGATGTTGGGGGCGCGGGCGGCGGCCAGGGTGGCCTTGTCCGGCCCCATCGCGGCATAAGCGTGGGCCTGATTGCCGCAGGCCAGATGGCCGCGCGCCGGGCCCGCACTTGCCGCCTGCGCCAGCCTTTCGAGATAGGCTCCGCGGCGGTCTTGCGAGCGGGCGCGGATGCGGTCGGTCACCCGGGCGATGGTGCGGTTGAGGGTCATTGGGCGACTCCAGGGGTTAGTTCGGGCGTATTCTAGCAGGTGTTGTTAGCGCTAACAACCAGTGGCAACAACTGGGCCGGGATCGACGCATGCCATTGTGGACCGGGCGGCCGGCGGCGTCCAGCACATGGGTCATTCAATCATGCATTCCGCGCATGGCGGGACTGCGCATTGCATTGCTGGTGGATGCGGTCGGGGCATCCTAAATAAGCCGCAGCCAACAAGATCAGCGAAAGGATCACGGTCATGGGATCGGTTGTTCAAATGAATTTCGTGCTGCCCGACGGGCGGATTGATGTTGCCGCCGCCGTGGCCGAGGCGCACCGTCTGCGGGCCGAGGCGCTGCATGACGGCCTGGTGGCCATGGGGCGCTGGATCAAGGCCCGATTTGGCCGCCATCACGGCACGCAAGTTCCGGCGCACGGGCTCTGAGGGCGGCGCAAGCCGCGACCCGCCTGCCTGATACGGATATGAAAGCCCCGGAAATGCTCCGGGGTTTTCTCATTTCAGCCATATTTGCCGCGCATCAAGATCCTGTCAAGAATGGGGAGAATCCCCGGAGGATAAGATGATGAACGGATTTCGCTTGATCGCAGCCATGGGGCTGATGCTGGGGCTTGGGGCTTGTGCCTCGATGGAACCGGCTTCGCGCAACAGTCTGACCAACGGTCTTGATCTGTCGGTGGCCACCCAGGATCAGGTTCCGCTGGTGGCGCAGGTGCCACAATACGATGTCGCCGAGATCCGGGTTGATGTGCCGCGATCGCTGCGGGTATCCGAGGCCAACGTGTTTTATCCGATTGCCGATATCGTGTGGCGCGGCGACCCGATCGGAGATCGCTACAGCCAGATCCAGTCGATCTTTGCCGAGGCCTTTGGCCAGGGCACGATCGGCATGGACGCCGGGCGCAAGGTGATCGTCGAAGTCGAGGTGGCGCGGTTTCACGCGCTGACCCAGAAAACCCGCTACACCGTGGGCGGCACCCATTCGCTGAAGTTCTATCTGACGGTGCGTGATGCCGAAACCGGGCTGGTGATCGACGGCCCGCGCCGGGTCTCGGCCGACATTCCGGCATCTGGCGGAGCGCGGGCGATTGCCGAGGATCAGGCCGGGCACACCCAACGGGTGGTGATTGTCGAGCATCTGCGCCAGGTTGCTACCCAAGAACTGGTTGCGCCGGTGTTGCTGTCGATGCCGGATGCGGTGCCGACCTCGCGTCTGAACAACGATCTGATCCTGTCGCCGCTGGCGGTGGCCGGCTAGCCAGGCTCTTTCTGGCCGCGCACGAATAGGCTAGGAGGGGGGCATGACGCCCTCCTCTTCGCATATGCCCCGCCCCGAACTGCCCGTTGTCCGGTTGAAACCCAAGGCTGAGGCCCGCGCCATCAGGCACGGCTTCCCTTGGGTTTACGCCGACGAGTTGGTGACCGACCGGCGCACCCAGGCGCTGGCGCCCGGTGCGCTGGCGGTGCTGGAAGACGCCGACCGCCGCCCGCTGGCACTGGTGACGGTGAACAACGTCTCAAAAATCATCGCGCGGGTGCTGGACCGTGACCCGTTGGCGTTAATCGACGAGGCTTGGTTTGCCGCCCGCATTGCCCGCGCGCTGGCGTTGCGGGAACGGCTTTTTGAGACCCCCTTTTACCGGCTGATCCATGCCGAGGCCGACGGCCTGCCCGGCGTGGTGATCGACCGCTTTGGCGATACGGCGGTGATCCAGCCCAATGCCGCCTGGGCCGAGGTGCATCTGGAACCGCTGGTGGCGGCACTGGTGGCGGTGACCGGGGTCGCCAATGTGGTGAAGAACGGCACCGGGCGGGCGCGCGGGCTGGAAGGGCTGGTCGAGGAAACCCTGGTGCTGCGCGGCGCGGTGGCGGGGCCGATCCTGGTTCCGATGAACGGGGCCACCTATCTGGCCGATGTGCTGGGCGGGCAGAAGACCGGGATATTCCTTGATCAGCGCCCGAACCACGCATTCGCCAAGGCGCTGGCGCGCGGCGCGCGGGTGCTGGACATGTTTACCCATGTCGGCGGTTTCGGGCTGGCGGCGCTGGCGGGCGGGGCGCAATCGGTGCTGGCGGTCGATGGCTCCACCCCGGCGCTGGCTTTGGCCGAGCAGGGGGCTGCCGCCGGTGGGGTGGCAGACCGCTTTACCACCAGGCAGGGCGATGCCTTTGCGGTGCTCGAGGCGCTGGCGCTGGAAGGCGCGACATTTGATCTGGTGATCTGCGACCCGCCGGCCTTTGCGCCCGCCAAACCGGCGCTCGAGGC
>Ga0210033_1001772_pt1 | contig 19236 bp, 16 predicted proteins | sample CryGeymeta201501_FD_185465 | JGI IMG/M metagenome (GOLD analysis project Ga0210033, IMG submission 185465) | Groundwater microbial communities from Crystal Geyser aquifers in Utah, USA - Crystal Geyser metaG 2015-01 (SPAdes) (version 2) | ecosystem: Environmental > Aquatic > Deep subsurface >... | reverse complement strand
GAATGCCATTCCGCACCACTTTACTTACTTGTGCACCGGCATCCGTGGTCGATCATTGCGGAATTGGCAGGTCAAGTTTCTTCGATACCTGCTGCTCGATCCAGGCATACGTGCGCTTCAGACCTTCTTCGAGCGAGATTTGCGGCTCCCAGCCGAGAACTTCGCGCAGTTTGGAATTGTCCGAATTGCGGCCGCGCACACCCTGCGGGCCGGGGATGTGCTTGATGGTGATCTCGATGCCGGCAATCCTGGCAATCATGTCGGCCAGTTGGTTTATCGTTACCAGCCGATCCTGCCCCAGGTTCAGCGGGGAGGCATAATCTGAGCGCATCAGGCGGTAGATGCCCTCCAGGCAGTCGTCAATGTGACAGAAGGAACGCGTCTGCTCGCCGTCGCCCCACATTTCGATCTCGTGCTTGCCAGTCAGCCTGGCAATCGCGATCTTGCGGCAGAGGGCAGCCGGGGCCTTTTCACGACCGCCGTCCCAGGTGCCCTCTTCGCCAAACATATTATGGAAGCGGACGATGCGCGTCTGCAGGCCGTAATCCTCGCGGTAGTGAGTGCACAACCGTTCCATTACCAGCTTTTCCCAGCCGTAGGCATCCTGGGGCTGGGCCGGGTAGGCATCTTCCTCCTTGAGCGGTGTGACATGCGCATCCATCTGCTTGTACTCTGGATAGATGCAAGCCGAGGAAGTGTAGAAGTAGCGCTTCACCCCATTGAGGCGGGCGGCTTCCAGCGTGTGGGTGTTGATCAGCGAGTTGTTGTGCAGGATTTCCGAGTGATGCGCTGAAATGAAACCCATCCCGCCCATATCGGCGGCCAAGCCGTAGACCTCGTCAATGCCGCGCGTGGCCTGCAGGCAGTTATCCCAGCGGCGCAGGTCGAGAAGCTCGAACTCGTCGGCGTTCACTTTGCTGAATTCGGGCAGCTTGATGTCCGCCCCGCGCACCCAGTAGCCTTTGGCTTTCAAAAAGGTGACCAGGTGATGACCGATGAAACCACCGGCGCCGGTAACCAGCACTTTTGTTTTCGACATAATTCTCTCCTTTACGTTTTTCTTTTCTCAGATTCTGTCAGGTTCTTGGCTTTTATCACGGCATTGATCCTGGCAAGCTCCGGTTCGCGCTCGAAGAGAGCCAATATCTCAAGCCAGCCGAAATCATCGCGGCCGCCGAAGCGGGCGTAAACCTGACAGATGAGTTCCAAATCCTCGGGCGTATCCACTGTCCAGCGCAGCGCGCCGTAGTCGGGGTCGTGGTTTAACAATGCTACGTGAAAGCCGCGTGGGGTAATGCCTGTGGCGAGTGACGAGTGACGAGTGACGAGTGACGAGTGACGAGTGACGAGTGATACGCCTTCATAGAGATACGGCATGACGTGTTCGCGTTGGTATGGCTCAGTCGCTTCTTTCCAGGCGCGTTCCAGCGCGGCGAAGGTGCAGACTTCCACATCCAGGCCGATGGGGTAGGTGCGCCCCCAGGGTGGGGGCAGGCGGTTGGCGGCGAAGTCGAGTGATGCGTGATGCGTAATGCGTAATGCGTGATGAGTGATGAGTGATGAGCGGCCGGTAACCAGTTTGGTGGTCTCATCTATCAAATCTGGATCTATTACCGGGCAATCGGCGGTGATGCGGACGACGACTTCCGCGCCAGCTTGCCGCGCGGACTGGTAATAACGGTCGAGGACATCCTGCTGGTCGCCGCGGAAACAGGGATAACCACGCTCCCGGCACAGTTCATACAGCGCATCATCCTGGACCTCGGTCGTGGTCGCCACGATGAAGCCATCCAGCAGGCTGGCGCGCCGCGTCCGCTCGACGACGCGGACGAGCATCGGCTGACCGGCAATGTCGCACAGCACCTTGCCCGGCAGACGAGTTGCGCCCATGCGGGCCTGGATAATCGCAATGGTTTTGGGTTTCATAGTTGAAGGTTGTAGGCTTGCCTTGCCTGCCCTGGCGAGCTAGGCCAGGGAGCGAAGTCGAAGGGTTGAAGTTGAAATTCAAACCTTCAATGCGAGTTCGTATGCTTCCAGTAATTTTTGAAAATTCTTCTTCCAATCAGCCTTTTCTTCAGCAGTAGCGCGGGCGGCGCGACCGATTTCTGCCAGGTTCATGCGCTCATCATAAGCCCGCAGGATCGCAGCGGACAGGGCGTCAACATTTCCATCCGGGAAGAGCCAGCCGTTGACTCCCTCGGCCACCCATTCCTGGTTGGCAGGGATGTCCGAGACCAGAGCCGGCAGGCCGCAGGCGAGCGCTTCCATCAGCGAGACGGACGAACCATCCACGTGTGAGGCGCTTATGTAGAGGTCAGCCATCTGGTAGTAACGCGGCAGTTCGCTTTGACTGACTTGCCCGCCGAAGTGGACGCGTTCCAGCACGCCTCCGTCCGTGAGGATCTGGCGCAGCAGATTGCCCTGCGACCCGCCGCCGAGCAGCATCAGGCGTAGTTCGGGGCGCTGCCGCGCGGCTTCGACGAAGGCGCGGGCGATAACGTCCACACCATAGAGAGGTTCCCATGCGCGATTGCAGAGGAGTGTGAAATCGGGTGACGAGTGACGAGTGACGGCCGGCGTAAAGCGTTCTAGGTCAACACCCCAGGGAAAGACGATGGTGTGGTCAGGATTCATCCCGAAGGCTATGGCTTTTTGGCGGGTGGTTTCACAATCGCTGGTGAAGAAATCCGTAAAACGTAAAACGTAAAACGTAATCTTGCGCATGAGCCAGTTGCGTTCCGCATCCTGCATCAGGTCGTAGCCCCACGACATGGTCAGGAGGGGATGAAAGCCCGTCAATGCGGCGAGCAGGCCGCAGGTCTGGATGGGGCCGGCGTGGATCAGGTCAGGTTTGATTTCCCGAGTCACACGTCGAAAGTCAAAGGTCAGACGCGGCAGGTTGCGCCAGTGGAAAACAGCCTGTCCGCCTTTCCAAAGCACCTGTTCGATGTTCGCTGGCACAGGCCGTTCCTCGGTTTGGCGTGGGCCGCGCTGGAGGCGAACGTAAAAGACATCGTGTTCCGTTTCCGCGAGAGCGGAGAGGAAACGATGATCGTGAGGGGTGTAATCAAGAGAGAAATAAATTACTTTCAAAGTGTCACGCACCCAGATCCGTCCATCTCAATTCCTTGCCCTTCGGCAGGTCGGTTAGCGCTTTCGCGCCGATGACAGCCTGGATTTCATGCGGCTTGATCGCACCCGGCGCGGCAGGGCGCAGCACGTCAATCATCTCACGCGTGAAGGTCTCGCCAGCCCGGATGTCACGCGCGGCGCGCAGGCAGCGGCGCTGGACGACGACGGTGTCCTTCTCGTTGCCAGCCACGAACTTGTCCGCCGATCCGAGGGCACGCTCCAATTTGCGTGTTTCTTCCACCATGTGTGCCCAGTCTTGCGGGTTGGTGGCGAACTTGTGATCGGGACCTTCGCGGTCGTTGTCGTCGGTGAAATGACGCTCGATGACGCGCGCGCCGAGTGTCACCGCGCCGAGCACCGTCGCTGGGCCATGCGTATGATCGGAGAGACCCAGCACCACATCTGGAAACATCGCCGCGTAAGTCTTGAGCACATTCAGATGGATGTGGTTGTAGTTCTCCGGGCTGGCGGTGTAGTTGGTGTTGCACTGCATCAGCACCAGTTGCTTGTTGATGGCAAGAATGGCGTGCACTGCCTGCTGCACCTCGCCGATGGTCGAAGCGCCGGTGGCAAGGATGACAGGCTTGCCTTTGTGCGCCATGTATTCGAGCGCCTCGATCCAGTCAATCTCGCCGGAGCCGATTTTATAAGCGAGCATGAACGGCTCAAGATAATCAATTGCCTCGAAATCGTACGGCGAGGAGAAGTAGTCAATACCAACTTTATCACACTCCTCTTTCAAGACAGGCGTCCATTCGAAGGGGATAGACGCGCCCTGATAGACCTCGAAGACCGATTTCTTCCACTTGGCCTGGTGCGAAACCTGCCCGTTCATGTGCGTAAAGCCGTAATCGGAAACAATCTTCGGGGCGCGGAAGTTCTGGAACTTGGCCGCCTCCGCCCCGGCCTCTTTTGCCAGGCGGATAAGCAGTTTCGCCCGCGCCAGGTCGCCGTCGTGGTTGGCGGCGATGTCGGCGATGAAGTAGGTGGGGTGGGTTGGGCCGATGAGGCGGTTGCCAATTTTGATTTCCATTAGTTTCTCCTGGGTCGGTGGAGAAGTACACAAGTAACAGGTAAACAAGTAGGCAAGTAGGCAAGTAAACAAGTAGACATGTCTCACCTGTGTACTTGTTTACTTGTTTACCTGTGTACTTGTTACTTGTCTACTTTCTCCCTGTGCATAACTCCGCATTTTCTGTGGATAACCCTGTGTGTACTGTGCATAAAACTTCTCCAAACCGGTGGAAAAAGCGGGGAGGGCTTCGCCCAGACGTGTGGATAACTTGTGGACAGACAGGCGCAGGTTGTGGGAACGCCTGGCTTTCAGGCCGGATTCGGCGATAGTAATGGGGATAACCAACCTTTCATCGTAACCAAACTGACGTGCCAGGCGCACCCCAAAATCGTACTTCGTCAGCGTTTCGGACCCGACCACGTTATACAGTCCCGAAAGGCTTTTTTCCAGCATCTTGAGCAGTGTCTCGGCCAGATCGCCGACGAACATCGGACAAAACCAGATATCGATGAACCCGTTGCACTGTCTGCCCGCGCTCAAGTTGTTGAAAAAGAATTCGGACAGGCTGCGTGTGCCGCTCAAGCTCCAGCCGAAGAAATTCGCCCGGGCAATAATGGCGTTTGGATTGGCCGAAAGTACGTTTTGTTCGCCTTGCAATTTTGTCGCCGAATAGACACCCGGCGGATTGGGCAAGTCGGATTCGGTGTAAATTCCATCCTTCGTTCCATCGAAGACAGAGTCGGTGGAGAGGTGAACGAGGCGGATGCCGCGTTTCAGGCAGCCAGCAGCCAGTTCACCCGGCAGCGTAGCGTTCAGGCGGCGCGCCAGGCCCGGGTCGGCCTCGCAGGCTTCCAGGTCCGCCAGCGCGGCGCAGTGGATCAGCCAATCAGGCCGCGCCGCGTCGAGGACGGAGTCTATCGCTCCGGGGTCGAGTAGGTCAGCGTTGACCAGTTCGAACGGCGTGTCCACCAGTTTCTGCCGGTCCACGCCGATGACCGTATGACTCTCGCGCGCCGAGAGCGCCAGGTTCAGCCCCAACAACCCACTTGCACCGGTAATCAAAAGTCGCGCCATCTATCTCTCACTGATAACTGTTCACTGGTAACTGATTACTAATTCCCGTTGGCGTACACTTCCTCGAAGGGCGCGATGAACTTCTGGATGCCTTCGAGGTCGAGCCACTGAGGGTTGGTATCGCTGGCATAGCGGAAGCCATCCGGCAGGGGTTTGCCCTGGGATTTCCAGTCGTGCACGAACCACATCGCCTCAGCCGGTTGGACAACGAACATATCCTCCAACTCGACGGTCGAGCGCGCCTCATCTTCAGAGATGAGCACCTCGTGCAGTTTCTCGCCTGGGCGGATGCCGATAACCTCGATCCTGGCTTTTGGGGCAATGGCGCGCGCCAGGTCAATGAGCTTCATGCTTGGAATTTTCGGCACGAAAACCTCGCCGCCGTGCATCTGCTCGATGCAGCGGACTACGAAGCGAACGCCCTGCTCCAGCGAGAGCCAGAAACGGGTCATGCGCTTGTCGGTGATGGTAATAGCGCCGTTCTCGCGCTGCTTCAGGAAGACGGGCACGACCGAGCCGCGGCTGCCGACCACATTCCCGTAGCGGACGCACGAGAAGCGGCTGGCCGTACCCGCCGCGTAGGCGTTGCTCTGGACGACCAGTTTTTCGGCAGCTAGTTTCGTCGCGCCGTACAGGTTGACCGGGTTGACAGCTTTGTCGGTGCTGAGGGACATTACCTTCTCCACGCCGGAATCGAGCGCGGCCTCGATGACGTTGCTGGTGCCCATGATGTTGGTCTTGATGGCTTCCATCGGGTTGTACTCGCAGGCCGGCACCTGCTTGAGCGCGGCAGCATGGACGACGATATCCACGCCGTGCATTGCGCGCCGCAGGCGTTCCTGGTCGCGCACGTCACCGATGAAATAGCGGAGAGAAGGGTGGTCGAAACCGGCGGCGCGCATTTCGTGCTGTTTCAACTCATCGCGGCTGTAGATGATGAGCTTCTTTGGGTGATATTCCTTCAGCATGACCTCGACGAATTTCTTGCCGAAGGAACCTGTACCGCCGGTGATGAGGATGACTTTATCTTTCCAGTTCATGATTACTCCATTCCATCGGCTCTCCAGCTAGGTAGCGGAAGGTCGCGCCGAACTGCGCCCGGCCTTCCTCGCCAAGCACGCGCGCCAGCGGCCATTTCTCGTAATCCTTCCAGAATTGGTAAAGCCGCCACGGGAACGGGCGCGGATACTCGAAAAAGAAGCGATAAGCATAATTCCACGCCGATTCGACCTGTTCACGTCCGGGGCGATGCTGCCCAGGATTGGCGAGAACATCTTCGATCATGCGGAAGTATTCATCCCAGGTGTTTGCATCCAGCGTAAAGCCGCGCGCCCGGTAATGGGTCTTGCCCACGACGATGACCGGGATGCCTCTCATGACCATCTCCAGGCCGGTGGTGGTCACGTAGACCAGTCCCAGGCTGGTCAGTTCCATCAAATCGTAGGTGTTGACTTTATCGAGCGCTTCGATGAGGTGGATATTCTCAGGCAGCGTGGGCAGGGCAGTCTTGACCGCCTCTACCATTGTTGCGCCGTGCGTATACTTCTCGCCGGGGTGGATGCGGATGACCAACTGCACATCTGGGCGTTTGGCAAAGAACTGGACGGTACGCCCGATCCACTCCGCCATGCTGCGGCTGAAAACCTCGCGGCCGAGGATCAGGCTGTCTCCCAGCACGTTCGTCGCCAGCAGGACAACCGGCCTGGAATCCAATCCCAACGCGGCGCGGGCCTGAATGCTGCCCTGGGTGGGCAGCTCCTGCCAAAGGCGATCGGACTTGCCGAAACTGCGCGCTCCCTGGCGGGCCGTTTCCAACGCCTCGATAAGCGCGCGCTGTTCGTCGCCAAGCTGCAAATGACCGCGTGCCTGCCAGAGATCGTCCGTATTCAGGTGCATGATCTCCTCGCCCTGCGACAACCAGAGCTGCTCGCGTTCCTCGCTGAATTCATAAGTTACAACCGGCAAGCCGAGGTAGCGCGCAACTTGATAAACCACGCCCAGCTCGACGACGACGCCGTTGGGGATGATGACGACATCCGGGCGATTGGCTCTCAGCCAGGCCAGGGCGGCGCGAGCCGCCATCGTGTTCCGCTCGAGCCGCAAATGATACAACTCGCTTTCCGTGTCCACTTCCTCGACTTCGAGCCTGTACTGCACATCGTAGGCGCTGATCTGCCGGACGGCGTTCTCCAGTTCGGGCGGAAGCGACCTGGCCGGGTGTATATCCAGCAGCGAGACGATCTCCATCAACGCGCGCGCCGGTTCCAGTACCGCGCGGGTGTAAAGGTTTTGGCGGCGCAGATCGAAAGCATTGACAGGTTTGTCGTATTCTGAGATAGGGGAATAGGCAAAGGTCACTTTATGGCCAAATCCAGTCAATGCCAGGCTGATCAGGGTACCCTCTTCGATCCAAAAATGGAGCGTGCCGAAAACGAGGATACGTTTGCCTGCCGGCGCAGCGGCTGCAAAGGGTTTTACCTGTACGCAGGCCTGCGGTAATGCCTCTTGCAGATGACCCAGATTGAAATGGCTGTGAATGGTGCGGTCGCGATGCCGCAGCAGCCAATACAACTCAGGCACCAGTGGCACTTCGCCAAGCAGATTCTTGAACGTGTCTTTAGCGTTCATGTGTCTTTTCGATCTTCCATTCCAGGCGCGGACGGATGACGCCCTGGCGCGGTTCAGACCATTGCATCCCAGGCGCGCCGGCGGTATCTACGGTGAAGTCGAGCGCTTGTTCTTCTTCGAAATAACGTTTGATGTGATAGGAACTGGCATTGACGCCCAGCGAGTAGCGTCCCTGGTTGAGCGTGTCGGCCGGGATGGCGCATTTGCTAATGTAGCGACCCGCCGGGCGGCTGGTATGACTCTCGAACAAAGATGGATCGTCTGTATCGAACGAAGTGAATACCGCCTCGCCGCGCGTCGTATTCAGGTAGAAGCCCACCCGCAGACCGGTCACTGACGCCGTGAGGCTATATTCCATCTCTATCGTGAAAGGCTCGGCGGAGCGGACCGTGTCCACGACTTGACCGCGACTGTCACGCAGCCGCAGGGCGATCGGGCGGAAAGGCGCGGCCCCGGCCGGCGCCTCGTCCAGATCCCAGAAGCGTTCGCCAGCCTTGGCGTGTCCGGCGGAAAGGTAGTAGTCCACGGCCTCGGGTGAGGGGGCGCGCAGGACCAGCTTCCCCTTTTCCAGCACGATGGTCTCCTGGGTCAAGCGCAAAATAGCGGACATGTTGTGGCTGACGAACAACACGGTGCGTCCCTGCTGGGCCACGTCACCCATCTTGCCTAAACATTTACGCTGGAACTCGGCGTCGCCCACCGCCAGCACCTCGTCCACCACCAGGATTTCGGGTTCGAGGTGCGCGGCCACGGCGAAGGCCAGGCGCAGGTACATACCGCTGGAATAGCGTTTGACCGGCGTGTCAATGAACTGCTCGACCTCCGAGAATGAAACGATCTCATCGAACTTGCGCTCGATCTCAGCCCGTTTCATACCCAGGATGGCGCCGTTCAGGTAGATGTTTTCGCGGCCGGTCAGTTCTGGATGGAAGCCGGTGCCGACCTCGAGCAGCGACCCCACCCTGCCGCGGATTTGCACCATGCCCTCAGTTGGGTCGGTGATACGCGAAAGCACCTTGAGCAGGGTGCTCTTGCCAGCGCCGTTTCGGCCGATGATGCCCAGCACCTGTCCTTGCTGCACCTCGAACGAGACATCTTTCAGCGCCCATACCTCGTTTACAGCGTCTTCAGCGGAGCATTCGTTGTCACCGGAGCCGTTGTTCGAGCGCCGCGTCAGGCGGGTTGTCACTTGAGCGCCCCAATCCACCAATTGATCACGCAAGGTGTCGTGACGTTGGGTCAGCGCGCCGATGCGGTAGCGTTTGCTCAAGTTTTCAGCGTGAATAGCGATTTCACTCATGAAGGTTACCCTAGAACCCATCTTGAAATTCGTTGGTCGGCTCCCATGCCCGACATTCGGCAGCATGCCCGCAGGGTGCATCGCGAGGAGCTGCCTCGACAAAAATTCCGGATGGATACTTAGACAATGTCTGCAAACGTCCGTTCCATGCGTTTAAAGAAGTAGAGGCCGGTGACCAGCAGCACCAGCACCACGGCCGTCGAGACAGCCAGGGAGGCATCCGGAGCCTGAGTACCGAGCAGCGCCCATCGGAAGCCCTGGATGACGCCTGCCATCGGGTTGAGGGCGAATACCAGTCGCCATTTAGCACTGGGGATGATGCTGGACGAATACACGACCGGCGAAGCATAAAACCAGGCCTGAACGATAAAGGGGATCATGTGCTGCACATCGCGGTATTGAACGTTGAGCGCCGAAAGCCACAGGCCCACGGCCAGGGCGGTCATGAGCGCCAGGACCACAAGCAGTGGCAGCCAGAGCAAATTTACGGTGATTTGACGATGATAGTAAAACATCAGTCCGAGCAAAACCAGGAAGGCCAGGCAAAAATCTATCAGCCCGGCGGCCACCGCCGAGAAAGGGATCACCAGTCGCGGGAAGTAGACTTTGGTTATTAAATTGGAATTGCCCACCAGGCTGGTGCCGGCGCGCTGCAAAGCGCCGGCGAAGAGCTGCCAGGGCAAGAGCGCCACAAAACTGAATACCGGATATGGCACGCCGTTATCGGTGGGTACTTTGAGAAGGTATCCCATGATGACGCTGAAAATAACCATGGTCAGCAGCGGTTGCAGGATGGCCCAGGCTACGCCCAGAAAAGCCTGTTTGTAGCGCACCTTGATGTCGCGCCAGGTCAAGAAATAAACGAGTTCGCGATATATCCACAAGTCGCGCAAGTTGAGCGCCGTCCAACCCCGCGCCGGGCGGATGACCAGCATGGATGTTTCGCTTTTCGTTGCAAGGGGGTTTTGTGTCATGTTATCGTTTTCTGTTTTGCTTGTACCACTCGATTGTCCGGCGCAGGCCTTCCTCGAAAGTTGTAGCGGCGCGGAAGCCGAAGTATTTTTCGGCGCGGGTTATGTCCAGACTCCGTCGGGGTTGTCCATTGGGCTTACTGGTATCCCAGACCAATTTACCTTCGTAACCGGTCAGGCGAGCGATCATCTCAACCAGATCTTTGATGGAAATCTCAAAACCCGATCCCAGGTTGACCGGCTCAAGGCTGTCGTATTTCTCGGCCGCCAGCAGGATGCCCTCGGCGGCATCTTCCACATACAGGAATTCGCGCGTCGGCGAGCCATCCCCCCAAACGATGATTTCCTTCTCGCCGCGCTCCTGCGCATCCAAACACTTGCGGATCAAAGCTGGAATAACGTGCGAGGATTGCGGATTAAAATTGTCGCCGGGTCCATACAGGTTCACTGGCAGGAGAAAAATGGCGTTAAATCCATACTGCTGGCGATAAGCCTGCGCCTGAACCAGGAGCATCTTTTTGGCCAGACCGTAGGGCGCGTTAGTCTCTTCCGGGTAGCCATCCCACAGGTTGTCTTCCTTGAACGGCACGGGGGTGAACTTGGGATAAGCACACACTGTGCCGAGCGCGACAAACTTTTGCACGCCGAGCTTCCAGGCCTGGTGCATCAGTTCCGCGCCCATCATCAGGTTGTCGTAGAAAAATTCCGCTGGATGCTCAAGGTTGGCGCCGATGCCGCCGACGCGCGCGGCGAGGTGGATGATGACCAGGTTGGAAGGATGAAGGCTGAAGGATGAAGGATGAAAGCCCTCGGGCGTGAGGTGGGCGGGGCGCTTCTCTGGCGGGAGCATGGACTCATCCAGCAGGCGGCGGATGGCGTCGCGGTCCACCAAATTGTAGTATTCGATGCGTGGAATCAAAATATCTGCCGCGCTGCGTTGGATTAGCTTCTTGGTTATGAATGAGCCAAGGAATCCAGCGCCGCCCGTCACGACGACACGTTTGTTGCTCCAATAATTATTCTCGACCGTCATAGTTGCTCTCCTGAGTCCGAGATTCGAGAATGGAGATTCGTAAGAACGGCAGGAACGATTCTCTATTCTCGAATCTCGATTCATTGAACAATAAACTGCGCATTTCGATAACGCGCATCATTCGGATTGCGGATCAGCCCTGTCCGTAGGGCGTGGATCACCTCACGCACGCCGTCGTCCACCGTCAGTTCCGCCTGGAAACTTAGCTCGCGGCGGATTTTTTCGAACGACACCGTAATATCGCGCACATCACCGCCGAAGGTCAGGTCTTTATAGCTCACCACTGTCTCTGGTAAGCGTTTGATGACCAGCCCAACGATCTCATCTTTGGTGTAATTGCCACCTTCGCTGCCCAGGTTGTAGACTTGCCCGCGCACCTTTTCCTGCGGCGATTCCAAGCCAAGGATGATGCCGCGCACCACATCCCGCACGTGAACGAACGAGCGCGAATAGCCGCGCTGATAGATGATCAATTCTCTCTTTGAATAAGCGTCCAGGACGAACTGGTTAACGATCAGGTCGAAGCGGGTGCGCGGCGAAACCCCGTATAGCGTGGTAAGGCGGAAAATGAGCGGCGCACAGCTTGCATCTTTCTGGCCGAGTAGATATTCCTCTGCGGCGATTTTTGTCTCGGCATATAGCGACTGCGGATTAAGCGGCGAATCTTCCGTCACCGGACTTCCATCTGCGGACCGGCCATAGTTGCTGTACGTGGAGGCGAACACGAAGCGTGCGGACCCGAGGCCGGCTGCCTGCTCGAAGGCCATTTTCGTCGCCTCGACGTTGTACCGCCACGCCGCCTGACGTCCCACCGCCTGGCAGGCCGGGAAGCCGACGATCGCCGCCAGATGGACAACCGCATCCGGTTTCGGCCGGTCTCGATGGATGGAGTCGCGCACGGCGCGTGACTCGGTGACGTCGGCTTTGACGAAATGAAAGTCGGGGTGAGCGAGAAACCCCAACAGTGCTTCGCCGCCGAAGAGCAGATTATCTATCACGGTGACGCGATAGCCCGTCCGCAAAAGTTCGGCGGTCAATAGCGAGCCGACGTAACCGGCGCCGCCCGTCACGAGGATATGCCCTTTGGTTTTCATGCTTCCTTTTTTATGGTCGCGCAGTCGGCGACCATTATGTGCAAGAGCACCTTGAAACCACTCACCTCCAGCACAGGGGCTTTGCTGTCTGGTACGATGGCGATGTGCTGCTCGAGACAGGTTAATTTGCAAATATCGGCTACATCGCCTTCGCCGATCAGGCGCACGCGTTCGAAACCAGCCTGGCGCACTTGCTCCAGGTGCTCCTGAACGCGCTTTCGTGTCCGCCGGTACAGGTTGAACTGTTGTTCAATATAATCCACCGTCAGGCGAGCGCGCAGGGCGATCCCCTCCGGCGTGATGATGTAGCGCAGTTTCTTCCGTTCGGCGCGCTTGATCTTGACGTAACCCTTCTCGATCAAGCGTTTGAGGTGCCAGTTGACCGTCCCGACCGCCACGCCTAATTGTGTGGCGATCGAGGCTTGGGTCACGTCGGGATCGCGCTCGATGGTCTCGAGCAGGGCAAGTTCACGGGCAGTATCTGGGGAGGTTTCCATAATTTCAAAATTCAGCACCTGAATTATAACCGCGAATATAAAGGGGTCAAGGGCGAATATTAAAGTTCAATTTTCCTAGATGAAGCTCGCAACACGGATCGAGAGAGCCAGAAAGCACCGGGTGTAGTTGCCAACATCGTGAGCAGGCGACTGAGCAACGCAAGTATAGATGCTTGTTCAAGGGTCGCACCTAGTTGCGTATAAAGTGTGGTATACAACACTTCACGGACACCGTAGCCATTGATAGAGATGGGCAGAACTGAAAAAAAATAAGTAATGGTTTGAACAGCAACGACCTGGTAATAACTTACACCAATTCCTACACTACGCGCAAGTAAAAACGTTCCAAGCATTGGCAAGAGATTGGAAACGAAACCCACCACATACGCATGCACCAAAGCCCAAGGTTTCGCGCGCCAAGCATCAAGGGCAGCAACTACTCTCGGAAAGAGATGTCTAAAAAAGCCTTTGAGTTTCTCCAATAACAGCCAAGAGGTCATGCTCATTTGAAATGATAAACCTTTGGAAAGTGCTGATAGACCGAACACATGTATTGGCAGGGGCAGCAAGCTGATCATTGCCGCCATGTTAATGATTCGGTCAAGGATGATAGAACCAATTGCTATTATCTTTTTATCAGCAAAACGCATGATCGCCACTGCTCGTACTGTGTCACCACCAATAGTTGATGGAAGAAAGTTGGACGCAAAAATGCCAGCAAATACGATCTTTAATGATTCCACAAATGAAATATCCACCTGCTGCGCGTACAACAAAATAAACCAGCGAAAGGCATTAAGTATCTGTCCAAGACCATAGATGGCAAAAACAAAAAACACTACCAATAGCGAAATGCTACTCGTTTTTTCATAAACCACCCCCCAATTTTGACGCGAAATTAGTGCAAAAAAAAGCACTGTGCTGAGAATCGTCCCAGCCAAGCGTAAAAAACTAGATAGTGCCTTCTTTCGAGAAGACGAAAACGATTTCGATTCCATGTTCTCGCTCAACAGTATTAAGCCGCCAATTCATCAAGAATAGAGAGCAGTTGTTTGCTTAGCTCTGACCGAGAATTTGTTACCGGCAATTTCAATGTGTAAACCGGCGTCCTGCGTAGAATTTCTAGTAACAAGCGACGTTCTGCAAGTTTCCAATCCGCGAGCCAACCGGAAAAATCAGGAATGGCATTGGTTTTGTCGAGTAGGGAAATAAAGTGACGCGCCTCGTTGAAATTCATTTCAATCAGTTCAGCAGCTACCTGTTCAATATCTTTTTCTTGTTCTAGTTCAGCGGAAGATTGATTGCCCTTCCGAAGGAGTAAGACAGACACGGGGACTGCAAAATCCTGAATAGTGCTTCCCGGCCAAAGGCGTTCGGCCGACAAACGTACTGGCCACTTGAACCGTTCACCACTCCATTTACGTACAAAACCAAAAAATTCGACCCTAGTCAGTTCCCAAGGGGTCAGGCGCGACTTGACTTCAGGCACCCACAACAATAAGTTGCGATATAGATGCGAACGAGTTTGATATGCAAAGCTGAACGGACCGGGTTTCAGAAACACATAGTCGTCCGCGTGCAGTGACCATCGATTCCCATATGCCAGCACCAAAGATGTAACGGTTGTCTTTCCGGCACCGCCACGCCCGGAAAATATCAGGCTCTTGCCTTTTCGGGCTACTGCACCGGCATGTAAGAGTAAGAATCCATGCTGTGACGCCAAATAACGCAAGGATGGATGCACCATCATGTGATGCACCATTGGGACAGATAATTTATTTCCGCTGACTTTAATCGTCACACGTTCAGGTGAGACTTGAACCTGATATAACCAATGCGCAAGGAATTTGTGTGTATAGTGATTATATTCTTGGACAGGATTAATTTTGTTAAGATAAGTTAGTTCTACCACTGGCAAGGGCGCAACAGTTGCATTATGGTTGCGCTTTCGGCAACCATTATCCACACGATGATAGCCATATTCAGAATTAAAAAACTCAAGAACGTGCGGTATATTACTCCGGACTTCAAACACCACCGCATTATGAAACTGAAAACACAAAGATGTTTTCATATTTTATGGCACAGCCGCCTCGCGCAGCAATTCGTCGTAGGCGCGCACGACTTCGGTCAAATCAAATTTGCGCGCCAATTCGCGGCTGCACTGACGGGCGCGCAGCAAGTCGCGTTTATGGTAGCCCGATTTCAGGCTACCATTATCGGAAAGCAGGCGGCGCAGGCTTTCGGCCATACCATCTTCATCAGACGGTTCGTGCAAAGAACCGTTCTCGCCGTCGTTCACCAAATCCACAAATCCGCCCACGCGGCTGGCGACCACCGCCAGTCCCATCGCCAAAGCCTGCACGCCGACGACCGGCAGTCCCTCCGAAAGCGAGGGCATGAACAGAAGATCGCTGCGGCGGAACCAGTCCAGCACCTCTTGCGGTGTCACCCAACCCGGCAATGTGAAGCGGTCTGCCAGGCCGCGCGCCGCGATTTCACGGCGGGTCTCTTCCAAAAGCGGCCCGTCGCCCAGCATGACGCACTGCCAGCGCAGGTCTTGCAACTGGCTGAGGACGCGCACGAGCGCCAGCGGATTCTTCTGCTCCATGAAACGGCCGGCAAAGACAATGCGTGGCGTAACGTTGGCGCGCAGTTCGCCGGGATCCAGAGCCTTCAAATCAACGCCATTTGGAATAACTTCGATTGGAGCGCGATAATGGCAGCGCAACCAGCTACCATAATACCGCAGAGCCAGCCCACGCGTGAACCCGCTGACGGCGACGACGCGTTTTGCGTCCCGCCAGATGGGACGGGTGAACGGGAAAATCCAGCGGAACCATTTACCGGTCTTTTCCGGCACGCCGCCAGGTACATCGCCGAGATGAGCAGTCAGCACGTACGGGACCCGCGTCAGGCGCGACAAAGCCCAGGCCAGTGCGCCGGCCGGGACGGCGAAGTGGACGTGGATCACGTCAGGCTGCCAGCGGCCAATTAAACGGAGGCCGGCCCAAAGTCCCGCGAGAACGTAGGCGCCCATTTGCAGGAATCCGGCCCGGTAGGGCTGTCTCCGCAGGGATTTCAGCCGCATCACGTCAATTTTCCCGATCGTTTCGCGAAGCGGCAGTCCTTTGCAGTGCGCCGTCAGCACTTTGATTTCGTGGCCGCGCCTCGCCAGTCCCTGGCAGATATCGCCGGCTGCCGCGCCTCCGCCGCCCCCGACCGGCGGATATTCGTGGATGAGAACCAAGATTTTCATCGGGCGGTCAGCGACTGCGGGACTTCTTTCCCAGCACGGCGCGCACGCGGTAGGTGGGCTTTTGCTGGGACTCGTGATAGGTGCGCACCAGCAGTTCGGCGATCAGGCCCATCAGGATGGATTGAAAGCCCAGGATGAAGAACATGACGCTCATTTGGAAGAATGGTGAGGCGAGCACTGAGATGTTGAAAAAGACACGCCGGATCATTAATACCAGCAATGTCAGTGTGCTGATAAGCATCAACCCAATCCCGGCGCCGCCGAACAGGTAGATGGGCTTGGCGGAATAACTGAGCAGGAACTTGACCGTGAACAGGTCGAGGAGAACTTTAAGGGTACGCTCCAGGCCGTATTTGGCATTGCCGTGCTGGCGCGGGTGATGGCGAACGGGTACCTCGGCGATCCTCGCGCCGACTGCGTGTGCGTAGACCGGGATGAATCGGTGCATTTCGCCGTATAGCCTGAAACCGGTCAATACCTCGCGGCGGTAGGCTTTAAGCGTGCAGCCGTAATCGTGCAGGTGAACGCCGGTCACCCAGGAAATCAGGCCGTTCGCCAGGTGGGATGGTAGCGTGCGCGTAATGAAGGTGTCTTTGCGGTCTTTGCGCCAGCCGCTGACCACATCGTAGCCCTCATCCAGTTTAGCCAGTATCATCGGAATATCTGCCGGATCGTTCTGCATGTCGGCATCCAGCAGGACGATGATCTCGCCCCCGGCGTGGTCAATGCCGGCTGCGATGGCTGCCGTTTGTCCGAAGTTGCGCCGGAGGATAACCACCCGTACATGAGCTGCATCTTTCTCGGCTAATATTCTCAGTGCGGCGAGACTGCCATCCTGGCTGCCATCGTCTACGAACACGACCTCCCAGTCGTGCGGCAAAGGCTGCAGGGCCTGTCGGATAGCCTCGAACAGGATCGGCAGGTTCTCTTCTTCGTTGTAAACGGGGACAATAAGGGACAGTTTCACGGTTTCCTCAGATAGACCCGCAGATCGCTCTGTACCTGGCAAGAACCGAGGGGCTGCTGAACCAGATGCACATCATAATTATCCAGTGAAATATAATACTCCCACGATGGGAAAATGGGCGGTTTTTGGATAACAATCACATCGGCTGCCTGCACCCACTGCGCTGCCAGTTCGTCATTCCAGAGACCAACACGGAAAAGATCGTCGGGATTTCCTCCAGTGCGGAAGCTGAATTGTCCATTGATCTGCGGGGGAAATATCTGTATCTCAGGCAAATAAAGTAACAAGGTAGACACGAAAGAACCCGAAGAACCGCTATCCCAATATACTTTACTACCGAGAGGGATCAGGCTTGCGAGCTGTGCGCCCGTTGACTCGTATGAGGCAATCGTGTCCCCACTACAATCGTAGGCAAAGCGCCCGCCTCCAAGAACCAGGGAGGGCGAAAGCAGCGTGCCTGCGACGAGAAAAATAAGCGCAGCGGTGAATTCGAAAGAGAGCCTAAACAGGGGAAGCCTTTTCAGAATCAAATAAAACAGTACCAAAGCAAGCAGAATAATAAGGATGCCAACAACCAAACCCGCAGCAGTAGGAATCAACCGTCTGAAGACTTCATAGCTTTCGATGTAACTCCAGCCAAATTTATTCCCCAAGACCCTCCATAGTGGAACACTGCCTGGCAGGAATTGGAGATTCCTCATACGGGGAACGAGGGTTTTTAGAACAGAATCAATCGTATCTTTCAGGGAAAGATCTTCATACGCAGAATATCCCAAGCCGGCTGTCAGGATCAAGATAAGCAGGAGGAGCGCGGTGGTTCTTAGCGATGAGTGCTTCTTTTCCCAAGAGCGAAATGATACTACCAACAAGATGATACCTAAGGGACTGAAAAACGAGATATATTCCGCATAACAGAATACGCAGGCATTTCTCCCCAACGATGCCCAGGCGTGGGCCAGCCAAAGCACACCAAACAGGGCCAAGACAAAAAGGCCTGTACGAAAATCAAACTCGCTTTTCCATTTCTTCCTGCGCGCCCAGAAGAGAAAGATGAGTGTCGTTCCCACCATCGCAATAAAGTGATACCGGTATCCCTGGAAAAAAGCGAATAGACGGCCTGACGGACTTATGCCCTCACTTACGAGGGACACGCTGCCAGTCGATTCTCTCCACGGATCTAGAAATGGTGTCAGGCTTTGAGGCAGCCAGGGTGTCCATAGCTGTAATATGTTCGGCCAGAAAAGAACATGGATTCCGATGATAACTACCCCCGAAGCCAGGGTCGCCAACCATCCTGCTTTAGGTCCATGCTGCCAAAAGATATAAAAGATCAAGAAAGGCGCTACCGGCAGGAGATTTTGCCGCGTCATAATAACAATTCCCGATAGCGCACCTCCAAGAATCAGTTGCCATAAGGGGGGCTTTATTCCTAACGTAAGCACCATTATCCAGGTAAGCATACAAGCGACAATTACTTGTGTGCCTGCTAAACTATAGCTTTTGACAATCCAAGGATTTACTGCTACAGCCCATACTGCCAGTGCTGCCCACCAACGCCCTCCCAGCCGGCGTGCGACGATCCATAATCCCAAAAGCATCAGAAGACCGACAAAGATGGCAAAGTAACGTCCCGATCGCAGCCCCGGACCAAACCAGGTTTGGACATAGCCATAGATCAGGAACGACAGAGGCGCTTTGTTCGTCCAGGGGCCATAGGCTTGGAAAGGCGCATATTGGCCCGTTGCATAGAGATACCCCTTATACAGATAAGCGGCCTCGTCCACCATGGATGCCAGCGTATGGGCATAGACAATGGATTGCAAAAAATAGACGCATCCCCCCAATAGAGACAAAAGTCCCGCCAGCCAGGGCATGGATGTTGTGCGGAAAATCTTTCCCACTTTCACGAAGCTACCTATGCGTTTCATCGCTTGTTTTGCTTCAAATCGGCTTCGACCATCATCTCGACCAGTTCTTCGAAGCCTATTTTTTGATGCCAGCCGAGGACTTTGCGAGCCTTGCTCGGGTCGGAAACCAGCAGGTCTACTTCAGCGGGGCGGTAAAAATGGGGGTCTTGGATTACGTAATCCTGATAGTTTAATCCAACGCATCCGAACGCAATTTCGCAAAATTCGCGCACAGAGTGGGTTTCAGCGGTGCCGACCACGTAGTTATTCGGTTTATCCTGTTGCAGCATCAGCCACATCGCCTCGACATAATCCCCGGCAAAGCCCCAGTCGCGCCGTGCATCCAGATTGCCCAGGCG
>Ga0210033_1001763_pt1 | contig 19287 bp, 8 predicted proteins | sample CryGeymeta201501_FD_185465 | JGI IMG/M metagenome (GOLD analysis project Ga0210033, IMG submission 185465) | Groundwater microbial communities from Crystal Geyser aquifers in Utah, USA - Crystal Geyser metaG 2015-01 (SPAdes) (version 2) | ecosystem: Environmental > Aquatic > Deep subsurface >... | reverse complement strand
AGTGCGTCACGCCCAACCCCGGCGACCCCGCCTTCCGGCCCGAGTCCGAGGTCTGCCAGCGCTACCAGGCCTCCAACGCCGCCGTCGTCCAGGGCGGCTTCACGCCCGGCGCCGACGCCTGCGACCCCGGCACGCTCTCCCAGGACGCCATCGACGCCGGCGTCGAGCGCCTCAACCTCTTCCGCTGGCTCGCCGGTCTCGCCCCGATGGTCGACGACCCCGAGCTCAACCGCGTCTCCCAGCTCTGCGCCGTCATCCAGGCCGCCGCCGGCGACCTCAACCACTTCCCCGGCCCCGACGCCCTCTGCTACACCGCCGACGGCGCCGCCGCGGCCGGCAGCTCCAACCTCGCCGCAGGCAGCGCCAACACCGCCACGGCCATCGACCAGCTCATCGAGGACAACTACAGCACCTCCGTCGGCCACCGCCGCTGGATGCTCACGCCGTCGATGTACACCACCGGCATCGGCTACGCCGAGGCCAACACGCGCTACCACAACTACTACTGCCAGTACGTCGACTTCTACCGCTCCGGCCCCGACCGCATCACCCCCGACTTCGTCGCCTGGCCCAACCCCGGCTTCGTGCCCGCCGCCCTGGTCACCAACCGCTGGTCGTTCACCTCCAACACCTACAGCTACCCCCAGAGCACCACCGTCACCGTCACCCGCCTCGCCGACGCGACCGGCCTCCCCGTCCAGACCTACTGGACCGGCGGCGGAGGCGGCCCGCCCATCCTCGTCTGGGACGTGCAGGGCTCCCTCGACGCCTCCAGCGAATACGAGGTCCACCTCACCGGGATCTCCCTCAACGGCCAGCCCACCGAGCTGTCCTGGACCGTCAAGCCGACGACCTGCCGGTAGCTGTGAGCGGAGCGGCCGAGCCTGGGGTCTTCGATGGGGCTCAGATCCCCGACCGCAGGTACGCCACCACGTCGCCGATCTCCTGGTCGTTCAGGTTGCCGAGCCCATCCGGGCCCCGAAAACCCCTCATCGGCGTGCCGGGACGGCCCTTGACGATGATGGTCTCAAGGTAGGCGTCGGAGGCTGCGGCGAGGAAGTTGGGGTTGCGGATGGCGGTCCCGGAGCCGCCGGCGGCGTAGCCTTCGCCGTTGGGACCGTGGCACTTGCTGCAGATGCTGTCGAAGAGCTCGGCGCCGGCCTTGGGGTCGCCGCTGAGCTTCTTGGCGTGATCGAGGGGCAGCGCGGGCTCGGTCTGCCAGCTGCGCACATACTTGACCATCCTCTGGAGCTCCTGCTCGCTCATCTGGGCCTTGAAGGCCATCATGGGCGTGCCGGGGCGGCCTTCGGCGATGGTCTTGTAGAGGAAGTCGTCGGAGGCTGCGGTGAGGAAGGCCTGGTTGTTGAGGCCGGGGGCGAGGCCGGGCATGCCGGAGCCGTCGGGCTGGTGGCAGCCGCTGCAGACGACCCAGAGCTCTGCCTCGGGGCGATCGGTCATGATCGGCGCCGCCGCCATGGGCCCGGTCGCCACATCACCCTTGGGTATCCCGGGGTTGCAGCCGAAGACCGCCGTGCTGATGTAGACGACCGCGAAGGTCGCGACCGAGATCAGCGTCGGCGCCACGAAGAGGCGCATGTCGACCGAACTTCCCTTCTCTGCCATAGCGACACCTCACTGTCCTGTCATGGGGCCTGTGATGAGCCCGAGCTGTGCGTGCAGACCCGACAGCGCCGGGTCCAGAGGTCGAATCGAGATCGCGGCCACCGGGCAGGGGGGCACGCACGCGCCGCAGCCGACGCAGTCGCGCGCGTCCACGGCCGGCGCAAAGCCGTCGTGGTAGAGGCCGAGGCCCTTGAGCGGGCAGCGGTCGTAGCAAGCCTGGCAGCCGGAGCCGGCGCGTGCCAGGCACCGCGCCTCGTCGATGATGGCCGTGCCCATCGAGGCCGGCGCCGTCGCGCTCAGCGCGCCGCGGGTGCACGCCTCGACGCAAGGCCGGCCGTCGCACCAGCGGCAGGGGTGGAGCTCCGGCAGCACCGCAGCCGTGCCCTCCGCCAGCCCCCAGCGCTCGTCCAGCATGACGATGGCGCCGTGGGGGCAGGCGGGCACGCAGGCGCCGCAGCCGTCGCAACGGCGCGCGAAGCTCGCCTCGGGCGCCGCCCCTGGAGGGCGCAGGAACACGCGCGGGGGCTCCAGGGTCGCGCGGAGGCGCTTCGAGGCCGACGCCAACCCGGACGGCTGTGCCAACCCCTTGAGCCCCAACAAGAATCCTCTGCGCGACATCGACGTCATCGAACGCTCCTACATCGCCGTGCGCATCTCCATCGGCTGCGCCACGAGCCACACCGACACCAGCGAGTACAGCACCACGAGCACCAGCATCGGCACCTGCCCCCACACCACCCGACGCCCCTCCAGCACCCGCGGCGCGATCCGGTGGGTGATGAACAGGCTGAACAGGTGCCCCACCAGGATCAGCCCCACCTGGAGCCCCCAGATCGTGTCCAGCTCGAGCAGCGGCCCCGGCTGCATCCCCCGCGTCCCGAACAGATCCCAGCCCCACCCGAACGGGTCCGAAAGCAACGGCAGCAGGTGCTGGCCCTCCATGAAGAAGTGCATCGCGTTGTGCGCCAGGTGGTAGAACAGCGCGATCGGGATCAGGGGGTAGCTGAGCTGCACGAACAGGTCCTGCCACGTCCCCTTCCCCGACCGCGACGGCCCCGCCGCCAGCCGGGTCAGCCCGATGAACACCCCGTAGAGCGCCACGATCGCCACCAGCGCCCCGGCCATGCCCAGGCTGAACGAGGTCACGTACCCCACCCCCAGCCCCACCTCGATCGACTCGGTGATCTCCCACCACGCCGGCGTCATCGTCAGCCCGTGGAAGCTCGACAGCGCGAGCATCGTCAGCGCCATCATCGCCTCGTCCGCCCGGGCGCCCTCCTTCCGGTCGCCGGGCACCAGCAGGTCGCTCGCCAGCGGCCGCAGGTTCAGGCCGATGTTGTCGTGCGGGCAGGACGCCGTGCACTCCATGCACAGCGTGCAGTACGTGTTGCGCTGCATCGACCACAGCTTCTGGCCGGTCGGGCACGGGTACGTCGTCGCGCTGCCCTTGAAGCACGCCCGCGAGGTGCACCCGGCGCACACCGACGTGTCCAGCGCCCGAAGCTCCACCGGTGAGAACAGGCTGTACAACCCGCTGATCCGCCCCACCAGGCAGCCGTAGCGGCAGAACGCCTTCTTGTCGAAGACCACCGCCACACCCACCGCCATCACGACCATCGCGATCGCCAGGTACGCCGTCCACGCCGGCGACTTCGTCACCTCCCAGCCCAGCTCGAACCAGGTGAGCAGCACGAACAGGATCAGCGCAGGGTAGATGTTCCGCAGCCACGCCGGCCAGTTCAGCCCCAGCGTGAACTCCGCCCCGTGCCGCCACGGCAGCACCCGCCGCACCAGGTCCGCCAGCGCATCCCACGGACAGACCGTGCACCACACCTTGCCGAAGGCCAGCACGAACATCACCAGCAGGATCCACCACGTCGTCCACGTCACCACGGGCGCGATGTTCGCCGAGGCGTGCTGCACCCCGAACAGGCCCGCCGCGATCACCAGCAGGAACAAGAGCACGATCGGCGCCCGCAGCGCGAACACCCCCAGGCGCGACCCCAGCACGGCGCGCACCGGCCTCCACGCCAGCACGTTCAACCGACCCCGCTCCAGACGCTCCAGCCCACCCATCCACCGGCGACGGCGCCCCATCACCTCAAAGCCGACGAACGTCAGGAACATCAGCGCCGCGATCCCACCGTAGGTCAGGTGCGGCGGAACCCCTGGCATGATGTGCCCGCCCGACGGCATCGAACCCGGCTCCGAACCCGGCTGCGACGACGCCATCGAGCCCGGCTGCGAGGCGGGCCCTGACGACGCCATCGACCCCGGCTCCGAGGCCGGCATCGACGACGGCGACGACGACGCGGACGACGACGGCCGCTCCGCACCCTCGTCGGCGCAGCCCTGTAGCGCCCCGATCACCAGCAGCGCCGCCGCCACGCCCGTCACCGCGCGCGCTGCCGCGGGCTTCCCCATCCGCCGCTTGCGGACCACCGCCACCACCACCAGCAGCAGCAGCAACCCCAGGCCCGCGCTCACCGGCCAGGCCATCCCGCCATCGGTCGAGCCGCCGACGGGCAGCGGAAAGGCCACCACCTCCTCCTTCCCGTTCGGGTAGAACACCACGTCCACCAGGACCTCGCCGTCCGCCTCGAAGGTGTGTACCAACTGGCCGCGGTGGGCGTCCATCAACGGCGTGCGGAGCGGAACCAATGTCTCACGGGCCCCGAACCGGGGCTTGCGCGTCAACCCCATCAGAAGCTCACCCGTATACGGCTCGCCCGCATCGTCGGTGATATACACCACCATTCGCGCAGACTGGCCCGGCTCCACGAAGCCCGGAAAGCTCGTGAACACGATCCGATACCCCTCCCCGTGCGCGATCAACTCGTAGGACGACAGCTGGGGGTACGCCTCGCTGTACGAGTAGTGAGGTCGACCCAGGATGTGGTGCGCGTCCGCCTCCCCTGCCCCCACACACAGGCTCCCCACCACCGCCAGTAGCATCGTCAGCGCCGTGACCACGGCCTTGAGCCGCGCCACAGGCCCCGACAGCTCCACCCGATACGACAGCGCGTCATCCGGGCACTTCGCCACACACTCGCCGCAGCTCGTGCAGTCCTGGTCCACCTGGTCCAGCATCGGCGCCTGACCGAAACCGCAGACCTCCACGCACGTCCGGCAACCCGTGCAGCGCGACCGGTCCCGACGCACGTGCAGCAGCCGACCCCACGACAGCGCGCTGTACAACGCACCGCCCGGACACAGGTGCTGGCACCACATCCGACGCGTCGCCAGGAGCTCCAGCACCACGATCCCCACCAACAACCCGCCCCCAAACCCGATCCCGTGCGCGCCCAGCCCCTCCAGAAGCCGTGAGAGCTGCGCTGGCGGGTAGATCATCCCCAGCACGCCCACCCCCGACACGCTCGCCGCCACCCCGCCCGCCAGCAGCACCGCGTACCTCCACCACGGCCGCGAGGGCACCGCGAACGGCCGAAGCACGTGCCGCGTCAGCACCGCGCGGAGGCGGTCGTTGAGTTCCAGCACCAGGTTCATCGGGCACAGCCAGCCGCAGTAGACCCGCCCCAGCAGCACCGTCAGCACCAGCGGCAGCGCCACACCCGCCAGCAGCGGCCACGCCACGCTCCCCGCCAACGCCGACTCCAGCGCCGCCAGCGGATCCAGCCACGTCACCCCGAACCCCTCGAACGCCCACCAATGCCCCGACGCCGGCAGCGACAAGCTCTGCGGGAGGTGGTCGTCGCGACCCTGGAGCCCATGGAACCACGTCCAGAACGACGACGCCTCCCCCTTGCGGAAGCGGGCCTGGGCCAGCTGCGCCGCGTACACATGCAGCCCCGCCAACGCCACCAGCAACCCCGCCACACCCACCTGCACCGCCCGACGCAGGGGCACCAGCGCGCTCCGCCACCGCATCCCCATCACGACCTCCCTGCCAACGACGGCGCCCCGTGCGCAGGCCGCACCCGGATCGCCTGCGGCGTCTGGATGCACGCTCGCTCGCACGCCCCGCACCCCACGCACCGCGACGGGTCCACCACCGGACGCTCATACATCCCCGCCCTCAGCGCGACCCCCTCCAGCGGACACGCACGCACGCACGTCCCGCACGTAAACCCGTTGAACGACAAGCAGATGTGCTCATCCACCTCCGCCGTCCCCATCCGCACCAACGACGCCACCTCCGACGTGTCCGCACCGATCGGCGTCAACGCCCCCGTCGGACACGCCTGCGTGCACGCCATGCACAGGATGCAGTTCTTGTTGCGAGGGTCGATGTACGGCGAGCCCCACTGAGACAGGCCGGCCTCCACCCCGAGGAAGTCGATGCAGCCGTTCGGACACACCTGCGCACACCGCCGACACCCGATGCACCGCCCCAGGAACTCCCCGAGGTCCGGCAGCGCCCCCGGAGGACGGAGCATCACCCGCGCAGCCTGCGCCGGACGCAGCAGCCCGCCCAGCACACCGCCCACCGTCGTAGCGCCCAGCGCCACGAGGAACCCCCGGCGCGTCGACCCTGATCGACCCTTCGTGGTGGACATCTCAGCTCACCGAGATCTTCTCGAACCGCGCCGCCAGCTTCTTGAAGTCCACCTGACCGCTCACCGGGTCGAAGATCCGATGGCTGATCGCGTTGGCCAGCCACTTGTTCTTGCGCGGGTCGGCCGAGTCGGCCACCGACAGGTTCCACGGCGAGAACGCATAGCCCTGAGGCACGCTGTTGCGCGCGGGCTTGATCAGGCTGTCACGCCCAAGCTGCACCCGCGCCTCCAGCGACCCCCGCCGCGTCACCACCCGGATCCACTCGCCGTCCTCAAAGCCCAGCGCTGCGGCGTCCACCGGGTGCATCTCGATGTACATCTCCGGCACCAGCTTGCGCGTCGTGGCCGCCCGCACCGTCTTGGCCGTGTGGAAGTGCTCGTAGACCACCCCCAGGCCCATCCAGTACGGGAACTTGTCCTTCGGCACCTGGTCCCACGGCTTGTGCTGCCAGTCCTTGTCCGGCCACTCCGGCGTCAGGCCATGGTCGCGCATCGTCGTGATCAGCTCCAGGTGGTCGATGGCGAACCACGTCGGGTCCACGCCCGCCTTGGCGGCCTCGGCGTGCAGCGCCTCCTTGCCCTCGTAGATCTGCTGGCACAGCTTGAACTTCGCCTTGCCGGTCCGGCGCCGGAAGGTGCCATAGGGCTTGTCCTTCCAGCCCTCCTGGTCCATGTAGCGGCGCGCGCTGCCGCCGCTGAGCGCCTGCTCCATCGTCGGGCACGGCCACTGGATCCCGCGCAGGGTCCGGAGCTGCTCATAGGGCGCGATGCCCTTGCGCTCCTCCACCTCCAGCATCCCCGTCAGGTCCGCATCGCTGCCCTTCGAGGCCCGGATGATCTCGCGGAAGATGTCCTCGGGGTCGTAGCGACCGTCGTCCAACTTCTTGTACGGAAACAGCTTTTCGCCCTCGAGGCCCAGCAGGTCGGCGATGTGCTTGCCCTTGTCCACGACCATGTCGAGGTCGGTCGGACACCGCATCGGCTGACCCGCCTTATCCTTCATCGGCGCGCCGTTCAGAGTCATGAACGGGGGGTTGGCGGCCTTGTCGGTCACGTAGAACCGCCGCTCGGACTGCATGTAGGTGCCGCCGCACTCGCCCCAGGTCGCCGCAGGGAACACCACGTCGGCGTACAGCAGGTTCGGCGCGTGGCGGTAGATGTCCTGCACCACGCAGAACATCCGCTCCAGCGCCGGACGCACGAGGTTGTGCGTGTCCGGCAGGTCGATGTGCGTGGCGTAGATCAGGAACATCGCATGCAGGTCCTTCTTGAGCGAGCGCTCCATCAGACCCACGGCGAACCCCGGGTTGGCCGCGTTGACCACCGGGTCCAGCCGGTCGGGCGCGAAGCCCCACGCCTCGGACGTGCGGCGGCGGTGCGCCTCGTTGTCCAGCCCCTCGTTGAACGGCAACCGCCCGGTCAGACCGCCCGTGAACCGCTCGCCCATGGCGTTCGGCTGCCCCGTCATGGAGAACGGACCGCAGCCCGGCCGACCGATGTTCCCCGTCAACAGGTGCAGGTTGATGATCGAGATGACGTTGTGCTGCCCGTGGATGTGCTGGTTGTAGCCGATGCCCCAGAACGTCAGCACGCCCCCCGTGCCCCGCTCCTTGCCCTTGCGCGTCGCCGCGGCGTACAGCCCGGCGATCTCCCGGATCTTCGCCGCCGGAACCAGCGTGATCGCCTCGATGTCCTCGGGACGGTACTTCGTCTTGACCCCCTCGACGTAGTCCTCCCAACCCTCGGTGTAGGTCTTGAGGAACTCGAAGTCGACGATGTCCGGGTGCTCCTCCAGGATCACGTGCGCCATCGCGTTCAGGATCGAGATGTCGCCGTTGATCGTGGACAGGTGGTGGGTGTTGGACGCGTTCAGGTCCTGGTAGCCCAGGAACGTGCCGGTCTCGCGCGGGTCGACGACCACGGTCGGCACGTCGTTCTTGCGCTTGTGCTCGGCGCACCGCCAGTACACGATCGGGTGCGACTCCCGGCAGTTGTGCCCGAAGTGCAGGATCATGTCGCACAGCTCGATGTCGTCGTAGCTCCCCGCTGGCGCGTCCGAGCCGAACGAGTGGATGTACCCCGTGACCGCGCTGGTCATGCACATCCGGGCGTTGGCCTCGATGGAGTTCGACTGCAGCAGCCCCTTGATGAACTTGTTCTCGAGGTACTGCCCCTCGACGGTCAGCTGCCCCGACCCGTACAGCGAGATCGAGTTGCCGCCGAAGTGCCTGTGGAGCTTCGCGATGCGGTCGGCCACCAGGACCGACGCCTCGTCGTAGTGCATCTCCTGCCAGACGTCGTCGTCGAACCGCCCCTTGGTCTTCGAGACATAGCCCGTGATGGGGTCGCTCATGTCCTTGCGGACGAGCACCGTCGTCAGGCGATCGATGTAGATGGGCTCGTTGGCCGTCAGGCCCTTGATGCACTGCAGCCCCTTGTTCGTCGGGTGGTCCTTGTCCGGCACCATCCCCACGATCTTGTCGTCCTCCACCCGGATGAGCGTCCCGCAGCCCACCCCACAGTACGGGCAAGCGGACTTGACCAGCTTGCTCGCCTTCTGGGGCGTGAGCCGCGCCGGGTCCACCGCGAGCACCTCGCCCTTGCCATGCCCGTCCTCGACGTCCTGACAGCCCATGGCCTTGAACCCGGCGACCGTCGCGGCCGAGACCGCCGCGGTCTTCAGGAAGCGGCGACGCGTAAAGCTCGAGGTCTCGGAGACGGGCGGGGAGTCCAGGGACAGGTCGCGCGGTTGATCAGCCATGGGAGGTCCTCCAACGTTCGGCCGTGGGGTTCAAGCGTCCACATGCCGGACATTTGAGGACACATGCATCCATAAAGAAATGATCCAGATCATAGACCTGGTTATTTTGTGTCGACCATGAGGAGCTGAAGCAGCACACCATGCCGTTGGCTAAAAAGACCCATGAGTCCGCAAAGATCTAGAGCGCTGATCGGTTTGACGGACCGAGGATGAGTGAGTCCCGTGTTCACCGGGGTTCCCGGCCGAGGAGCCTGTGCTGTTAGCACAGGCGACGAGGACGGGGACCTCGGTGGGCACGGGGCGAAGCTCAGCCGACGGGAGTCAAACCAATCAGCGCTCTAGCGCACCAGCCACCACACGCCGAACAGCCCCGCCGGGTCGGTCCACACCGCGTCCACGCGCCAGCCCGCCGCCACCGCGATCGCCTCGAAGGCGGCGTCGGTGTACTTGAAGGAGTGCTCGGTCACCAGCACCTCGCCTGCGGCGAACCGGAACGTCTGCCCGCCGAGGTGCACCGCCTGGTCGACCCGGCTGATCAGCCGCATCTCGATCGCGCTCAGCGCCTCGTCCAGCACCGCCACGTGCTCGAACGCCGCCACATCGAAGTCCGACCCGAGCTCGCGGTTGAGCCGCACCAGCAGGTTCAGGTTGAACGCCGCCGTGATGCCCGCCGCGTCGTTGTACGCCGGCTCGATCACCGACGCCGGCTTGCGCCGATCAAAGCCGATCAGCAGCCCGCCGCCCGTCCCACACAGCGCCCCGAGCCGGCCCAGGAAGGCCGTCGCCTGCGACGGCGCGAAGTTGCCGATGGTCGAGCCGGGGAAGTAGGCCACCGTGCGGCGCGCCGGCCGGGGCGGCGTCGGCAGGACGAGCGGGTGGCTGTAATCGGCCGCCAGCGGGAGGATCGGCACCGTCGGGTAGGCCAGCTCGAGCTGCGCCACGGTCTTCTGGAGGTGCTCGGCGGAGATGTCGACGGGCACATAGGCCACCGGACGCTCCAGATGGTCCAGCAGGAACCGCGTCTTGACGCTGCTCCCGCTGCCCAGCTCGAACAGGAGCGCGTCGGGGCCGATGCGCTCCCCCATCGCGACCGTCTGCGCCTCCATGATGCCGACCTCGGTCCGCGTCAGGTAGTACTCCGGTAGCTCGGTGATCGCGTCGAACAGCGCGGAGCCTTCTTCGTCGTAAAACAGCTTGCAAGGCAGGGATTTGTGGGGCTGGCTCAGGCCGGCCACAACCTCGGTGAGCAGCGTGGAGGGGGGGATCGTCATGGGGGGCTCTCGGTGGGAGGAGGACGGCGGCGGAGCGCAGACCTCCCCGGATCAGCGTGATGGGCCTTCGGAGGATGCGACACACACCCGATGGATGCGACACCGTGCCACGTCCGGGGGGTTGTTACCCAAGAAAAAGCATCGGGGGCGCCTTCGGGCGCCCCCGAGGGGCTCAACGTGAGCCCGTTATCCTCACGGTCGGCGGCGCAGGCCCACCAGCGCCAGGCCCAGCAGCAGCAGGCCCAGGACGTCCGCGTTGCTCGAACCGCTCGTCACCGAGCAGTCGCAGCCAGTCGCGCCCTCCACCGTGCCGTCGACGGAGACGCTGTCGCAGCGGTCGCCCTCCCCATCGCTGTCGGCGTCGGCCTGATCGACGTTGGCGACCTCGACGCAGTTGTCTTCGGCGTCGACGATGCCGTCGGCGTCGGTGTCGACCGCGCCGCCGCTGTCGCCGTCGCAGGCGTCGCCGAGACCGTCGCCGTCGGTGTCGGACTGGCCGGGGTTGTAGACGTCGGGGCAGTTGTCGTCGGCGTCGGAGGTGCCGTCGCCGTCGGAGTCGCCGGTGTCGCAGGCGTCGCCCATGCCGTCGCCGTTGACGTCGGACTGGTCGGGGTTGGCGACCTCGGGGCAGTTGTCGACGTCGTCACCGATGCCGTCACCGTCGGTGTCGGTCGGCGCGACGTCGTCACAGGCGTCACCGACGCCGTCACCGTCCGCGTCGGCCTGATCGGCGTTCGGGGTGGTGGGGCAGTTGTCGAGGTCGTCGGTGATGCCGTCGGCGTCGGTGTCGGCAGGCTCGCAGGCGTCGCCGGTGCCGTCGCCATCGGCGTCCGCCTGGTCGGGGTTGGCGACCTCGGGGCAGTTGTCGTCCGCGTCGGCGATGCCGTCGCGGTCGGTGTCGACGGGCGCCTCGCAGGCATCGCCGATGCCGTTGCCGTCCGCGTCGAGCTGGTCGGCGTTGGGCACGCCGGCGCAGTTGTCGCAGACGTTGCCGAGGCCGTCGCCATCAGTGTCGAGCTGGTCGGCGTTGGCGACGCCGGGGCAGTTGTCGGCGCCGTCGGCCACGCCGTCGTTGTCGCCGTCGGTGATCGCGACGTCATCGGCGAGGTCGTTGGGGTCGGTCTCACCGGCGTCGATGGCGCCGTTGTGGTTGGCGTCCTCGAGGCCATCGTCCACCGTGCCGCCGTCGGTGTCGGCCAGCAGGGGGTTGGTGGTGGTGGTGGGGTCGGCGTCGGCGACGAAGTTGCCGGCGGTCAGGTCGGTGTCGGCGCCCAGATCGGCTGCCGTCACGCCCAGCTCGGTCCCGTCGAGGATGCCGTCGTTGTCGCTGTCGGGGTCGAGCGCGTTGATGAGGCCGTCGCCGTCGCTGTCGAGGTTCCAGTTGGGCTCGTCGCCGTCGAGGACGCCGTCGTTGTCGCTGTCGGCGTTGTTGGGGTCGGTGCCTGCGACCAGCTCCTCGGCGTCGCTGAGGCCGTCACCGTCGGCGTCGACGACCAGGGTGGGGTCGTCGTCGGCCGGGTTGTTGGGGTCGGTCTCACCGGCGTCGATGGCGCCGTTGTGGTTGGCGTCCTCGAGGCCGTCACGCACGCCGCCGGTGTCGGTGTCGGCCAGAGTCGGGTCGGTGGTAGTGGTGGGGTCGGCGTCGGCGACGAAGTTGCCGGCGGTCAGATCGGTGTCGGCGCCCAGATCGGCGGCCGTCACGCCCAGCTCCGTGCCGTCGAGGATGCCGTCGTTGTCGCTGTCGGGGTCGAGAGCGTTGATGAGGCCGTCGCCGTCGGTGTCGAGGTTCCAGTCGGGCTCGTCACCGTCGAGGACGCCGTCGTTGTCGCTGTCGGCGTTGTTGGGGTCGGTGCCCGCGAGGAGCTCGATGGCGGTGGGCACGCCGTCACCGTCGGGGTCGTCGTCCGCCCCGAAGACCGTGACGGTCACCGTGGCGGTGGACGTCGCGCCGTCGGGGTCGGTCACGGTGTAGGTGAACGTGTCGTCGCCAATGAAGCCCGTCGCGGGGGTGTAGGTCACGGTGCCGTCGGCGTGCACGACCACAGCGCCGTTCGTGGGGTCACTCGCCAGCATCACGGTCAGGGCGTCGCCGTCCGGGTCGAGGTCGTTGGCCAGCACGTCGAGGGTGAGCGGGGTGTCGAGCGCCGAGGCGCCCGCGTCGTCGGCAGCCAGGGGGGCGTCGTTTACAGGATTGACCGTCACGGTCACATTCGCCGTGGTCGTCTCCGTCCCGTTCGACGCCGTGTAGGTGAACATGTCCTGCCCGTTGAAGTCGGGCTCGGGCGTATACAGAACGGTGCCATCGGCGTTCAACATCGCGGTGCCGTGAGCCGGCGCCTCGACGCTCAGGACCGAGACCCCCGCGCCCGAACGGTCAACGTCGTTGTCAAGGACGGCGATGGTGATCGCCGTGTCCTCGTCCGTGGTCGCCCGATCATCCACCAGCGCCAGGAGCTGTTCGGCCACCGTCACGGTGACCGTCCCCACGTCCTCACCGCCCTGCCCGTCACTGACGGTGTAGGTGAAGGTGTCGGTGCCGAGGAAGCCCTGGGCCGGGGTGTAGGTGACCGTCCCGTCGTCGTTGAGGACCACCGTCCCGTTCTGGGCGGTGCCGACGGCGGTCGTGAAGAGCGTGTCGCCGTCCACGTCGAGGTCGTTGGCCAGGACATCGACGGTGACGGCCTGCTGCGGGGCCTCGGCCGCGTCGTCGATGGCGATGGGCGCGTCGTTGACGGGGGTCACCGTGACCGTGACCGTCGCGGTGGCGGTGTTCCCGGCCGTGTCGGTGATGGTGTAGGTGAAGGTGTCCGTGCCGTTGAAGTCAGGCGCGGGCGTGTAGCGGACGCGGTTGCCATCGATCGTCGCCGTGCCGTTGCTCGGGGCGGTGACGTCGGTGATGGTGAGGGCGTCGTCTTCGGGGTCGGTGTCGTTGCGCAGCACGTCGATGCGCACGCCGCCGCCGGCGTCCTCGGCCACCGTCGCCATGTCGTCGCTGGCGACCGGCGGGTTGTTGACGTTGTCCTGGGTCACGGTGACCGTCACCGTCGCGGTCGCTGTCTGGCCGCTGTCGTTGGTGATGGTGTAGGTGAAGGTGTCGGTGCCGACGAAGCCGTTGTTCGGCAGGTAGACGATGGTCCCGTTGCCGTCCACCTGGATGGTCCCGTTGACCGGATCCGTGGTGCCGGTGACGCGCAGAGCGCCGCCGTCAGGATCGGTGTCGTTCGCCGTCACGCGGATGTCGACGTTGTTGCCCGCCAGGGTGGTCGCCCGATCGTCCACGGCGATGGGGGCGTCCGCGACGGGGATCACGTTCACGCGGAGCCGAGCGGTCGCGCGGCCGCCGTGGCCGTCGCTGATCGTGTAGTCGACGTCGACGTTGCCGTTGGTGTTCGGCGCGGGCGTCACGGTGAGCGTGCCGTCGGCGTTGATCGCGACGGTGGCCTGGCCGTTGACCACGGACACCGCGACCACGGACAGCGCGTCGTTGTCGGCGTCGGTGTCGTTGGCCAGGACGTCCTTGGTGACAGGCACGTCCTCGTCGGTCGTGGCCTGGTCGTTCCGGGCCACGGGGGCGTCGTTGACCGGCGTCACCGTCACGGTCACCGTGGCGGTGGCGGAGTCGGTGCCGTTGGTGGCCGTGTAGGTGAAGGTGTCAACGCCGTTGAAGTTGGCGTTGGGCCGGTAGGTCACCGTGCCGTCCGCGTTGAGGGTCACGGCGCCGTTCGCGGGCGTGCCCACCGAGCTGACCGTCAAGCCAGCGCCGGTGATGTCGGCGTCGTTGTCCAGGACGGCGACGGTTGTCGCGGTGTCCTCGGCGGTGTCGTCGGCGTCGTCGGCGACGGTCAGCGTCGAGGCGATCATGGTGACGTTGACCGTGGCGGTCGAGCGCGCACCGGCGGTGTCCTCGATGGTGTAGGTGAACGTCGCCAGCCCCTCGTAGTTGTTGGCGGGGGTGTAGGTGATGGTGCCGTCGGGGTTGACCATCACCGCGCCCGTGCTCGGCGAGGTCGCCGAGACGATCGAGATGGGGTCGCCGTCGGGGTCGGTGTCGTTGGCGAGCACCGGGATGGTCACCATCGTGTTGATCCGCGTCGACGCCGCGTCGTCCAGCGCGATGGGCGGGTCCGGGATCGGCGCGATGAGCACCGTCACCGTCGCGGTTCCGCGATGCACCCCGTCCCCCACGGAGTAGGTGAACACATCGGCGCCGAAGTAGTTGGGGTTGGGCGTGTAGGTGACCGTGCCGTCGGCGTTGATCGTCGCGACGCCGTTGGCGGGCGCTGAGACGCTCAGGAGGCTCAGCCCGTTGCCGAGGCCATCGAGGTCGTTGGCCAGGACGTCCACGGTGACGGGCACGTCCTCGTCGGTCGTGGCCAGATCGTCGTTGGGCTGCAGCGGGTTCGGCGCGGCCGTGACGGTGACCGTCGCCTCCGAGCTCGCGCCGCTCGGGTCCAGCATCAGGTAGGTGAACCGGTCGACCCCGACGAACCCGCGGTTGGGCGTGTACGTGATCGTCCCGTCGTTGTTCAGCACCGCGACCCCGTTGGCCGGCGGACGGGCCTCACCGACGCGCAGGACGTCGCCGTCGGGATCGAGGTCGTTGGCCAGGACATCGACGGTCACCGGCTGGCGCTCGGTCGTGGCGGCGAAGTCATCGCCGGCCAGCGGGGGATCGTTGACCGGTGTGACGGTGACCGTCACGGTCCCGGTGGCCGTCAGGCCCCCGCGGTCCACGATCGTGTAGGTGAAGGTGTCGGTGCCGTTGTAGTTCGGGTCGGGCGTGTAGCGGACCATCGTGCGGGACAGCACCTCGACCCGGCCGTGCTGAGCCAGCCCGACGCTCACCAGCGTCAGGGTCTCGCGCTCGGGATCGAAGTCGTTGGCGACGACGTCGCCGCTGACGGCCAGGTCCTCTTGCGTCGTGAAGCTGTCCGGGTTGGCGATGGGCGGATCGTTGACGTTCGGCGTGTCGACGATGATCGTGACCGTCGCCGTCGACATGCCGCCGTTGCCGTCCGAGATGGTGTAGGTGAACGTGTCCTGCCCCACGAAGTTGTCCGCGGGGATGTAGTCGATCGTGCCGTCCCCGTTGACCTGGATGGTGCCGCTCTGCGGAGAGGTCGTGGAGGTGATCGACAGGGGGTCGCCGTCGGGGTCGGTGTCGTTGGTCAGCGCCACGATCCGCACGTCCTGGTTGCGACGCGTGGCGACGACGTCGTCCACGGCGACAGGGGCGTCGTTCACCGGGGTCACCGTGAGGGTCACCTCAGCGGTGCTCCGCAGCCCGCGTCCGTCGCCGATCTGGTAGCTCAGGCGGGCGGTCCCGTTGAAGTTGAGGCCCGGCGTGTAGGTGATGGTCCCGTCGGCGTTGATCAGCGCCGTCCCGCCACCGGCCAGCACCGCGACGCCGACGACCGTCAGGGGGTCGCCGTCGGGATCGGAGTCGTTGGCCAGCACCGCGACGGTGACCGGCGTATCCTCCGTCGTGGTCGCCACATCAGGCTGCGCGACGGGCGGGTTGTTCGGGGCGGTCACGGTCAGGATGACGTTGGCCGTGGCGTGGCCCCCGTGTCCGTCGGTGATGGTGTAGGTGAACGTGTCGAGGCCAGCATAACCGGCGGCGGGCGTGTAGGTGATGGTCCCGTCGGGGTTGACGGCCGCGGCCCCGTGCGCGGGGCTCCCCACCGCCTCGACCGACAGCGGATCGCCGTTCGGGTCGGAGTCATTCGCCAGGACGGCGATCGTCGCCAGCTGATCCACCAGGAGGTTCACCAGATCGTTGACGGCGATGGGGGCGAAGTTGGAGTTCACGTCGGTCACGTCGACCGTGACGGTGCTGCTGGCCTGCCCCCCGTTGCCGTCCGAGATGGTGTAGGTGAAGCTGTCCTGCCCCACGAAACCGGCGTTCGAGGTGTACGTGAGGGTCCCGTCGGCGTTGAGCGCCACCATCCCGTTGGCGGGCTGGCCCACGCCATCGATCCGCAGCACGTCACCGTCCACGTCGGTGTCGTTGGCCACCGCGTCGATGACGACCGGCAGCGCGGTGCGCGTGGCGAGGGCGTCCGGGTTGGCGATCGGGGCGTCGTTGACGGGCGTCACGCTCAGGCTCACCGTCGCCATCGCGACGCCGCCACGGCCGTCGGCCACGGCGTAGCTGAACAGGTCAGGGCCGTGGTAGTCGGGGTCGGGGCGGTAGGTGATCCGGCCGTCGAGCCCCACGGTCGCGGTGCCGTGCTGGGGCTGGGAGGCGAACAGGACCGTCAGCGGGTCGCCGTCGGGGTCCGAGTCGTTGGCGAGCACGTCGATCGTGACGGCCGTATTCTCGGCGGTCTGGGCGGCGTCGTTGCCGGCGACAGGCACGTCGTTGACCGACAGCACCGTCACCGTCACGGTCGCGGTGTCCTGGCCACCTTCGCCGTCCCGCACGGTGTAGGTGAAGGTGTCCGTGCCGAAGGTGTCGGGGTCGGGCGTGTAGGTGATCGTGCCGTCGTCGTTGACGGTGATCGCGCCGTTCTGCGGCGGGGTCGTCTGGAACACCTGGAGGCGATCACCGTCCGGGTCGGTGTCATTGCCGAGCACCGGGATGGTGACCGGGGTGTCCTCGAGGGTCGAGGCCACGTCATCGGTCGCGAACGGCGGGTTGTTCTGGTCGTTGTCACCGACGATGACCGTCACCGTCGCCGTCGCCGTCGCCCCGTTCGGATCCGAGATGGTGTAGGTGAAGCTGTCCTGCCCGGTGAAGTTGTTGGCGGGCGTGTAGGTGATCGTGCCGTCGGGGTGGAGCGTCAGCGTGCCGTTGGCGGGGTCGGTCGTGCCCGTGACCGTCAAGGGCTCCCCGTCCGGGTCGACGTCGTTCAGCAGCGGCGCGAACCGGACGGCCCGCCCCGCACGCGTCGAGATCGTGTCGGCGTTGGCCACCGGCGTCGAGTTGACCGGAAGGACGGTGATCGTCACCGTCGCCAGGCTGAGCCCGAAGCTGTTGCCGTCCAGCGCGGCGTACTGGAACGTGTCGGTGCCGGCGAAGTTGGGGTTGGGCTGGTAGTCGAACGAGCCGTCGGCGAAGAGCTGCACCTGACCGCCGTTCGGCGCGCGCGTCAGCACGGCCCGCAGCGGGTCGCCGTCGGGGTCGACGTCGTTGGCGAGCACGCCAGGGGCCGCCGTGATCAGCGCCACGCCCTCGTTGGTCTCGTAGGCGTCGTCGGCCGGCGCGGGCGGGTCGTTCTGCGGCTGCACCGTGATCGTGACCAGGCCCGGCGCCGAGTCGCTCGTGCCGTCGTTGGCCACGTAGGTGAAGGTGTCGGTCCCGTTGAAGTTGGGGTTCGGGACGTAGCTGAAGCCACCGCCGGGGGTGCCGGTGACCGTCCCGTTGGCCGGCTGGCTGACCACCCGCGCCGTGAGGGCATCGCCCTCGGCGTCGAGGTCGTTCTGCAGCAGCCCGGGCGCGCTGATCACCAGCGCTTGATCCTCGACCGTGATGTACGTGTCCGGGACCGCAGTCGGAGCCTGGCCCGACGCCTGTCCCCGCAGCGACGTGTCTCCGCCAGTACCCGTATTCACACCTGAATCATCACAAGCAGCCAGAGCAGCGACAACCACCCCAATGCACAATAATAACCGCGCGCGTTTCATGCTGATATTCTCCTCCTGAAGGCTATGGATAGAAACTACCCAAAACCACAGACGCTTGAGGAGATTATTTCGGCTCACCTGTTGTGTCGGTCGCGGACGATTTTTCTGCAGGGCACCACCGGGCAACGCCTGGGTGATCGAAAGCGTAGCGACTGGAGACGCCATCGGCAAATCGGGATGCAAACCGACCCTGATTCAACTATTCACCGCAGAATAAATATAAATATATATGATTTTGACGAGAGCTTCAGCCAGGCTCCGTGCTCCGAGGTCGCCACCGAGAGGTGACCACCAGCCAGGCCGACCGCAGGGGCCAGCCACGCACCGACGGCGCGCTACTTGAGCTTGTAGCTCGTGGTGAGCGACTTGATGGCGTCCTTGGCGTTCTTCTGGACCTCGGGGTCCTTGTGGTTCTCGTACTTGCGCATCAGGTCGAGCGTCTTCTGGTCGCGGCGCTGATAGTAGATGTTCCACAGCGACTGGCCGCGGACGCCCGACTCGACCTTCTCGTTGTCGGCGACGGCCTGGAGGAAGGTGTAGAGCCGGTCGCACTGCTTGTCACGGGCGGCCTTCTTCGTCACGTCCTTGATGAACTCGAAGCAGGGCTCCCGGTAGACCTGCGAGAGCGGCCGCTTGAACTCGCCCGCCTTCACGCGCTTCTCGCCCTCGTCGATCAGCGTGTCGATGTACTTGCCCTTGCACTTGACCAGCACCAGACCGGCCGCCGAGGCGATGTCGAGGTCCTTGTCGCCGAGGAAGCCCTTCGCCCAGGGGCAGTACGCGTCCTTCTCCTTGTCCGTGTCCTTGTACATGTTGCGAGGCGCCTTGAGCGCCGCCGTGATGTACTCCTTCTTCTTGCTCTTCTTCGTGACGCGCTCGAGCTCCTTGAAGCCGTTGAGCCGGCCGAAGGTCATGTAGGCCTGGTAGGCTTGCGCCCGGACCTTGTCGTCCTTGTGATCCTCGATGACCTTGAAGAGCCGCTTCTCCTTGCCCCGGATCATCGAGAAGTGGCTGGCGATCGTCGCCGCCTTGCCCGCCCGGAGGCCATCGTTGGCCTTGACGACCTCGAGGAAGCGCGCCGTGGCGCCCTTCGTCGCGTTCTTCTCCTTCCAGGCGTCGTCCCTGGTGCTGAACAGCGAGTCGGCCATCCCGATGGCGGCGCCGGACTTCTTGGCGTCCTTGTCGAGCGCGAGCTCGCTGAGGGTGTCGTACAGGTCGGTCGGGCCGTCCTTGCGCACCCACTCGCGCAGCTCGTTGTCCTCCTTGTTCTTGCAGCTGTAGACCTGCGCGGACGTCTCGTTGACCGTGCAGCCGGCGACGATCTTGTCCATGAACTCCACCACCCTGGCGTTCATCACCGAGCCTAATCGGTTTGCGAACCCGATAGCCGTGCCCGCCTCAGGGCGACCGTGACTGCACCGAATCCTTCCTGTTCCCACCTTGCCATGCCGGCAACGGGCCCGGCGCGCTGAGCTTATTCTGCGTA
>Ga0210033_1001760_pt1 | contig 19296 bp, 8 predicted proteins | sample CryGeymeta201501_FD_185465 | JGI IMG/M metagenome (GOLD analysis project Ga0210033, IMG submission 185465) | Groundwater microbial communities from Crystal Geyser aquifers in Utah, USA - Crystal Geyser metaG 2015-01 (SPAdes) (version 2) | ecosystem: Environmental > Aquatic > Deep subsurface >... | reverse complement strand
GTGCGCGCGACCCCTCGCCCGCGCGGCCGGTGCCGTCCCACCCCATCGCCATCATTCAGCCCGCGCGAATCACCCGAGACTCTCCATCACACAGCCCGAGCAACTCCCCATCAGCCAGCTCGAGCGGTAACAGCTCGTCGTCCATCGTAAAGCCCTTGACCAAGTACTCGGACAGGCGCGCCGTGGCCCACTTGCGGAACTGCGTGCCGCGATGGCTGCGGACGCGGAAGCCGACGGCGAGGATCGCCTCGAGGTTGTAGTGCTCGATCTCTCGCGCGACGGTGCGGTGGCCCTCGGTTCGAACTATTCGATGGCGTCGAATGGTTGCCTCGGGCGACAGCTCCCCCTCGGCGTAGGTCTCCTTCAGGTGGTGGTTCACCGTCCCGACGCCGATGTCGAAGAGCTCGGCCATGAGCGCCTGCGTGAGCCAGACGGTCTCGCCCTCGAAGCGGCACTCGATGCGCGTCCGCCCGTCCTCGGTCTGGTAGAGGAGCAGGTCGCCCGTGGACGTGTCATCGGTCGACTTCGTCACGGGCGCACCTCCTTGACCGCGAACACCTCAGTCCACGCCTTGATCTCGAGCTGGGTGCGCTTCTCCTTCCACACGCCGTGGAGGACGCGGAGCACTTGGCCGTCGACGTGCTCGGGCAGCAACGTCGCGACGGCTGCCTCGTAGACGACCGCGATCTCGGCACCGGCGCGCGAGCGGGCGAGGAATCCATGGTCCCCTGCCTTCGCCTTCACAACCAGCTCTGCGTCGCCGCGACCATCGACGACCGCGGCCTCCTCTCCCACAGCCCAACCGGCGGCGCAGCGCGCACGTACCGGGCACGTGTGACAGCCCGTCCCGGGTTTCGCTGCCGCCGGCCGCGCGCTCAGGGCGCCAATGAGGAGCGGGATCTTCTTCGCGAGGTCGGATTCGATGTCCTCGAGCGATCCCAACGTGACGGGCCACGACTCGACACCGTCGAGGTACTGCGCGCTGACACGCACGGGCGCGTCGCCAGTCGTTTGCCACCAGAGGAGCGCGTAGCGCAGGAGCTGTCCGCGGTGCTTCTCGCTGGGCCTGCCCGTCTTGAAGTCGACGATCTCCACGCCGTCAGATGCTTGCTGGACGCGGTCGAGGACGCCGAGGAACGGATGTTTGGGATGCGTCAGCTTCACCTCCGAGAGTGCGCGCTTCTGCCGGAGGAGCGACTTCAAGTCGGCCGGCGCCTCCGTGGCACGTTCGGCAGCATGCAACGCGGGCCGTCCTTCCACCTTGTACTGCTCGCGGAACATGCGCACGGCGCGGTTCGCAAGCTCCTCGCCGCTCGCGCGCAGACGGAACGCGGGGCCGGGTCTGGGGTGCGACGTCAGACGCTCTTGCCACTCGGCGACGGCGCGCGCGAAGCCCGGAAAGAAGTCCGCATCGGTCAGCGCCGCCGCAAAGTCCGCGCTTCCGAAGGCCGGGTTGCCTCGCTGGCCGCACGCGCGCGTGAGCCGGTCGAGGGCCTCGTGAACGATCTGCCCCTCGATCGCCGCCGGGTGCGGCCGCACCGGGAAGCGGTCGAAGTCGCCCCAGCGCGACCACAGGAGCTGCCAGCGACTGGGGCACGCCTCGACGTCGTCGATCGTCGTACTGCTCCATGTGGGCGGCGGGTTGGCCCACTTGGTGGGCTCCTGCATCTCGTAGAAGCTCATCCCATCGCTCCGCTCGGCAGCTTCAGGCGCGCCACGGCGGCCGGCAGATCGTGAAGGAGGTCGAACGCGTCGAGCGACACGGCCTCGAGGAACTGCGTGCGCGCTGCGGCGACGACCGCGGACTCGTGCGCGAGCGGATCGATCAACGGATGATGAACGTCGACGCACACCCGCGAGTTGGGCAGCTGGATGATGAGCGGGATGCGCGTGCCACCGAGGTCTGCGTTCTCTTCATACGCGACCCCGCGCAGCGCGAGGAGCTGACGAAGCGCCACGAGCGCGCGGTCCTTGTCTTGGCCCGTCAGGCTCGGCAGCTCGCCTGTTCGCAGGTGACGAATGAGCGCGAGCGCGAGGTGGCGGTCGAGCGATGCGTGAATCCAGTTATTGCCGTAGTGCCGGATGCACCGATAGCAGGACGACGGGCAGTCGCAGCCGCCTAGGAGCGCCTCCGCCGCATCGAGGACAGCGGGGAGATCGTTGCCGACGGCGCGCGCGTAGCCCGCGCCACCCGGGAGGAGGTCGTAGAGATAGAGCTGAGCCTCGTCGGCGCGCCCGCCCATCACGGGCGTCCACCAGCCCGAGAGTTCACCTTCGTCGATCTGCAGGACGCGCGACGCGGCAAGACCGAGCCCTTCGACCATCGACGACAGCGCCATGCGTGAGGCGCGGGTGAGGAAGCCCGTGGTCGTTGCCGCGCCGAGCTGCACCGGCGCCGTCACGCGAAGCCGGAGCAGCAGGGCGTCGGTGGGGAACTCGTGGCCAAGATAGAACGGACCATCGCCAACGCCTGCGCACACGACACCCTTCTCCAGCGGGTGCTGGTGCGTCGTCGGAGCGCCGCCCTTCATGAGCTTCGTCGCGGTGAAGCCCGGCCCGTACTCCGGCTCCGCGCGCCCGCAGTCCGGGCACACGCGGAAGCCGCGCTGGCCGACGCCCTTGTTGACCATCACGAGGCGGCGAGGCCCGGTCCAACGGAGCAAGCGCCCGTCGCAGCCCTCGGTCCACGCAGACGGCGGGTCCTGCGGCTCGAGCCTCGCGCGGTCGGTCATCCCCGCGTAGCTGATGGCCTGCCCGCGATCGACCTCGCGCTTGGCGTTCAGGTCCGGTGCAAAGCCGGCTGGCGTGATGAACGCCGTGCGCGTTAGCTGGTCGCTTCCGCACACGGGGCACAGCGTCAGCTGTGCCATCTCCGAGTCCATTGTCGCCCACGAACAATCACTGCACGACGTGTACGGCCGCTGCCGTTGAATCGTGTGCGCTGGCGTCGGCTCGTAGGGCGAGTAGAGCGCCGCCGACTCGAAGCGCCATTTGTCGATGGTGAGGCTTCGCCCGGGCGCGTACTCGGTCAACGCGAGCTGCAGATCTCGCTGCGGTTCGTAGTCGAAGCTTCGCTTCCCCGGTGCGTCGCCAGGCTGCCGGGGCTTCGAGACCCAGAACGTGACGACGTCCGTCGGGAACGCGTAGCGCGGGAAGACCGCGTGACCGATGAGCGTCTCGAGCAGCGGCTCCTCCAAACGCCGCTCCAGCGATTCGCGCTCGAGGTCCATCAGGGTGTCGCGGGCTGCATACTCCTCCACTGGCAACACCGCACGGATGCGTTCCTTGGTCCGGCTGACCGCGAGTCGCAGCGTCTCCTCGACCTCCGAAACAGGCTCGTTCAGCCCGAAGCTGAACGACGGCACCCAGCCGGCAAGCTCACGCCGCAGGAGGTCCGCGTTCTCATCGAGCCACGCCTCGAGCTTCAGGAGCGAGCAAGGGTGCGCCTCCGACAAGAACTGCTCGACCGAGCCGAGAGAACCGAAGAGGTCGTAGCTACGCGGGTCGGGCGGCACGCGCTCGTGGAAGAAGCGCTGCACGAGATAGGCGTGGATGTGCCGCTCGAGCACCTGCTGGTTCTCGACGTAGACGACCGGTGCGCGCACATCGCCCGAGATCATCTGCTCCGGGTGGTCGAAGAAGTGGGCATCATGTGAGGTGCCGTGCGCGTAGGTGATGACCGAGGCGATCGATCGTCCTCGGCGGCCCGCGCGACCCGCACGCTGCTGGTAGTTGGCGACATGCGGGGGCACGTTTCTCAGCGCGACGCCCGAAAGCGCGCCGATGTCGATGCCGACCTCCATCGTCGTCGTGCAGCTCAGGACGTCGATCGGTGGGAGGTTGTCGAGCGGTACGTCCTGGAAGCGCAGCTCGTACTCTTCGACCTTATTGAAGGCGCTCTCGTTGGGCTGGCCCGTGAGCTGCGCTGAGTGTTCCGCTGCCGAAAGTCCGAAAGGTTCCAGGGCGCGCTCGTCGAACGCGCGCTGCACCTGCCGCCGGTAGAAGCCGGTGCGTGCATCGAGGTAGTCCGCGTCGACCTCGACGACCTGGCCGAGGCACGCCGGGCAGGCATCGGCCAGCGCCTCAGGATGGATGCGCGCACAGTCGCGGCAGCGGAGCCAGTTGGCGTCGAGCCGGAGGTTCAAGCTCAGGCCCTGAAGCTGCAGGTAGTAGAGGTCGCTCTCGAAGTGCAGCAGGCCCTTATCGCGCACGACGTGCTGGAACCACTTATTCACGGCCTCGACCTGGGCGGTGTCGCCGCGGAGGACGTGTGCCAGGTACTGGTCGAAGCGGTTGGGCAGCACGTGCTCGATGCGCGCGGCGTTGATGCCCTGCGGGTGCGCCCAGCCCTCGCCGAGCTCGCGCGTCTCGGCGCCATCCGGGCGGAAGGAAAGCCGCTCGAGGTGCTGCCGAAGCCACGCGCGGAAGAGCACCCTCTGTGCGTCCGCGTCGAAACCGACGGACGGGAAGTCGTCGAAGATGATGTCTGCCGTGTCCGGGTCCTCTTCGACGGTGGCAAGCGCGAGCGCGGGCAACGAGTAGTAGCGATCCGTGAGCTCGCTGAAGATCGCCTGCGCGAAGGATCGCGTGGCCCGGAGCCAACCCCTGTTGGCCATAGCGATGGTCTGCTGGAGGCTCTTCGCCTTCACCTGCACGAGGTGGTTGTGGAATTCGACCTCGTCAGCGGCGGGAAACAGGTCGTAGCCGCGATGCGCGCACAGGTGGACGACGGCCGGATACAGGTACTGCATCGCCGAGAGGCCGCCCTTGTCGCGGAGTTCGTGGGCGGCGAGTGCGACGACCTGGCGGAACAGATCGCGGGCGTGGCTGTGTTCGAGCGCTGGTGCGAGGCGAGCCGCCTTCTGCCGCCCGTCGCTGAACACGAGCACTTTGCGGCCGTGGTTCGGCAGTCGCGGGTCCCTCTTCTGTGGCGGCTGCTCTGCGAACTGTGCCTCGATGAGCGCGGTGAACGGCTGCTCGCCGCGCGTCCTGAAGTCGTAGATGCGGCTCTTCGCGGGAGCTGCCGGTTGGCACATGGCGCAGCGGTCGAACGAGGCCTCGCGCTTGCCGTCGCCATTGAGCCCGACCGCAAGCTCGCGCACCTCGTCGTCCGGGAAACGATTGCCGATGTCGAGGTAGCCGGTGCGAAGGTGGAGCCGCACGAGTTCGGTGCGGTCCGTGTAGCGCGGTGCGCTCGGGAGCAGCTCGAGACGGAAGAGCGCGCCCTCGGTCTCGCCCCACAAGAAGGAGAGCCCGTCGAGCGACTCGTCCTGCGAGTACGCCAACAGGTATGGGCTGCCGCAGCTGCGGCACGAAGCGATCTCGAAGACGCGGCAGCCGCACGCATCACACACCGCTCGCGGCGTCGTGAACAGCTTGCCGAGCAACGCAGGATCTCCGGGCTCGCTCTGCCGCCCCTCACAGTGCGCGTTCACGCATGCGTAGAGACCGTGCAGGCCGCGGAAGAGGCCGTGCACGCGCGTCGGCACGAGCCCCGGCTCGTCGGCTTTGTTGCGCGCGAGCGTCGACACCGTGAGCAGCGCTTCGAGCGCGCGTCGCGCGTCCGGGTGCCCCGGGAACACACGCGGTGCCAGCTCGCTGAGCGCGACGGCCTGCCCTGCCGCCTCCTTGACCAGCTGGTTCACCCACGGCTGGTTCTCGAGCGCGGCATGGAGGTCGGCCAGCACCTCGTGTTCGCTGGGGTTCGGGTTCGCGCTCGGCGGCAGGAGCGGCGCGAGCTTCTCGCGCAGCGTAGGGGCGTCGAGAGCCTCGTTGATGCCGTCGAGATCGAGCGACGCGAGCATGTCGGCGATGTCCTTCGGCGCCGGGCTGGCGGGCGTGGGCACCTCGCGCGTGCCTGTGATGGCCTCGAAATTCTCGGGCCGCTTGCCGGTAATGTCGGCGGCGAAGCGCTTGACCGCATCGACGGCTGCCGCGCCCTCGCCGAGCGAGGCGCTGGTCGCGATCACGCGCAGCTTGTCGGGGCGATCGTGGATACCGAGCCGTGCGCGCAGGCGCCGGATGAGGAAAGCAACCTCCGCACCCTTGGCGCCTCGGTACATGTGCGCTTCGTCGAGAACGAGCAGCAACTGGGTGCCATCCTGATCGAGCCACCGCTTCGTCTCGGCGAAGATGGGGCGCTCGAAGGGACGCATCAGCATGTACTCGAGCATCGAGTAGTTCGTGACGAGCACGTCGGGCGCATGGCCCGGGCGGCTACCCGCGCCGTGAACCATCTCCTGGCGTGTCAGCAGCTCGCGATCGTCGGGACCCGTGTGGAGGCGCCGCTCCCAGTTGTGGTCGGTGTACTCCTGCCCAACGCGCTTGCCGCTCTGGTACGTCCGGCGGCGCGCTTCGTTCTGGGCGTAGAACGCTTGGAGGTCCTTGGCCGGGTAGCGGCCGAGTCGGCGAAGGCGCTCTTCCACCTCGGGCGACAGGCCCAGGTAGTAATCGAGCAGGGGCTTCACGCGCTCCGCGTCACGCCGCGGCGTGCGAGGACCGGGGTACGGTGTGCGCCCCGTGTACATGCCGAAGCGCGGGAACCGGCGGCCATCCCCGAGGACCTTGAATGCGTCGGCGACCGCCGGGTCGCCAAGCAACAGCCGCAGGCGCGACAGCTGATCGTTCACCAGCGCGTTCATCGGGTACAGGATCAGCGCGCGCACGCCGGGCTGTTCGAAGGTCCTCGGCGAGCGCACCGCCTCGTCGTAGAGCGAGCCGACCATCGGCACGAGGAAGCACTCGGTCTTGCCTGAGCCCGTACCGGTCGCCACGACGATGTCCTTCCCTTTGACGAGAAACTCGCGGAAGGCACCCTCCTGGTGCGCGTACATCGATGGGTACAGCACTGTGCGCGCGTCTTCGGGCGTGCTCTGGGCAGACGCGGTTGTGGCGAGCTTCGAGAAGAACGTCGCGAGCGAAGCCGACAGCCCGAGATCACCGTAGGTCGCGCTCGAGGTCGCGTAGCGCGTCGTGGTCTCGATGTACGGCTCCTGCGCGAGCAGGTGGCCTCCCGCGTCCTGCTCGAGCAGTCGACGACGCGCACGCACCAGCGTCGGGTCGTTCAGTGGGTACGCGCTCTCGATGTAGCCGCGCAGCGCCTCCTGCAGGCGGTGCACGAGGCGCGTCGGCGTGAAGCGCTCGTCGCCAGACGGATCGCGCTCGATCACCGACGGCGGGCGCGTCGAAGGCGCGGGCTTGCGCACTTGTGCCTTGCGCGTCGTGCGTTCGGCCTTCGTGACCTTGCCTCCTGCGCGGTCCGCCCAGGCCGCGAGAGCCGCGTCCGCTGCCGGGCTCAACTCGGCAATCGCGTCCGCTGCTTGTTCGGGCGTCCAACCGTCGAAGAGCACGTCGAGCAATGCGCTGCCCACCTCGACGATGTTCGTGAAGTCGAGCTTGTCGCCCTTGTCGAGCTTCTTCCGCAGGAAGGGAGCGAGGTCCGCGTCGAGGAGTCGACCATCGTCGGCGTAGGTGTGGAGGTTCACGTTGCTCATGGGGCGCTCTCCACGTGCCAGTGGTTGACATCGAGTTCGACGACAGCGGGATGACGGCATCCCTTGGGAACGAGCAGCATCAAGCCTCGCATCGCTCGGGTCAGTCCGACGTAGAGCACTCGCCGCTCGTTACGGGCGCGTTCAGCGAACAGGTCGGGCTCATCGAAGTCCTCAGGCACGGGCCATTGGCCGGCATCGAGTCCTGCGACAATCACGATGGGGAATTCGAGGCCCTTGGCCGCGTGAAGCGTCAGGACGCGCACGACGTCTGCCTTGAGGTCCAGGTCACGACCGGAGAAGAAGCGAGTCTCGAGACCTTGCGCCATAAGCTCGGAGGCAAGCGTTTCGCCCGCAGCGGCGCCGGGGACGAGGACCGCGGCGGCGCTTGCCTTCAAGTGGAGGTGGCGGGCCATCTGCCGGACGAAGCGCGCGATCCACTCCGCTTGCTTCTCAGGAGTGATGTCGCGGACGAGCACCGGGAGCGGTCCCTCGTGGACGCTGTCCGAAGCCACCAGCTCGTCGTTTCCTTCCTCGGCGAGCACCGAGAACGCCGCGCGATCGATCTCATGGGTCGAGCGGTAGTTGCGCGACAGCAGTGCCGTGCGCCCTCGGAACTGCAGGCGCGGGTGCGCCGAGCTCCACGTGTAGTTGCGCGAGTAGAGGGATTGCTTGCTGTCGGCGGCGAAGAACAGGCCCTCGGCCGTCCTGCAGACCTCGGCCATCAGTGCCAACGAGACGGGGCTCAGGTCCTGCGCTTCGTCGACGACGACGAAGTCGTACCGGCTGGACTGCGAGTCTTCGGCGAGGAGCTTCAACGCCTCGCGGCGCAGCGCCGGATAGCGCTCGCCGGCGCTCCTGGAGAAGGCCTCGTAGAGTTCCCATACGGCGGCGCGCGCTCGCTCGTTGAGCGACAGGCCGCGTCCGGGTCGCGCGGCGGCCTGGTACTCGGAGAGGCTCGTGAGACCTCGGCCTTCGATGACCCACTCGAACTCCTCGAGAAGCCACGCGTCGGTCAGGCGCTCCAAGGCTCGTGCCCGGAGGCGCGACTCGAATTTAGAACCACTGGGGACATGCTTTGCTCGGAGCTTCGCGAGCCGGCGAAGCGCATCACCATCGGACTCCGGCGTGCCGATCTTGCGGGCCTTCGCGACGATGCGCCACGCGACCCGGTCGCACGTCGCCACCTCGACACGCCGCAGTTGGGCGGGCGTGAGCAGCTGCTCGAGCAGTTGTTGAGTGACGGTGAGCAGCGAGCGCGTGTACGTCGTGAACAGCACGCGCTCGGCTCCCGAAGCTCCAGGCCGTTCGAGCAGAGCCTTCACGCGGTAGAGCGCGACGGTGCTCTTGCCGGTGCCCGCGCCGCCGCGAACCATGGTGGGGCCCTTGAGCGCCCACTGCGTCAGCTTGAGTTGGTTCTCGTCGAGGCGAAGCAGGAACCCTAGGAGGTCGCCTTCCTTGAAGCGAACTAGATCCTTGGTCGACGACACGACGAGGTCGGGCTGCTGATCGAGTCGCTCGATGGTTGGCGGGAAGAGGCGGTCGACGACACGCCCAAGGACTTCGGGAGGCACAGGCGCCTCGAGCAAGGCTTCCTCCGTCGTGCAGCGCAACAGCGTCGGCACGGCCGAGACGGGCACCGCCAACTCACGAAGCAGCGCCTGCGTGATGGGCTCGGGCAGGGGCGTCTCGAGCGCTGCCGTCTTGAACTGGAAGACCTTCGGTTGCGCCGCTGCGATGACCGCGTCGAGGTTGTCGTCGCCGTCGTCGGGCGCCGGGGCGTCAGCGGTTTCGTCGGGCACACCGTCGTAGGTGTCCTCGGCGCGTCGTCGAATCCCGAGCAGGCTAATCCAGTCCTCGCCGAAGCGATAGAACACGCGGTGATCGGTCACGCGCAGGCGGTAGACGCCGTCGGCCCCCTTCAGCTTCTTCTTCACCTTCCCGTCGGGGAGCGGGTCGGAAACGAGCGCGTCGATCTTGTCCCAGAGAAGCGCGGCGCGGTCGGACGGGAACGTCGCGATCTCGCGCATGCAGCTGGGCTTGATGGTGAGCTGGCGACGGGTCACCGGACCTCCACGACGAGGCCGAGACGCTCGGTCAGAAGCTTGGTGATCGGCGTCTCGTCGTCACTGGTGACCTCCCAGCGCATTCGCTTGCTCTCCGGTGCAGGCGCGGCATGCAGCGAGAGCCAGCGGTACTCGGGGCGCGGCAGCCAGCCGGGAAGCTCGATCGTCACGCGCTTGCCGGCGCGCTCGACGCGCAGGACCGAGGCCGCCTCAATACAGCGCGAGAGTGCGAAGCGGGCGCGGTCCGCGTCGTCGGGGCTCAGCGTGACGAACGGGCTCGCCGCCGGAGATACGCTCGCCGTCCACGCGCGATGGTGGCCACCGAAGCGCGTGCGCGCCCACCAGAGTTGGCCCTCGCCGCTGCGTCGCCAGCGCGCCCCTTCCGGCGTGACCTGCAAGGCGCGCCATTCGAGCGCCCCGTCCTTCTCGAGCGAGCCCGCGCCGAGCGGCTGCCACTCGAGCCGCTGGTCGAGCTTCGAGAGAAATGCCGCGTCGGCGTTCGGCGAACGGTCGAGCCCGGCCCACGCCTCGGGCGGGACCATCACGCCGCTCACCTTGGCGACCGCTTCGGTGAGCCCGTCGACCGATGTGATCGTGCGCGAGGCATGCTTCGCGGAGATGTCTCGACCGAGCGCCTTCGCAAGCGCGCGCGTCGGCAGGCTGCTGAAGACACGCGCACTCTTCTCGATGGCAACCACGCGGGTGGGCGTTGCGTAGAGGAAACCGCCCGGGTTGAGCATCACGTCACCCTCGCGCTCGAGCGCGTCGCACACCTCGTCGAGGCGCTGCTCATCGAGGGTGACGGCGGGTGCGAGCAGTCGCGCCACGCGCGAAAGCGTCGCCGCGCGCGGCGCGTGCTTCCGGGCGTGAACCTCGGCGCGCACGAGATCGCAGAGCGCTTCGGTGGAGTCCGGGGTGCCGGCTTGGCACTGGGCGAGCCGCTTCACTGCTTCCTCGCGGGTGACATGCGAGAGCGTCATCACAAACCCTCCATGAAGTCGTTCAGCATGTCGTCCACGCTGCCGAGATTGATTGCGTGGTCGAACGACCACTCACGCCGCCGAAGCTGCCGGTCGCCCTTGCGGTGCGCCGCCCAGCGGGTGCCGTCGGTGACGATCGCGTCGCGCACCCTCGCGGCCGTGCAGGCGTTGTCGATCCACTCGCGCAGGTCGCGCAGCACGCTGTCAACGTCGGTCGTGAGCACGAGGAGACGCGACGGCGACCGCGTGATGCTTCCGTTCGTCCGCTCGTCGATGGTGAGCAGCCACGCGGCGAGGTCGTGCGGCGCATCTGCGCCGTCGGGTATTGCAAGCGAATCGACGCCATACCCGAGGCGCGTCGTCGTCGGCTCGAACCAGATGGGCATGAGCTGCAACCACATGCCCTCGAGGCTCTGCACGCGCTCGGAGCGCTGTTGCCAGAGCGCGATGAGCTGCGCGCGGACCTCTTCCAGCGAGGCGCGGCCATCGAGAGGGATCAAGCGGCGCCCCAGCTCGCGGAAGTCGACCACGAGGTCAGCAACGGATGCTCGGGCGGCGCGGGCCTCGAGGAGCGGATGGACATCCTCGAAGGACACAGTCCGGTCGTCGTTGCCGTAGACCGTCGCGATCGTCTCCTCGTGCGCGGCGAGGCCACCCCAGCGCACGGAGACGGGCCACCCGGGCGGCGCCGTCGCTTCGAGGGACGCCAACCCGTGCGGCACGCTCGTCGTCCACGCCGCGCTGACGTACTCGGTCACGCTCTGAGCGACCTCGAAGACCAGGGTTGCGGTTTGCACGTTGGTCCGCGAATGCAGCAGCGCGCAGGCCCACCGTCCCGCTACTGGTTTGCCGAGAGAGACGAGCCCGCTCATCGAGAGAGCCAGGCGCCGCGTGCCTGCGTGGCCGTGGAGGAACAGCATGGCCTCGTCGCCGACTTCGAGGGCGACGCCGTTCACGTTCACGAAAAGCTCCGTCCCCTCGTCGAACACCGGATAGCTGCCGCCACGAGCGTTGGTGCGCCACGCTGAAGCAGGGGCCAGCGCCCACTCGAGGCGCGGTGAGGCTTCTCCCACGTCGACTCCGAGGGTCGTCAGGATTGTCCGCGTCGTGGGCGAGAGCTGCGTTGCCAATTCGAGCGTCCAGATCCTCCACCCGTCAGCCAGCGCCGTACCGGCCTCTCCACCGACGTTTGGCGGAAGCAGCAGCCGATAGGACTGCCCGAGAGAGAGGGTGGTGCTCGTGACGAGCTGGCCCACACCGTCTGCGTCGACACGAAACACACGCGGCGTCGCAATGTCGAGCGCACCGAGAGCGAGCTGGTCGAGACCGAGGTCTTGCTCGCTTTCGAAGCCCACGGCCTCCCACCGCCACGGACCGGTTCCGGGCCGAACCGACACGCGCGTCGGGCGCAGCTTTGCGTTCGTCGCCAGCACGAAGGCATCCCAGTCCCCGTCACCGAGGACGTGGAGCTTTTTCACGAAGGGCGGCAGACCATCGAGCGGACCGATCTCGAGCTGAAGACCGCCCGCAGCGACGTCGAAGCACACGAGTTTCGTCTGCCACGCGACGCTGGAACTGGCGGTCGCATCTTCGTCGCCTGCGTCGGGGGCCGCGCCGTCGAAGAACGACGCCACGCGACGCCCGAGGCGCTTCGCCTGCTCGTCGAGCCCTGCCTGGCCGGTGATGTTGCGTTGGCCCGGGCGTGCTGCTCCGTGGAGACGGTGGTCTCCGCTGGCTGAGCGAGGTTGGCGAGCGCCCTTGGTGCGCGGCTCGGTCGGTTCTGCCCCGGAGCTTTCGTCGTTGCTGTCGCTCCCCGTGGGCTCATCAGCGTCTGCCACGCTCAGGTCGGGCGCGTCGTTGTCCACCGAGGGAGCCGCATCGGCGGCGCTGACGGCGTCGTCAGCATCATCGCCGGCGTCCTCGTCGACCTCCGCAGCCTGCGGCTCCGTGCCGTCATCTGCCGTTTCATCGTCATTGGTCGCCGCTTCGTCAGGCGGCGGGGCCGCAGGCTTGCTGACGATGCCGAGACGGGCCGCCACGTCAGCGCTGGTGATGCCGTGCTTTCGCAAGAGGTCGAGCAAGGCAGGCTCGAGCCCAGCCTCCTTCGCGAGTTGGTCGATGATCGGCGGCTTGAACGCGATCTTGCTTTGGAGGAACGGGCTGGGCTGCCAGCCGAGGCTCTCGAAGGTCACGAGCGCGGGACGCACCAGGTCCCCGCTGGCGTCGGGCACCCAACTCGCTTCGTTGAGCTCGCGAACGAAGTTCGCGTCGAAGCGGGCGACCTTCCGTTCGTGCGAGTAGCCCCAGCGGTAGGACCCGGAGAACGACGCCGTTCCACGGCCCTCAAGATCCACGAGCGCATCCCAGAGGACTGCGGCCCGTGCTCTGGCATCGTTGGAGGCGAGCGACTCGAGCGCCTGGAGAACCTCGCCGAGTCCACGAATCGTGAAGTCTTCGGGCTGATTCTGCCACGTCGCGCGCTCCAGCCCAGCGTCTCTTCGCAGTTGTACTTTCTCGGCCGAAGTCAGCGTGCTCGACGTCGCCTGCGGCGCCAGATAGCGGCTCGCGCCGCAAGCCACGAGGAGGTCGCGAACATCCTCCCCACGCAAGCACTCATACTTGTCGTGGACGACGAGGACGTCTGACACACCAGCAAAGAGTTCCTTCAGTCGCTCGGTCGCGACGTAGACGTCGCCGGGCTTGGACACATAGTCCTTCCCGTCGCCGGTATCGACCACCATCACGAACGAGGTCTCGCGCAGTTCCTTCAGCAGCTTCTCGCGCTGTGCTTTCGAGTCGGTGTTGAAGGCTATACAGATTCGACCGATGTCTCGCGCGTAGGCATCATCGTCGACGTCGACGTCCTTAGCCCGGTACTTGGGCAGCACGTTCCAGACGACGTCGTCGACGGGATCAGGCTCCGTCAGCCCGAGCGAGATGAGGAAGCCGCGAGCCTCGGAGGTCGAGCAGACGGCCCGGCGGACGGTCGGGAAGCTGGTTTCGATCTTGCTGGGCAGGAACGCGTTCGACTTCCCGTTCTCGCGTGCGATGACATGTGACCCGTCGTCGAGGCGAACCAAGGGGAGCGCGCTGAAGCGGCCAGCGACCGCCTTCTGCCCGCTCAAGAAGGCATAAAGGCGCGTCAGCCATTCGTCCGACTGCGCTTCGAGGAACGCCTTGTCCAGCTTCACGATGATCGTGTCAGGCGTGATCTCTGGAACCTGGAGTTCCCGCAGCAGGTACGCGCGAAGCTCGGGCGCGCGGTCCTGCGTGATGTCGCCCGTGAGCCACGCGTAGCATTCAGCGTCAAACAGCTCCTCGAGCTGCTCGGCGCTAAACAGCTCTCGCAGCTCCTGCGTGCGTGCCAGCCTTGCCTTCGCAGCGGTAGCGTCAAACAGCTCCTCGAGCTGCTCGGCGCTAAACAGCTCTCGCAGCTCCTGCGTGCGTGCCAGCCTTGCCTTCGCAGCGGTGACGTGGCCTCCGTCGAAGCGAGGAAGCAGCGCTTCTTCCAAGAAGGCCTTGCGCACCGCGTCGAAGAGCGGCGTGAACAGCGCGCTCTCGGGGAACTTGGTTCGGTCCGTCGGGAGGCAACGCAGCGCCGAGGCGTCGAGCATCCCGTTGTCGCGAAGCCAGCGAACGGCCTCCACCAGCAAGGCGGCCGTCTCCTGCACGAGCTGTTGGTTCCACGGGTCGTTGCGCGGAACATTGTCGCGGCTGGGCGTCGTGCGATACGGCCCCTGCACCAGGAAGCCAAGGTTCGTCGAGACGACCGTCGGGAAGAAGACCACGAGATGCGACGCCGCAAGCTGCTGCACCGCCCATCGCCCTGGCGCGTCCTTGCTAAGCGTGAGCGAGAAGGCGATCTCAACGCGACCAACCTTCTCTCCGGCGGTCGAGGACACGTCGCGGTGGAATGCCAGCCAGTTCTGGTCGACCTCGCGCTTGCCGGTTTCCTGGCCGATGACCTTGATGCGGTGAGCGTTGGCGGCGAGAGCTTCCGGGGCGCTCCGCATGTAGACGCCGGAAGCGCCGCCCTCGATGCTCCAGTTGATCTCGTCGATGTGTCGAAGGAACAGCAGCGCGCCAGGGCCAAGGTGCTGAAAGCCGTTCGCGATCTCCTGCTCCGCGCTGCTGTCGTCCGACTTGAGGGTAAGAATGATCTGGGTCTCGCCCGCGACGCGCGCCGACGGTGCCACCGCCTTCGGCTGGACGTAGTTCTCGACGGCGAAGTCCTCGTCGCCCGAGTGAATCTCGGGGCGATCCGTGAACGTGTAGACGGACTTGAAGCCGATGCCGAAGCGGCCGATGGAGTGCGGGTCCTTCGTGCTCTGCGCGATGCCACAGACGCCGCGCACGTCAGCCTCGTCGAACGGCCTTCCGAAGTGCGAGAGCTTCAGCCGGCCTGGCGACAGCGTGAAAGTGACGCTCCGAGGCCCTGCCGTTTCGCCGCGTCGACCGAGCGCGTCCTCGGCGTTCTGGAGCAGTTCGAAGATGAAGTGCGTGCGATCGTCGTAACGATCGGCGAGCAGCATCGGGCCGATGCGGCCGATGTCGGTCCCGTAGCGCGTTCGGTTCTCATCGCCGATGGCAGCGTAATTCAAGGGCGCCATCACAGACCCTCCGCGAGGTCGCGGAGCATGTCGTCGATGCTGCCGAGGCCGATGGCGTGATCGAGGCTCCACACCTGCTGTTTGAGCTGCTGGCTGCCCTTGCGGTGCGTCGTCCAGCGAGCGCCATCGGTGATGATCGCGTCGCGGACCTTCGCCGCCGAGCACGCGCTGTCGATCCACGTGCGGTGGTCGCGCAGCACGGCGTCAATATCGGTGGTGAGCACGAGGACGCGCGAGGGCGAGCGCGTGATGCGGCCCATCATGCGCTCGTCGACCGTGAGCAGCCACGCCGCGAGGTTGTGGGGAGCCTCGACGTCGGCAACCAGCGTTGCCTCCTCAAGGCCGTAGCCGAAGAGCTCCGTGACGGGCTCGAACCACGGCTTCCTGAGCTGGAGCCACGCGCCCTTGCGGCTCTGCACGAGGCCGGAGCGCTGCTGCCAGAGGGCCGTGAGCTGGTCACGCACCTGCTTCAACGACGCGCGGCCGTCGTGGGAAAGCACGCGGTGCCCCAGCTCGCCGAAGTCGACGATGAGATCGGCGATGCGCGTCCGCGCAGCGCGGGCTTCAACAATCGACGCGACGCCATCGACCGGCACCGTACCATCTTCGTTGCCGTACAGCGTCGCTAGTGACTCCGCGTGCGATGCGATCACACGCCAGCACAGCGAGACGGGCCAACCCGGAGGTGCCGTCGCTTCGAGCGACGCGAGACCGTTCGGCGCGGCGGCCGTCCACGAGGCCGCGACGTGGTGGGCGGCGTGCTCGGCGACCTCGAAGACCAGCGTCGAGGGCTGCACGCTGGTGCGCGAGTGCACCAGCGCGCAGGCCCAGCGCCCCGCTGCAGGTGCGCCGAGTGAGACGATGCCGCTCGTGGACAGTGGCAGCCACTCGGTGCCCGAGGGACCGTGGAGGAAGAGCACCGCCTCGTCGCCTTCTGCGACCGAGACGCCGCCCACGTTCACGAGCAGCTCGGTGCCCGCCTCGAAGGCCGCGTAGCTGTCGCCGCGCACGTTGGTGCGCCACGCCGACGCCGGAGCCAGCGCCCACTCGAGGCGCGGCCACGCCTCGCCGACGTCGAGACCGAGCGCGGTCAGCATCTGCCACGTCGTGGGCGAGAGCGGCACCGCGAGGTCGAGCGACCAGATCCGCCAACGGGCATTCAGCTCGGTACCGAGGTCGTCTCCGACCTTCGGCGGGAGCAGCAGCCGGTACGCCTGCCCGAGGGCGAGCGTGGTGCTCTTGATGCGCTGGCCCACGCCGTCAGCGTCGACGCGGAACACGGTTGGCGCAGTTACGTCGAGCGCGTCGAGGGCGAGCTTGTCGAGGCCGAGGTCCTGCTCCTCCTCGAAGCCCACGGCTTCCCAGCGCCACGGGCCCGCGCCCGGGCGCACCGAGGCGCGCGTCGGGCGCGTCTTCGCGTTCGCAGCCAACACGAAGGCATCCCACTCGGTGCCGACGACGCGCAGCTTCTTGACGAAGGGCGGCAGGCCATCGAGCGGACCGACCTCGAGCTGTAGCCCGCCGGCATCCACGTCGAGGCACACGAGCCGCGTCTGCCAGCCCGACCTCGGCGAGTCCTCCCCCTCCCCCTCCTCCTCCTCCTCCTCCTCTTCGTCGTCGTGGTCGGCGGGCGCACGGTCGAAGAACGACGCGACCCGACGTCCAAGCCGTGTCGCCTGTTCGTCCAGGCCCTCGAGGCCGGTGAGGTTGCGACGACCGACACGTCGCTTCGCCCTCGGGCGCCGCTCGTAGTCATCCGTCGACAGCGACCGCACAACCTTCGCGACCACGGTGATCGCGTCGTCGTCCTCGGGCTGAAGCTCGATGTCTGGGTAGCGTCCCTTGTTTGGGTTGAGGGAGACGAGCGAAACTTTGTGGTGGCGCCCCTCTTCGTCGCGCTGGTCGGCCACGTACCTCTTCACCGCATAGCTGCCGGTCTCCGGGTCGCGAAACGCGCCGCGCACGAGCACGTTCAGGTGCTGCTTGGTGCCCGACGGCCACAGCTCGAAGATTGCGTAGCCGCCGTCGATGAGGCCGCTCTTGCCGTCGTCCATGCTGTGGCCCTCGATCGCGGCGATGAACATGCGGTCGTTGAGGTGACGCCCGGGGAGCGTGACGCGAACCCAGCCGAGCATCTCGATGGCTTGCTCCTGCGCCCTTGGTCCCCATTGCCCGGCAGGCTCTGACGCGGCCGCCGCCTTCAGGCTGTGGAGCGGAAGGTGCGTCGTGTACTTCTCGAGGTCGCCGACCTCGTCCTCGATCACGGGCTTTCGCGACAGCTCGCTCGCCGCGAGGTGAACCCCGTCGGGGCGCAGGACGAACCGGGGATCGTCGGCGCAGAACACGCAGCGGCGTCCGAACACATCCGCTGCGCGCTCGACCGCGGCCTCGAGCGCCATCGAGCTGCGGCGCGCGGCGTGCAACCAGCGGTAGATCGCGTCGTTCGCGACGAAGTCCTCCGAGAGCATCCAGCGCCCCCACGGCGTCTCACGAAAGCGCGAGTCCTCACGAAGCCGCGCGTCTTCGCCGAGAGCCCAGTGCGAGGGTTGCAGCAGCTCGCGCTCACTGAGCGTCGTAGGCGACTCCGTGAGGCGGTCGACGAGCGCATCGAAGGAGCGCCGCCGAGCGTTCATGACGCCTTCTTCTGGTCGCTCTGATCCTTCGTATCGAAGCCCTCGTGGAGAATGGCGGCCAGCTCCTTAGCCAGTTCCTCCCTTCCTTGCGGCGTTGCGAGGCGACCGGCGAGGCCTACAAACCGTACTCCCACGCTTCCTTTTTCGTCCTTACTTGCACCCTGGAGGGCGGTGAACGTGCGCTCGTGGGCACCAGCGTACGGATACAGCAGAAACACGTGCTGACAGTCGTACCGCTGAAGGTACGCGTACAGCTGATAGAAGTCGTCGTTGCTCGGCCGTGAAGGCTTCCCCGCCGGGAGGCGCTTCCACTTCGTGTCGATGATGATCGTCTGGCCGTTGTATTCGACGAGGATGTCAGGCTTGAGCGAAAGCACCGCCGATTGATTCGGCCCGGCATCGATGAACAGGTTTCGCTGATCTCCCTGCCCCTGCGGTCTCACGAACGCGCCTGGAAACTCCTGCGGGACGACCTGTTCCTTCAAAAACGCCGCGATGAAGCGCTCGAACACCTGGTCCATGTTGAACAGCAACGAGAATGTGCTCACGTCACCACGTCGGACGTCGGCCGCCTGTCGCTCGAGCAGCATGCACGCGAAGCGATAGATCTCCACGAACCGCTCGTTCTGTCGATGGAACACGGGGTCAGGCTCACCAGGCCGATACACAACGTCGGGGACGTCGTCCAGCAACGCGAGCGCGGTCTGGACCTTCGCCACCTCGCTGGTGGGCATCCCTCGCCAGAGCAGGGCGCGGCACGCTTGCTTGAGCCGGATCGAGATCTGCGTCGCCTCAGTGAGCACGTCATGCCGGCAGTAGAATCGGTGTCGCTGCGCCGCGTTGGTCGTGAGCTGGCGCGAGATCAAGAGCTTCCCCCGCACGGCGAGCAGGTTCGCCTCCTCGGCGACGTAGGTACGGTCGTGCCCGCGCAGGAGCTCGACGATCGTTCGTTCGAGGAACGACTCGACGAGCCGATCGTGGATCGACCCGCGCTGCACTGACAGGTCCGCCGTGCCGCGCGCGCGCACCGACGCGATCCCGCCGCGGGCGAGCATCACGAGCAAGTTGTCGCGAGTGCCCCTGATGTAGTGGTCGCGCTTCTCCTCATCTGCGGGGACCTCCCCGCCGTCCGTCTTCGGGAGGATCTCGAGCTGAAGGCCAGGAGTCTGGATCAGCCCCACCCAGGGACCGACGATCCCGTGGCGCTCTCTCCAATCGACGATGCGCTTCTCGCCTTCTTCGTCGACCTGCGTCAGCTCGTAGCGCTCGAGCCGGTCATAGACCCGACGCGGCAGGAGGCGATAGCTCGGCGTTCCCTCTCTGCATTCGCCCCAATCGTCGGTGTCGCCTCGGACGAGGCGCCCACGCTCGAGGACGGTCAGACGCCGCACTAGGTCCTCGCCTTCGGTTTGTCGCGCAACGCTCGTCCCGCGGCGGTAAGCCGGTAGCGCTGCCGCGTGCTCTTTGGTCTATCTGGCAGGGTCATCTCGATGACCCCTGCCTCCAGAGCAGGCGTC
>Ga0210033_1001757_pt1 | contig 19322 bp, 18 predicted proteins | sample CryGeymeta201501_FD_185465 | JGI IMG/M metagenome (GOLD analysis project Ga0210033, IMG submission 185465) | Groundwater microbial communities from Crystal Geyser aquifers in Utah, USA - Crystal Geyser metaG 2015-01 (SPAdes) (version 2) | ecosystem: Environmental > Aquatic > Deep subsurface >... | reverse complement strand
ATCTTGCTGGTCCTTATCGCCCGCCTGCGTCGTTGCACAAAGCGTCACATAGTCCGACTATGCTCCCCTTTGTGCGCCTTGCAGGCGAACGAAAGTCCTGCGCAATCTGCGCAAGTTATTTCTGCGCGACGCCTTACTGGACATCGGCAAAAATTGCCGTGCCGCGCTTGCCATCGGGGTGGATCCAGCCACGAAACATGCCGCTGGTGTTGAACGGCATGGTGATATCGCCATCCAACCTCATCGCCCCACCGTCGCCGCTTTCCTAACAAGAACTCCACCGCAAAATCCACTTGGTCTTCCACTGGGTACACTTGGCCAGAACATTCCAGCGTGCAACGGCGCCAAGCCGCAGAAAACTGCGGACAAGCCATTGCCATGCAGCTTGGTCGACGGCCGTTGAACTACCCATTCCCGCCAAGTATTCTCGAGCCCATGGCCATTCCAGTCGAAAAACTCACCGAAGCCATGTTGGGACTCCCCAGTGATGCCAGGGCGCTGCTGGCTGATCGTCTGGTTGAGAGTCTTGATCCGCTCATTGACGAAGACGTTCGCACTCTTTGGGCCAGCGAAGCACTTAGGCGTCGAGATGAAGTGCGATCCGGGCAGGTGCAGACCCTTCCGGCCGACGTGGTTCGCAGCAGAATTCGCGCGCTACTCAAGAAATGAAAATTGAGTTTCATCCTGAGGCCTTTCAAGAGTACGAAGCGACGATCAGTTTTTATGAGGGGCGACAAGCGGGCTTGGGAACCCGCTTCTTTGCAACCGTCGAGGCTGCGCTCGACAGTATTCTGGAAAGTTCTGACCGTTGGCCTTTTCTCGAAGCAGATGTCAGGCGACGCTTGGTCCGGGTATTTCCGTATGCAGTGCTCTATACCGTGGAGCCCAAAGCGATTGTGGTCGTTGCCATTATGCATTGCCATCAAGCGCCAGGTTACTGGCGTTCGCGCGTCGCCAGCTAAGGCGGGCGGCAGCCACGGGCCGTCGCTTAACGCCAATCATCGGCATCAAGACCACATGATCGATTCGCCACAACGACGGGCAGCGACTCACTCGTCATCGGCAAAAATCGCCGTGCCGCGTTTGCCATCGGGGTGAATCCAGCCACGAAACATGCCGCTGGTGTTGAACGGCATGGTGATATTGCCCTCGCCATCCAACGCAATCGCGCCACCGTCGCCACCCAGCTTCGGCACTATGTGGTTGACCACCTCGGCGGCGGCCTTGGCCAGTGAATCGCCCCGGTATTCGACACGGGCACAGATATCAAAAGCGGCCACAGCGCGAATATAAAACTCGCCCCAGCCGGTGCTGGAGACGCCACAACGATCATTGGCATAAGTACCGGCGCCGATGATCGGCGAATCACCAATCCGGCTCCAGCGCTTGTTGGTCATGCCGCCGGTGGAAGTACCCGCCGCGATGTGCCCGTGTTGATCCAATGCCACCGCGCCCACGGTGCCGAAATAGGTGCCCGGCACCGTGCCCATGGCCTGCGCCGATTCCAGTGCGCGCGCCTTTTCCAACTGTTGGCGACGGCGCTCGGTGTCGAAATAGCTGGGCGCGACGCGTTCGATTTCGCTGCGGGTATCGGCGAACTGTTCGGCACCGGCGCCCGCCAACAACACATGCGGAGAATGTTCCATCACCGCACGCGCCAGCTTGATCGGATGCTTCACCGTGCTCACCCCAGCCACCGCGCCAGCGCGGCGCGTGTGGCCCTCCATGATCGAGGCATCCAGTTCGTGGCCACCCTCGGCATTGAACACCGCGCCCTTGCCAGCGTTGAACCAGGGCGAATCTTCCAGCACCGCAATCGCCGCCGTCACCGCATCAAGCGCGCTGCCGCCTGCTTTCAGGATGGCGTTGCCAGCGTCCAACGCATGATCGAGTTCGGCACGAATCAGCAGCCGATCTTCCGCCTTCAGCGCCTCCTTGCTCATCACGCCAGCGCCGCCGTGGATCACCAGTGCGGTGAGGGCAACCGGCGCTTTGGCGAACAAAGGAGCGCTCATCAAGACCCCCAGAAAAATCAGCAAGAAAACCCGTACTGACATGGCCAACCCTCCGGCAACGGTGACGCGCCAGGATGACGCGGACGGGGCGATTAAACGAACACTGGTTCGCGGTGTCTGCGGCATCGCAAACCCACGCCGCCGCAAACTCAGGAAGGCCGCCCGCCCAGCACCCGCGCCGGCAACAAAATGACCGCACGCAGAAACTCGAACACCCCCTCGACCACGATGCCGAGCAACCGAAACGGCAGACTCAACAACCAGATCAGCGGGACCAGCAGCAGCGCCAGCAGCGCAATCGGCCAGCAGAACACCAGCAACACCAACCAGATCAAAAATTTCACCTGATTAGTGCCGATCCTCAGCCAAATGTCGCCGGATTTGAGATCGCGAGCGCGCATGTTAGCCGCACATTGGATGCGGAGGTGGGTGATGGCGATCAATCAGGTGCAGTTCCAGGCGAGCTTGTCGCTGGTGAAGTTCATGGCTGACTACGGGACTGAGGCGGCGGCGTGTCGGGCGACGTTGTTCCGGTCGCGTTGGCCGAAGGGCTACCGCTGTCCGGTTTGTCATCACCGGGGGCATTCGCGATTTTCTCGCGACCGCCAGATCTACTACCAGTGCTGAGCCTGGCGACATCAAACCACGCTGCTCAGCGGCACCTTCGGCGCCATGGATGGCGGAGGTAGGCCGCGTCGGGAACTGGCGGCCGAGTTTGCGGCCAGCAAGTTGCCGATGAAGACTTGGTTCTTGGCGCTCTATCTGTTGACTTCGACCAAGACCAACATGGCCGCACTGGAGCTTAAGCGCCACCTCGGCGTGAGCTACCGCACGGCGTGGCGGATCAAGCATACGACTCCATGGATGGAGGAGGTAGAGCCGCGTCGGGAACGGCGGCCGAAGGTCATGCAGGCGCTTCGCTGACTTGGGTCATGCGCACACGGTGATCGAAACCGAAGGCCGCCGTGCCGCGACCGAAGCCAACGGCGCACGTTTCAGTCAACATCTTTCTGGCCAACGTCGAACGCGCGATCAGTGGCTGCTATCGTGCGGTCAAACAGAAGAAGTACGCGCGCCGCTATTTGGGCGAAGCTAAAGTCACCGTTTCAATCGACGTTTTAGGTTGCACGACATGCTGCCGCGATTGCTCCGCGCCGTGATCGCCTACAGCCCTTGCGCCGAACCGCTTCTGCGTCAGGCATGCCATTTTTTGAGCTGAGGATCGGCACTAATCAGGAAACTCAGTGATGCACAGTCCGCGGAGGCAAGACAATCACGGTTCCTGTTCCACCGCTACCAACGCCATTTCCCGGGATGAAAATGCCACCACCGCCACCGCCGCCACCGCCGCCACCGCCGCCGCCGCCACCGGTATTTCCCGACTCCTGATCCTGTGCATCCGAATCACAGTCCTTGTTTTCGGTCACCAAAACCGTGCCGGTTGCAAACCGATAGGTGACATTGCCGACAAAATTGTTCGAATGCCAATTGTCGGCACCCAGCAATTGTGCCGCTTGGCTGTCTAGATTGCCTAATGCCGCCGCCCGAGCTGGATTATCGTAGCCTTGCAAAGCAGCACTGGCAATATCTGCAAGCGATACATTCACATTCATCGGAGGCATAGGCAATAAACTACACGCTATCGCGATCCCGGTAACCATTACGCCAAAAACAACAAAAAGACGTTTCTTCGACTGAATTACTATAATGTTTCTGATAAGCAACTCCATAATTGATATCATTTTTTAATTACCATTTAAAGCACCCACCACAAAACGCTACCCTCCGTCGTCCCCGATCGGCCGCGGATCAAAAAAAACTGCGGTTGCTCCCTGCGTTTTTTGTTGCTGCTCCATAAATAATTGAAAATAATACCTAGCTCTTTCCTCAGCGTCAGTGCGTTGCGCGATAGTGAGATGCACTGGATAGAATAGATCCCGGGCAAGAGCCAGCGCGAAATTGCCTCGCATAACCGCTACCTGAGATAATGCATAGGCTTCGATCGGATCGCTGCCTATTCTTTTGCTTGCAAGTTCACTTGCCAGCATTTCCAGAGCAAAACTATTTCCCATCGCCCCAGCCATCAGCAGATCGGTTTCGGCATTTTTATCTCCACGCCGCATACGAAGTTGGTCCAGGTACACTTTAGCCATTTTATCGCCCGCGCTTACTGCTTGCAGTAATTGCATTTCCGTCGCGCTTGCGTATGTTGAATATTGGGCAGCGTTTGGATAACCATTACGGTCGAGCCAAGCCTGTTCGGCTGCAGATTTCGGGGCAAATGGGTCATCCTGCAACGCAAGACCGTTTCGCGAACTCGGCAGATTGGGGAATGGGTGTTGCACGCTATCGCTATTCGAAGAAGAACTCTGGGCACCGGACTGGTACGGTGAAATATTGTTTGGTCCCGGGGAGTTCGTAAACTGAGCAAGCAGCTTTCTTTTTGCTTGCAGTGCCGTTTGGTTGTCAATTGATGCCGGTTGCTCCATTTTTTTTGACTCGACGGGTGCGTTCAAGCGCAAGCCCGGAACTGCCAGTTGAAAGTTCGAATAGAGTGCATAGCTGATAGTCAGTCCAAGAATTACGACTACCGCCACAACAGTTGCCCTGGAGTTGTCCAAAAAAATATCCTTCATTGCACCCTCTTCATTTGAGCCTGGCCGCAAGCCGGTAACCCCAGACGCCGGTGCGACCGAGCACTGGTCGGCTACTCTACGCCCTCCCCCCCCCGCGTCAACTGTAACAACTTACAGGATTGACGAGTGCCAGAAAGCATGATCGGGTCGCTGTTGGCGCAGGGAGGTAATCGGCCCGCCTTTGGTACTTAAAAGCTCGGCGATTTGACGGCGTGCGTCTTGTCAGGGGGCTGCCTGCTTCGCCGCAGCGCACTTGGCTACACTGCCGCGCACGGCATCTGCTGGAGCTGCCGATCAACTGATGTGGGCTTATGAGTGATCGTTGGCACGGTGGCAAGCGCAGTGCGGCCAGCGGGTGCGGCTGGCTTGGCGCCCTGGTTAAGTTGGGCGTCTGCGCGGTCGTCGCCAGCGGCGCGGTGCGGGCTGCCGAGACGGTGCCCGAGGGCGTCGGCCTGGTGCTTGGCGGCGGCGGCGCGCGCGGCGCGGCGCATATCGGCGTGCTCAAGGTGCTGGAGCGCGAACACATTCCGATCAGTCATATCGCCGGAACCAGCGTCGGCTCGTTTATCGGCGCGCTGTACGCGGTGGGTTACAGCGCCGATGAGATCGAGAAGATCATCCTGGCGATCGACTGGAAAGATATGTTCAATGACGATCCGGCGCGGGCGCAGTTGCCGATGCGGCGCAAGGACGAAGACCTGCGCTACTTGCTCAAGTACAAGTTGGGCATCCGCGCTGGCCGGTTGACGTTTCCGCGTGGTGTGCTGCAAGGCCAGAAATTGTTGCTGTTGCTGGAACGTCTGACCTTGCCGGTCTGGCAGGTGGCGCACTTCGATCAGTTGCCGATTCCGTTCCGCTGCATTGGCACCGACATCGGCAATGGTGAGGTGGTGGTGTTTGCCGATGGCAGTCTGCCGATGGCGGTGCGCGCCAGCATGGGCGTGCCGGCGGCGTATGCGCCGATTCGGATTCGCGGTCGGTTGATGGTCGATGGTGGCATCGTCAACAATGTGCCGGTTGATGTGGTGCAGGCGATGGGCGCCGAACATCTGATCGCGGTCAATGTCGGCGATACCCTGGCCAAGGAAGCCGAACTGACCTCGCCGCTGTCGGTATCCAATCAGATGCTGAATATCCTGATGAAGGAGCGCACCGACTCGATTCTGGCCAAGATGCGACCCGATGACTTGCTGATTACCCCCGACATGAGTGGCATCAACGCGGCTGGATTTGAGCAGTTGGCCGAGGGCATTCGTCGTGGCGAGCAGGCCGCGCAGCGCATGGTGGCGGGCCTGCGGCAGTTTGCGGTGAGTGCTGCGCGCTACGCCGAGATTCGCCGCACGCAACAGCGGCCGCGCTTCGATCCGGCGCCGGTGGCGTTTGTCGACGTCGTCAACACCCGCAGTGGTTCGCCGCATTTGGTCGCCGATGCGCTGTCCAAACTGGTCGGCCAGCCGCTCGATCCGCTGGCGATTGAAACTGGCTTGGCGACGGCTTACGGTCAGGGCCGCTACGAGCGCATCACCTGGAAACCAGAGCATCGTGGCGACGCCACTGGGGTTAGGGTGACGCCAGTGGATAAAGGCTGGGGGCCGAACTTTTTGACTTTTGGCTTGCAGCTCAGCGACGATTTTGCGGGCCGCAGCAGCTATCAATTGGCCGCCGAGGCAACCTTCGCTGGCACCGACCAGCACGATGGCGAAACGCGTTTGCGGCTGGATCTCGGCCGTCTGGCTGGGCTGCGCGCCGAACGCTATCAACCGTTTGCCCATCGCGGCCGACTCTATCTGTTGCCGTTTCTGGATTATCAGGTAGAGAACCAACCGCTGCGCTCAAACGCCGACGCCGAATACCGCTTGCGCACCGCCACCGCTGGTCTGCTGCTGGGTTACAACCTGTCCAGCAATTGGCGCGTGGAGACCGGACTGGTGCGTGGCGATGGCAAGGCCGGTGTGCTGATTGGCGCCGACGCGCCGGACCGACATTCGGATTTTGGCGCGTTCCGGTTCGGGCTCAGCCACGACTCGCTCGATGACAGCGATTTTCCGGCCAGCGGTGGTCGCAGCGACCTGACACTGGAAGCCGACCGGAAGTTTCTTGGCAGTGACGGCAACGGCGAAGTGCTGCGTTGGCGGGTCGATCAGGTCGTCGGCGGCGAGCGCAATCGCTGGCTGCTCGGCGTGCGCGGCCACACCCGCTTTGGCAAGTCCGATCCTCTGCAAAGTCTGGATGCTTTGGGCGGGCTCGGCCAGTTGTCCGGTTTCATCGAGCGCGAGCGCATCGGTGAGCACAGCGCGCTGGCCAGAGCGGTCTACTATCGGCGTTTCAACGACGCCAGCAAGCTGTTTTCGCTACCGGCCTATTTCGGCGCCAGCATCGAAGCCGGCAATGTCTGGGATCGCCGCCAGGACATCAGCATCGAATCGCTGATTCTGGCGGGCAGCGTGTTTCTCGGATTGGAGACGCCGTTCGGGCCGCTGTTCCTCGGCTTCGGCCAGGCCGACACCGGCGATAACTCGTTCTACTTGAGTTTCGGCTCGCTGCTCGGCGGGCAACGCTGAAAACTTCACTTAGGCGTTGTAAATCGTTAAAGGTGCCATCTTGCTGGTCTTTTGCCCCGTCTGCTTCGTTGCGCAAAGGGTTTCATCGTCGAACGATGCGCCCCTTTGCGCGCCTTGCAGACGGGGCAAAATCCTTCGCAATCCGCCACCTTTAATGATTTACAACGCCTTACACCGGGTGGCGGGTCTGGCCGTGGCCGCGCAGCAGCCACTTCAACGTGGTCAGCGACTCTACGCCCATCGGTCCGTAAGCGTGGATTTTGCAAGTGGAAATGCCGATCTCGGCACCGAGACCGAGTTCGCCGCCATCGTTGAAGCGCGAACTGGCATTCCACATCACCGCCGAGGCATCGACCTGGCGCAGAAAACGTTCTGCCTGTTGCGGGTCTTCGGTGGCGATCACTTCGGTATGCAAACTGCCGTGTTGGGCGATATGCGCCAGTGCTGCATCCATGTCAGCAACCACTTTGACGGCCAGAATCAGATCCAGATATTCGGCGTCCCAGTCGGCATCGGTGGCGAGTTCGGCGTCGGCATCGGCGATCAGCAAACGGCTGTCGGCACAAGCGCGCAGGCGCACGCCGCGCGCCCGCATGGCCGCCGCCATCTGCGGCAAAAACTCAGGCGCGATGGCCGCATCCACCAGCAGGGTTTCCAGCGCATTGCACACCGCCGGGCGACTGGTCTTGCCGTCGATCAACAAGCGGATCGCCAGCGCGAAGTCGGCGGAGCGCTCCACGTACAAGTGGCAGACGCCTTTGTAATGGCGGATCACCGGAATGCGGCTGTGCTCGGCCACAAAGCGAATCAGGCCTTCGCCACCGCGCGGAATCACCAGATCAATAGCGCCATCGCACTTCAGCAAATCCAGCAAATCGGCGCGATCAGTACTCGGCAACAAGGTCACCGCCGCCGCTGGCAACTGGCTTTTGATGAGCGCGGTATGGATGAGCTCTGCCAACGCCCGGTTGGATTCGATCGCCTCGCTGCCACCGCGCAAGATGCTGGCGTTGCCACTTTTAAGGCAGAGCGCGGCGGCGTCGACGGTGACGTTCGGTCGCGCTTCGTAAATCATCGCGATCACGCCAAGCGGCACCCGCAAGCGGCCGATCTGCAGGCCGTCGTCGCGCTGACTCGGCCACGGCACCGGGCCCAGCGGGTCTGGCAGTCGCGCCACTTCGCGGACACTGGCGGCGAGCGCGACCAAGCGCTCGGGGGTGAGTCGCAAGCGGTCCTGCAAGGCGGTCGATTGCCCGGCCGCGGCGCTGCGGGCGAGATCAAGCGCGTTGGCGGCGAGCACGCGATCGGCGTGGTGGTCGAGTTGCTCGGCAATCGCCAACAACGCCGCGTCGCGCGCCGCACCAGAGCACTGGAGCAGTGCGCGTGACGCCTGTCGGGCGGCGTGGGCGATGGCAGCGATTTCTGGATTCATAGCAATACCAGGTCATCTCGATGGACCACGACCGCGCTGCCGACATAGCCGAGCAGCGCGGCAATTTGCTGACTGCCGTGACCGCGAATCCGCAGCAGTTCCGAGGCATCGTACTGGCTGATGCCGCGGGCAACATGGCGTTCGCCGCCGCTGTCGATGGCGACCATATCGACCGCATCGCCAGCGCGAAAATGGCCACGCACGTCGATCACCCCAGGCGGCAGCAGCGAGGCGCCGCGTTCGCGTAACGCCCGCGCCGCGCCGGCATCAACAATCACCGTGCCCTGAGCGGGCAAAGCGTGCTTGAGCCAATGCGCTTTCGCGCTCACCGCCGTCGCCATCGCGCAGAACAAGGTGCCCGGGTTTTGTCCCCGCGCCAGGCTGGCCAACACTTCGGCCTTGCGACCATTGGCGATCACCGTGGCAATACCCCGACGCGCCGCCTTTTCGGCGGCCTCGATCTTGGTGCGCATGCCACCGGTGCCCTGGCTGGAACCAACGCCACCGGCCAGCGCGTGGATACTGGCATCGATGTTGACCACGCGCTCGATCAACTGCGCCGTGGCCAGGTGGCGCGGATCGGCATCGAACAGACCATCGACATCCGACAGAATCAGCAACAAGTCGGCTTCCACCAGTACCGCCACATGCGCCGCCAGGTTGTCGTTATCGCCGAGCTTGAGTTCATCGATGGCAACCGAGTCATTCTCGTTGACCACCGGCAAGGCGCCGAGGGCGAGCAGCTCACGCAGCGTGTTCTTGGCGTTGACAAACCGACGGCGATGGCCGATGTCGGCGTGGGTCAGCAGTACCTGCGCGCACGGGCAATCCAATAACTTGGACCAGGCCTCCATCATCCGTACCTGACCGACCGCCGCCAACGCCTGGCGGGCAACGACATCGCCGCGCTGTCCCGGCGCGATGCCGAGCGCTGCCCGCCCCGCCGCCACCGCGCCGGATGACACCAGCACCAGTTCGCGGCCATCGGCACGGGCATCGGCGATGAAGCGCGCAATGCCGAGCAGATAACGCGTCGACAAAGCACCGCCATCCGGAGCAATCAGATTGCTACCGACCTTGATGACCGCACGTTTCCAGGGGGGTAAGGGCATGACCACAGCCGCTAGTGTAATGCTTGGTACTTGACGGCCCTGATCGGTGCCGTCGCCAAGGGTGTCGATGGTTCGATGACGGCTTCGCGGCAGGCCGGGATGCCGTGATGATAGGCACCGGCCAGACGCAGAACACTGGCCGACTTTGGCTCTGGCTTCTGCGCGCCGAGCGCGCGCTCTGCCCCGGGGATCCTTGAGCGTGCGGCGGTTTCCGCAGGCAAACTGTCCATCAGCGTAAATAGGGAGATAAAACAGCGCTGCGCCAGTCGGCCCGGCCTTGAGCACCCCAGATCCCTGGATCAGCGCCCGCCGCCGGCACGGCGCCGGGTGGATTCCAGATAACGAAAATACTCGGCATCGGCGCCGAGCATCAGGGTGGTGTTCGGACCCATCGCCTGATAGCTCTCCAGCGTGCGGAAGAACGCGTAAAACTCCGGATCGGCGCCGTAGGCTTCACCAAAAATACGGGTGGCTTCGGCGTCGGCTTTGCCGCGAATTTCAGCGGCCTTGCGCTCGGCTTCGGAGCGCAGACCACGCAACTCGCGCTCCATTTCGCCGAGGATTTCTTCGCTACGGCCCTGGCCTTCGGCGCGGAACCGCTCGGCAATGCTCTGGCGTTCGGAGATCATGCGGCTTTCGACCTGACGGCGCACCGAGTCGATGTAGTTGATGCGTTTGATGCGCACATCGACCAATTGGATGCCGAGATCCGGCATCTGCGTCAGCGCCGCGGCGAGCATGTCTTTCTCCAGGCGTTCGCGACCTTTTTTCGGCCGATCGAGGCCGACATCGGCGCGGGTCAACAGTTCGTCGTCGACATTTTTGACATCGACCTTCCAGTCGCGCGAGCGCACGATTTCTTCGAGGTTGGTACCGGAAATAATGTCGCGCACGACCGAATCGAGAATGTCATCGAGACGGGTGCGGGCACCGGCTTCATCGCGGACCGAGTTCAGGAACTTCAGCGGATCGGTGATGCGCCAACGCGCGGTGGTATCGACCAGCACAAACTCACGTCCCAGGGTCGGCACCTGACTGACATCGCCGTCCCACGGCAGCAGCCGTTTGTCGAAGCGGCGCACTTCCTGGATGAACGGCTTTTTCCAGTGCAGGCCGGGGTCCGTAATCACCTGGCCACGGGGTTCGCCGAATTGGAGAATGATGCCTTGCTCGGTCTGGTCAATGACGAAAAGCGATTGCCGCAGCAGCACAACGACGACCACCAGAAGAATGATAGCGAGGGTCTTGTTCATGATTATTTGGCCGCTTCGGTAACGGTGACGGGTTTGCCATCGCGCAGATTCAGCAACGGGATCGGTCCGGTTTTGCCATCCTGCACCACGTATACCGCGCCGACTTTTGGCAATGCCTGGTTCAGCGCTTCCAGATACAGACGCGTGCGGGTGACTTCTGGAGCGGCGCGATATTCGCTCAAAATTGAGCTGAAACGCGCGGTCTCGCCTTTGGCGGCGTTGACCCGCTCGATGCCATAGCCCTCGGATTCGGCGATCGTACGGTTGGCTTCACCGCGCGCCTTGGGGATTACCTGATTGGCCTGCTTGGTGGCTTCATTGATCATCCGTTCGCGCTCCTGGCGCGATTCGTTGACCTCATTGAACGCCGGTTGCACGGCTTTCGGCGGCACCACATCCTGCAACTGCACGGTGACCACATGCAGGCCATTGTCGTATTGGGTCATCGCTTGCTGGATCTCTTCGCGGGCCAGGTCCGCAATTTCCACGCGTGCGGTGGTCAGCACATCACTGCCGAGCCGATTGCCGACGGCTCGCCGCATCACCGATTCGGACAGGTCGCGGAGCGAGCCCTCCGGATTGCGCTGGTTGTACAGATATTTGATCGGATCGGCGATGCGATATTGCACCACCCACTCGACATCGATGATGTTCAGGTCGCCGGACAACATCAGCGATTCATCGGCGCGGTCTTCCGCGGAATACTCGCTGCGTTGGCCATCGGCGCTGATCGTGCGGAAACCGAACTCCTGTTTCAACACGCGTTCGGTCTTGACCAGTTCGACCCGGTCGATGCCCAGTGGCAGTTTGAAGTGCAGACCGGGATCGCTGATGCCGATGACCTTGCCAAAGCGCTTGATGACCGCGCGTTCTTCCGGCTGCACGGTATAAAAACTGGAGAGCACGCTCCAGGCGATCAGCAAGGCGATGACGCCGCCGACGATCACGCCGGTGGGCAGTCCCGGCCCGGCAGCACCGTGACCGCCTTTGCCGCCGCCGCCATCACCGGCGCCGCGCACGGCGCGCAGCAGGGCGCCGAGTTGTTCATTTGCTGTGTTCATGGTGGGTCCCCATCGTGGCGAGTGAGCACTTTACACCAAGCCCCGGTCGGCGAACCGGCTGCGCCCGAGTGGAATCGTTGGGGTCTCGGGCGAGCGGCGGCTGGTTGCCCAAGCGTCCACGTCCACGTCCGCGCCCGCGTCTCAGCCCAGCGGCCTGCTGGCCGCTTTCTTGACCGCCGCTTTTTTGACCGCTGCTTTCTTCACCGCCGCTTTTTTTGGTGTCGATTTTTTTGCGGGTGCTTTCTTGGCGGCGGACGGCTTGGCTGCCGGCTTCACCGCTGCTGCCGCTTTGCTCACCGCTGCCTGGCGCGGCGCCGCTTTCTTGGCGGCGGATTTTTTGGCCCCGGCTTTTTTGCTGCCCCAGCCTTTACGCACCGGTTTGCCGACAGCGAGCAGGGCGACACATTCTTCACGGTCCAGCGTTTCTGGTTCGCGGTCTTTGGGGATCCGGCCATTCTTTTCACCGTCGGTGATGTAGGGACCGAACTTGCCGCGCAAAATCTGGATTTTGCCTTCATCAAAACTGGCGATCACGCGGTTGGCAATGGCTTCCTGTTTCTCGCGCAGCAGTTCCAGCGCGCGCGGCAGTTCGATCGTGTAGGCATCGTCCGGGATTTTGATCGAGGCATAGGTGGTGCCGTGCTTGATAAAGGGTCCGAAGCGGCCGATGCCGGCGGTCACCGCCACGCCATCGTCGGCGTCACCGAGCTGGCGCGGCATTTTGAACAGGATCAGCGCCTCGTCCAGAGCGATCGTATGCAGGCTTTGGCCGGGCAACAGGCTGGCGAACTTGGGTTTGTCTTCGTCGTCTTTGCTGCCGATCTGGGCAAACGCGCCATAGCGCCCCAGGCGCACGCTCACCGGCTTGCCGCTGACCGGATCGTTGCCGAGCACGCGCTGCGATTTGGCTTCGTCGAGACTGACTGACTCCATCTTGTCGCTGACCAAGGCCTTGAACGGCGTCCAGAACCGCTGCAACAACGGCACCCATTCCTGTTCGCCGCGAGCAACGCCATCGAGCTCGTCTTCCAGCTTGGCGGTGAAGTCGTAATCGACGTATTGGCTGAAATGCGTGGACAGAAACTTGGCGACGACGCGGCCGACATCGGTCGGCCGAAACCGGCGGCTGTCGAGCAGCACGTATTCCCGTGACAGCAGGGTCTGGATGATGCTGGCGTAGGTCGATGGTCGACCGATGCCGTATTCCTCCAAGGTCTTGACCAAGCTGGCCTCGGAAAACCGCGGCGGCGGTTCGGTGAAATGCTGATCGGCGTTGATTTGCGTGAGCGGCACCCAATCGCCTTTTTTCATGCTCGGCAGCCGCCGGCCTTCGTCGTCATCGTCTTCGCTTTTCTGGTCGCGGCCTTCTTCATAAACGGCCAGAAATCCGGGCTCGACCACAGTGGTTCCGGTGACGCGAAAGCGATGACGTTCACTAGCTTCCAGGTCCACCGCCACGGTGTTGAGCAGCGCAGGCGCCATCTGGCTGGCGATGGCGCGTTTCCAGATCAATTCGTACAAACGCAGTTGATCGGGATTCAAATAGGCCGCCACCGATTCGGGCGTATGCCCGGCCACGGTTGGCCGGATCGCTTCGTGGGCTTCCTGGGCGTTTTTGGATTTGTTCTTGTACACATTCGGCACCGGCGGCAGCGCCGCTTTGCCATAGCGCTGATGGATCAAATCGCGCAGCTCCACGATGGCCTCCTCGGCAAGGCTGACCGAGTCGGTACGCATGTAGGTAATCAAACCAACCGAACCCTCGCTACCAAGGGCGACGCCTTCGTACAAACCCTGCGCCAGGCGCATGGTGCGACTGGTACCGAAACCGAGTTTGCGCGCCGCCTCTTGCTGCAGGGTGGACGTGGTGAACGGCGGCGACGGGCGGCGCTGGCGCTGTTTGCTGGTGACTTCACTGACCTGCAGACGGCCGTTGGCGGCAGCGACCAGGGTGCTGCGAACGCGTTCGGCGGTGGCGCCATCGGTAAACGAAAATTGTTCGACCTTGACCCCATCAAAGTGCGTCAGCCGGGCGCCAAATGGCGCCTGCGGGTGCTGGCAAAGCGCCTCCAGCGACCAGTATTCCTGTTTGATGAAGGCTTCGATCTCTTCTTCGCGCTCGGTGATCATGCGCAACGCCGGTGATTGCACCCGGCCCGCCGAGAGCCCGGTCTGTACCTTGCGCCAGAGCACCGGCGACAACTTGAAACCGACCAGGTAGTCGAGCGCACGGCGTGCCTGTTGCGCGTTGACCAGGTCGGTAGCAATCTGCCGCGGATGTTGCATCGCCTCGGTCACCGCCTTCGGGGTGATCTCGCCAAACACCACGCGGTGCAGACTGCGGCCTTTGAGCAATCCGCGTTCGCGAAGGATTTCGGCGATGTGCCAGCTGATCGCTTCCCCTTCGCGATCCAGGTCGGTGGCCAGATACAGCGCCTCGGCGGCTTTGGCGGCCTTGCAAATGGCCTCGACATGGCGTTCGTTCTTTTCGATCAACTCGTAGCGCATGGCGAAATCGTGTTCGGTATCAACGGCACCTTCGCGCGGCACCAGATCGCGAACGTGACCGTACGAAGCCAGTACCTGAAAATCCTTGCCCAGATACTTGTTGATGGTTTTGGCTTTGGCCGGCGACTCGACGATGAGCAGATTCTTGGACATATGATTTCCCGGTGCAGAGTGGATCGACCCCGCACTTAGTCAAACGGATAATTTTGTGGTGACTTTTCAACCCAAGTCGCCGTCGCCGACATCCACATGGCACAGGCGCTGGCGGCGGTCCGGCTTTTAGTTGAGTACGGCAGGGCTTGAGCTGTCAAGTGAACTTGCGCGTTGAGCGGCAAGATCGGGTGGCGTTTTCGGTGAGGTGGCAAGACGGCAAAACGCGCCGCAACGCCTAGTTCGGACGCAAATGCTCGCCCAGCAGCTGGCTTTCCATCCAGACGAAAGCGGCCTCGCGGCCAGGGTCGTTGAACAGTACCAGCAACACCACCCACTTCAGATCGGCGAGATCGATCAGCGATTGTTCCAGCGCAAACGCGCGCTCCAATACGCGCTCGCGGCTTGCCGCGTCGAGCACGCCGTGGCTTTCCAGGCGCATCAGAAAACCGATGCACTCGACCTCCAGGCGCTCGCGTTCCTGCACCGCGTAGCAGCGCACCGGACCGCTGGTCGGCGGTCGTGCCAGCGGATCGGGCTCGCGCTGCAAGACCTGTAGCCAATCGAACGCCTTGCCGATCTGGATCGGATCGAAGCCCTCGTCGATCAGCTCGGCTTGCAAAGACTCGCGATCATGGACGGTGTCGGGGGCACCTTGAAAATAATTTTCGAAGAGGTAGACCAGTACGTCGAGGACGGTCTCTTTCATTGCTGGTTCCGGGTGACTTTCAAGGTGCCACGTTCGCGCCAAAGCCAATGCGTTGGTAGCAATTGCCCGGGAGCAATGCGACCACGCCATCAAGTTCCAGCGTCGTCAGCATGGAAGAGATCTGCGCCGCGGTCAACCCGGAGCGCGCCAGCAGGGTATCGAAATCGACCGGATCAAAGCCGAGCGCGGCCAGCAATCCGCGGTGTTCCGGGTTGGCGAGCGCTGCCGACATGCCGCCACTGGTGGTGGCGGTGGCCGCGTCATCGCGGTGCAGGCGGGCACGCAACTCGGCGCCCAACTCCGCCGCCAATGGTCCAAGTTCTTCCAGCACATCCTGCGCGGATTCCACCAGCTTGGCACCTTGTCCAAGCAAGCGGTGGCAGCCGCGGGCCAATGGATTGTGGATCGATCCGGGAATGGCGAACACTTCGCGACCTTGTTCCGCTGCCAGTCGCGCGGTGATCAGTGAGCCCGATTGCAGACCCGCTTCCACCACCAGGGTGCCGAGGCTGAGTCCAGAGATAATGCGATTGCGGCGCGGAAAGTTCTCCGGCTGGCCAGGCGTGCCCAGGGCAAACTCGGAGACCAGCGCACCGTTGGCAATCAAACGCTCGGCCAACCGCGCGTGGCAACGTGGATAGATTCGATCGACCCCGGTACCGAGCACCGCCACGCTGCTGCCGCCGCAGTCCAATGCGGCGCGATGCGCGGCGCCATCGATGCCTTCGGCGAGGCCGCTGGTGATGGTCAATCCGGCCTGCACCAGCGCGCTGGCGAAAGCGCGCGCATTGGCAAGCCCGCCAGCGGAGGCGTTGCGACTACCGACGATGGCGATCTGCGGCTGCCACAAACAGTTCGGATCGCCGTGTACAAACAGGGCCGCGGGCGCCGCCGCAATCGCCGAGAGCAGCGGCGGATAATCCTCGGATTGCAGCGTCAGCAGGTGATGATCGGCGCCCTCCAGCCAGCGCTGATCGCGATCAATCAAGGCGAGATCGGGCGCCCGCAACCAGGACTCGGCCGCCGCTGGCAGTTCGCACTCGCGCCAGCCGCTGCCGCCAGCCGCCCAGGCCGCCGACAAACTGCCAAAACGCGCCAGCACCCGCCGCAATCGGGCGGGGCCAACGCCGGGGGCACGCAGCCAGATCAGCCAAGCTCGGAGTTCGCTCAAAGTCGCTCACCGCGTTGCCGGAGAACGCCAAGTATCGGCACCAGTGCCGCCACCCGCCAGCGGCAAAATCCGAAAATCGCCTGGGATATTTCCCAGTACGCCAAGCCATCAAGCTCACCACTGACCGCGCGCCAGGCGCTGGATGTCGGCCCGTGCCGAAGCGGCTGGTCGTCGCGCGAACCCATGATTCCTTGGCGCGCTCGCTAATTCGCCAGCACGGCCGCGTCGCCAGCACCCGACCCGGCCCGCTGCCTACCACTCCCGGCTGCGGTTAGACTCAACGCCCGATGCGACGCGGTCATCCGACCACCGCAAACCGGGAGCAGAACACGGATGAGCACCTACGATCTGGCGTCGGGCGCGGCGCTGCTGAGATTGCAGCCCGATAACGCTGGCGCCAGCGGCTGGTGGTCGTGCAGGGGTCGCTCAAGGGTTCGGAGCAAAGCATGAAAATTGAATATATTCGGCTAAAAAACTTTCGGGCGTTTCAGGATGTGACGCTCAAAGACATACCCGCTTTTTGTGTGCTGGTAGGTGCCAACGGCACCGGCAAGAGCACCTTGTTTTCGGTGTTTGGGTTTTTGCGTGATGCCATGTCGACCAACGTCAGCGCGGCGTTGGCCCGACTGGGCGGTAGTCGCGGCTTTCAAGAGGTGCGCTCGCGCGGCAGCCAAGGGCCGATAGAAATTGAGTTGAAGATCCGCGCTGACATCGGCCGCAGTCGAAGCAGCCTGATTACCTACGAAATTGCGATAGACGAGCAAGATGGCCGCGCCTACGTCGATCACGAAGTGCTGAAGTATCGACGCGGTAGCAGCGGCCAACCTTGGCACTTTATTGACTTCAGACGCGGCAGTGGCTCGGCGGTAACCAATGAAATGGAATCCGTGAGCGATGCGACGCAATTGCACCGAGAAGATCAAGTATTGCGAAGCCCAGACATTCTTGCCATCAAGGGATTGGCGCAGTTCGAACGATTTCCGGCAGCGGTGGCACTGGGCAAGTTGATCGAGAACTGGCATCTGTCGGACTTCCACATCAGTCGCGCCCGGCCGGAACAGGAAGCAGGCTATGCCGAACATCTCAGTCGCGAGGGCGAAAACCTCGCACTCGTCGTTGAGTATCTGCACAATCGCCACCCGAAAATCTTTCGCGACCTGCTGGGGCGGCTGCGATCTCGCATTCCGGGGATCACTCAAGTCGAATCGAAGACCACCGAAGAAGGGCGTGTTCTACTGAAGTTCCAGGACGGCGCCTTCGAAGACCCATTCCTTGCACGCTTCGTCTCGGATGGCACCATCAAGATGCTCGCCTATTTGGTCTTGCTCTACGATCCAGCGCCACATCCGCTGCTGTGCGTCGAGGAACCGGAAAACCAGCTCTACCCATCGCTGCTGTGGAATCTGGCCGAAGAATTCAGGAGCTACGCGGTGCGTGGCGGACAAGTGTTCGTCTCCACGCATTCGCCAGACTTCCTCAATGCCATTGAGATTGACGAAGTGTTCTGGTTGAGCAAACAAAAGGGCTACACCCAGATCAAACGTGGACGGGACGACCAACAGATCGCCGCACTGGTCGCCGAAGGGGACCAGTTGGGTTACCTGTGGAGCCAAGGACTGTTCGAACAGGTTCACCCAAAGTGAACGAAGTGGTATTTCTGCTGGAGGAACCATCGGCCCAGGATTTGCTGGAGGGCTTGCTGCCCAGGCTGATTCCTGACCACTGGTCGGTGCGCTACATTCCCTTTCAAGGCAAACAAGATCTGGAAAAGCGGCTGGTCCGGTTCCTTCACGCTTGGCGCAATCGGAACGCACGTTTTGTAGTGATGCGGGACCAGGACTCGGGCGACTGTCGAACGATCAAGTCCAATCTTCTTGCGTTGTGCGATCAAGCACGACGGCCGGACGCTCTGATCCGTGTTGCTTGCCGCGAATTGGAGTCGTGGATTCTCGGCGACCTGGATGCATTCGGCAGGGAGTTCGCGTGTACCCAAGCAACCCGTCGGAGCAGCCGGGCAAAGTTCCGCAATCCAGACGCCATCGGCAGCCCGGTGCAGGAACTTCGTCGTTTTGTACCGACCTACCAGAAGCGCGAAGGCGCCAAACGCATGGGGCCGCTGCTCTGTCCAGATCGAAACCTGTCCAACAGCTTTCGAGTGTTTTGCCAGGGATTGACACGGTTGGTTGCCGAGGACCGCTAGCCGCGAGCAGTGCGCAATCGCTGGGCAGCGCGAACGCTGACCTGGTGGTGGCTATGGGTGGACTCGAACCACCGACCTCGGCATTATGAGTGCCACGCTCTAACCGGCTGAGCTACATAGCCACGTAAGGGGGCGGGATTGTTGTGAGTGGGGCGCGGCTTGTCAAGCTGCACCGTTGCCAGGCGGTGCCATTCAGGGCAGTAATTTACCCGGATTGAGGATCTGATCGGGGTCAAACGCGGCTTTGATGGCGTGCATCATGGCCAGGGTCGGTGGGTCAATCGCTTGGCGCATGAAAGCGCGTTTGGCAAGTTGGCTGTACGTGTCGAAGTCGAAGCGGTCGGTGAGGATGCCTTGGTTGTCGGTGAGGGCTCTGGTGCTGCCTAGATGATCTTGCAGCAGCCAACTGGTTTGCGGGTTGGCGATCTGGTCGATTTCGGTGCCGTTGCAGTTGACGCGATCTTGCGTCGCGCCGCATTGGGTGCTGCGATTCTGCGTTCGGGTTTCGTTGAGG
>Ga0210033_1001754_pt1 | contig 19328 bp, 18 predicted proteins | sample CryGeymeta201501_FD_185465 | JGI IMG/M metagenome (GOLD analysis project Ga0210033, IMG submission 185465) | Groundwater microbial communities from Crystal Geyser aquifers in Utah, USA - Crystal Geyser metaG 2015-01 (SPAdes) (version 2) | ecosystem: Environmental > Aquatic > Deep subsurface >... | reverse complement strand
GAAGAGGAGTATCGGTTCGGTGATCTCGGTGGAGACCGATTCGCTCCTGCTAAAGGGTGCGTCGGGGGTGCTGTCGCCGTTGAAATCAATCTCAAACTGCGTAGCGAGGGTGTCTCCCTGGGTCATGCCGCCCTCAAGGCTGGAGTTGTTCGTCACCCTCGCCCGCACCAGGTAATGGAAGGTTTTGTTACCGTTGAAATCGCCCAGGTTCCAGCTAAGAACATTCCCGCTTACGCTGGGAAAGGAAGTGAAATCGCTGTCCGCCTGAGCAACGGCATCGATGGACTCCAAGTATGGATCCATGGTATCGGTCACAACCGGATTCAAGAAGCGCTCGGTGTTGCTGTACACTACCCTGAGATCATAAGTCAGAAGCTCACCGATGTTTGCCATTGCCTTGTCAACCGTCTTCTCAACCAGGAAGGCTGCCGTAAACGCTTCAGCTTCATCGTGCGTATAGGTGCAGGTATCGGTTCCGGCGGCGTCCTTGCACCACCCCTCCACCGTCGCGTGGTTGGAAAGGGACCCGGTCCCGACCGTGGCCGTGACGGTTACCGCCCAGGTCCCGCCGTTTGCCGCCACGGGTCCGGGGATCGTCCAGGTCCCGGTTGTACCGACCCACGATCCTCCCCCGTTGTCGCTTACCGCGCTGAATCCGCTCCCCAACACATCGGTAAGGGTGATGTTCGCGGCGGGGGCGTCCCCTTTGTTGGTCAGTGTGATGGTCCAGGAAACGGAACTTCCCTCTGTCGTGTCCTGCTGAGCCGGGGTAATCGCGATATCGATGTCGGGTTGAGTCGGGTCCACGGTATCCTGAGCCGTGACATAAACCGGAGTGGAGTTGCAGGAGTCATGGTAGCCATAGGCAATCTGATTGGTGAGAGTGGGAACGGGAACGTCGAACGGATCGGTGGAGTCATTCGCTTTAGTGGTATCGCAATAGGTCCCATCGGCCTTGACTGCGAAGGTGATGGTGATGGTTTCGCCGGGCGCCACAAAATCCAGACGGGTGCTGTCCCAGGTCAATACCTGACCGGTGATGCTCGGAGTGCACACAAGCGTCGCGTGGGTCATTCCGGAAGGCGTATTGGCAGCGACGATGGAACAGGTCCCGGCCGCGTCGTAGACATAACCGGCCGGCAAGGTATCCACGATGCTGTCGGTAAGGGCCGTGGCTCCCGTATTGGTCAGCGTTATCCTGACCGTGCCTCCACAGGTGGTCCAGTCGTCCGTGACGACCGCCTGGCCGCTTCCAAATTGCGGGCGGGTCCTCAGGTTCGTGGCGTCGGATGAGGTTTCATCCGCCGCGGTGTCGGGACAGCAGCCCCAGGCGGCCCATGCGGTATTGGTGGCGACGGTATCGGTGCATCCGATGACGAAGGTTCGGAAGGTAAGGGTACAGGTGGCTCCCACGGCGAGGTTGCCAATGGCCTGACCGGCTCCGAAGTAGTTCACGGCATCAATGGTGCATCCTGAAGCGGACAGCGAACCGGGCACCAGCAAAACATTGGCGGGCAGGGTATCCCATAGCCTGACGGCGGAGGCAACGTAATCGCCGCTGTTGCTATAGGTTACCTCCCACTCGACGGTGTCCCCGCCATCCGCGGCCACCTCTGTGCTCTGCCACGCGGTCCCCTTGGTCAGGTTTCGACCTTTCTTCAGTACACTGACTTGTGGATTGACCGCCGTGGTGGTCAGGCTGTTTGGGGCGGAAGCACTCGCTCCACCGCCGGAGGCGTTGCAGGGCGGATCGAACCAGGCACGTGCGACAGCCTGGCGGTTGGACGTAAGAAATGCATCCGCCGCGCTGCAATCCGCTACTTCAACACTGAAGTTCACCTGCAAGCTGCTCCCCGGCTTCATCGCCCGATCGCCGTCAGCGTTCAGCGGCAGCACAGAGCTGAAATCCCAGGTTATCTCTTGACGACCGGAGACGTCTTGGGTCGTCACCGTCGGCGAACCGGCGAGACCGTCGTAGCCATCCGCATGAGCAAAGGTGCTGCTGCCGGCAATGAGTGTCACCCCCGGCGGCAGCCATTCCACAACCTTGGCGTTATGGGCGTCGGTCTTGCCGCTGTTTCTGCCTGTTATCTGAAACGCCGCATCCCTCAAGTTACAGGGGTCCAGGCTCTCGCCGGTGTGTCCGACAATGATCACGCTGGTTTCCGGCAGCAGCACCACCGCGGAGGCGTTTCGTAGATCGCAGCCGCCGGCATCGCAGCCCCAGACCAGTTGACCGGTTATATCGAGAGCACTGCATCCGGTAACACGAAGGTCCAGGTCAAGATATTCGGCCTTGCCGGGATCAATCCTGTTCCAGTGGAACACCACCGTGTGATCGCCCGCGGAACCGCTCACCGAATCCGGGCCGACGGAACCGGTCACGGGCATGTAGGTCCCCCGATAAACGATGTCCGCAGCCAGGGTGATGGTCACATCCACGTCATAGAGCGGGCCGCTGCCGCCGTTGACGATCTCGATCCGATCGGAGACGTAGGGCGAATAGGCGAACACCGACACCGGATTGAGCCGGAAGGTGGGAATGCCGTCGGTCAGAACCAGGGGAGAGGCACTGTCCGAAGCGGACCGGGAAGGACTGCTGCCGTTTTCGCACCGGTTGCCATAAACCCCCCTGGTCTCCCAGGTGGCTGTAGCGGTGCTGCAGTCGTGTTGCATCCGAAATCGGATAACCCCCTGGGGCAGGATATCGCCTGATCCGTCAACGGTGTGCGAAGCGAAGTCCCAGGTGTAAGTGCCGTCGCCATTATCGGTGGGTTCAAAGGCGCTGATCGCGTTTCCGGAGGCATCCCTCACTTCGCTGAAGGCTGCGCTGCCAAGGTAACTGTAGACGTTTCGAGTATCGAGGGTGACCTTGGGATTATAGATGACGCGGTCGTTCCCGCCGATGGTGATGGTGAATTCCCGTGCCTCGCAGGTGCTGAGCAGGCTCGGGGTACCACCCGCGGCGAGCTCCATCAAGGTGCCCCAGACCTCAAATTCCTCCCTCACGTCAAACTCTGGAGAAGATGCGCACTGCGTGCCGCTCCCCGGCACATCCAGCGAGGAGTGAACGTAAAATCTCCCTTCCGAGTTCTCTACGCTGTAGGTATAGGTGACTGCGATGGTCGCTCCCGAGTTGGGTGCCGCGGTGACCGTGGACAACGCGCTTAGATTTAGAGGAAAGACGGGTCCAAGATAGGCTTTATATTCGGTTCCGTTCACCTTTACGCTGTCAATGGCAACAAAGGCGAAGCCTGATGGCGTGATCTCATTGTGCAATATGATCCCGTCCCAGTTGGCCGGGGCTCCGCTGTCAAAGGTGTAGCTGGTGGTGAAGGTCACGTTTGTGCACACATCCGCCGGCAGGGCGCTATTGGCGGTGATCGATGAAGCGGCCATGACCGAGCCGTTGGTGTCCACCACGGAGATCGGAAGCGTTGCGTTGTGGATCACGCCTGGACATCCCCTGCAGTCGTCCGGGACCCCTGCCACGGTAACGGCGTTGTTGTACGCGGCAAACGCCGAGCAGGGGTCGGTGGGGGCGTTCATTATCACGGTATAGGTGACCGTTTCCGGACTGGCATTGAAGGTATGGGACCAGGTGATGGCGCCGCCATTGTCGGTACCCCCTCCCGCATCAACAACCGTGAACCCCTGGTTGAGCCCGGTCTGGGTGGAATCGGGATAATCATCCGTGATGGTGGCGGTATAGGGCAGCACGTCGGAAGGCCCGCTATAGGTGACCGTTATGGTGTAGACAAGCCCTGTATCACCCACATTCACGTTGTTCGGACCGGTCTTGACCACCGTGATCGTTGGGGACACGGAAGGTTCCATGGTCCAGGTCTGGGGCCCGGTAACCGGAGTGAAATATTCGGTACCGTAAATCACCCCGCAATCATTGGTATAATTGGGAAGAAAAAGCAGCGTGGCAGAGTTGGTGACAGAACAGCCCGCTGCCGGATCAATGTCGAATTCAAATATGAGAGATTCGCCTGCCGCTATGCTCGACAGGTCGAACGTGCTTGTGTCACCATCCCAGGTCACGCCGTTGGTCACGCCGCTTACCGCCCACTCAGGCGGCCAACCCTGCACCCTTAGGGTGAAATTCTCGGCAGCACCGGTTCCGCTGGAGTTGCTCACTGTGATGGATGCGGTTGCACCGCTGCAATAGGGTATTAGGCCCGGGTTGTTCACGGTGATCGAGATATTGGGTTCTTTGGTAGCAAGAGCAATGGAGGTGCTGCCGGTAAGGTCCGAACCCAGGCAGTTGTCCTGGCCGTCCGACCAGTTGGCCCTGACGCTGTTGATAAGGTCGCTCAGATTACATCCCGCTACCGTGCCGGTGATCTCATAGACGGCGCTGTCCCCGGCTTCGAGTAAGCCGGTGTTCCAGGCGACCGGTGCGCCCGGAGTCAGGCCGCCGGTTGGAGTGTTATGACTGCTTGAGGAACTAATGGATAAAAAGGAAAAGCCGGCCCCCAGGGTAAAGGATATATCCGCCCCTGTTCCAAGAGCCCCGGTGCCGGAGTTGGTCAGGGTAAGCAGCCAGGTTACGCTGTCCCCCTTTGCTGCGGTCGTGACCGTGCTGCCGCTGCTGTCGGCGAATTGAAGACTCAACTGAGGATAGCCCACGGTTATTGAAGAGGACGTAGCGGTTGCGGCGCTTGAATTGAAATTAGCCGACATGATCTGGCCCGTCTCCGCACCGCAGTTGGGTCTTGCGGAATAAGTCAGATCCACGACCCCGCCGTTTCCGCTCAGGCTGAGCCCGGTCCAGGTGAGGCTATGAGTCGGGCTGGTGCTCTCGGTTGCGCCTCCGTTATTTGTCACCGTGAAGTCATTGGGCAGGGTCACGACGAGGGTGGCATCGGTGATAGAGCCTTCATCGGGGTTCGTGATGGTGACTTTCCAAGCCCCTTCTTCACCCACCGAAAGGGTCGTGCTTTCCTGGGTGAAAGAGACTTGAGGGGCTGCGAAGGCCCAAAGCGGAGAAAAGACAATCGCCGCCGTGATAATCAACGCTGACATCAGTCCTTTGCCATCGAGATTGCATCGGTATGATAGCATACGCTAATCCTCCTGCCAGTGTAAGTATAGTTTTTCAGAAAAATAATTTCACAGTGGTTCCTGTCATGCAAGTCCGGCCTCGGCCCGGAGCTTCGTCATGGTAGAAATGACTTTGGTTGCATCTGCCATGTACTTGTTGAAGGCATTGAGGACCGCCGATCTCAGATCCCCAAACGTTCATGACAGGAGGAAGTTGTCGCCCCCGCAAATGAAAATCCTCCTCCGGCTCTGCACTCTGCGAGGTCGAGGATTTCCCTCCCCCCGCGCGGGGGGAGGGTCGGGGTGGGGGGCGTATTTTCACGGTAAAAGTCGCCGTTGAATTTGCTGTTGCACTCCAAGTACCGAAATGCACCTGTCTTGAACTCGATGGCGCCAAACATCTTAAGCCCTTTACGTTTTCCGCACGTAACGACTTTGGGTTGTTTTCCCAAGGGTGCCCATGTTCTGCCAAGAGAGCCCCATTGAGCAAAGGAGACTTCGTCAACGAAGACAATGATGGCTTGCTTGGAGTTCGCTTTCTGAAGGATCTCCGGCCAAGTCTTCTCGACCCATTCATTTCTCTTTTTCTGGTGCTCTTCGTCATCAAGGACGGCAGCGACGAAGATACCCTTTTGATAACTCAATTTCATTTTGCCAAGCAACGCACAGAGGTATCTTGGGTTGTACGTGACATGGAACTCCTTTTGAATGACCTCAACGATCATGGCAGCATTCCAGATACCACACTCAAAGCCGTATTTCTCTGGGCCGTCGACAATGATCTTGTACAGTTTTTCTTTCTGTTCTTTCTTCAGTTTTGGCTTCCGCCCTCTTCCTTGGTAATGGTGTCCCATCAGCCACGAGAAACGAGCCAGCATGAATTGAGACAACCAGTTGCGCACCGTTCGTGTACTGATATTGAGCAGCTCTGCGATTGAGCCGATCGGCTTTTCGTCGTGGAGGGCCATAAGGCACCAGATGATTCTATACAACTTCAGGTTGTTCATAGGTTCAGAGGTCTTACGTTCTTGTTCAAGACGTTTGATGGTGTCTCCACTGATCTGTACTCTCATGATCGCCTCGATGATAAGAACTCGCTTTTTTGGTAAGAGACCAACATACTCAATGCCTTTTTGGCCGCATCTACTGAACAACTTATGAAAATGGCAGCATAAATTTCTTGTTTTTCGTTACAGAAAACCAGGAAATAAGGCACTATAGAGTAATTCCGATTGGGTATCAAGGAAAAATCGACCACAAGAGATGTGGTGTCAGCTTGAATTGTGGCAGTGGTGTGCCGGAGAAAATTGGGCGCGAGTAAGAGGGGGCCTTCGAGAGAGAGGAATCTGCGGAAATTGACGCCATTTGGGCATCATCCGGGCATACTTATGATTCCAAGGCCGGTTTTTAAAAGGCCATGAGGCTAAGACCTTGGATCAACCCTGTTCATAAGCCTCAATCCCGCCTTCCGCGGGATAATCCGGGTCGCAATACAGATAATCGTCAGAAACAGGTGCTTGAGGATCTTCTTGATGACCTCCTCATACTCGATGAAAGCCAAAATTTTCATTCGGCCCTGACACCTGGGACACGTTAGCGGGTCAAATTCATAAACGAACCATTTGTTCCCCTTTGTTGGGGACATGGGAACATATGGCCGCCAGCCATTCCAGGGCATTAAAAACAGCCGTCCGTACACAGAACATGGAGGTGGGGATGCCATCCTAAGAAATCACCGAACGAATGGATGGCAATAACGGCCCCTGGAACCCCTCCTCAGGAACCACTTCCTGGAAAAATTCCTTCTCCCAGGCGCAGCGGCTTAACTCGGAAAGCAACTTTCGGTCGTAAAGGAAATACCGCCGCAGGAGGGATGCTGAAGACAAAATGCCGGTGGGGTACAGCCCTGAGCACCTCTTCGCAAAGCTGTTCATCAAATTCCACTACCCGTTTCTGGTGGCAGGATGGGCAGAAATGGCGGCGCTTGCAGGAAAATCCCAGCAAATATTCGTGACCGCAGTCTCCACATTTGACCCTTGCAAAGCCATTATGGAGGATGCCGCAGTCCAGGAAACGGTAGATGACCTGTTTCACATAGGGCCGGAAAAAGCCGTACCGGGTTGCGAACCGATCGTCATAGACCTGCTCCAGCGTCTCAAAGTAAAGTAAAGGGCAACAAAACAGTGGTAGAAAATACAAGACGCAGAGATGGGAACCCATGAAATTGACCACGAGAAGCCGTTACGGTACAAGACTGATGATTGACCTTGCTCAGCACTATCAGAAAGGCCCTGCTCAGATAGCCGATATATCGCGAAGGCAGGAAGTATCTGCAAAATATCTGGAACAGATCATCATACCCCTCAAGAAGGCAAAGCTCATAAAGAGCGTAAGAGGGCCTAAAGGCGGTCACATGCTCGCAAGGCCCCCCGAGGACATATCTATCGGTGAGATAGTCATGCTTCTTGAAAAAGACACTCACCTTGCTCCCTGTCTTGATGGTCCTGAGAACTGCCGAAGGGCAGCCGAATGCAAGACGCGAGACCTGTGGGAGTCTTTGATGGTGGAGGTTTACAGGAGGCTTCATTCGATAAACCTGAGAGATCTGACCGAGAAGGGATTTAAGGGCTGTGAAGGTAACAGTTCTGGCTGTAGCAACCAGCAGGCATAAAGGAACACCCAAATCTGTGGTAAAAGAGGTCATCCTAAGGGAGGATCACGGTATCGAAGGAGACGCCCATGCCGGAGCCTGGCACAGACAGGTAAGCCTTCTGGCCTCTGAGCGTATCGAAGAGGCAAGGCAAAAAGGGTTTGAAGTCTCCTTCGGCGACTTTGCTGAAAATATTGCCACCGTCGGCATTGACTGGAAGGGGGTTTCGATAGGGTCGAGGTTCCTTGTAGGGGAATCAGCCGTGCTGGAGATAACCCAGATAGGTAAAGAATGCCACGGAAAATGCGCTGTATATTATAGAAACGGAGACTGTATTATGCCCAGGGAAGGGGTGTTTGCAAGAGTTATCCGCGCTGGCAGGGTAAGGCAGGGGGACAACTTGCTACCTCTTGAAGAATTAGCCTCGAGGTAGAGTATTGCTCCCAGTTACGCCTGACGCTTCCGGATATTCAAGGGCTTGCATCCGGACTTCTTTGCAGGCGCTGTCAATAACAGGCTTATCAAGGCGCTGCTACTTAAAGATCCCTCACCTGATATCCTTTCTTTGTCCGCAGTCAACGGGAAGGTAGTCGGCCCTGACATTATGGAGGGCGTGGAAGACATTTCCCTTTGCTTTCCTGCTTGTCCTGTAGATCCCAGCCAGCATGTCTTTGCACTTTTTGAGAAAACATTACTCCCACAAGCGTTTGCGAAGCTTGATAACACAATCATAGACGAAACCGCTTGTAATCAGTTGTTTTTATGGGATTAACGTTGGGACAGCAGTGAAGCCTGATATAATTGCATTAAGTATAAGTAAAAAAACCCGCCGCTCTGGCTGACAAAGGCAACGCCTCCCGCCTGGGGGTCGCTCCATGCGTTCAGGCGGCGTGAACAAAGTGTCAATGATGCCGGGCGCATAATTGCCAAGGCAGTTGGGGCCGATCATCGGAAAATCGGCTGCAATCGCTACCTGCGCAATATAATCCTGCGCCGCTTGATTGCCGACTGCCGACCTCTGCAAACCCGCCGGAAATAACGATGGCGCCGCCGACCTTGCACCGTTTGCATTCCTCGATCAGGTCCTGAACAAAGGCGGCCCTGGCAGCAACAATCACTGCATCGACAGGCTCGGGAACAGCCGAAAGCGTTTCATAAATTTTATCCTCCTGAAGGGTTCCTCCCCGGGGATTGACCGCATAGACCGGAATGGACCTTCGTTGTCCGATCTTTTTATAAATCACATTGGCGGGGTGGCGGTTGTTTTGGGATGAAACGCCGATAACGGCAACGCTGGCAGGCTTTAACAGACGATCCAGATTCATGCTATCTCCTTCCATGGCCCGGGCGAGAGCCGGTACGGGGTTAAGGGGTGGGGTTCGCGCATGTTCTTAACCGCTGGACGGTCAAAATTTCCCCCGTCATGCCGGACTTGATCCGGCATCCAGGTTTGTTAACCTATATTAATTACAATGGATTAAGGCTTTCTCCGGAATGACGCCCGGGAAAATTCAACATTAATGATTTCATGATGTTACGAGAACTTTTGACTGTCAAGTTAACCGGTATTTATCCGCCCGTCAACATAACCGTTATGTAAATCTCATCTCCGGCCGTTACCTTTTTTTTCAGCTCATCCGGGTACGCGCTTTCCATATTCAGGTAAATTTCAATCTGATTTTTCAGCTTTTCCTTTCCGTCGAAAAGAGCGTCTTTCATTGCCGGAAAACGATGGATCAATTCATCAATGCACGCTCCGATGGTGCTTCCCGCCACGTCAAGGGTTTCAAGTCCGTCGGTATATTGCCGATGCGTTTTATGAATATTGAGCTTAATGGTCATGACTGACGCCCCTCCTGCATTCTCCCGCAATGATCACATTTCGGATTTTTTCGAACCTTGAACTCACGCCATTTAAGCTTCAGGCCGTCATACGTCAGCAGTCGATCCGTCAGCAACTCTCCGATTCCCAGAATATATTTGATGGCCTCAGTGGCCTGCAGCACGCCGATGACAGCGGGCGCAACGCCGATCACCGGGAATTTGGGCGTCGATATCACCGGCCCGCGGTAAAGGCAGCGCAAACAGGTGCTTTTGCCGGGGATGACCGTCATGATCCGCCCTTCAAACCCGTTCACCGCGCCGTGAATAAACACAATCCCCAAATCGAGTGCGGCCTTGTTAAGAATATAACGGGTTTCAGGATTGTCCAGGGCGTCTATGATGACATCATGGCCTGAGACAAGACGTTTCGCGTTTTGCGCAGTAACCGCGTCGCACCCGGTCGTCACGACCACATGGGCATTCAGTTTGCTTAGTTTTTCCTTTGCGGAATATACCTTTCGCCTGCCGATGTCCGCTTCGTGATGAAGCACCTGTCGGTTTAAATTGCTTCGAACGACCTCGTCGTAATCAACGAGGGTAATTTCACCGATGCCTGCGGCCGCCAGGTAAATCGCGGCCGGAGAGCCGAGACCGCCGACACCGCAGATGAATATTTTTGCTTTTTTAAGTTTTTCCTGACCGGCAGGACCGATGTCTTGAATGTAAATCTGGCGGTCGTACCGTTCAAGTTCTTCCGCGCATAGCTTGGGTTTCATGCCGTTACTCCTGCCCGACGACCCCAATGGTTCGAGAGTGGTTCATTATATGGAATTTTTGAGTTCATAATAAGCGAATTTTATTCCCGCTATTTATTCCCTCAATGCTATATACTATTCTGTTAAGATTCAATATAACTCTTCTTGACATTTATTTCGCGTAATTGTAGTGTGTCCACAATAGTGAACTGGTTGCCGGTTGTCCTCAGAAAAATGTGAACCACCGCATGAAGCGGCCCCCTTTCGAGAGCCGACCTTTCTCAGGCGTCCGGTTGTTTCCCCGTAAATACTCAGGTATTCAGGAGTCAGAATTCAGGAGCCAGTATAACCGTTGCTTTCCGAGGTCAACAAGCTGCTGGAGGCTTATTCCAAGTCCATTCTGAATTCTGACTCCTGAATTCTGAATACCTGAGCAGTTACGTTTCCCCTATAATACCTGAAAAATGAAAATGAGAAAGAAAACCTTGACATCGGACGATCAGCAAGCAGGCCAGAGCCAACATCAGCTCACCGGATATAAGGCACCCGCCGTTCACAAGACGTTCCAACTTTTAAGAACCGTGGCGAACTCGCAACAAAGTCTCGGTATCGTCGAATTGGCCCAGCGACTCGGCTATAGCAAAAGCACGACCCACGGGCTGGTTCATGCACTGCTTCGGGAAGGTGTTCTCGCGCAAGGTCCCGGCGCCAGGAAACTCTTTCTCGGCCCTACGATAGCCGAACTGCTCTTTTCAAACTGGCACCAGGAAAAAGTCAATGAACTGGCCCAACCGGTCCTGAACGACATCCGGGACAACATAAATGAGACGGTGATCCTGGGGGTACGTATCCGAAACCGCGTCCTGATCATCGCCAGCGCGGAGGCCTTCGACAGTCTCAAGATCTCGGTGCCGGTAGGATCCACCATACCGCTCCTGGGCGGCGCGGTTGGAAAAGCCTTTTTAGCAGGAGAAAATTCGGAGCTGGTCTCGAACATGATCCACAAGTATGGTCTTCGCCCTTTCACGCCTCGATCCATTACGGATACCGCCGAATTTCTGGCGGAACTTTCGCGCGTTCGAGAGTCCGGTTATGCCGTCGATATCGAGGAATATCTGCCCGGCATACGCGCGGTCGCGGTCGCGCTGAACAACCGGCGGGGCCTTCCGACAGCGCTATGGGTCGTTGGCATGTCAGTGAATATGGATATGGACAAAATCCGGAAGATCGCCGACCTTGCCAAGGAAAAAGTGGGACAACTCCGGCTGACGCTGGATGAAGGTTACTAACGGCGGATGATTGCTGGATATCAAACCGCTATAACGAGGGGCGGCGGGATTTTGAATCCGCGCCGCCCTTTTGTTGGTGACGTGTCCCGATTCGGAATTATGCGTGTTCGCCGGCGCCGACCTGTATTTTTTTTGGCTTCGGACTGGCGTGTGGCCCCTTCCCGTTTCTTCTGAGCGCTTAAGACCGTGGAAGCGACAAAATCCACCGCTTTTACTTCACAAAACCGGACGCATTGGGGATCTCCCCCGCACAGGTCGCATTTAAAGACGCGATGTGTCGTCTGGTTGTAGTTCATGGCGCCGAAGGGACAGATGTTGATGCATGAGCGGCACCCGATGCACACTTCGTAATTAACGTTCAAAAACCCGTAATCCTTGTCCCGTGAGATAGCGCCCACCGGGCAGACGTTTTGACAGGGCGCATCTTCGCATTGCTGGCAAATCATCGGGATATAGCGCCCCTCAGCTTCCCACTTCACTATTTGGATCCTGCTTTTCGCCGCGTTGGACACCCCTTCATGCATAACGGAGCAAACCTGTTCGCAAAGGCGGCAGCCGGTACACTTATCGGCATAAACCGTGAGAAATTTATCCATTATTTTCTCCTTCGATATTGACTAAAGCAAATGGGTTGGTTCTTTGTCCAGTCCTAAGCGCTCTAAGGTGTCGGGTGTCGGGACGCCGTTCTTATCCCAGCCGTGGTGTTCATAGAACTCATCCAGCATGACTTTGAATTTTTCGCGATCGATTCTGGCGCCGATAACGTCCGGCGCCCCTCTGCGGCAGGGTTCGTCAAAATACCGGTGGTTGAGCGTGTCACCCTTTTTCAGATCGTTTCGCGTCAACCCTTCCCGCAGATTGAAAAGCCGTTCGATATTGTTGCATCGTTCCGCCACATCCCAGATTTCTTTCGGCGTAAATCCTAGCCCCGTGTTGTAGTAGATGACCTTTGGCCAGTCTTCGAAGTTGGGCAGCGTCGCGCCCAAAAACACCGTATGGTATTTACAGATGCCCAGGCAGTCAACGGCCATATAGCAGTTTTCCTGCCAGAACACCTGCCAGGGTTTGCCGATGTATTCGGTATGTTCCGAGGACAGAGGACCGTCATAGGGCACCGGACTGCTGTAAATTTTCCGCAAGACGTTTTCCGGCAGATGGTACAGATCGATGGCCGACCGGCTTCGCAGATGGTCGGAACCGCGGGAGGCGGTGGCAACATTAAGCGCCAGGCCCGGCGTGGCCCGCTCATCGCTGTGCAGATTGTTCATGCCCTTGACCTGAATCAGGTAATCAAAGGAATTTTTTCCGATCTGCTCGGATGCCGGAATCCCGCCGTCCGCCAGGACATTACCGAGCCAGCCTGTCCGATTGCAGATGCGGTGAACCATTTCAAGGAGCGCCTCATCATTTCCGAATCGAAGCTCAAGACCATCGGTTTCTTTGTTGGTGAGGATTCCCAGCTCATAGAGCTCCATGGCCCAGGAGATCATGCTGCCGATTTCAAGGTTGTCCACCCCATACTGGTTGACCAGGTGGTTACCGGTCAATACGGTTTCCGCCTTTTTGCAGTCCGGCTCTCCGCCGAAAGCGCCAAGGGAGGTGTATTCCGGTCCCTCATCGTATCTTCCGGCATAAAGCCCGGTTTGAATCTTATACTGGGCACGGCAGTGCACCTGGCAGCCGAAACATCCCGTCATGTGATGGGGACCGATCGTTTCGGTGGCGATATCATCAATGGCTTCAGGTTCGATCTCGTCCGCGTACTCCATCTGATTGTACTGAAAATTTCTGGTCCGGACACCGCCCCAGCAATTGGTTGCGCCCCAGATAAAGGGGGTTCCCAACGTACCCTGGGTTTTATTGACTTTGGCGCTGGTGATCTGGTCTATGAATTTTTTGTTATGTTCCAACGCATCGATGGGGTGGGCGATTTTAATGTCCATGGTACCTCGGGCGGCAACGGCCTTGAGATTTTTCGACCCCATCACACAGCCCATGCCGGTGCGACCGCCGGAGTTTTTAATTCCGGTCATTACACAGGCATAACGTACCAGATTTTCACCGGCCTGCCCTATCACGGCGCTTTTAATGTCTTCATCCCCAAGCTCTTTTCGAATGGCCCACTGGGTGTCCGTGGACGATTTGCCCCACAGGCCGGATGCATCTCGAATTTCGATTTCGCCGTTATGAATCCACAGATAAACCGGTTTTTCCGCTTTACCCTTGATAACCAGGTGATGAAACCCGGCCCAGGCCATTTCCGGCGCGAAAAAGCCGCCCATGTTGCAGCTGCCCAACAAACCGGTCAGGGGGGATTTGGCCATGATATGGGTTCTAGCCGTGGCGGATGCACAGGTGGCGGTTAAAATCCCGCCGCTGATGAGGAGCGGGTTATCCGGGCCCAATGGATCGCAGCCCTTGGGCGCGTGATTATAAAGCAGATAGGCGTCCAGGCCGCGGCCGCCGATGAATTTTTTCCTGACGTCAAGCGGAATGGGCTTGATCTCGATTTTGCCGGTGGTGAGATCAATATAAGCAATTTTCCGATCCAATGCCATGTCGCGTTCCCTCCTTGATTTATTTGGAAGCGTCCGGGGACGATCCAATTTTTTTTGCCACTATTGCCTCGGCCAATTTTCGGTTAACCTCCCAGACCGGACCCCTAATTCTGGGCAACTCCGGGCTCACCCAAAAAAGGCGATACGTCATGCCGCAGGTCGGGCATGAGATCTGCTTGCTCCCCGGCTCGGGTGTCAACCGACCCATGCAGCTCGGGTTATGGCATCTGACCTTGCCGAAGGTTCGGGTCTTTCGAAGCGATTGTGATGCGGAAAATTGTTCGTTGTCGGTAGCCATATTAAAACTCCTTAAGGTTGGGGTTAATCTTGGCAAAAGTTCACTATAGTGAAACTCTCTATACCAGGGCGCATTTCGATGTCAAGCCCTTTTTGCCGCCAAATAGGTAATAAATATGAAATAATTTTTAGTTTGACACCTGCTTGCCGCCGTATTATGAGAAGGGGCATAAAATTCATTATGGTGAATTTTATGCCCATTATTATGAATTCCGGTGTTTTTTTCCGGTTCTATCGGGTCAAAATGAAGTTGTAGGCTACCAAACGATTCTATTCGATTCCAAAGAGGCGTCCGCATGATGGAAAAGAGGCGTGAGCAATTACTGATCGATTCGAAAAAATGCACGGGTTGCGCCCGTTGCACGATCGCGTGTGCGATGAAACACTATAACATGATCAATCCACAGCTTTCCAGGGTCAGAATCCTTCGGCTTGAATCCCAGGCGCTTAACGTTCCGATAATCTGCATGGCTTGCGAAAAAGCGCCATGCATTAAGGTATGTCCCATGAATGCGCGGGTCAGGCAAGCCAACGGCACCGTCGTGACCGATACGGACGTATGTATCGGCTGCAGGGCATGCGTTAATATCTGTCCGGTCGGCAGCCCCGCTGCCAATCCGTATACGGGACAAACGATGACCTGTGATATGTGCCAGGATGATGAGGCCGGACCGTGGTGCGTTGCGGCCTGTAACCGCGAAGGCGCCCTTACGATGGCGAAAAGCGACGCATTGACGCGCGTGACCCTGAGAGAACGGGCCGGCCGTGCCCGGGCGATATATCCTTCAAAATAAAGTGCGGCATGTGTCATCCGGACGAATTCGTTTATCATCTTAACCCCTTAACGCAAATCAACAAACGGATGAGCCACTTTCAAAACGTTTCAGCGCGGCCGAGGTCAAGGCGCGCGAAAATTTCAACCGGAGGAATACATGAAGTATTTTGAGGATTGCAATTTGAGCGCAACGCAGAGATCGGCCGAAATGGGGTGTTTTGAAACTGGCTCGGATAAAGAGCAGGCGCCATGAAAGTCGTTATTATCGGAAATGGAATTGCAGGCAATCAAGTGGCCTTTTCGATTCGGGAACGCTGCAGGGAAACAGAGATATGCATTGTGTCCGCGGAAGACGTCCCGGAGTATGACCCGTGCTCGCTGCCTTATTATCTGGGCGGCGATTGCGAAAAAAAGGCCGTTTTCAGACGGCAAAAAAGGGATTACAAAAAACATAACATCGAGCTGATGGTTAACAGCAAAGCGGTTTCCATTTCCCCGGAGACCAAGACAGTCACGACTGAAAGCGGCATGCAGATCGGATATGACCAACTGGTGCTGGCCCATGGCGGGGCTCTTTTTATCCCGCCGATCGAGGGCATCGGCAACAAGGGCGTTTTCAGTTGCAAGCAGTTGATTGAAACCCAAAAATTAAAAACGCACAAGGGGAAAAGCGCGGTCGTTATCGGTTCGGGCGCCATCGGTATAGAGGCCGCCGAAGCGTTAAAGAAAAAAGGCTATGCGGTCTATGTCATCGAACTGTTGGGCTGGATTTTACCCGCCCTGTTCGACGAGCCCACGGCCAAACGGCTCGAAGCCGCAATGGAAGGCTATGACATTCGCGTTTTCACCGGCGAAAAGGTCCTTCAGATCAAGGGACAGAAAAAAGTGACGGGCGTGATAACCGACAAGCGTGAAATTGCTTGCGATACGGTCGTGGTCGCCACCGGTGTCGTCCCCGGTGTCGCGCTTGCGAAAACCGCGGGGATTGCCACCGGGCGGGGGATTCAGGTTGATCGGCACATGCGAACCTCTGTTCCCGACATTTATGCCTGCGGTGATTGTGTTGAGACCATTGATGCCTGCACCGGGGAAGTGGCCATGTTCCAGCTCAAGCACAATGCCATCGAGCAGGGCCAGATCGCGGCCAGAAACATTCTGGGAGAAAGCGTCAAGTACCTCGGGGCCTATGCGTTTGCCCGCGCCCATTTTTTCAACACCCACGCCGTCACCTTCGGCAAAACCATGCGGGGAACCGAATGCCTGCTGGGGGATAAGGAATTAATCGAAAAAGAAGACGGCAAAAACTATCTGCGAATTGTGTTGCTGGACGGCAAGGTCCTCGGGGGCCAGGCCATCGGAAAATATGCCGATGCCATTGGATATTTTATCGGGGCCATGTGGCGAAAAGACGATATGAACCACATCCGAAGCAAGGTGAACCAGATTTCATCTTCCGGAGCAGCGCATTCATGGCACCAGATCCGTATGGGACTTTTGCTGAGGCCTAATGTTTGATGGCCCCGCAAAAAGCCAAAATTCAGACGGCTTTTCAACCTACCGGCAATGATTCATACTCCTTCACCAGTACATGATCTCGAAAGTTCCGTTTTGGCGAGCCTCAGAGAAAATGGGTCTTGCGCGAAGCACTCCGATTTTTTCCTCTAATTCATTATAGGTGAAATCTTCCGGCAACTGGTCAAGAATATGCGCTGTTACCTCAGCGATGGCCTCCATTTCATTCAGCTTCAGCAGAAAGAGACGCCGGTCGTAAACCGGATTTAAATGGACGTCAGCCCTCTCGACATAATCGCTGGTCGGGTCGAAGATAAACGTATTGTCCCAGTCAAGGACGCCACTGCGAAATACAATAGAGGACACATGGCTTTCGCCGATTGCCCGCAGGCTCATGATAAAGCGCAAGGCGCCTTTGTCCAGATGGCTCTGATCAGGGTGGAGGACGATTGAAGGGTTAAAAAGGGCAACCGATTCAATGGAGTACTCCATGGTAAAATAGGCCCCGATGAGAGCCCTTTGAACATCGCTTAGCACGGCATCCCGTGGAAGATAACCTTTCACCTCATTTAGATGCCGCTCAAAAATGTATCTGATGTCTTTGTGCCGCTCGGAAAAATCAAGCATTATTTGTGAAAGAAGATTTTCGGCCGTGGTGTCGGGCAAGTCCACTATGCGTTGAATGATTTACCGTGAAAATACACCCCCCACCTCGACCCTCCCCCGCGCGGGGGGAGGGAAATCCTCGACATCGTAAAGTGTAGAGCCGGAGGAGGATTTTCATTAGCGGGGGCGACAAAATATTTCTGTCATGAACGTTTGGTTCGCAAACCAGGCTCCTTTTGCATTCTGATTCGCATGGAAATTAACATGGATACACAGGACTACACAGGATAAAAGCTCTGAATCAGGGAAACAGGTTCGAACCGTGCTATTCGTGTAATTCGTGGTCGAAAAGCGTGGTTTATATGAAAATGCCCCTTGCCTTTATTCCTCCCCCTCGATTGGGGAGGGAGGGGTGGGGGTGTTTTTCATCTTTCGTTGAGCCCCTTTCAGGGCATGACCGTTAGTGGAAATTCAGGAAATGGACGTTGACCGTTACGGCAGGGTCGTTGCCCTTGTGTCCGTCGGGGACCTGGCCCTGAACCGGCACCTGATCGAATACGGCTACGCCTGGGTCTATGATCGATACTGCAACGAGCCGTTCTGTTCCGAATGGTCCGAGGTAGAAATGGAGGCAAGGGCGGCCAAGCGGGGATTATGGAAAAACCCGAATGTCATCCCGTCATGGGAGTATCGCCGGTCAATGAACGCCAAAACAGACCGCGGAAGGAGGAACGACTGACACGGAATCAAACAATCTCTTGATATTTCTCCTCTACATCTGTTATCAGGAACAAAGAAGGTAACAGGCTATTTCCATCTATGATGACTTCTCCCCAAGGGGTGAATAGAAGACGGGAAAGGCGTGACAGATGGCGCGTCACTGGCTCATGACGCTGGGAAATCAAGATATCCTGCCGGTCTCTTTTTGTTTCGCAGGTTGGCGGGCCCTTAATTTCTTGAGTTTGTATATCTATTATCCTGAAAACGATTTGCCAAAGCAATCACCCTCCCTGATTATTATGTGATGCAAACCACCCGGTGCGCCAAGTCCTGGTCATCCAGGCATCCCCCATGTGTTTATCTCATTCAAATATCGCTTTAAACTTAGAAACCTAAGGGCCTCCCGCAGCCCAACAAAATATGAAAATGTGAAGGATGTCCCCCACTCCATCCCCATTTTTTTTGAGATTTTTTTGGCAAGGAGATCGGACCAAATGGTTACAGAGAGGCTTGACGTAATCAAATAATTACGCTAAATTCTCTTTATGGTTAAACCTGATGAGAATCTTTTACCTGATTGGGACGAAGACAATATCAGTCATATTGCCGGGCATGGGTTGACCCCCGAGCAGGTTGAAGAGGTATATTACAGCGAGGGACCGTTTCCGACCCTGGCTGTTAAGCAGAAGAAAAAGCATATAAAATTAGGTGAATATCGATACCGACTGTGGGGCACAGACGCTTCGGGCACATGTATCGAGGTGATCGTTGCCCCTTATCCACAGTATGGGGTATGGCGTTGTGTGACGGCATTCCCCATGTCGAGCACCACCCAAAAGGCCTATTTCAAGAGGGTAAGGAAATGAGCAGGATTCCAGAAAAGACAAGAAAAGATCTTAAACAGGAGGCTGTCCGGTGGGAGAAGGAGATTTTGAGAGAGACTCCCGATCAAATTCAGGGATTGCTGAATGATGCCGAGCGGTTTCAGGTTCCCCGTCCTCCCCGTCAGCCCGTGTCCCTCCGAATGGACCCCTTTGATCTTTCGATGATCAAACGCCTCGCCCGAAAGAAAGGCGTTCCCCACACCCAGCTCATGGCGATATGGCTTCGCGAACGGGTCGAAAAAGAAAAAAGATGAGATGAGATGATAATAACTCGCTTTTTTGATGAGAGACTATAGAGGAGGGATTTGCGTTGCGCCATTTTTTGCCAGGCTCGGCAGTCAACCGGGGCGGCGGAGGAATGCGGGGGCAGGCCCTTATAGCACGACATGGCGGCAAAATATGAGTTTAA
>Ga0210033_1001752_pt1 | contig 19343 bp, 20 predicted proteins | sample CryGeymeta201501_FD_185465 | JGI IMG/M metagenome (GOLD analysis project Ga0210033, IMG submission 185465) | Groundwater microbial communities from Crystal Geyser aquifers in Utah, USA - Crystal Geyser metaG 2015-01 (SPAdes) (version 2) | ecosystem: Environmental > Aquatic > Deep subsurface >... | reverse complement strand
CAGCTTCGACATCACAACCCAGTCCGGTATCGATCCACACTTCGCTGATCGAGCTATTTTGCAAAGTGGCCAAATCTTTGTCTGATTCCAGGAGAAAGGACTTTTTCCAGAAAGGGTGGTCCATCCAGCTGCCGCACAGCTCCTGAATGTACATGCCGATACGGACATCGCTTACCGGAATTTTTTTATGCATGTGAACTTGAGTCGGGTTGCGTGTGAATTCGTTCCAAATTCTACCCCAAACCCGGATCGCCGCAGTGGATGATGTCGCCCGTGATCGTCGAACTCCGACTAATGCTCTTGGTGCCTGTCGTTGTCCCCGGTCCAGAGCTGGTGCGCGTCGAGCTGTAGCCGGTAGCGCGCCTCGTTGGCGTCCAGTCGCGCCGTGTTCTCGGCCAGTGCGGCCTCCAGAGATTGGCGGCGGGCGATCAGCGTGGCGTCCAGGCTGCTCTCGCCGAGGCTGTAGGCGCGGGCGACCAGTTCCGCGTTCTGGTGCAGGGCTGAAGACGCATCGCGGGCCTGTTGCCAGATTTGAAAGGTGCTGACTGCGCGCGTGTAGGCGCTGAAAATATCGCCTTCAAGTCGGATGCGCAGAGCCTGTTCCCGGTCTGCGGCGATCACGGCGGTGTGTGAGGCGCTGTCGGCACTGGCCGAACGGGCGCTGTATCCCAGGGGGATCGAAAAGTAGATGCCGCCTATCTTTTGCCTGTTGTTCAGTTGCGATGCATAACGCAGGCCGAGAGTGGGGTCGGGCAGGCGGTCGGCACTGGCGCGTGCGGCCAGCCGATTCTGGAAGACGGCTTCCGACTTGGCCAGACCGAGTTCATGGTTGTGTTCAAGCACGGCACCGCGCCAAAACGACAGCGGTTGTTCGATTGACTGCGGTTCGACCGGCGTGATCGCGGCGGGAAGCTTGATGGCTTTGAATTGGCGCTGCAATTGATCGGCGGCCAGTTCGGTACGCAATTGTGCCTGCCGCAGGGAGACGCCGGACATCGCGGCGGCGGCATTGATCTGGTTCAGTTCCATGCGCGGTGCATCTCCCGCCCGGATGCGTTTTTCGGTGATGGTCGCCTGCTGCCGGAGAATTTCCACCTGCTGCTGCCATTGTGCCGCCTGTGCCTGTTCACGCTGCCAGTCGAACCAGAGTTGCAGCAACAGGCGCGAGGTTTCGTGGCGCGCATCGCCCAATTTGTTCCGTCCGCGCTCGACACCGGCTTCGCCGATCTCGCTGTCGATCCACATCTTGTTGGGCAGCCGGAACGGGCGTTCAATCGCGACTTCCCAGTCGCGATAATCCACATCGTCGCCGTTTTCCAGCAGCCGGTCGCGGTACAGTGCGCCGTGCACGGTGAATTCGTAGTCGCCGCTCTCGCGTTTGCGTTGTTCGCTGTGTTCGATCTGCAATTGCGATCGGGCGTTGAGTACGCTGACATGTTCGTCCAAGGCGCGATCCACCTGGATGTGCGGCGGCAGATCGGCTGTGGCATGGGCCAGCAGGGCGGGCAGGTACAACAGGATGACGGAAAGCAGGGTGCGCATTACGCTCATGCCAGTCTCCCGAATTCAAGCACCGGTACCAGCCAGTAGGCGATCTCGTGATTCGGCTCGGCCAGTTTCAGATGGGCGATGAGTTGATGCGCGTCGTCCAGATTCATCACGCTGTCGATCTGTACCCGCTGCGAACGGCCGCGCACCTGTTCCAGCATACTGGGCAGTTTCTCCCTCTGGCTGCCGCCTTCGATGTGATTGACCGAGAACCCGCGTACCCAGTCTGGGTGGGACAGCAATTCGTCAACCAGACGCTCTTCCAGAGACTTGTGACAAACCAGGGTCAGGCAGCAATTCATTTCCTTCATACGGACACCTTTGTTTTTTCCAGGCCGAAGCGACGGTACAGGATCGGCAGCATAATCAGCGTAAGCAAAGTCGAACTGATCAGTCCGCCGGTGACCACGATGGCCAGCGGTTTCTGGATCTCGGAACCAGGGCCGGTGGCGAACAACACCGGCAAAAGGCCGAACGCGGTGATGCTGGCGGTCATCAGCACCGGACGCAGACGGCGTTTGGCCCCCTCGAACACCACCTGTGCCAGTTCCAGCCCTTCATCGTGCAACTGGTTGAAATAGGAGACCATCACCACGCCGTTCAAGACTGCTATGCCGAGCAGGGCGATGAAGCCGACCGAGGCCGGGACGGACAGATATTCGCCGCTGATCCACAGCGCGAACACACCGCCGATCAGCGCGAACGGAATGTTGGTCAGCACTAGTGCTGCTTGCCGCACCGAGCCGAAGGTGGCGAACAGCAGCATGAAGATCAAGCCCAGCGCGACCGGGATGACGACTGCGAGTCGCGCTGCCGCACGCTGCTGGTTCTCAAACTGTCCGCCCCAGGTCAGGCGATAGCCGCTCGGCAGATCGACCTGCGCCGCAACCGCCGCCTTGGCTTCTTCCACGAACCCGACCAGGTCGCGTCCATGCACATTGCTCTGGATGACCACCATGCGCTGTCCATCCTGACGGTCCACCTTGACCGGCCCGTCCGCGCGTTCCAGGCGCGCGACTACGGATAGCGGCACCGACTGGCCGTTAGGTAGCGGCAGCGTGAGCGCGGCGAACAGCGCGGGCGACTGTCGGATGCCGGCTTCGCCGCGCATGATTAACGGGGTGCGGCGGCCGTCTTCGATCACGGTGCCGAGTTGCCGACCCTCGATCTGGCTGCGCAGGGCGTGGCTGATGTCGTCCACGCTGAATCCCATGCGGCCAGCGGCCAACCGATCGATGATGACGCGGTAATACTGCACGCCGCTGTTCTGCACGGTGAAGACATCCTCGCTGCCGCTGACACCTTTCAATACTTTGACGATCTTCGTGGCACGGTCGTTGAGCATGTTCAGGTCTGTGCCGAATAGTTTGATGGCGACATCGCCGCGTGCGCCGGTCAGCATTTCGGACACGCGCATGGCGATGGGCTGGGTGAATCCGTATTCGACACCCGGGAAATCATCCATCACCTCGCGGATATGATCGATGATCGCGGCCTTGTCGCTGTCGCGCCATTCCTTCTGCGGCTTCAGTACGAGGAAGTTGTCGGTCTCGTTCAGTCCCATCGGATCCAGCCCCAGCTCGTCCGCGCCGGCACGCGAAACGATGCCCTTGACCTCCGGCACCTGGGCAATGATGGCGGCCTGGATGCGTTTATCCATCTCGGCCGTCTGGTCGAGGTTGACAGAGGGCAGTTTCGAGACCTGCATGATGATGTCGCCTTCATCCATCTCCGGCATAAAGGTCTTGCCCAGCAGCATGTACACGCCGCCGCTCACCAGCAGCAGCGCCAGCGCGCCGGCGATCACCGTGCGTTCCTTGTCCAGCGCGCGTTGCAGCAAGGGCACATAGATGCCCATCGCCTTGCGTACCAGCCACGGTTCGCCGTGGTCGGCCTGCTTCAGCAGGAACGATGCCAGCATCGGAACAAATGTCAGCGATAACAACAGGGAGCCGAAAAGCGCGAACACAATAGTGAGCGCGACCGGGATGAACAGCTTTCCTTCCAGCCCCTGCAAGGTCATCAGCGGCAGGAACACAATGATGATGATGACGACACCGGCGGCGACCGGTGTGATGACCTCTTTCACGGCGCGGTAAATCACGTGCAGATGAGGAATGTGCTCACGTTTGTGGGCGAGATGGTTGATGATGTTTTCCACCACCACCACAGCCGCATCGACCAGCATACCGATGGCGATGGCGAGGCCGCCCAGCGACATCAGGTTGGCAGACATGCCGAATTTCCGCATCAGGATGAAGGTGAACAGCACCGACAAGGGCAGGGTGAGCGCCACTACCAGTGCGGCACGCAGGTTGCCCAGGAACAGCACCAGCAGAATGACGACCAGCACGATGGCCTCGGCGAGCGCCTTGGAAACCGTGCCCACCGCTCGTTCCACCAAGCTGCCACGGTCATAGAACACGCGTGTGGTCACGCCTTTGGGCAGGCTGGGGGCGATCTCGTCTAGTTTGGCGCGCACCCCGTTCACCACCTTCTGTGCGTTCGCGCCGCGCAAACCCAGTACCAGACCCTGCACGGCCTCACCCTTGCCATCCTGGGTCACGATGCCGTAGCGGGTCAGGCTGCCTATACGCACTTCGGCCACATCACTCACGCGGATAGGGCTGCCCTGCTTGCTGCTGATGACGATGTCGCGCACGTCCTGCAACTGGCGGATGCTACCCTCGGCACGCACCAGCAGTGATTCGTCACCCTCGCTGATGCGGCCCGCACCATCGTTGCGGTTGTTGGATTCGATCGCCTGCTGCAGATCGGCAAAGGAGAGGCCGCGTGCGGCCAGTGCATTGTGGTTGGGGACGACCTCGAAACTGCGTGCCATTCCCCCGAGTGTGTTGACATCCGCCACGCCGGGCAGCGTCCGCAAAGCGGGGCGGATGGTCCAATCCAAAAGGGTGCGGCGTTCTTCGAGCGACACTCCGTCGCCTTCCACCGTGAACATGAACATCTCACCAAGCGGAGTGGTGATCGGTGCCATCCCGCCCGACACATCGGGAGGCAGGTCGCGTAGCGCGTTGCCCAGACGCTCGGCAACTTGCTGGCGCGCCCAGTAGATATCTGTTTCATCGCTGAAATCGATGGTGATGTCGGCAATGGCGTATTTTGAGATGGAACGCAGCACGCGCTGGTTCGGGATGCCGAGCATCTCCAGTTCGATCGGCGAGACGATACGCGCTTCGACTTCCTCCGGTGTCATGCCGGGGGCTTTCATGATGATTTTGACCTGCGTTGTGGAAACGTCCGGGAATGCATCGATTGGCAATTCTTGGAAGGCCGATATGCCCGCACCCACAAGCAGCACAGTGAGCGCAGCCGCCAGCATGCGCTGGGTCAGCGCGAATTCAACCAGCCTGGATAGCATCATTCGCCCCCGCCGATACCCATAGCGCCCGACTTCAATGCGGAAACGCCCTGTACGGCGATCTGCTCATCGCCTTTGAATGCGCCGCTGACCACGCTGCTTTGCGTGCCTTCAAGCAACACGTTCACTTTTTCGCTACGGAATCCGGATGGTGATCTGACGAACACCACGGCCTGGTTGCCGAGGCGCGACAACGCGCTGTTGGGGATGTTCCATTGCTCGATACCGCCGGCGGCGGCGATGTTTGCCTCGACAAATTGGCCGGGCCGCAGGCTGCCCGCGCCCTTGTCTATGAGTGCGCGAACCAGAATGGTCTGGTTGCCGCCACTCAAACTGCGCCCGATGGCAGTCAATTTCCCGGTTGCGCCAAATGCCGGCACGGACACCGTCGCCCCGACTTTAAGGTTGCCCGCACTTGGCAGGGGAAGTTGTATCTCGAGCGCCAATGGGTTCAGTTGCGCCACCATGAACAAAGGCGTTGCGGCATCCAGGCGCTGACCGGAGCCGGCAGTTTTTTCGAGGACGACGCCGCTGATCGGGGAGGTGATGGAAAGCAGGCTGCTCAGATCGCTTCCGGACAAGAGTTGCCCGATCTCGCCCTGAGTCATGCCGTATAACTTTAGTGTCTGTCTGCGTTCGGTCAAAATCGCATCGGCTTCATTGCGCTGGCTGCGCGTTGCAAGCAGCCGGCTCTCGGGAATGATGCCGTCTTTCCATAATTCCTGATCGCGGATGAAATTCTCGCGCGCCAATTGGGATTGCATGTAAGCCTGCAGCAGACTGCGTTGTGCCTCCACAAATGCGGGACTCTGTAGTTTTGCCAGTACCTGTCCTTTTTTCACCGAATCACCCACGCCAACCAGGGTTTGTTCGACCATGGCCGCCAGCGGCGTGCTGATCGTGTATAGCCGATTGCCGGGGATCGCGACTTGTGCCGGCACACCCGAAAGTTCGCCGTTCTTCTTTGGTGGGAGCGGGGCGAGTTGAATGCCAAGCTTGCTCACCTGAATATCACTTAAGACAAGTTCCTGGGCGTGAACAGGAAAAAGCAGTTGCGCAAATGCCAGAGCGGCCCAGCAAAAAATTCTCATCGTTTTGTATATCCTGATTGTGTGTCGGGTTGCGTTAAACCCAATAGAACTGTGTGCCTACTCGCCGCAGCGTGCATGAATCATTCTAGGGCGCCTCTATCTATTTCCGGAAATCATTTGCAGGTAGCCTGCTATTTCCAGACCCGTGGGCGCGACGTAGGCCCCGAAATTTCGGATAAGTTCCTTCACGCCGTGGGCTTGGCAACAAATTGTATGCGGGAAAATTTCTTGACAAATTTTGATGCTCCCCTAAAATGCGCGCCTCTTCCGGGTCGTTAGCTCAGCTGGTAGAGCAGCGGACTCTTAATCCGTTTGTCGCAGGTTCGATCCCCGCACGACCCACCAATCTAAAAGCCTGCTACGAAGCGGGCTTTTTTTTCGGATGAGATGAAATGAATGAGAGGCAGGCGCTAATGTACTTATCATTTTACATAATATACATTATGCGACATTTAGGGATGCCGGAATCTAAGGGTGGAGAATACTTTTTGTAATCATTTCAATTTATTGAGACTTCGGCAGAAACAATCGGCGGAAGTTTTCAGTGGTGACCGAACCGACTTCACTGATGTCCAGGTGGCGTATCTTGGCAATCTCTTCAGCAACGTATTTCACATAGGCGGGTTGATTGGTCTTGCCGCGAAACGGAACCGGTGCAAGATACGGCGAATCGGTTTCGATCATTATCCGATCCAGTGGCACGCGCTCGGCCACTTCCCTTAAAGCAACGGCATTCTTAAAAGTCAGGATGCCGGAAAAAGATATATAGAAACCAAAATCGATAGCGGCCAAGGCAACCTCAAGGCTCTCGGTGAAGCAATGCATCACCCCGCCAACCTTTTCCGCATGCTCTTCCTGCATGATGCGCAGCGTATCGGCAGCCGCCGAACGGGTATGAATGATGAGGGGTTTGTTGCATTCGATGGCGGTCTGGATATGGGTGCGGAAACGCTTGCGTTGCCAGTCAAGATTCCCGGTCAGACGAAAATAATCCAAGCCAGTTTCACCAATCGCAACGACTTTTGGGTGCTGCGCCAAGCGAACCAGTTCAGCTTGAGTAGGCTCTGTTTCCATTTCGTAATCGGGATGAACCCCGACCGAGGCGTATAGATTGACATATTTATTTGCCAATTCAATAACCTGCAATGAACTGGGCAAATCAACAGCGACACACAGTGCGTGCGAGACCTCGTTCGCCTGCATGTTGGCAAGAACGTCGTCCAGCATTTCCGTCAAGCCGGGAAAATTAAGATGGCAGTGAGAATCAACGAACATTGCAGTTCAATGGCTGAACAGCTGCCGATATGACAGCAACAGAGCTTCAAGAAATAGTTTCTGATTCAAGGGGTGGTTGGCTGCCCGTCGCGCCAGCAGAAGCTCTTTTTGAAATCGCATCAGGTCAGTCGCCGATACCAGATTGGCCAGTTTGAGAATCGCGGATGAATGGTCTGGAAAGTAGCGCACGGTTCCGGCCAGTTTGGCACTGGTCAGATCATGGCACCATTGCTGCAAGCAGTGAATGATATGAACGGGCTGGCTGCGTTGCAGCGCCTCAACTAGGGGGAAAGGGTCGAAATCGGTCGGCTGATGGATGGCATTGAGCAGGCTCATTCGTTCTGCTGCACCCTCGCCAGATTCTGCCCATGACCTTGCTTGCAACGGGGCGAAGCCGGATTGAGCCAAGGCTTGTTCAGGGTGGGGCACACCCTGCCCGGCTAACCATGCAATCCCTGCTTCACGCGTGGGTGTTGGAAGGACAAATCCCTGACAACGACTGAGAATGGTCGGTAGAAGCTGTTGTGGCTTGTGAGTGACCAAAAGAAAAATGAGATTGGCGGTGGGCTCTTCCAGGGTTTTGAGCAGCGCGTTGGCTGCGTTACTGTTCATCGCTTCTGCCGGATGAATCAACACGATGCGGTAGCCGCCGCAATGGGAGGACAGATTGGAGAAATTGGCCAGTTCACGAATCTGATCAACCGAAATCTCTCTGGAGGGCTTTTTCCCTCCTGCTTTTGCCTCCGCTTCATCCTCAGTATTCAGGGCATCAGGCTGAATGAGTCGGAAATCGGGGTGGCTTTCTTGTGCGAACCAATGGCAGGAATTGCAAATCCCACAGGGCGTGCCGTCTCCGGCCGGGTGCTCGCATAGCAAGGAACGGGCAAAGTTGAGCGCAAGATCCAGCTTGCCTATTCCTTGCGCACCCCTTAACAACAAGGCGTGCGGCAATCGCTTGCGCAATCCCTGCATGGCTTGCCATGATGCAATTTGCCATGGATATATATATGACATATCAGAGTGTTGAAATTACTTCAGAAAGTTTTTGTTTAACTTCAGAAATGCTTTTTTCTGCCTCTATCACAATAAAACGCTGGGGCTTTTTTGCAGCCCGGGCGAGATAAGCCTGGCGCACGCGTTCGAAAAACTCACCCTGCTCCAGTTCGAAGCGATCCAGGCTGGCATTACTCGCCAAACGCTGGCGCGCCACCTCGATGGGTATATCGAACAGCAGGGTCAGGTCGGGTTGCAAGTCGTCCTGTACCCAACGCTCCAGTTGCTCGAGTTTGGCAATCGACACTCCCCTTCCGCCCCCTTGATAAGCAAAACTGGCGTCGCTGAAACGATCTGACACCACCCAGGTGCCCTGTTCCATGGCCGGACGAATCACCTGCTCCAGATGTTCACGTCTCGCGGCGAACATCAGCATCGCCTCGGTCTCGGCATGCATCGGTTCATGCAGCAATATTTCGCGCAATTTTTCTCCCAGCGGGGTGCCGCCCGGTTCGCGCGTCAACACAAGGTCGATGCCGCGCTGGCGCAAAGCGTCGGTGAACCAAGCCAGATGGGTGCTCTTCCCTGCCCCGTCCACGCCTTCGAAGGTGATGAATTTTGCTTTGTTCATTTGATCTGGTATCGATTGACTGCCTTATTGTGTTCAGACAGGGAGTTTGAAAATTTGGAGCTGCCGTCTCCCTTGGCCACGAAGTACAGCGCCTTGCTCGGCGCAGGATGCGTCACCGCTTGCAATGAGGCCAGTCCAGGCAGGGAAATCGGCGTTGGTGGTAGCCCGCTTCGGGTATAGGTATTGTACGGGGTATCGGCAATCAGGTCGCGCCGGCGCAAATTGCCGTCAAAGCGCTCCCCCAAGCCGTAGATTACAGTCGGATCGGTCTGTAAACGCATCCCCAACCTTAAGCGATTAATGAAAACTGCGGCAATCATGGCGCGGTCTTCCTCGCGCCCGGTTTCTTTTTCAACAATAGAAGCCAGAATCAGGGCTTGATAGGGTGAGGCGAGAGGGAGATCGGCAGCACGCTGTTCCCATGCGCCGGCCAAATGTTGCTGCATGAGCTGATAGGCACGTTGCAACACCCGCAAATCGCTGCTTCCACTGGAAAAATTATAGGTATCTGGAAAAAACAGGCCATCCGCGACCGTTTCAGTCGCACCGATGCGCTGCAACAGTTCCAGCTCGGAGAGGTTCGCGCTGTCATGTCTTAAATTTGGATGCGCGTTCAACAGCATACGAAATTCCTTGAACGTCGAACCCTCGATAACAGTTAGCTGGCTTTGCTCGGAACGGCCGGAGCTGACCATATCCAGCAATTCCAAGCGTGAAAGAGGCCTGTCCAACTGGTAGTTGCCAAACTTGATTTGCCGAGTCTTGCCGAGCAATCTGGCAAGCAATACAAATGAAGTATCGTCTGCGAGCGCCCCTGCCTGTTTCATCTGAATGGCAGCACTCTTCAGACTACTTCCCGGCTTGAGCGAAAACTCAAGCGGTGTCTGCACCAGCGGCATGGGAAAATAGGCGAAATCAAGAGCCAGGCCGAGCATGATGCCCAGAAAAACCGCGAGGCCGGCGGCCCATTGCAATTTATGCTTCGTCTTCATTCAGCCATTCCCGCATCTTGTCTGCAACCGGATGTTCGCTGCGAAGGTATCCCGGAAATTCCCGCACCGACCACAATCCGAACACGCTGTTCACCAGAAATATCTCGTCAGCCGCGAGCAGGTCATCCATCCGCAGGCGATCGATCCGACATGGGATGGCGTGCCGATGGGCGAACATCAGCACCCGTTTTCGTTGCACCCCAGCCACGCCGCAACGGCTTAAATCGGGAGTGGCAAGGGCGTTATTCCGCACGATGAAGAGGTTGGAGCGGGTGCCGCCGATCACTGCCCCAGCCTCATCTTCCAGCAATCCTTCGGGAAAGCCAGCCTCCGTGCACTCGGAAGCAGCCAGGACGTTTTCCAGACGGTTGAGGTGTTTGATGCCCGCCAAAATGGGTTGATGTCCCAGTTTGATCCGGCAAATATGCACGGCAATCCCGGACGTTGCGTATTCCGGTGGATATTGGGGGAGCGGCTGGCAATCGAGGATACGCGTGGGTTGACTGGTTGCTGGTATGGCATAGCCGCGTTGAGCGCAACCGCGTGTGACGATGATCTTGACTACCGCATCCTGCCGTAGCCCGGCAAGCTGAATGATCTCAGCCAACAGGGTTTCTTCATCAGGACAGGGCAACGCCAGTGCGTGGCAGTCGTGCCGCAATTTTTCGATATGGTGCTGCCAGTGCAGGGGCTTGGCATTGCGAATACGCAGAGTGCGGAAGACACCATCCCCATAAGACAGCCCCCGATCTTCGGCTTGTATGCAGGCGTTCGGCAGTCCGTTGACCAGCATTACGTCGCGGACTATATCTTGCGAAACACCAATGTGCCGTTTGTGCCGCCAAAACCAAAGTTGTTGTTCATCGCCACATCAATTTTCATCTTGCGTGCGGTATTTGCACAGTAATCCAGATCGCACTCCGGATCCTGATTGAAGATATTAATGGTGGGTGGCGAGATTTGATGATGCAGGGCAAGCACGCAGAACAGCGATTCGACACCACCGGCCCCGCCTAGCAGGTGACCGATCATCGACTTGGTCGAGTTCACGACCAATTTTTTTGCATGGTCGCCAAAGGCAGCCTTGATAGCCTCATTTTCGTTCTTGTCCCCCAGCGGCGTCGAGGTGCCGTGAGCATTGATGTACTGGACTTCGGCCGGGGTGACACCGGCGTCGCGCAATGCATTGAGCATGCTGCGCTTGGGGCCGTCCATGTTGGGTGCCGTGATATGGTAGGCATCCGCGCTCAGGCCGTAACCGGCCAGTTCGGCATAAATCTTCGCACCACGTGCCTTGGCGTGCTCGTATTCTTCCAGCACCAACACGCCCGCCCCTTCGCCCAGCACGAAGCCATCACGGTCTTTATCCCAGGGACGGCTGGCCGTGGCGGGATCATCATTGCGTGTGGATAGGGCGCGCGATGCGGCAAAGCCGCCAATGGCCAAAGGTGATACGGCAGATTCTGCTCCGCCCGCCACCATCGCGTCAGCATCACCGTACTGAATCATGCGCATGGCTTCGCCGATGCTGTGCGTACCGGTTGAACAGGCCGAAACAACGGCGAAATTGGGGCCTTTCAGGCCGTAGATGATGGAAAGGTTACCGGAAATCATGTTGATGATAGTGCCGGCAATGAAGAACGGGGATATCTTGCGCGGACCGCCGGCCAGATAATCGTTCTGGGTTTCTTCGATGGAAGGCAGACCACCGATGCCGGATCCGATGCAGACCCCGATGCGTTCGGCGTTCTTCTCGTTGACTTCCAGTCCTGAATCCTTGAATGCCTCGATCCCGGCTGCCAACCCCAGATGCACGAAGCGATCCATACGCCTTGCATCCTTGGCTGGAATATATTGAGTGACATCGAAATCCTTGACTTCACCCGCGACTTGGCAGGAAAAGGCTGTCGCATCAAACCGGGTGATACGCCCGATGCCGGATTTACCGGCGACAATGTTCTGCCACGTTGCCGCTACCCCGACACCGACTGGTGTGACGGCACCAAGGCCGGTCACGACGACTCTGCGTTTAGTCAAGCTGAACTCCGATACTCAAAGGAAACAGTGAATTACTTGGAATGGGCGTTCACATAATCCAGGGCGAGCTGGACCGTGGTGATTTTTTCCGCTTCTTCATCGGGGATCTCAACGCCAAACTCTTCTTCCAGCGCCATCACCAGCTCAACCGTGTCCAGGGAATCGGCACCCAGGTCATTCACGAACGAGGATTCGTTCTTGACTTCAGACTCGTTCACGCCCAATTGTTCAGCGACGATTTTCTTGACACGTTGTTCATTGTTGGACATTGCATTACTCCCTAAAAGTTAAAGTACAAAAAGCGTGTGCATTCTACCAAACTCGCACCGAATTCCAAACTACCCTATTCCATGTACATCCCGCCATTCACGTGCAAGGTCACGCCCGTAATATAGGCTGCGCCGGGACCTGCCAGAAAAGCCACTGCTGCTGCAACATCCGTCGGCGATCCCAGTCTTTTCAAGGGTACATGCTCGATCAGCTTGGCGCGCTGTTCATCACCCAGCGCCAGCGTCATGTCGGTATCGATGAAGCCGGGAGCGACACAGTTCACTGTGATATTGCGGCTGCCGATCTCCTGCGCAAGGGACTTGGTGAAGCCGGCCATCCCCGCTTTGGAAGCTGCATAGTTGGCTTGCCCTGGGTTGCCCATACTGCCAACCACTGAAGAGATGTTGATGATACGACCCGTTCTGGCTTTCATCATCCCGCGCAGTACGGCACGGGAAAGACGAAAAACTGACTTGAGGTTGGTTGCCAGCACGTCATCCCATTCCTCATCGGTCATGCGTGCCAGCAGATTGTCTTTGGTGACGCCGGCATTATTGACCAGGATGGCAACCTCCCCGAATTGCGCGCGGATTGTGGTGAACGCCTGTTCGATCTGTGCCGGGTCATTGACGTTCAGCGCCAGCCCCAGCCCTTTTACGCCGGCTTTGGCCAAGTAGTCACTGATGGCTTGCGCACCTTTTTCGGTCGTCGCAGTACCGATGACGGTCGCTCCCAGTTTGCCTAATTCGAGTGCGATTGCCTGTCCGATTCCGCGCGAAGCGCCGGTGACTAATGCAGTATTTCCTTGCAGCGTCATCTTCTTTCCCCTTTATGCCAAGGCAATCAGCGCAGCCTTCAATGCCTCGCCATCATTGATTGCCACTGCTTGTTGCGTGGTATCAATGCGCTTATTCAAACCGGCCAACACCTTGCCCGGTGCGCATTCGACATTGTGCGTAATCCCCTGCTGGCCAAAATAGCGGATGGTCTCTACCCATCGCACTGGCGAAAAAAGCTGGCGCACCAATGCATCCTTGATCGCCGCAGCGTCGTTATACGCAGTGACATCGGCGTTATGTACGACCGGAATGGAAGGCGTCTTGATCGCCACATTTTCCAAATAGGTGCGCAGTTGTTCCGCCGCACCCTGCAGCAGACTGCAATGCGAGGGGACGCTCATCGGTAACATCAGTGCGCGTTTGGCCCCCCTTGCTTTGGCAATCGCCATGCCGCGCTCCACTGCGGCGCGGTCACCGGCGATGACCACCTGCCCCGGCGAATTGAAGTTCACCGCTTCCAGCACCTCGCCTTGCGCGCCTTCGACGCACACGGCACGCACCACCTCGTCATCCAGTCCGAGGATGGCGGCGATGCCGCCTTTGCCTTCAGGTACCGCATCCTGCATGCACTGGGCGCGGTAACGCACCAGTGGTAGCGCATCGGTAAAATTCAATGCCCCGGCAGCAACCAGTGCGGTATATTCGCCTAGGCTATGACCAGCCATAAAGGCCGGTTTAGTCCCGTTCTGGCTCTGCCAGGCACGATAGACCGCCACCCCGGCAGTCAGCATAAGGGGTTGCGTGTTGATTGTGGCGTTCAATTCGGTATCCGTGCCGGTTGTAGCCAGTTGCCACAGATCCTGTTGCAGAACTGCGGAGGCTTCACTAAAAGTATCGCGAACAGCGGAAAACTCAGTGTAACCGTCCATCATGCCGCGTGACTGCGAACCTTGACCGGGGAAAACAAATGCGAATCGTGTCATCTCAGAACCTACCAGTTAATAAGCGCGGCACCCCAAGTGAAGCCGCCGCCAATTGCTTCAATCAATACTCGCTGACCCGCCTTGATGCGTCCATCACGCACCGCAGTATCCAATGCCAAAGGAATCGAAGCGGCTGAAGTGTTACCGTGGTGGGCCACGGTAACAATCACATTATTCATGCTCAAGCCCAGTTTTTTCGAAGTAGCTTCGATGATACGAATGTTGGCTTGGTGCGGCACCAACCAGTCAATATCGGTACCGAGCAGTTTTTGATCTGCAAGTAATTCATCAACAACATCTGCCAACACATTGACAGCAAATTTAAAAACTCCCTTTCCATCCATTCCAATCAAGGGATCTGCCTTCAACATATCGCGATAGGAACCATCGGAATGCAGCTTTGCCGCCACAATTCCGGGTTGTTCGGAAGCGCGCACGATGACAGCACCGGCACCGTCTCCAAACAGTACGCAGGTGGTACGGTCTTTCCAGTCCAGCATGCGGGACAACACTTCCGCCCCCACGACCAACACGGTACGTGCCTGCCCACCGCGTATATAAAGATCGGCCGTGTTCAAGGCAAAAACGAAACCGCCGCATACAGCCTGAATGTCGAAAGCTGCCGCCCCGTTCTTGATGCCGAGTTTATCCTGCAAGATACAGGCCGTGCTGGGAAACGGCATGTCCGGCGAAGTGGTGGCAACGATGATGAGATCGATTTCGTCCGCGCCAATGCCAGCCGCTTCGATCGCCTTGCGACTGGCGTGGAATGCAAGGTCGCTGGTCATTTCACCTTCAGCGGCAACGTGGCGCTCTTCAATTCCGCTGCGGGACACAATCCAGTCATGAGAGGTGTCGACGATCTTTTCAAGATCGCGATTAGTCAGCGTTTTTTCTGGCAAATAGCTGCCGGTACCGATGATCCTGGAATAAGTCAAGCTGCCCTCCTAAATTGACTGGCGTGCGTTATGCCATTTTTCGACATGCCCGCTGATGTGAGCCAACATTCCGCCGCGCGCTTCTTCTGCGGCGCGTTCAATTGCGCACAAGAAAGCAAATTCATCCGCAGAACCGTGACTTTTTACCACGATCCCTTTCAATCCGAGAAAGCTTGCGCCATTGTAACGTCGGTGATCCAGCCTGTTCTTGAAAGCTTTAAGGACGGGCAAGGCGACCAGAGCAGCAATTTTTGTGAAAATGCTGTGGCTGAACCCCTCTTTCAGAAAGCCCCCCATCATCTTGGCCACACCTTCAGCGGTCTTGAGTGCCACATTGCCGACAAAACCATCACAGACCACGACATCGGTGACGCCATTGAAGATGTCATTGCCCTCGACGTTGCCGTAAAAATTCAGGTCGCTGTTCTGGAGCAATACGGCAGCCTGTTTGACCACCTCATTCCCTTTAATATCTTCACTGCCGATATTGAGCAGCCCGACACTGGGATTCTCGCGGTGTTCAAGGGCTGAAACCAGCGTGCTACCCATCAATGCGAACTGCAACAGATGTTCAGCGGTACAGTCAACATTGGCACCCAAATCAAGCATGCAGACCTGGCCTTTTCGGGTTGGCAGAAAAGAGGCGATAGCGGGACGGTCAATACCGGGAAGTGTCTTCAGCACGTAGCGCGCAGTGGCCATCAGAGCACCGGTATTACCGGCACTGACGCAAGCGGCAGCCTCGCCATTCTTGACCAGATTGATCGCCACCCGCATCGAGGAGTCCTTCTTGCCGCGCAACGCGGATTGTGGTTGCTCATCCATGCCGACGACTTCTGTCGCCGCGTGGATAGTCAAACGGGGATGATCCGCGGCCATTCGAGCAACACGCATTTGCTCCATTATCTGATCGGCCAGACCGACCAGAATGACTTCGTCGGAGGGATGCTTTTCAAGATAGGCGACTGCCGCAGGAACAGTGACACACACGCCATGGTCACCGCCCATGGCGTCAATGGCTATTGTTACATCCACTTGGCGTTCCTCGGAAGGGAAAGATACACGACAGGCCGCACCTCAACTTGACAAGACACGGCTTGAAAGGCCTGCAAACGGCTTATTCGCCTTTGGTGTTGACGACTTTCTTTCCGCGGTAGTAACCGCTGGGGCTGATGTGGTGACGCAGGTGCGGCTCGCCGGTGGAGGGTTCGACTGCCAACGCCGGATTAGTCAGGAAGTCGTGCGCACGATGCATACCGCGCTTGGACGGGGATTTTTTATTTTGCTGAACTGCCATGGTAACTCCTCAAAAAAACTATTGCTGCTTCTTGTTAAAATTTGCCAATGCCGCAAACGGGTGGGTAGACTGCCTCGGCTCATTTACCTGCATCGCACATTCACCTTTGGGGTGTCTGGGGGCATAAGGAATCCCCAACAACAACTCCTCTTCGACCAGTGACAACACATCAATCTGGGACGATGCCTCAATGCACTCCACTTCATCGTCAATATCAACCTCCTCGATCAGTTCGGCCGGAGCCAAACGCAAAGAGGACGAGATTGCAACCGGATAAGCAAGCTCTCCAAGACAACGCTGGCAACGCAAAAGGCAATCACCGGCCAGCTCAACCTTCAGCATCAGTCGGTCACCCTCTTTGAAACCGCGCAAATAAAACGCAATACTACCGCGCGAGTTCGCCAGAAGTTCCCCCAGTCTGGGTAGCGCATCAAGCGCCACATTCCCGTGTAATTCCTTGCCATTTAAGGCAAAGTCCACGCCATCGATCAAAGGTCGTGCAAACATGAGGCGCGCATGATATATATTCGCTCCCCCTCTGTCAAAGCCGCGTAGCAAGGAATATCTTGAACAGCAAAACAATCGTCCTGGCTTCAACCTCCCTTTATAGAAGTCAGTTGCTCGCCACTCTGCAAATTCCCTTTCTGATATCCGCACCCGAAGTCGAGGAGGCCCCGCTACCCGGTGAAGGTGCAAGGCAGACATCATTGCGGCTGGCAGAGTTGAAAGCGCGCGCTGTCGCGCCTCGCTTCCCTGATGCGTTGATCATCGGCTCCGACCAGGTCGCGCTCTTGAACGGTGTGCAACTTGGCAAGCCAATGACGCACGGCAATGCCGTGCGACAGCTACAGGCCATGCGCGGAAATATCGTCATCTTTTATACTGCATTGAGCTTACTGGACGCTGCGACTGCCCGGATACAGACGGAGGTCGTCGAAACCAGTGTCAAGTTCCGCCAGCTGACCGACGCGCAGATTGAGCGCTACCTGAACAAGGAACAACCTTATCATTGTGCCGGCAGTGCCAAAGCTGAAGGACTGGGTATCGCCCTGATCGAACGAATCGAGGGCAGCGACCCGAATGCATTGATTGGCTTGCCCTTGATTGCCCTGGTTGATATGTTAGAAAAACAAGGGGTTAATGTCATATAGCTTCGACCCTCATGAATTTTACTGTTGCGATCACAAACGCTTTCTGGTATTAAAGCGCGCTCAAAAAATTAAGCCCTTCTTGGAGATTAAGCAAATGCCAGTGCAAGCGAACAAAGCAGCCGCTCCCTATAAAGCGAAAAAGGGCGAGGCATACATGAATCCAAGACAACTGACCCATTTCCGCGCCATCCTGACCGGAATCAAGGAAAGTCTGGGTCTGGATATCGATCGCACCGTCCACACCATGCAGGATGAAGCCACGGTTTTCGCCGACCCGAATGATCGTGCAACACAAGAATCCGACATGAGCCTGGAATTGCGCAACCGTGACCGCGAACGCAAGCTTATAAAAAATATCGACAAAATGGTGGCAAGAATTGATGCCAACGACTACGGCTATTGCGACAACTGTGGCGTAGAGATCGGATTGAGCCGGCTGGAGGCACGCCCGACTGCAACCCTGTGCATCGACTGCAAGACGTTGGACGAGATCCGCGAAAAGCAGGTAGCCAAATAAGTTCTGGTTACCTGATTTCGGCGCAGACTGACCTGAGTGTGTCGAAGCCAAAAGCAAGTTGCCAAGTCAGTAACTAAGCCACGTGGGCGGCCTTGATCAGAGTCCGCTCAATTGTTTGATATGCGCGGTCGCACTCCTGCCTAGCGCATGCAGTTCATACCCCCCTTCCAGTGCCGAAACAATCCGCCCTGCCGCATATTGGGCTGCGATATTTTTTACCTGTTCCGTTACCCAAGCATAGTCTGCTTCGACCAGGCCGAGTGAGGACATGTCGTCATCGCGGTGCGCGTCAAACCCCGCCGAGACCAGGATGAATTCCGGCTTGAATTGTTCCAGTGCAGGCATCCAGTGTTCGGTTACTGCGGCCCTGAATTCTGTGCCGCCACTCCCCGCCCTCAAGGGAACATTAATGAGGTGATTATCAGCACTGTCCGCGCCACTGTAGGGATAGAACGGATGCTGAAATGTAGAGCACAGCATGATGCGTTGGTCTGTGGCGAATATTTCCTCGGTGCCGTTGCCGTGATGCACATCGAAATCAACAATCGCGACTCGTTTAAGCCCGTGTTGAGCCAGGGCGTGCGCTGCACCGACGGCGATGTTGTTGAAAATGCAAAATCCCATCGCCTTTCCTCGTTCGGCATGATGCCCGGGCGGTCGGATATTACAGAAAGCATTCTCCGCCAATCCTGCCATCACCAGATCGACGCCCATCACTACTGCACCTGCGGCACGGAGTGCGGCAGGATAGGTAAATGGACTCATGAGAGTATCCCCATCCAGCGCCACCATCCCTTCTTTGGATGCTGCCGCGGCAATGTCATCCAGATAGGTTGCCGTATGCACACGAAGCAATTGTTCGCGCGTCGCCTCGGGTGCCAGGTGATGTTGCAAGTACCCGAACAAGCCTGAAGCGATGAGTTGATCCTCAATCGCATGAATACGTGCCGGACATTCGGGGTGATGGGCGCCCATGTCGTGTTTCAGGCACAGCGGGTGGCTGATGTAGGCTGTTTGCACAAGCGGCTCCGTCAAATTGCAGTCATGTTCCGGTGCTATCATAGCGGGGTCGCATCGAACCTCCAACTTCATGGCAACAAATCATGGGCAAACACTATCTCAACCCGCTCTTTGCACCCCGATCAGTCGCAGTTTTTGGCGCCAGCGACCGCCCCGATTCTGTCGGTCAGATTGTTTTTCAGAATATGTTGCAGTGTGGATTTAAGGGGAAACTTTACCCAATCAATGCAAAGAACACTGAAATACAAGGCCAGCGCGCTTATAAATCCATCGGGGAGATTAGCGAGCCAGTAGAGTTGGTGGTGGTTGCCACCCCCCCGCAGACCGTTCCGGGCATTTTGGAGGAATGCGGATTGCAGGGCGTCAAGGCGGCAATCATCATCACCGCCGGATTTGGCGAAGCGGGTTCGGAAGGCGCTGCGCTGGAAAAAGAACTGGT
>Ga0210033_1001747_pt1 | contig 19361 bp, 19 predicted proteins | sample CryGeymeta201501_FD_185465 | JGI IMG/M metagenome (GOLD analysis project Ga0210033, IMG submission 185465) | Groundwater microbial communities from Crystal Geyser aquifers in Utah, USA - Crystal Geyser metaG 2015-01 (SPAdes) (version 2) | ecosystem: Environmental > Aquatic > Deep subsurface >... | reverse complement strand
CGCGGGCTCAACACGCCCCAGACGAGCGAACTGTAATAGCTCGCAGAAGAACCTGCATCGCGGACTCAACCGAGATGCACGACGGTCTAGAAGATACGAGGAAACAAGGCATATATTTTTCGAGCGGCTTCTCAGCCTGGCGGTTCGAGGTGCGCTTGACGTCACCGCAGTGGGCGACCTACGCTCGGGCCGGACGCAGGAGGAGGAAGTGGGGATATCTGGAGCAAGGAGACGCCCATGAGCTCGGTCTACCTCGTGGATGGCAGCACATTGTTTGAGGCGCGGCTCGACGGCACCTCGCGCAGGGTGCTTCAGGAGTGCGGCGAGTCGGTGGCGCTGGCCCGGCTGCACGGCGACGTCCTCAACCTCGAGGGCAACACGGTCTATTACATCCACGCCGACGACGGCACCTACGCGCCGATCAGCCGGGGCTGGCAGGGCGATGGGCTGCTGGCGGCGACGGCCAGCCGGCTGTTCCTGCTCGAGCGCGGCGTGCTGGTCGAGCTCAACGACGACGACACGTACGAGGTGATCGGGCGGGACTTCCGCGGGGCCACGCACATGTGCGCGCTGGGCGAGCGGCTGTTCGTGCTGGAGGACGGGACGGTGGAGGAGGTGCTGATCGAGGAGCGGTCGTGGCGCATCGTGCGCCAGGAGCTGCGGGAGGTGACGGCCATGGCCTGCGCCTTCGGCCGGGTCTGCGTGGCGCAGGCCGACGGGGACATCCTGGCCATCGACCCCGACACAGGCGAGCTCGACCGCATCTCGGACGCGTGGCCCAACACGCAGGCCATGGCGGGGCTCGGGGATGCGCTGGTGGTGCTCGGGGGCGGCGCGCTGTCGTTGCTCGATGCGCGCGGCGAGTTCGAGGTGATCTCGCGCGACTGGCTCAACGTCAAGTCCATGACCACCTCGTGAGCCGACGGAGCGAACCTGCATGTACGCGTTCGGGGAGGGGCACAGCGACGTCGGCAAGCGGCGGGAGCACAACGAAGATCGCTTCGTCGTGGACAACGACCTGCAGCTCTATGCCGTCTGCGACGGGATGGGCGGGCACGCGGCGGGGGACGTGGCAGCCGAGCAGGCGACCACCATCGTGCGGCGGGAGGTGCGGCGCCGCTGGGCCGAGTTCGAGGCGGTGCGCAAGGGGCAGCGCGATCCGGTGACGCTGGAGCCGCTGGTGATCGACGTCGCCCAGCGGGCGTGTCGGGAGGTCTTCGAGCACGCGGCCAACACGCCAGGGCACGGCAACATGGGCTGCACGCTGACCATGCTGGTGGTCGCCGGTACGGTGGCGATCATGGCGCACATCGGGGACTCGCGGCTGTACCTCGTGCGGGACGGTCAGCTCTACCAACTCAGCCACGATCACACGATGGCCGCCGAGATGGTGCGGGACGGCGGCCTGTCGCCGATCCAGCTCAAGCGCAGCCGGTTTCGCAACGTGCTGACGCGGGCGCTGGGCACCCACGAGTCGGTGCAGGTGGACACGCTGCTGCTGGAGCTGTTCCCCGGTGACGGCTTCATGATCTGCTCCGATGGGTTCAGCAACGCCTGGGACGACGTGAGCGGGCTGCGCGAGGCGCTGAACAAGGTCTCCCGGCACGCGGTCACCCACGCTCTCGTCGCCGAGGCGCTGGAGCGGGACGGCTCGGACAACATCACGCTCGTGACCGCCTGGGTGCGCACGCCGGCGCCGGAGAGCCAGGCGGCCCGCGTCACGGACATCGAGCGTCGGCTGGGGGCGCTGACGCGGGCGTTCGTGTTCCGGGACCTGGACCTGCGGGACATCGCGACGGTCTTGTCGGCGTGTGAGAGCAAGAAGTACCCGCGCGGGGCGAAGCTCCTCGAGCCTGGCGAGCTGTGCGATCGATTGATCATCCCCGTGTACGGGCGCCTGGCGCTGATCCAGCCGGGCAAGGCGCCGGTCGAGATCGGCCCAGACACGGTGCTGGCCGCCACCACGCTGCTCCAGCCGCGCGAGAGCCGCTGCGGGGTGCGCGCGCTGGAGCCGACGCGGGTGCTGACGCTCAGCCGGACGGCCTTCCTGCATCTGGCTCGGAGCCGTCCGCAGCTCGGCGTGGAGCTGTTCGAGCGGCTCGGGCAGTGGCTGAGCGCAGAGCTCGACGCCGACACCGACCCGAAGGCCGAGGGGCCCGAGGCCCGGCAGCGCCTCGCGCGGAGGATGCTGTAGGAGAGAGGGCGCAGGGAGGTGCGCCTGGCCGGCTCAGGCGTCCGGCAGGTCGGTGCTGACGAGCACCTCGTGCACGGTGAGGACGTTCGGCCCGGAGAACATCTCCTTCGGAGCCCGCTCCCGATGGGCCTCCCGAAAGGACTCGGACTTCGTCCAGGCGACGAAGTCCTCAAAGGACCGCCACCAGGTCTTGACCTCGTAGGTGCAGGGGGCGTTGAGGTCTTCGACCCATCCCTGCTCGTGGTCGAACTTCATCGGGCGAGGCCGATGGACCTCGTTGCGGATGAAGCCCGGCGACTGGTCGATGAGGTGGGCGCGGGTGCGGAACCGCTCCTCGAAGTCGATCTCGTGGCCCTCGGCGACGGGGATGCGGTTGGTGACGATCACGATCGGCATGGTCAGACCTCGGCGATGGCTCTGGCGAGCAGAGCCTTGACCTCGGCGGCGATGGGCTCGAGGGCAGGGTTGCCGATGGAGGCAAACATGGCCTCGGCGTCGATGGCCGAGAGGATGATGGCGCCGTCGGTGTCTTCGGCGACGACGACGTTGCACGGCAGGAAGAGGCCGATGCTCGGTACGGCCTCGAGGGCGGCGTTGGCGTGGCGGGGGCTGCAGGCGCCGAGGATGAGGTAGGGCAGGCGGTCGACGCCGAGCTTCTTGTGCAGGGTCGCCTTGACGTCGATCTCGGTCAGCACGCCGAAGCCCACCGTTGGGAGGACGGCCCGCACGCCCGCGACGACGTCGTCGAAGGAGCGTCCCTCGATGCGGCGGGTGATACCATAGGGGGCGTTGGCAAAGTCGGGGTGCATAGACATGGGGTCACCGTGGTGGAAGGAGGGCGTCGTCGGGGTGCCGACGGTCGGCCGGGTGGGATGGTGCCAGCGCGCGGAGCCGATGGCAAGGTCACGCCGGTGAGCCACCATCGCGCCCGAACGTGTCGCGGTGGGCCGTGCGTCGTCTCCAGATTTTTTGTGGATGCGCAGATCCATGAATGACGAGAGGTCGTGGACCTCGTCACCGCCGGCCTTCACGCCGGCCAGCTCCAGGTCCGTCCCACCATCTCGCGCCGGGCGTCGTAGACGTTCCAGCCCTCGATCAAGCTGCTGGCGCCGAACCAGGGCGCGAACGCTGTGTTGTTCAGCTGGACGATCGCCTGGGCGTCGGTGAGCAGCCGCAGGCTCTGCCGGTCCCGCACGAGCGTGCGCCACTGGGCCGGCTGCATCATGGCCGCGCCGTCAAGCGCGACCAGGCCGTCGATGATGACCAGCTCGGTGAGTTGGGCTGGCCGGCCGCGGTCGTGCACGAAGACGTGGGCCTCGAAGTCTGGCGCGTCGCCCACCGAGGTCAGCAGGTCGATCGAGGCCGGATCGGGGTTGGTGATGACCCCGCGCACACTCACGCCCGAGCGGTAGCTCAGCGCCTTGAGGAAGCCGACGAACACCTCGCTCATCCCGAACGTGTTGAAGTGAATGAACTGCGTGGCCGTCGCCAGCAGGTTCAGGTACTTGCCCATGGCGGTGTGCTCGGGGCAGCGCCGCTGACGGGCGGCGGCCGGCGGGGGGATCGCCAGGGAGAGGAACCGGGTCGCCTGGAACAATCGCTCGATCTGCGCCCAATCGCGCACCGGCGTCACGGCGTCGCCACCGGCCACCCGGAGCCGGCAGTTGAATTGATCGAGCCTGCCCTCGAGCGTCCGGAAGGCCGCGGCCAGCTGGGCGCTGTCCTCGGTGGACTCCAGCAGCGCGTTGCCGCAGACGGCGCAGCGACTGTGCGCGTCGGCGAGCAGGCCGCCGCACCGGATGCACAGCGCGGTCGCCGGGTAGCTGCCCATGGCGGCGATCAGGTCGAAGGCGTGGTCGTTCATCGGAGCCCTGGACGGAGGGGGAGCGGCCGGCGCGGCCAGACCGGCGCAGGATGCTGGGACGCGGCGAGTGTGTCAAAGAATTGGCACGGTCGCCGTCGTGCCGGCGGGGGTGCGTCGGGCTCGGAGGGCTCGCGGCGAGCGATGGGGAGGCTCGCCTCAGGGCGTCAGGTCGACGGGGATCCATGGGATGTGCCCCGGCCAGCCCGGCTCCACCAGCTCGAGGTTCCAGAACCGGGCCGGCACGCCAGCGCTGAAGCCCTGCCGGGTGCACCGGGCGCGGCCCTCGAGCGCGCACGCGCTCACCCGCATCGTGTACGGCCCTGGCCCGAACGCCTCACGGAGCGTCGTGTTGGCGGGCAGGGAGGGCATCGTCGCGGTGTAGATGGCGCCGCGCACGCGGTCGGCGGGCTGGCGCGTGATCGCGTCAGGCACCAGGCCCCCCGAGGTCGGCACCCGGTGGGTCCACACCGGCTCGCCGAGCCCGTTGGTGATCACGAGGTCAAAGACCGTCGCCGCGTCGGGCTCCGCGTGCCAGACCAGGGTGGCGCCCGGGTGCATCGGCCACGCGCTCAGCCCGCCGACCGCGTGCGCGGCGCCATCTACACCGCGACGATGCCCTCCCTGCCCGCCAACACGACGCTCCGTGAGGCGTTCGGGCCAGGGCCGTACACGATGCGGGTGAGCGCGTGCGGACGCCCAGCGCCAGGCCGTCCCGATGGGCCGAGACGGTCACGGGGTAGGCCGAGGCTCCCACGCCGAGGAAGGTGACCTCCCCCTCGGCGTCTGTCACGGCGTTCATGCGCTCGCCGGTGGCCAGGTCCAGCGCGACCTCGGCGCCTTCGAGGGCGATCCCTCCGGGCTCGCTGATGAACAGGGTCAGCGGATCGCGCAGGTGCAGCGTCCGGGGCACCTGGAGGTCGAAGGGCGGCCGGTCGAGCGAGGTGTCGGGGCCGGGGCCGTTCAGGAAGGTCGGGTCGCCGGTGGCCTCATCGGTGTCGCCGCAGGCCACCAGGACGGTGCCCAGCGCCAGGAGCAACGCCAGCGAGGTGCGTCGGAGCGCGCGAACGTTCATGGATCCCTCCCACAGTGATCGGGCGGCGGCGGGCACTGAGGGCCTGCGCGCAGAGAGCGGCCGTGCGCGAGCTGCCCGGGTCATGAAGTATCCTACATACACTGCAACGTGTGTGCCGCCCGCCCTGGCCGCCGGGGCCGCGTCAGCGCGGGTGGCGAAGCTGCGCGTTCCCATTGCTTGACGCACAATTTTCGGCTTCAAGCCTCGAATGGCAAAGCCTTCGGCGCGCACGGGAGGTCGGCAGCGGGGAGGGAGGCGCCGGCGGGCCGGCCCGGGCTCAGGCGTGGGAGGCGGGCGGCAGCGCGGCCGCGCCGTGGCCGAGGATCAACAGGAGCAGCGGCTCGAGCGCGCCGACCGGGCGCTGGGGCGGCATCCGGTCGTCGAAGCGGTAGACCGCGAAGCGTGCCCACGCGGTGTTCAGCAGCGTCACCAGGCCCGGCATGCCGGTCGTGCCGTGGCCGGACTGGGCCCACAGCACCTGCCCGTCCTGCACGCATACCAGGCCGTTCGACTCGGCGTTGTGCACCGAGATGGCCATCGGTCGGCCCAGGCCGCTGACGGTCTGCAACAAGGATGGCAGCGGGAGCGCCTCGAGAGTCCCCTCCATGATCAAGTGCGTCGTCTGCATGGTTCCCCCCATGGTGAACAGCGTGTGTCGCGCACCCGAGCGTCGGATGTGGCGACGAATGGGTTGGTGCAGAGTCTTTCAATCACCGTGCCATGGCCCAGTCCGGCGGCGCGATCCCTGTGCATGCGACCTGGCCGAGCGCCGTCAAGGCACAGGCCCCGGACTCGCCGGCCTCGATGGCGAGGGCGTGCGCGACCTCCGGGGCGGGCAGGCCCACGCACGCCGGGCGCCCCGCGGCGTCGAGCCCGCACGCGCCGCCGGTGCCGAGCGAGAGGTGGGCGACCGCCGCCGGCAGGGCGGGCGTCTGACCCCAGCAGGTCGCGGCCCCGGTCGCGTCGAGCCCGCAGGCGCCGTGGTCGGAGGCCGTCAACGCGACGAAGCGCCCGCCGGGCGCGTCGCGCTGGCCGCGCTCGTTCGACCCCCAGCAGGTGACCTCCCCGTCGTGCCGGAGGCCGCAGGTGTGGGCGTCGCCGGCGGCCAACGCCGCGAACCGGCCCGGCGGCGGGTGGGCCTGACGGTCGAAGTCGAAGCCCCAGCACGCCAGCGAGCCCGTCTCCGCACGGATCGCGCACCCGTGGCGACGCCCGAGCGCCAGCGCCACGAAGCGGCCCGTCGGCGTCCGCGTGCGACCGGTGGCCGCGGTCCCCCAGCATCGGAGCGCCCCGGAGGGCGTCAGACCACACGCAAAGTCTTCGCCCACCTCCACCGCCGTCAACACCTCCGAGGGCGCGGCCAGCGCCGCGCTCGACGCGCCGAAGCAGAAGGGGGTGCCGTCCCGGTCGAGCACACAGCCGAGCCGCCCTCGGAGCGCGAGCGCCGTGACGGGAGGCTGCGGCGAGCGCGGCGGCGCCGGGGTGGCCTCCAGCGGCCGGGGAGGCGAGGGGCGCTCGGCGGGCTGGCACGCGCCGAGGCCGAGCGCGAGCGCGAGCGCGAGCCGCCACGATCGAGGACGGGGGAGCGGCATGACGAGTCCTGGCAGCGGGGCCTGGCGTGAACCCCGGCGACGATGGCAGCGCCGCCGCACCCTGTCAACGCCGCCCCGGCCAGGAAATCTCGGCCCCTGGCAGGCTGTTGGTTCCTTGTGGCGTCGGGACTTGGCGTGTAGAGTGTCTCGACAGCGAAGGCCGTCCCCGAAGGTGACACCGAGGATCCGGGTGTGAGCGTCGGGGCGCTTCGGAGGCAGGTTGCGATGGCAGATCATCCCACATCGACCGAGATCGCTGATGATGTGCTCGTCGGGCAGCTCATCGCGGGCAAGTACCGCGTCCTCAAGCTCCTGGCGTACGGCGGCATGGGGCGTGTCTACAAGGGCACCCAGGAGCCGTTGGGTCGATCGGTGGCCATCAAGATCATGGCCCCCCTCAACCTCCGCCCCGATCGCGCCGAGGTCTACAAGGGCCGGTTCTTCCGCGAGGCCAGCCTGTGCAGCCGGCTTTCCCACCCGAACACCGTCACCATCCACGACTACGGCGTCCTCGAGGACGGCACCTACTACCTCGTGATGGAGTTCCTCGGCGGCTGGACGCTGCGGGAGGCGCTGCTGGACTCGGGCGCGTTCGACATCGCCCGCACGGTCAACATCGCCCGGCAGATCGCCAGCTCGCTGGTGGACGCCCACGGCGCCGGCGTCATCCACCGCGACCTGAAGCCGCCGAACGTCATCCTGGTGGACCGCGGCGGTGACCGCGACTTCGTCAAGGTGGTCGACTTTGGCCTGGTCAAGTCGCTCGAGGGCGGGGCCGAGGATGACCTGACCGGGGAGGGTTCGTTCGTCGGCAGCCCGGTCTACATGGCGCCGGAGCAGTTCTTCGATCCCCAGGCGGCCGATCAGCGCAGCGAGATCTACGCCTTCGGCGTGATCATGTACGAGATGCTCGCCGGACGGCCTCCGTTCGCCCGGCTGACGGGGGTGACGACGCAGGACGTCATCTACCAGCACATGAGCAAGCCGGTGCCGTCGCTCAAGGAGACCTGCCTGACGATGGTCGTGCCTCCGTCGGTGGAGGAGGTGGTGATGCGGTGCCTGGAGAAGCGCCCGCAGGACCGCTACACGAGCATGGCGGAGGTCTTCGAGGTGCTCTCGGAGCTCCAGGTCTCGATCATCTCGGGCCGCATGCCCGCGCTGGATCGTCCGGCGTACCGGGTCGCCTCGCTCGATGGCAGCGTGGACATCACGGTCGACCACTCGGTGGACGAGACCCCCCCGGCGACGCCTCGCGGGACCGGTGAGGGGCGCCTGCACCGCGTGAACACCGCGGAGCGCCGCGCCTATCCCTCCTCCCCCAGCGGCGAAGGCCGCAGCTACACCTCCTCGCCGTCTCGCGAAGGTCGAGCGTACCGCAGCGGCGAGCGGAGCGTGGCCGACGGTGACCCCTGGCCGTCCGACGAGTCGGTGGAGCTGCCGGCGGCCGCGGGACTGGAGCGCAAGCGCGGGATCGGGCTGTGGCTGGGCCTGGGGTTTGTGGCGGCGGTCCTGCTGATCGGCGCCTCGTCGGCGGTGGCCCTCCTGATCGGCAAGGCGAGCACCGACATGGCGCCGGCGACGGGGCCGAACGGTGGCGAGACGACGGTGGCGGCGCAGAATCCCGTGGCGACGCCAGGCCAGGACGTCGCGCCGAAGCCCCAGCTGCGGTGGGTGATCGAGAGTCGCCCCGCGGGCGCTACGGTGTTTCGGGACACGGTCCAGCTCGGGGAGACGCCGCTGGAGCTGAGCATGGCGGCGACGGAGGTGCCCGAGAACGCGCCGGTGGTCTTCCGGCTCGTCAAGGACGGCTTCGAGGAGACGGAGCTCGAGGTGCCACCCTCGGCCGAGCGCGAGCGTCGCCTGTCAGCGACGCTGAGCGAGAAGGTGGCGGACGCTGGCGAGCCTGCGGCTCCCGCGGTCAACACCCGACGTCGGACGCCGCCGCCCGTCCAGGGCAAGGGCAAGCAGCCGACCCGCAAGGCGACCGGCCCGCCCGCAGGCGACGCGGACCACAAACCCCCTACGCTTGACATCAAGATGGAACGGTAGGTCGATGCCACGACAATCCCCCTCGCTGCTCGCACGGTACGTGCTGTCGCTGCTGGCAACCCTGGTGTTGCTACCGATGTCCACCGCCCCGGCGATCGCGCAAGAGGTGACAGACGTGGCCGACGAGGCGGAGGCGCAGTTTCTGCTGGGCAACGCCGCCTACCGCAAGAGCGACTTCCTGACGGCGCTCTCGCACTACTTCGCGTCCAACCGTCTGGCACACAACAGGAATGTGCTCTTCAACATCGCCAAGTGCTACGAGCAGCTGGCCCGCTATGTCGAGGCCTATCGCTATTACCAGCAGTACGGCGATGGCGAGACGGACCCGAAGGTGCGCGAGGCGATCAACGCGGCGCTGGAGCGCATCCGTCCGAACGTCGCGCTGCTCGAGGTGCGCACGGAGCCACCGGGAGCGACGCTCTACCTGAACCGCAAGGACCTGGGCGGCTACGGCAGCACCCCGCGCGAGCTGGCGGTGGCGCCGGGCCAGTACACGGTGATCCTCGAGCGTCCCGGCTACGAGAGCGAGAGCCGGCAGGAGGTGACGCTCAAGGTGGGCGAGCGCACGGTGCAGGAGGTGCCGCTGACCCGCATCCTGGGGCAGCTCCAGATCATCGGGGAGCCGATGGGGGCGCAGGTCCGGGTGGCCGACCCGAACGGCGCGGTGGTCGGCGTGGTTGGTACGCCGATGGACGTCTCGCCGGGCACCCACCAGGTCGAGGTGAGCCAGGACGGCTATGTGCCCTCCGAGCTCCAGGTCACGGTCGAGGCCCAGAGCTCGACCAGGGTGGAGGTCAAGCTCCAGCGCCAGACCGGCACCGTGGTCGTCCAGTCCGACGAGCCCGACGCGCTGATCGTGGTCGACGGCCGTCCGGTCGGGTTCACGCCGTCGGTCATCGACAACCTGCCGGCGGGGACGCACGAGGTGGTGGTGCAGCTGTCGGGCTTTCGGCCATTCACGCAGACGGTGGTGTTGTCGCCGGATGCCCGTGAGCTGGTGGACGCCCGGTTGCTGGTGTCCGAGGAGGTCGAGGCGGCCTCTCGCCGGGTCGAGTCGCTGACCAACGCGCCGGCGTCGGTGTCCCTGATCAGCCGCCGCGAGATCGCCGCCTTTGCCTACGTCAACGCCGACGACGCGCTCCACGGCGTGCGCGGCTACTACAGCACCGACGACGCGACCTACGTCTCTCCGGGGCTCCGCGGCTACAGCCCGTTCGGGCAGTACGGCAACCGGATGTTGGTGTTGCTGGACGGCCACGCGCTCAACGACGACTGGATCGGCTCCTCCTACATCGGCTTCGACCTGATGTCGGACCTGTACGGCCTGGACCAGATCGAGATCGTGCGCGGTCCGGTGTCGGTGAACTACGGCACGGGCGCGTTCTTCGGGGTCTTGAACCTCGTCACGCCGAGCCAGGCGCCGACGGAGGGGCGCGTGGAGGTGGGCGTGTCGTCGGTGGCCGACGGCGCGGTGCGGGCGCGGGCCGCGACGGTGGCGCGCCTGGGCGAGTCGGGCGCGGTGTGGCTGTCGGGCGGGAGCGTGGTGGGTCAGGGGCGACAGTTCTTCTCGCCGGCCAACGTGGGCTCGCGGCAGGAGCCCGACGGCACGGTGGACGACGCTGGCGGTCTGGAGAGCGGGATGATGATGGGCAAGCTGGTCTGGGGCGATCTCCAGGTCCACGGCTACTTCAACCAGCGGGACAAGCAGATCCCCACGGGGGCCTACGAGACGACCTTCGGCGATGACCGCACGACGACGTTCGACCGGCGCGCGTTCGGCGAGGTGAAGCTTGGGCACCGGTTCAGCCCCGGATTTGCGCTGTCAGGTCGGGCCTACTACGACCACTACGCCTATGAGGGCCGGTTCGCCTACGACGATCCGGAGACGGGGCTGACCCAGGAGACCTACGCCGGCCACTGGGCGGGCATGGACCTGAACACGACGCTCTCTCCGGTAGACGGCATGACGCTGACCCTCGGCACCGACGTCCAGCGTCACTTCATCAACCGCTCGGAGGGCTTCTACGGCGACGCGGCGCGCACGCGCTACCTCGACGAGAACCACCCGTACACGCAGCTCTCAGCGTACACGCAGCTCAGCCAGGACTTCGGCACGAAGTTCACGGTCTCTGCGGCGGCGCGCTTCGACGGCTGGTGGACGGAGAACCTTCCGACAGCGACGGGCGGCGTCGAGGACCGCTTCATCAACTCCACGAACCCGCGCCTGGCGCTGATCTTCAAGCCGACCGAGCTGGACACGATCAAGTTGATGGGCGGCCGTGCGTTCCGCGCGCCGTCGGTCTATGAACTGACCTACAACGACGGCGGCTTGACCCAGGTGCCGAGCCCGACGCTGAACTCCGAGTCGATCCTGACCGGTGAGCTGGAGTATTCGCGCCGCTTCCTGGAGAGCTACGTCGCCACGGGCGCGGCCTACGTGAACCGCCTCACCGACCTGATCGAGCAGGTCGGCGAGGGCGACGAGGCGACGCCTCTGTCGTTCGTGAACCGGAGCGAGGGGCTGTGGACGCTGGGCGGGGAGCTGGAGGTGCGGCGTGAGTTCCGGCGCGGCTGGATGCTGGCGGCCCAGTACTCCTACCAGCGCACCCGCCTCGACGATCCGTTCGGCGGCGACCGGATCGCCAACTCGCCCGAGCACCTGGCGAGCGCCCGTGGCGTCTTCCCGCTGTTCACGCGGCAGCTGCGGCTGGCCACCCGCCTCACCTTCGACGGCGGGCGTCTGGATCGCCTCGCAGAGATGACCGAGCGGGCGGTGGTCTGGGACCTGACGCTGTCGGGGGAGGCGCCTGTGCTCGGGCTCGAGTACGCGGCCGGTGTGCGCAACCTGCTGGACTGGCGGTACGCCTACCCGGTGGGTGAGGACGTGCAGGACGTGACGTTGCGCCAGAGCGGGCGGTTCTTCGTGGTGGACGTCAGCCTGGCGTTCTGAGAAGCCGGTTTAGCTGTTTTGAATCCTCTTTTCCATTGAGTTCATGGTTTTGGCGGGCCATCCAGGCGCAGCGTCCTCCGGGCGTTGGCCCAGGTCAGCTCGGCGATGTGCTCGGGCGAGGCGCCGCGAAGCTCCGCGACCCGCTGCAGGACCTGCGCGAGGTGGTCGGGCCGGCAAGGGCCGGGTTCGAGCGGGTGCGGTGGCTGGTACGGCGCGTCTGTCTCGAGCAGGAGGAGCTCGTCGGGCACGACCCGCGCGGCGTTCGGCGTGTGACGCGCCCCCGTCCAGGTCACCGAGCCCGAGAACGCAAAGCACATGCCCTCGGCCGCGAACATGGGGACCTGCTCGGCGCTCCCCGAGAAGGAGTGCAGGATCGCCGGCAGTCGGCGCCGCGCCGGGTGCGCGCGCCACAGGGCCAGCAGCGGCTCCAGCGACCTGAGCGCGTGCAGCGACACCGGCAGGTCGAGCGCCACGGCGATGTCGAGCTGTCGGATCAGCACGTCGCGCTGGCGCTGGCGCTGGATCGGGTCCTTGTCCCACAGGTGGTCCAGGCCGATCTCCCCGACGGCCACCGCGCCGGTCTGGCGGAGCAGCGCCGGCAGGCGCTCCAGCGCGTCGTCGATCGTCGCGTCGTCGAGGTCGCGCACGGCCTGCGGGTGAATGCCCAGGCCGAGGTGCACGGACGGCATCGCGTGCGCGAGCGCCGCGCACCGCGCCCAGTTGTCCGGCTCCACCCCGACGAGCAGCAGATCCGTCACGCCGACCGCGGCGGCGCGCTCCACCAGCTCCCCCGGCGCCAGCACGTTGGGCCCCGCGTCCAGATGCACGTGTGTGTCGAACAATCGCATCCTCACCCCTCCTCGCCGAACAACTGCGCCTCGAAGTGCTCGATGAGCTCGGCGCGCCGCAGCCTCGACCGCAGGGGCAGCCCGAGCCGTCTGGCCGCGTTCAGCAGATCCGACACGGTCATGCGGGACAGCAGGGTCTCTCGCAGCGGTCGCGGCAGGCGCGTGGCGGTCAGAAGTGTGTCGACGTCCGGCTCGTGGGCGAGCTGCACGAGCTGGGTGGGCGGCAGGTGCTCGACGAGGTGCGCCAGCGACGCGTCCGAGAGCGTCGGAGCGGCCAGCACCCGGAGCAGCGAGGTCGCGTCCACCTGACCTCCCTCCATCTGCACGACGAACAGCTCGTCGACCATGTGATGTCGCGCCTCCTCGGACAGCGTCTCGGCCAGCACGACGTCCACGACGCCGAGCGGGCTCAGGTTGTTGCCGCGCATCCCGAGCGCCGTCAGGGACGGGGCGGAGGCTTGCGTGAGCGCCCGCCCCCCCTCGTCACCGATGTCGTTGCTCGCCAGATCCAGGGTGGTCAGGCGTGGCCAGGGCCGCGTCGCCAGGGTCATCGCCCCGACGCTGGTCAGGCGGTTGGTCGCCAGCCGCAGCTCCACCAGGGTCTCCGGCAGCGTGGTCTGCATCAGGCTCTCGATCGCCCGATCGCTCAGCTTGCACCCCGACAGGTCCAGCACCTCCAGCCTCGGCGCCTCCACGCCCTCGAACAGCTGCCGCACACCCACGTCGCCAAACGCGTTCTGACCGAGCCGCAGCTCCGTCAGGTTCGGCAGCAGGCCGCGCACCGCCGCGGTCGACACCATGCCCACGCGCACCAGGCCCAGCCGTTCGAGGCGGGGGTAGCGCGCCGGGCTCAGCAGACCGAGGAGCTCCTTGAGCGCGAGCTTGTTGTTCGACAGGTCGATGGCGAGCAGGCGCTCTGGCCGGGGCGCCTCCAGGATCGGCGTCACGGTGGTGATGGCGCAGCCCGCCAGCTCCACCCCTTCGAGGTCGGGCAGGGTGGGCGAGGACAGCAGGAGCGCCACCGCCGCGGCGCTGATCGGGTTCTCGTTCAGCCGCAGCGTCCGCAGGCGCGGGAAGGTCGACGCCAGCGACAGCGCCTCGACGTCCCGGTCCTGGAGCCAGTTCGCCGACAGGTCGAGATGTTCGAGCGCGGGCCACGGCTGGCCCTGCGTCAGCTTCTTGAGCCCGGAGGGGCCGATGCGGACGTCGTCCAGGCTGCGGAGCCTGGCCACGTCGGCCGAGGAGGCCAGCGGCTCGACGCCGGGGAAGCTCTTGCGGCGGAACCGCGCGTGGCGGACCAGCGCCGCCCGTGGGTTGCGCTCGCCGGCCAGGACGCTGGCCATCCACTGCCAGGCGCGCCCCCGGTTGGCGCACAGGTCGTCTGGCCAGTCGCTGAGGTGGCTGGCGGCGTAGGTGAGCCCCATCGGCAGGGTGTTGTCGTCCGGCCAGGTGTCGAGGAACTCGCCGAGCTCGTGCCACGTGTTGCGCGTCGGGCCGGCGTAGAGTATCGCGCGCAGCTTCTCCAGGCGCCCGTTGAGCGCGTCCGTCGGTGGCTTGTGGCGCTTGCCGCGCTTGCGGTTGGGCATGAGGGCTCCATGGCACGAGACGGTTGCATTTGACCACGAGGCGCGGCCGCTGGAAAGCCCGCATTGCCGCGCGGGTCACGCTGCGCTATGGTGGCCGCATGCGCACAGGGTTCCCGCGCGTCGTGGGCGGTCGCCCCGATGGCATCCGTATGGGCGTGCGCGCACGGTCACCGGGAGGTCGCGACCTCCCCTGCGGAGCGAGGTCGCCGGCATGGCCTGGTATTTCCCCTGGATCACGATCGTCCCCGAGTATCAGCGTGTCGCGGTCTTCCGGCTCGGTCGGATCTCGGGATACCGTGGCCCTGGCGTCGTGCTGCGCTGGCCGTTCATCGAGAAGGTCGTCGTGGTCGACCGGCGCATCGTGACGGTGGACGTGCCGCCGCAGGAGTGCATCAGCAAGGACAACGTCCCGCTCAAGGTCAACGCCGTGGTCTACTTTCGGGTCGAGCACCCGGACAAGGCCATCGTCGAGGTCGTCGACTTCCGCAAGGCGACGCTCGAGATCGCCCAGACCACCCTGCGCAGCGTCATCGGCGAGATGACGCTCACCCAGCTGCTGAGCGACCGGACCACCGTCAGTCATCAGCTCCAGCAGATCGTGGACGTCGCCACCGACGAGTGGGGGGTCAAGGTCTCGCGCGTCGAGATCAAGGACCTCGAGATCCCCGACAGCCTCAAGCGCGCCATGGCGCAGGAGGCCGAAGCCGAGCGCGAGCGTCGGGCGATGGTCATCCGCGCCATGGGCGAGCGCGAGGCGGCCTCGCAGCTGGCCGAGGCGGCCAAGCTGCTCGATCAGTCGCCCAACGGCTTCCAGATGCGCTACCTGCAGACCATCCTGCGGGTGTCCGAGAACGGCAACACGGTCGTGTTCTCCCCGATGGAGAACGTCGTGGCCGGTCACGCAGCCCTGACGGCGCTGCGCACCAAGCAGCACTGAGCCCGATCACACCTCGACCGCCATGCCCACCGACACCATTGATGTGCCGGCCCGCAGGGGGCCCCAGATGGGCGTGAGCGCCTCGGCCACGATCGACAGCAACAGCTCGTCGTCGATGGGCGCGCGGGTGCCGCGCGTCTCCAGGTACTGCGTGATGGCGCCGAAGTAGGGCTTGAAGTCGGTGCCGTAGTAGGGGCTCGAGATGCCCGGATCGGCGGCCACCGGGACGAGGTAGGCCGCCACGGTGGACTCGAGCGAGGCCTCGTCCTCGTCGGTCTCGAGGTCGGCGGCCACGCGATCGCGCTCCCAGTTGAACGCCTGGAACCACACGATGATGTTGTCGCCTGCGCTGTGGCGCGCACGCACGGCCGCCTCGAGCGCGTCGAGGTCATCGGTGACCAGGACAACTTGGTTGGCGCCGTCGGTCAACGGGCCGGCTTCGACGCGGTAGTCGACGAACATAGGCACGTCGGGGGAGGGGCCGGCGAGCAGCGCCGCGGGGCGCCGCACCAGCTCACCGCCGAGCAGGATGTGCAGGGCGGCGATGAAGTCGTCGAGGTCGAGCGCGGCGCTCGGGTGTGGGGCAAGGATGGTGTCGTAGACGATGGCCATGGGCTCTGGAGGTCGTGGCGACGGGGCTGGGGTGCAGAGTTGCCAGCCGCCGATGAAGAAACACTCTTGCGACAGAGTATTGGCGTTCCTACCATCTCACAATCACTTCGGGAAATCGACCCTCACGAACGTGACGATCACAGGTAGGAGCATCGAGCATGGAGCAGAGCCACGGTGTGCGGCTCGGGTGGTACGGCAAGATCGCTGTGCTGACCCTGGATCGGCCCGAGCAGCGCAACGCGCTGGATGTGCTCATGTGGGACAGCTTCGATCTTGCGCTCGACGAGGTGGAGGCGGCGCATGCACGGGCGGTCATCATCACCGGCGCTGGCGACAAGGCGTTCTGCGCAGGCATGGACGTCAACCCGACCAACCCCTTGATCGCCGGCGTGATCGAGGCGGTGCAGACCCACGACACAGGCCCGGTCACCACGATGCTCGAGCGTCTGCTGCGCACGCTGCGGCGGTTCGCGGCGCTGAAGGCGCCGACGATCGCCGCGCTCAACGGCCTCGCCTTCGGCGGTGGCGCGGAGCTGGCGGTGCAGGCGGACCTGCGCGTGATGGATCCTTCGGCGGTGGTGTGTTTTTCGGAGGTGCGGCTGGGCTTGATGCCGGATCTGGGGGGTGGGGTGGCGTTGACGCGCCTGCTGGGGCCCTCGCGGGCGGCTGATCTCATCCTGACGGGGCGCAAGGTCGGCGCGGTGGAGGCGCTGTCGCTGGGGCTGGTCAACCGCGTCAGCGCGCCCGGGCAGGTGATGGATGAGGCGATGACGCTGGCCGAGGCCATCGCGGCGAACGGTCCCGGGGCGGTGCGCTCGGCGCTGGAGGTGATCCGGGCCACGCCGCAGAGCAAGGGCGGCGAGGCGATGGCGATGGAGTTTGAGCGCGCGGTGGCGTTGATCGCCTCGGGCGAGTGTGTGCACGGGATCGGGGCGTTCCTGAGCCGGACGTCGCCGATGTTCCCGGACCTGACCTGATCGGAGCGGGGTGCAGCGGGGCGACCTCACACCTGGGGCTGCGCACGGCGGCAGTGGGCCGGGGGTGAGCGGGTGAGCGAACGTCGGGGGCCGTGGTATGGCGCCCTGCCGTTGAGGGGATGAGCGTCGGGGGCGTGCTGGCGCTGACCAAGGGGGACGAGATGGCGATCGATCCATATGAACCACAACCTGAGCATCGGTTCGCGTTCGCGCTGGAGTCGGCGGTGGACGTCGCCGCGGTGGGCCTGACGTCGGCGTTGGAGGAGCGCATCGCCATGTTGGCCGAGGCGGGAGCCTGGGGGATCAACCTGGCCGAGGGGGAGCTCGTGGGGCCTGACGACGGACCGCACGAGCGCGCCCAGCGGGTCGCGGCCGTGCGTCGCAGCCTCCATGCGGCGGGGCTCCGCGTCCCGATGGTCAAGGCGAACCTGGCGGTGGAGCCGCTCTTCAAGAATGGTGCGTTCACCTCGCACGACGTCGAGGTGCGGGCGTTCGCGGTCCAGCGGGCGATGGAGGCGGTGGAGCTGGCGGTGGAGCTGGGCGCCGAGGTCGTGATGTTGTCGGGCGAGCGCGAGGGCGGGGAGCCGGAGCCGGTCAAGGACCCGGTGATGGCGCTCAAGCACACCCGCGAGTGCGTCGACTTCCTCACCCACCACGTCCTGAACAGCAACTACGACCTGCGCTTTGTGCTCGAGGCCCGCGCGGTCGAGCCTCACGGTGACATGTACCTGCCGAACACGGGCGCGGTCCTGGCGTTCATCGACACGCTGGACCACCCGTCCCTGGTCGGCGTGAGCCCGCAGCTCCCGGCGGCGCGGACGTCGGGCTCGCAGATGACCCGCACGGTGGCCCAGGTCTTCGAGCTCGGCAAGCTGTACCACCTGGATCTGAACGGGCAGAAGGGCTCGCACAACCACCATCGGCGGTTCGGTTCGGACGACATCGAGTCGGCGTTCTACCTCGTGCACTTCCTCGAGCGGGTGGGCTTCGAGGGGCCGCGGCACTTCCACGCGCATGGCTTCCACGTGCACGGCCTGACGGAGCTGCGGCGGTTCGTGCAGAGCTCCATGCGGACGTACCTGATCCTGCGTGAGAAGGCGGACCGCTTCGAGCACGATCTGGAGATCCAGGGTATGTTGGCGGAGCTTCGGGTGCGCGATGAGGCGATGGGCGCGGAGGCGTTGGTGTTCAGCCCCAGCCGTCGCGACCGGCTGCTGCACGCGCAGTTCGACCGCAGCGCCCTGCGGTCCCGCAAGCTCACCTACGAGCGGCTCGACGAGCTGACGATGGAGCTGTTGCTGGGCGTGCGATAGGCCTCCCGGCCGGACTGGTCAGGGCGGTTGGGTTGTGCTAGCGTATGAGTTGCATGAATAGACCTGTCCCTGCTGGGACCCATCGGGAGACCTCATGGAAAGTCGTGATCTCATCCGTGTGACGCTGGTGGTGCTCGCCTCCAGCGCGTTGCTCGCCTCGCTCGCTGCGCCGGCGCAGGCCGAGGACAACATCGGCCGCATCGGGATCGGCTACACCATCTCGAACGCTCCGCTGGGCGTGCGCTATTGGTTCGACAAGCAGCTCGGCGTGGACGGCGGGGTGGGCCTCGTCATCAACGGCCACGAGCCCGACGTCGAGACCGACGACCCGGACGACGAGACGGACACCGCGGACTGGGCGATCGACGCGGGCTTCCTGTATGCCTTCACCCGCTCGAAGAACTCGGTGTTCTTCGGTCGGCTGAGCCTGAACCTGGACCGGCGGTACGCCGTCGGCGTCCAGAACGACGGCGACCAGGTGCACGACTCGCGCTGGACGACCACGGTGGCCGCCTGGGGGGGCATCGAGCTGTTCATGACGGAGCTGGGCTTCCCGGAGTTGAGCCTGCAGGGCGCGGTGGGCCTGGCCTATGTCAACAGCACCGGCCCCCAGAACCGCGACGACCAGAACGACGACTGGACGTTCGGATCGCTGACGACCGGCTTGAGCCTGACCTCCGCTGCCGAGATCGGCTTCCACTACTACTTCTGAGCCCGAGGTGTCCCGATGGCCCACACGCACCTTGAGCTGGCCGCCTCCATCGCCGCGACCGCGGCGTTGGCGCTGATCGTGTGGGGGTGCGGCGATGGGGTCTCCACCGCGCTCGACCGGAGCGCCGCCCCCGCCCCCGGCCCCTCCCTCGACGCGCCTGCGGGCCAGCCGTCTTCGTCAGAGCCAGCGCCTGGCCCGGGCCTCGGCGAGGGCTCGGTGGGGCCGGGGGCGTCCGGCGTGAACGGGTGTCCGGTGGGTGACGCGGCGTGCCTGTGCGACTACCTCGTGGCGATCATCGAGCGCTGCGGCGCGGACCTGCCGCGCGATCTTCGCGACGGCTGTGACCAGTTCGGCGCGCTCGACGTCGACCTGTCCGCGTGCGAGCCGTCGGCGGAGGTCTGCTGGGGGCGCGTGCACGACGTGCTCGACTGCTTTGCCGAGTCGTGTGGGGGCTCCCGCGCCTGCTTTGAGCAGCTGGACGCGCTCGACGGCAAGCGTTGAGGGCGGGGGAGGGGTTCAAGCCCCCTGAGAAGCCGTTTCAAAAATATATGCCGTGTTTCCTCGTATCTTCTAGACCGTCGTGCATCTCGGTTGAGCCCGCGATGCAGGGGGTTCTGCGAGCTATCGCTCACAGAACCCCCTGCCCTGCGGGCTC
>Ga0210033_1001736_pt1 | contig 19402 bp, 19 predicted proteins | sample CryGeymeta201501_FD_185465 | JGI IMG/M metagenome (GOLD analysis project Ga0210033, IMG submission 185465) | Groundwater microbial communities from Crystal Geyser aquifers in Utah, USA - Crystal Geyser metaG 2015-01 (SPAdes) (version 2) | ecosystem: Environmental > Aquatic > Deep subsurface >... | reverse complement strand
ATCGCGACTTCGTCGGGTTTCCAGGTGTCGATCAACGCCAGCGTGTCATCGAAGATCTGCTTTAGCCGCAACGGAAAAGTGTCGTTGTCCAGCAGGTAGATGGCGCTGTGAAAGACGTGCGTGCCCTTGCCGTTGGCGTCGGCGTCGATGAGGCCGATGCCGGTGCGTTGACTGCCGGGGTCGATGCCGAGAATGCGGGTCATCGGGCGGCGCTTCGGGCGGGATATTTGGTGGATGCGCTGCGCTTATCCACCCTACTCATGGTGAGCGCTTTGGTGGATGCGCTGCGCTTATCCCCCCTACGGTGAATGGTGTTAGGCAAATTGGCCATGCCGCAGAAAGTGGATGCTTAGAGTGGCACAGCCGCGTAAAAAGGGTAGACCAGTGTGGGACGCCGGCAAGATTCTGTGGTCGGTGATACCGGGAAGCCGGGTTTCGGCAACCCGCACGGTGCCGTCGTTGTCGCCTTCCAGTCGGCCGAGCAGTCGGCCCAGGCCGACAGCGAGATTGCCGGCGATGACACCCACTTGGCGTGGGCCAGACCACGGCGCCAGACCTTGGATCAGGGTTTGCGCACTGTTACCCATCAGCACCGGTGCATAACGCTGAAGTTGTCTTGCGGTTTCGCATTCGGTCAATGGGGAACCGAGGCAAAGATTGCGGCCCGGCTGATCGACATCCGCGGTAGCCAGCAGCGCCACCACACCACCCAGGCTGTGACCGATCACATGCACGGTGCGGGGGCCGAAGTCGCCAAGGCGCTGTTGCAATCGTTGCGCGGCTTGCGCAGGCGTGTTGCGCAGCGTCGGGTACTGAAAGATTTCGGTAGTAAAACCGGCCTGCCGCAGACGCAAGGCGAGCAACTGCATGGCATAGCCCCGCATCCACAGGCCGTGCAGAAGAATAACGTGGTCGGGCAGTGTGGGCATGATCGGGACGGATGGTTTTAACGCAGCAAGGAGGGCGCTGGTACGGGTTCGGAGGACAGCAGTCGGAAACGAAGATCGAGGACAGCAGACAGAACGGTGGACGTGTGGTGCTTGGCCACGCTACACCAACTCACTGAAAAAAGTAGAGGCCTCCGGTCGCCGCCCAAGGAGCAAAGCGGAACCCCTCCCCCCGCGAGCGGGGGAGAGGGGCAAAGCCTGAGCCCCTCCCCCGCTTGCGGGGGAGGGGTTGGGGAGAGGGGCTTTGGACTTTAGGCTTTTGCTGGTTGAAAAAGCCCAAAAGCAAGAGCAACTGCCCCTCTCTCCCGGCCTCTCCCCCGCCAGCGGGGGAGAGGAGCAAGCGCAGAGCAAGAGCAACTGCCCCTCTCTCCCGGCCTCTCCCCCGCTGGCGGGGGAGAGGGGCAAAGCCTGAGCCCCTCCCCCGCTTGCGGGGGAGGGGTTGGGGAGAGGGGCTTTGGACTTTAGGCTTTTGCTGGTTGAAAAAGTTGAATCCCCTACGCGGCTGTTGCATCCCCGGATTGACCAGCTCCGCTGTTGAGAGCCGCTGCGCTTCATTCGGGCTACGCGGCTGCCGTGGTTAGCCCTTGTTGCTGGCAAATGGGTTGAGTTGCCGCCAACGCGAGTTTTTGGCCGGCCATTTGCCGGCAAAGTAGGGGTGTTCCGGGTAGTTCAATTTGAGCACGCGCTTGGCGTCGTCGGCGAGCTGCTGCTGGCCTAAGCGTTGGTAGCTTTCGGCCAACATGGCAAGGGCATCGCCGGCCCGTGGCGACTCCTGGTAAGCCTCCAGTACCAGGGTGGCGCGGGTGGCGGCGGCCACGTAGGCGTGCCGCCGGAAATAATAGCCAGCCACCATCATTTCGCCCTCAGCGAGGCCGTTGCGCAGAAATATCATGCGCTGGCGGGCGTCTGGCGCGTAGCTGCTCTGCGGATAACGATCCACCAACTCGCCAAAATCCTGAAAGCTCTGACGAATGTACTGCAAGTCGCTGCGGGTAAAGTCGCGCGAAAAATGCCGCGCAAAAAAACCGTTCTTGCGATTGAAGTTGATCAGTCCGCGCAGGTAATAGGCGTAGTCGATCCGCGGATGGGTGGGATAGAGCTTGATGAAACGATTGACCGCGGAGATCGCGTCATCGGGCTTGCTGGTCTTGTAAAGCGCATAGGCCAGATCGATCTGCCCTTGTTCGTGATAGCTGCCAAATGGGAAGCGTGCCACCAGGCGTTGATAAAACTTGATGGATCGGTCGTACTGCCGATGATCCAAAGAACGCTTGGCTTCGGCATAAAGCGCATCGGCCGGCAAGGTTTCTGCGGCCTCGGAGCGCACCCGTTTGCCACAACCGACGGAGAAACTCAATGCCAACACGATCAGCAGTAGACGAACGCCTCGAAACATCAACATGGGACAAATCCTGGTGGTGTGAGCGACGCCAGACACAAGGTCGCCGCAGGGAAAATACAAGAGCCGAAGCCCGGTGACTGGGCTGGTCGCAACGATTTCGGCAACAGCCAAAGTGGCGCTTCGTCCAATTCGCCTTGGTTTCTCAAGTTGAGCGCAAACCAAACCAATCGCCGACGGTCGTTCGACTGCTCGCAAGCCTCTACAATGGCGCATCATAGCCCAAAGCCAGCGGCTGACATCAGCACCGGCCCGGCAGCGGATTGGGTCAGCGTTCAGAGGCGCCGGCCACTTAGGCGTCGCGCAGAAATAACTTACCCATCTTGCTGGTTCTTTCGCCCGCCTGCGTCGTTGCACAAAGCGTCACATAGTCCGACTATGCTCCCCTTTGTGCGCCTTGCAGGCGACCGAAAGTCCGGCGCAATCTGCGCAAGTTATTTCTGCGCGACGCCTTAAAACCCCAAGGACATCCCGTGACCGCACCCAGTACCCCATTGCGCAGCACCGACCGCCTGGAACAGGTCATCGCGGTGGCGCAATCCGGCAAGCGCTTCGATCAGGCATTGGCCGAGCTTTACCCGGAGTATTCGCGCAGCCGTTTGAGTGGCTGGATCAAGGACGGCAAAGCGCTGATCAACGGGGCGACCGCCCGACCGCGTGACCCGGTGGTGCTCGGTGATCGCGTGCAGGTGGCCGCGGAACTGCGCGAGGAAGTCCACGATGCACCCGAGGCGATCGCGCTCGATGTGCTGTATGAAGATCGCGATGTCATCGTCTTGAACAAACCGGCCGGTCTGGTCGTGCATCCGGGTGCGGGCAATGCCACCGGCACCCTGGTCAATGCCTTGCTGTATTTCGACCCGAGTTTGCGAGCGGTTCCGCGCGCCGGTATCGTGCATCGTCTGGACAAAGATACCTCCGGCGCGCTGGTGGTTGCGCGCACGATCGAGGCGCACGCGGCGCTGGTGGCGCAACTCTCCGGACGCGAGGTGCATCGGCGCTATTTGGCTTTGGTGGTTGGCGCCATGATCGCCGGCGGCCGGATCGACGCGCCGATTGATCGGGACCCTTACGACCGCCTGAAGATGGCGGTGCGCGAAGGCGGCCGAGACGCCATTACCCATTATCGGATTGCCGAGCGCTTTCGCGCGCATACCCTGCTGCGTTGCCAGTTGGAGACCGGACGCACCCACCAGATTCGCGTGCATCTCACCAGCATTCGCCATCCGATTGTGGGCGACCCGCAGTACGGCAGTGGACTGAAGATTCCCAAAGCGGCGACGCCGGAACTGGATGCGGCGCTGCGTGGTTTCCGCCGACAGGCACTGCACGCCGAGCACCTTGAGTTCGTCCATCCGCGAACCGGCAAGCCACTCGCCAACGATGCGCCGGTGCCCACCGATTTTCTGCAATTGCTGCAGGTGCTGCGCGATGACAGCAAAGCCTTCGCTGCCCGCTGAGCGGCCTTGCGGTGCCGCTGCATCCAGGCCAGCGGACAGCGCATGAACGGCTGGATCACGCCGGATTGGCCGACGCCAAAGCGCATCCACGCGGCAAGCAGTACCCGCCAACTGCCGGGATGCTCGCAGCCGCCCTTCGAGCGCTGCAATCTTGCTGACCATGTCGGCGATCAACCGGCGGCGCTGGCCAGTAACCGCGCTGCACTCGGCGCCCAATGGCAACTGCCGAGTGAACCGCGATGGCTGCACCAGGTGCATGGCAAGGCCGTGTGGATGGCGTCTGCCGGGGATCGTGCCAGCGCCGAGCCGCCCACCGCCGATGCCAGCGTCAGCCGCGACGCTGGCGTTGTGCTGGCAATACTCACTGCGGATTGTCTGCCGATCTTGCTCGGTGCCCAGGACGGCAATGAGGTCGCTGCCATTCACGCCGGTTGGCGCGGCTTGGCGGCCGGGGTGATCGAAGCCACGGTCGCCAGGATGCAGACGCCGCCCTCGCGCCTGCTGGCTTGGCTCGGCCCGGCGATTGGCCCAAAGGCTTTTGTGGTTGGCGATGAAGTGCGCTTGGCGATGATGGCGGTGGATGCCGCCGCGGTCGCTGCCTTCAGCAAAATGGACGATGCCCGTGGATCGGCGCCCAAATGGCTTTGCGATCTGTATCTGCTGGCGCGGCAACGCTTGGGCATGGTCGGCGTCGATGCGGTCTATGGCGGCGGCTTGTGTACCTACAGCGATGCCGATCGGTTCTATTCGTACCGTCGGCAAACGCCGACCGGCCGCATGGCCAGCTTGATCTGGATGGGCTAATCGAAGTCGCTGCCGCTGTCTTCGCTATCCACTCCAGCTTACGCAGCCGATGTTGCTTGCAGGGCGACCAGCCCGGCGCGCAGCGCCGCTAGCGGATCGCCGAGGGCGATGCCCAACACGCGATCAGCGGCGAAGCGGGCGATGTCATGGTCAACGCGCAATTGGCGCGGGTCCGTCGACTTGAACGCGGCCAGCAATTGGCCGCTGGCTTTGGGCGAGTCAAAGGCGTGGCTCTGCACCAGCACCACGCCATCGGCTGAGAGAATCTTGAAATAGAACTTGCCGTCGGTTTCGCGATACGTCTTGATCGTGATCGGCGCCGTGGCCGGGCCAGAATGGTTTGTCGACGCCGACGCTGGTGCGCTGTCCCCGGCGGGCGACACCGCCGTCACGCCGCCGGCGAGTGAGCGCAATCCCACCGCACCGCGCAGGCTTTGCAGCAACCCACGACTGCGTGCCCGCGCCCGCTCGGCACCGTGCTGCAAAATGGCTTCGACCTCGGCGGGGTGCTCGACCAACTGCTGATAGCGGGCGCGCGCTGGCGCCAATTCGCGATTGATTTGCTCAAATAACCGTTCTTTGGCGCTGCCCCAGGCGATGCCTTCGGCAAAGGCTTGACGCAGGGCGGCGATTTCGTTGGGCGATGCGAACGCCTGATAGAGCGTGAACAGCGCAGAGTCATCCGGGTTCTTCGGTTCGCCCGGTGCCTGCGAATTGGTGACGATGCCAAGAATGGTTTTGCGTAGCGCCGCTTCGGGCAGCCACAACGGAATCGTATTGTGATAACTCTTCGACATTTTGCGGCCGTCCAGCCCGGGCAACAAGGTGGCGTTGGTTTCGACCAAAGCCGCTGGCAGGGTGAAGTGCTCGCCGTACAAATGATTGAAGCGCTGGGCCAGATCCCGGGCGATTTCGATGTGTTGAATCTGGTCGCGACCCACCGGCACCTGGTGCGCGTTGAACGCCAGAATGTCTGCCGCCATCAACACCGGATAGTTGAACAGGCCCATGCTGATGCCGGCATCCGGGTCTTTGGACTCGGCCACATTGGCATCCACCGAAGCCTTGTAGGCGTGCGCCCGATTGAGCAAGCCCTTGCCGGCGACGCAGCTCAATAACCAAGTCAGCTCGGGAATCTCCGGAATATCCGATTGCCGATAAAAATAAGTTTTGGCCGGATCGAGACCAAGCGCCAGCCAAGTGGCGGCAATTTCCAATGTGGATGACTGGATCCGCAGGGGGTCCTGGCACTTCACCAGGGCGTGATAGTCGGCCAGAAAATAGAACGACTCGACCGCGTCGCTGCGGCTGGCGGCAATCGCAGGTCGAATCGCGCCGACATAGTTGCCAAGGTGCGGTGATCCGGTGGTGGTGATGCCGGTGAGTATGCGTTGCTTCATGGGGTTCTCTTTTTTCAGATGCCGGTGAACAAGAAATCCAGCGCCAGTGTGATTACATCGCGCGCGGCATCCAGATTGCTCAGGTATTTGGTGAGTGACTTGATCGACACCGCACCCAACTGCTGGGTGAGCATGTAGACCTTTTCGCCGTCGACGATCAACTCCGGATTCAGCCGTTCCGCCGGCCGACCGCCGAGCATGCTCGTGCGTACCAACGGCACCACGACAACGGTCGGCAGGGCATCAAGCAGTTCCGACTGAATCACCAACAGGTAAGGAAATGACCGCGTGCTACGGGGTTCTGGATTGCGGTATACGTCAAAACGCCGAATCACCATTCGCGCAGGCCCTCATTCCAGATGCCGTGTTTTTCAACCATGCGTTGGTAGGCGGCAATGGCTTCGCGGTTGTCACGCAGCCACTGCTCGCCGCGAACCTTGCGGACGACGGCAGTCAGGTGTTTTTCGAACTCGGCCGACAGGTTGATGTCGAGGGCTTTGGCTTCACGCAGCAAGTCGGCATTGATGCTGAGGTTGGTCGCGCGCTTCAGAACGGCATTCATGGGCGTTTCTCCACAAGAACAATGCGCACATGCTATGCGCATGATGTCTGTCCTTGCAAGGCCATCGACGCCACCCTGGCTGAACCAAAGCAATGCCAAAGTCGCGCAATTCAACCCCAATTCCGCCAGCAATCGTTACTTGGGTTCGCCAAGCCGCTTCGGTTTGGTCCGATCCCACCAAGGAGTCTTTCATGAAATATTTACTCGGCCTCACACTCACTCTGCTCGGCGGTTTCAGCGTGGCGGATGCATCTGTCTATTCCGACGCGCTGGTTGGCGTCGAAGTGATCGACCGTGACAACGGTGCCGGTTACCTTCCGCTGCTCGATGCGGGCGGCAGCACTTATATTGTGGCTGAGCCCGGACACCGCTACAGCGTGCAGTTGCGCAATCGCAGTGCCGCGCGCGTCCTGGTCGTGCTGAGCGTCGATGGGGTCAACGCGTTGACCGGCGCCAGCGCCGATCCGCAGCAATCGGGTTACGTGCTGCCGGCCTATGGCATGGCCGAGATCAAGGGTTGGCGCAAGAGCATGGATCAGGTCGCCGAGTTCGTTTTCAGCGCACCCGAACGCAGTTACGCCGCGCGCACCGGTCGGCCGCAAAATGTCGGTGTGATCGGCGTGGCGGTGTTTCGTGAAGCCCCGGTCAACTACCCGTTTGAGCAGGCGCCGGCGGCCACCGAAGAACGCCAATCGTGGCGAGAGCGCGGCATCGACCGAGCGGCGCCATCGGCGCAGGCAGCGGCACCGGCCGGCGTCGCTTCGGCCAATCAAGCCAAGCGTGCATTGGCCGACAAGGACCAGTACCGCGAAGACCAACACAGCGCAGACCAGCACAGCGAACTTGGCACTGGCCACGGCCAGCGCACCTGGTCACCGGTAGCGACCACCGAGTTTGCACGCGCCAGTGACACGCCCGACGCGATCATCGAGCTGCAATACGACACCTACCGGCACTTGGTTGAACGCGGGGTGATACCGCGCCAGCGCCACTATCACCGGCAGCCCCGTGCCTTTGCCGGTGGTTTTGTGGCGGACCCGCCGTATCGTTGAGCCTTGGTCCACGCTACAAAAAACAGCGTCGGTTTCACGGCAACGTGCGCGGGAAAATCCGGATAATGAGTACCGCGCCAGCGCCCACCAGTCGACAACACCCCGGGCCGACTTGCCTGCCATCGATCAGCAGGGTATCGGCCGGGTGCAGCGCGGTAGCGGGCTCGCCCTGAAGTTCGGCCTCGCCCTGCAACAAATGCACGGCGATCACCGCCCCCGGTTCCCGCAGCACGACCATGGTGCCGAGCAGCGGCCGGTACAGCAGATGGGCGTCCAGTGCTGGATCGGCCAGCATCAGATTGAAGTCTTCGGTCGGACCGTCCAGCGGCACCGCTTCAACCGCTGCGCTGCCATCGAAGCTGAGTTGTTCGCCGATCCGCTCCAGCATTTGCGGAGGGGCTTGATCGATGCGCAATTCAAGCGCGCCACCGGCGGCCAACACCAACCAACGGCGCACACCGGGATAGCAGGAAAAACGGCAGGTGTCGGTGATGCGGGCACGGCTCAAGCGCCAGCGAAAGGCTGGGTCCGCGCGATCGCTTCGGTCACTGGCGATTTCCCAGGTTTGGCCCAATCCATTTTTCCATGGACTGGGTAGCAAATCGTGATAGTGGATGCAGCGCATGGCGCCAGTGCTTCGGAGGGAAGCCCGCATGCTAGCGGCGGATGCGCTCAGGCAGCAATGGTCGGTAACAAAATCGAACCAGGGCGAGTCCAGCTTCTGCCGCACGCCAAAGATCGGCGCTCAGGCTGCGGTCGCTGGTGGCGATCACAGCATGAGCGCCTGGCACCACTCAAAGCTTGCTGACGGGGGCCGCTTTGGCCACGGCCGGGCTGGCCGGTGTCGCCTTGACCACGCCCACTGACATCGCTTCGCGATTCTTTTCGACCAACTTCAGGCCGATGCCTTTGACGTTGGCGAGCTGCTCAATGCTCTTGAAGGGGCCATGCTCCTGGCGGTAGGCGACGATCGCCTGCGCCTTGGCCGGGCCAATGCCATTGAGTTCGACCAGTTGTTCGACGCTGGCACTGTTGAGGTTGATCGGTGTGGCGGCAGCAGCGACACCGGCGAAGGCGAAGAGGACCGAAAGCAGTACGGTTTTGAGGAAGTTCATGTGAGATTCTCCAGAAGTTGTGTTGGGATGAATGGGTTGTTGTGGGCGAGGGCCTCGCCACACGCTGCACACTTTAGGCAGCGGCGGTGGCGAGAGCTTCGGCCGATCTCCGGAACTGGACCCGGACAAGGACGCCCCGTCGCCTAAGACATTTCCCAGCACTTGCTACACTTGCGCGCATTGCCAGCCGTCGATCAAAGCTCGGCATGGCGACTGGGCGTGAGCAACCAGAGGCCGGTTTCCTTCCTGAAGCGCTGCACCGGAGAACACCATGAATAGCGACAAACTCTATGCCTTTTGCGACGAAACCTGGGAACGCCAGATCGTTCCGCAACTGATCGACTACATCAAGATTCCCAATAAATCGCCGATGTTCGATGCCGAGTGGGAACACCACGGCTACATGCGTGAGGCGTTGGACTTGATCGAACACTGGGTGCGCGCGCAGCCGATTACCGGCATGCAGGTCGAACGCATCCAGATGCCGGGGCGCACGCCGCTGCTGTTTATCGATATTCCTGGCAAGGGCGACGACACCATCTTGATGTACGGTCACATGGACAAACAACCAGAGATGGTCGGCTGGAATACCGACCTGGCGGCGTGGAAACCGGTGCTGATCGGGGATCGGCTCTATGGCCGCGGCGGCGCCGATGATGGCTACGCCACGTTCGCCTCGTTGACCGCGGTGATGGCCTTGAAAGAGCGCGGCATCGACCACTCGCGCGTGGTGGTGATGATCGAAGCCTGCGAGGAATCGGGGTCCTACGACCTGCCGTTTTACATCAATCACCTGGCCAATCGGATCGGCACGCCGTCACTGGTGATCTGCCTGGATTCGGGCTGTGGCAATTACGATCAACTGTGGTTGACCACCTCTTTGCGCGGGCTGGCCGGCGGCAAGCTCAAGGTCAAGGTGCTCGAAGAAGGCGTGCACTCCGGTGATGCCAGCGGCATTGTGCCGAGTTCGTTCCGCGTGCTCAGGCAGTTGTTGGAGCGCATCGAAGACGCCAGCACCGGCCGCATCAAGGCCGATGTTTTGCACGTGGATATTCCCGCCGAACGTATTGCCCAGGCCAAGGAATGCGTCGCCGTGCTCGGCAGCCACGTCTATGACAAGTTCCCCTGGCCCGAGGGCATGCGGCCGATGGACGAAGACTTGACGCAGATGGTGTTGAACCGCACCTGGGAGCCAACCTTGTCGGTGACCGGCGTCGATGGTTTGCCGGATCTCGGCAGCGCCGGCAATGTGCTGCGTCCGCAAACCTCGGTGATGCTGAGCGTGCGGTTGCCGCCGACGCTGGACCCGGTGCTGGCGTCCAGTCGGCTCAAGCAGATTCTGGAAAAAGATCCACCGTATGGCGCCAAGGTCGAGTTCGAAGTGGAAAAATCCTCCGCCGGTTGGGCCGCGCCGACGCTCCAGCCCTGGCTTGCCGACACCATCGATACCGCGTCAAAAACCTACTTCGGCCCGCGCTCGGCGGCGATGGGCGAGGGCGGCACGATCCCGTTCATGAGCATGTTGCAGGAGCGTTTTCCGCAATCGCAGTTTGTCGTTACCGGCCTGCTGGGTCCGAAGTCCAATGCCCACGGCCCGAACGAATTTCTGCACATTCCCACCGGCAAAAAACTCACCGCCGCCATGGCCAAAGTGATGAGCGACCACTACGTCAATCGCGGCACACCCGCCGCTGCTTGAGCGCCGCTGGAACCGATTTGTCCGCAAAGCCCGAGGTGAATCAGCGCTGCCGTTCACCAAACCACGAATGCATGGAGTGAGCTACGCATGTCCGCAGGAAATTTGCTGTACGCACAATCCGGCGGCGTCACCGCCGTCATCAATGCCAGCGCCGCCGGGGTCATCGAGGCGGCACAGAAAAGCCGGAAAATCGGCAAGGTGTTGGCAGCACGCAACGGCATCATCGGTGCGTTGCGCGAAGAACTGATCGACACCAGCCTGGAATCGGCCGCCGCGATCAAGGCGCTGCGGCATACGCCGGGCGGCGCTTTTGGTTCGTGCCGCTACAAATTGAAATCGCTGGAAGAAAGCCGCGAGCAATACCAGCGCTTGATCGACGTATTGCGCGCCCACGATATCCGCTGGTTTCTCTATAACGGCGGCAATGATTCGGCCGATACCGCCAACAAGTTGTCGATGATCTCGGAGAAACTCGGCTATCCATTGCAGTGCATCGGCGTACCGAAAACCGTCGATAACGATCTGGTGGTGACCGACTGCTGTCCAGGGTTTGGCTCGGTCGCCAAGTACACCGCGATCTCGATCGCCGAAGCCAGCCTGGACGTGGCCTCGATGTGCGAGTCATCGACCAAAGTGTTTGTGATGGAAGTGATGGGACGCCACGCCGGTTGGATCGCTGCCGCCGCCGGTTTGGCTGGCAAGAAAGCGACCGACGCGCCGCAGATCATCCTGTTTCCGGAAGTGGTGTTCGACCAGGCGAAGTTTCTGGCCAAGGTCAAGGCCATGGTTGAACAAATCGGTTGGTGCTCGGTGGTGGTTTCCGAAGGCGTGCGCAATGCCGAGGGCAAGTTCTTGTCGGAAGTGGGCAGCACCGATGCCTTCGGCCATCAGCAGTTGGGCGGCGTCGCGCCGATGTTGGCGGCGCTGGTCAAGCAGCATCTTGGCTACAAGTACCACTGGGCACTGCCCGATTATTTGCAGCGCTCGGCGCGCCACGCGGCCTCCAAGACCGACGCCGATCAGGCCTATGCGGTGGGCAAAGCCGCCGTTGAATATGCGCTCAAAGGCATGAACGCGGTGATGCCGGTGATCCGCCGCCAGTGCGCGCAACCGTATCGCTGGACGGTCGAGCCAGCGGCGCTCAGCGCGGTGGCCAATCACGAAAAGAAGATGCCGCCGAGATTTATCCGTGGCGATGGGTTTGGCATCACCGCCGCCGCTCGCCGCTATCTGGCGCCGTTGATTCAAGGCGAAGCGCCCTTGCCCTACGGTGACGACGGCCTGCCGGTCTATGTGAAGTTGAAAAACCGTCTGCTGCCGAAAAAGCTCGCGCCGTATCGCATTGCCGACAAATAGTTTGCGGCGCGGCGTGATGTGGCCTTTACGTTCACCACCAACAAGTGCGAGTGCGGCGAGCCTCAGATGGCGAAGTTGGGTACCATCAGCACTCGGAGAATTCGACCATGACCACCGTAGAATCCTTGGAACAAACCATCGCGACGCTTGCCCCTGCTGATCTAGCCGCACTGCGACGTTGGTTCGCCCAATTTGATGCAGTCGCATGGGATGCCCAAATCGAATCTGACGCCACTGCCGGCAAGCTCGATGCTGTGGCCGCCGAAGCCTTGAGCGAGCACCGCTCTGGCGTGGTCCGCGAGATTTGAAGCACTACGCTGCAACTTCGTTCTGGCGTTGCTTTGAGGCCTTGCCGCCGAATGTCCAGACTTTGGCGCGAAAAAACTTTGTCCTGCTGAGGCAAGATTTGGCGCATCCCTCCCTGCAATTCAAATCGGTGAATCACGGCCGCTTTCGAAGTGTTCGAATTGGCATTCACTATCGTGCGCTTGGCATTCCGGTCGCGGAGGGTGTGAATTGGTTCTGGATCGGCAGTCACGCCGACTACGACCGATGGATGGCCTAATTTGATCGGGAGCGGCAGCCGACCCTAGTTCACGGCCGCCGCAACCAGTAGACACCGCTCGTCAGCAGCAGCAGCGCGGGCAAGGTGTAAGCCCAGACGACGTGAATGCCGACCACCTGGGCAAGGTTGACAGCGGTCGGCTGCAAGACGATGAAATAGCCAACGGCGATCAGCAGACCGAGAAATACGCGCTTGCCGAAACCACCGGAGCGAAGCGCCCCGAACACCAACGGCAGGGCGATCAACAGCGGCGCCAGTACGCTGATCGGAAAGAAAATGCGTGACCAGTAGGCGGTAACGAAAGCGCCATCGTCGAGGCCATTGTGGCGCAGGTAGGCGATGTGGCTACGCAAGTCGGCGATCCGTTGATAGCGCGGCTGCACGATCGAAAGCGATAGCAGATGCGGGTCCAGATGCGATGGCCAGGCAAGTGTGTCGAAGTGATCGGTGGCCACGGCATCAACGGTGAAGCGATAGCGTTTTACCTGGTGAAATTGCCAGATGCCATCACGAAACGTGGTCAGTTCGCTGCGGGTGATTGCCAATAGCAGACCGTTCGCATCGAACCGATACAGCCGGGTGTCAACCAGCTCGATGCCGCTTGGCAGCACGCGCCCCTGTTTGGCGTTGAGCAATTCGTTGCCGTCGCGCGCCCACATGCCGGAGCTGTTGGTGACTACCATGTTCAATGATTTGGCGCTGACCGAAACACTTTGCGCGCGGCGCTCGCCTTCCGGACCCAGGGTGTCGCCGATCCACATCACCGGAATCATCAACGCGACGATGGTCATCGCGGCGGCGGCGGCCAGTCGCCCTTTGGCATAGCCAGCGGCACGCAAGGCAGTGAGCTCCGAGGTCGGTGCCAGTGCGCCCAGGCCAATCACCCCGCCCAGCACCGCCGCGACGCCGAACATTTCGTAACTGCGCCGTGGCAGGGTCCAGGCGATATAGGTGAAGGCGGTGGCCAAGGTGTAGTTGCCATTGCCGATCTGTTTGAGCTCACGGATCAGCGAGAACCCGGCATCGATACCGATCAGCAACAGCCAGACCAAGGCGAAGGCAATCAGCACCTGCTCGGCGATCATGCGGTCGGCACGCTTCAGCCAGTTCATGCCAGCGCCTTCGGTTGGCGATGCCGCTCGCTCGCGACCATCAGGCCGATGGCGATCAGCAGCACGGCAGCGTGCAGCCACCACAAGCCGAGCGCTTCGGGCAATTGGCCCGTGGCGATCCAGCCGCGGCCGAGGGCGAGCAAATTGAAATACAGCATGTAGCCCAACACCGCGATCAGCATGCGCCCGTAGTGCGAGCTGCGCGGCGCTGATCGCGCCAATGGCAGCGCCAGGATGGCCAGCAACAGCAACGAAATCGGCAGGCCGATCCGCCAGTGCAGTTCGGCTCGGTCGGCGGGCAGATCGCTGGCCCACAGCGCATTGATGGTGCGCAGGGCTTCGGCGCGATCCCGTCGGCGGGATTGGGTTTCCGGCAGTTCGAGATCGTTGCGCGCAAAACGCATGGTGCGAAAGTCGGGCAGATCCAGGTTGCCTTCGACGCGAAAACCGTTGGCCAGCGACAAATAACGGCGCGCACCTTGTTGGTCATAGTAAAGCTCGCCGGTTGCAGCGGTAACGATGTCGATGCGGCCTTCGCGCTCGCGCTGCACGAACAGGCGCGCAAACCGGCTGCCACCGTCGCTCATGGCGCCGACGTAGATGACCCCCATGCCACCGGGCAGATCGACAAAGCGGCCGGGTTCCAGGCCGGCCAGCAACAACGAGCGATTGGCGGTCGCGACCATGCGCTCGGCCTGGTCGAGGGCGAGCGGGCTCCACCAAAAGGCGACCACGGCGAGCACGCTGGCGAGCGGCAGCGCGAGCAACGCGACCGGTCGCAGCAGGTCGATGGCGCGCATGCCGGAGGCGGCCAGCACCGCCATCTCGCTATTGCGGTGCAGTCGCCCATAGCCGATCAATACGCCGAGGAATGCCGCCAGCGGCAACACCAGGGCGAGCGCATCGAGCGAACGCAAACCGATCTGGCTCAGCAGCAGGGTTGCCGGAATCTGGCCGCGCACAATGTTGTTGAGGGTTTCCGCCACCACGCTGCCGATCAAAACCAGCAGCAACAGCAACAGCGCGGCACTGAACGCGGTCGCCAGTTCACGCAACAGGTAGCGGTCGATCAATCGGAGCAAGACTCGGGTCTCGGTCAGCTAAACTGCCGCCCTTGTCAGCGGCGACAACGGTTGCCGAGCCGCCGCAAGTGGGTGGCGCAGTCTAACCGATGGCTGCGCGTACCCGGGTCGATGAATGCCGACGATGCCACAGCAGGTGATCGCCGGGTGGATAAGCGCCGCGCCTCCGTGCGCCAATTTGGAATCCGGTATGAAGCTAGCTGTCCAGTTGATCGACCCCACCGAGATCGATGTTGCTACCGACGCGCTGCTGGTTGGTGTCTATGAAGACTTTGGTTTGAGTCCCGCAGCGGCGGCCTGCGACCGCGCCTGTGGCGGTGCCTTGACGCGTGCGCTGGAGCGCAAGGATGCCAGTGGCAGAATCGGCGCCGTGACACGCTTGTTGGGCTTGGTTGGCCTGCATTCGTCACGCGTTGTCCTGGTCGGCTTGGGGGAGAAATCCCGGCTTGATGCGGCGAACTATCTGAAAGTCCTGGCCGAGGCTGCCAAGTCGCTCAAGGTTGGCCCGATTCGCCAGGTCGCCAGCCATTTGGCGACGCTGCCGATCAAGGATCGTGATGCGGCGTGGGCACTCAGCCAGCACATTTTGCAGTTCTCCCGCCACCTGTATCGTTACCAGGCGACGCGTCCGCGCAAAGCCACCGAAGTCGGCCTCGACCGTTTGCTGGTGGCGACGATGGTAGCGTCGGCGACTGCGGTCCAGGCGACCGCCATGGCCCTCGCCGATGGCATCACCCTGTGCCGCGAATTGGGCAATCTGCCGCCGAATATCTGCACGCCGCAATACCTGGCCGACACCGCCCGGCGGCTGGCGACCGAGCTGCCACGGTTCACCACCGAAGTTCTGGAAAGCGCCGACATGGAACAACTCGGCATGGGTGCCCTGCTCGGCGTGGCGCGTGGCAGCGCGCATCCGCCCAAGCTGATCGTGATGAAGTACCAGGGCGCTGCCGATGGGGACGCCGTGCCGTATGTGTTGGTCGGCAAGGGCATCACCTTTGATACCGGCGGCATCAGTCTCAAGCCGGGCGCGGCGATGGACGAAATGAAATACGACATGTGCGGCGGCGCGGCGGTGCTCGGTGTCTTGCAAGCGGTGGCGCAGATGGCATTGCCATTGAACGTAATCGGTGTGGTGCCAGCGGTGGAGAACATGCCTGATGGCGCCGCCTATCGGCCCGGTGACGTGCTCACCGCGATGTCCGGGCAGACCATCGAAGTGCTCAACACCGATGCCGAAGGCCGACTGATCCTGTGCGATGCGCTCAGCTATGCCAAGCGCTTCAAGCCGCGGACCATGGTTGATATTGCGACCTTGACCGGCGCTTGCATGGTGGCGCTCGGCAAGCACGCCCACGGCTTGATGACCCACCAGGACAAAATCGCCGATGAGCTACTTGCGGCGGGTGCCAAAATCCATGATCGCGCCTGGCGACTGCCGTTGTGGGAAGACTATTACTCGGCCCTCAATACCGATTTCGCCGACCTGGCCAATATCGGCGGCAAACATGCTGGTGCGATCACTGCCGCCTGCTTTCTGTCGCGATTTGTTGGCGATCTGAACTGGGCGCATCTGGACATCGCCGGTACCGCCTGGGACGAAGGCCGCAAAGGCGGTGCCACGGGCCGCCCGGTGGCGCTACTGGTGCAGTGGTTGCAAGATCGCGTCGTCTGAAACCGGAGCTGAAGCATGCCCAAAGTCGACTTCTACCTGATCGATAAACCGCGCTTCCGCGAAAACCCGTTATTGCTGGTTTGCGAATTGGCCCGCATGGCGTTTGATCGGCAGCTTCCCACGCTCATCCATTGCCAGTCACGGGCCGAGGCCGATGCCCTGGATGAGCTGCTCTGGGAGTTCGATCCGGATGCGTTCCTGCCGCATCAGATCGCTGGTGATGGCGATGATGACGATGTCACCCCGATCGTGCTGGTGCCACCCGAAGCCGACTCACCGATGCGGGCATTGGTGATCAATTTGCGCGATAGTTGCGTCAACGGCGCGGTCGATAGCATCAAGGAAGTAGTCGCCGCCGATGCCGCGCAACGCGAGGGCTCGCGCCGCCGCTGGGCCGAATACAAAAGCCGCGGCTACGCCGTCAGCAAACACGATATGTAAAAGCGACTTCAGCTCGCTCGATTGAAAGCCTCTCTCCCGCAAGCGGTAGAGTGGGGCAAAGCCAGAGCCCCGCTCTCCCGCGAGCGGGAGAGCGGAGCAAAGCCAGAGCCCCTCCCCCGCTTGCGGGGGAGCGGAGCAAAACAAGAGCCCCTCCCCCGCTTGCGGGGGAGGGGTTGGGGAGAGGGGCTTTGGACTTTGGGTTTTTTTGGTTGAAAAAGCCCGAAAGCCAAATCAACAGCCCCTCTCTCCCGGCCTCTCTCCCGCAAGCGGGAGAGAGGAGCAAAGCCAGAGCCCCTCTCTCCCGGCCGCTCTCCCGCAAGCGGGAGAGAGGGGCAAAGCCAGAGCCCCTCTCTCCCAGCCTCTCTCCCGCAAGCGGGAGAGAGGAGCAAAGCCAGAGCCCCGCTCTCCCGGCCGCTCTCCCGCGAGCGGGAGAGGGGAGCAAAACAAGAGCCCCTCCCCCGCTTGCGGGGGAGGGGTTGGGGAGAGGGGCTTTGGGTTCGGCGTCGTATCTTTAGCAGAGGCGGTAGCCGAGTTCTTCGGCGCTGGCATCGATCAAATCGGTGAGGGTGGCGTCGCTGAGGGCGCGATTGAACAGCGGCGTCTTCGGCATGGCCGACTGGGCGCGCTCCCACAGTGCCAGCGCCGGCGCATTGCCATCCATCGATGCGGCATAGACGATGCCCGCGCCCTGCGGGTAAGCCTGATAGAGCACCTGTGCCCATTGCCGGGCGCGGGCGCGTGGCCCGGAATGCAGCGCCGTGGAGGCGCCAATGCGGGTGACGAAATTGCCGCTCAAGTCGAGCAGATTCAGGTCTGCGGCGAGTGCGAACACCGTTAGCCAGGGTGCATGGCGGTGCTTGTTGATGATTCGATGCGCCTGAAAAAACTCGGCAATGCAGGTGCGCGCCGCGACCGCCGCATAGAGGATGGCGCGGTCTTGCTGCTGGGGATTGCCATCGGCGTCGGCCAAGTGATGATCGAAGCGCGCCGCGCCGGGCCCGAACTGGCGAAACTGATTCCAGGCCACTGGATGCTCACCGCCCGCGCAATAGATCCGCGCCAGCACGGTGCCAGCGGGCAGACGCCGCAATGACGGCGAGATCGCGGTCAGCGTCGCCAGCGTCGGCGCTGCGGGAAACTTGGCCATCAGCGGATGCTAGAGTTCGGCGGCCAACGCCAGCAGCGGCCGGGTGTCGCCGGTTTGCAGCAGCCAATCGCGTGGTGACAGCCGCTTCGTGCGGCCGATCTGCAAGGCGGCGATCGGCGTATTCAGCCAGTAGCTGAACTCCACCGGCTGCATATCCTCCGGTAGCGCGCTCAAGACTTCTTTCAAGCCGGGGAGTTCGCGCTTGCCGACAAATTGATCCAGCGGAATGCGGTGCTCGCCGCCGACTTCGAATGCATACAGGGACCGCTCGCGAATGCGCTGGCGGATGCGGCTGGCGACGACACCGAGTCGCTCAGCCACGCTGGCGGTGCTGGCGCTGTTTTCGATTAGCGCAAAAAATCCATGCAGGGCGCGCTCGCGGGCTTTGGCCGCCGTGCTGGCGGTGCTGGCAGTCGTTTGCAGACCGACTTGGCGGAGGGCTTCGAGCTCGCCGCTGCTGAGACTGGATTCCGGGCACAAGCTGCCAGATTGCGATAGGGCGCCACCGGGGCGATCACGCACGAAACTGCTCAATGCCGCCTGGATGACAGCGAAATCAGCGCCGCTGTGGCCGGGCTGAAATACCCGTGCTGCGCCCCCTGGCTGCGGTTCGGCGACGCCTGAAACCTTGCCATGGCGAGCGCTGGCAGCGTAGTTGGCGTGCGCCACTGCGGTGGATCGCAACGCTGCAGCGGAAAGCGTCTTGCGCTTGTCCATCGCTTACTACCTTTGACTAACGGTGTTAATAAGCGCTAGTCTACACGCACAGCGCCGACTTTGCACGGCCTGGTTCCTGGTCGTGGCCAGCGCGCTACCATGGCCGATCACTCACTGCGGAATTGTGCATGACCTCAACCAGCAACGAACCCAAATTTGAAATCACCGCGTCGCGCTTGTTTGTCTCCTGGCTGGCCGAACAAAACGCCAGCTTGGCGTTCACCACCTATCAGGCCGGCAAACTGTTTTTCATCGGGCTCAATGAGCGCGGCGAGCTGGCGGTGTTCAACCGCACCCTGGCGCGGGTGATGGGCATGGCGGTGCACGGGCAATCGCTGTGGGTGGCGACACTCTGGCAATTGTGGCGGTTCGAGAATGCCCTGAAGGTTGGCGAGCGTCACGGCCTGATGGATCGCTACTACGTGCCACAAGTCGCCTACACCACCGGCGATATCGATGTGCATGATGTTGCCGTCGATGCTGCCGGCAACCCGGTTTTTGTCAGTACCCTGTTTTCTTGCCTGGCCCGGCCCGACCCGCAATTCAGCTTTCAACCGCTGTGGCGGCCGCCGTTCATTTCCAAACTGGCGGCGGAAGACCGCTGCCATCTCAATGGCTTGGCGATGCGCGACGGCGCGCCGGGCTACGTCACCTGTGTTGCCCAGAGCGATGCCAACGAAGGCTGGCGCGAGCATCGCCTGGATGGCGGCATCGTGATCGATGTGGTCGCCAACGAAATCGTTTGTAGCGGCTTGTCGATGCCGCATTCTCCGCGCTGGCACGGCGGCAAGTTGTGGCTGCTCAATGCCGGCAGCGGCGAGTTTGGTCAGGTCGATCTGGCCAGTGGCCGCTTCGTTCCGGTGGCGTTT